>BNJU01005017.1_pt1 | contig 113332 bp, 136 predicted proteins | sample 8539281 | NCBI WGS metagenome assembly BNJU01 (sample SAMD00202456, study PRJDB9452) | human saliva metagenome | isolation source: human saliva | place: Japan
GTGATATAGTTGGTTCACGATTCGAATTTAATAATATGAGACGGAAGGACTTTGATCTCTTTACAGATCAATGTGTTAACTGATGATAGTATCATGACACTTGCTGTAGCAAAGGCCATTCTTATGAGCCAACCAGATTACAGAAATCTTTCAAAAAAATGCAGTGGAATGTATGCAGACGATTGGGAGATGCTATCCAGGTTATGGATATGACGATCGGTTCTATAGATGGATTTTTGCAGAAAATCCAAAAGCCATATAATAGTTATGGTAATGGGTCTGCTATGAGAATTAGTGCTGCTGGATTTTGCAGCACATAGTTTGGACGAAGCAAAGCTTCTTTTCTAAATTAGTTACTGAGGTTACTCATAACCATCCAGAAGGCATGAAAGGTGCAGAGGCGACAGCAGTTGCCGTACTTAGCTAAAACTGGTAAAGATATACAAGAAATCAGAGATTATATTAATCAGCATTATTACCATGGATTTCATTGGATGAAATCAGAGATACCTATAGGTTTAATGAAAGTTGTCAAGGAACCGTGCCACAAGCATTGCAAGCTTTTTTTGAATCCACTGATTTTGAAGATGCCATTCGCAATGCCATCTCAATAGGTGGTGACAGTGATACTGTTGCTGCAATTTGTGGGGTGTAGCACAGGCATATTATGGTATTCCAAACGGATATTAGAAAACAGGCTCATCATGTTTTAGATACTAAACTACTAGGCATATTGACTGCCTTTGAAGAGAAGTTTATACAAGTTGTGGTATAAGTAAATAGTATATAGGGAGAGGTACTGATACATCTTAAGGACTTAGGCAGTTTTGAATCTGTACCAGAGTTAGTGACAGATATTATAAATGGAAATATAACCGCTCTTGAAAGCGCATTAAAAAATGGTTGGGATATTCATAAACCTATACAAATTGGTAAATATAGTGAGTATACACCTCTACAATTGGCGTTAGTGATGGACTGTTTGCCAAGTGTACAATGGTTGGTCGAACATGGCGCAGATTTAAATGATAAAGAAAATCCAAGTTTCTTATTAGCTGTACGGTATGGTAATAAAGAGATTAATAGACTATGTTGTAGCTCAAGGGGCTAATATTCACGCTTTGAACTCTGTGGATGTAGATGCTTTTCAAGCTGCCTTATATGGCAAGAACTATGAGAACTTACAACTGATTCATGACTTAGGCCATACAGTACAGAAATATGGCTGTAAAGCTTTCAGAAATGCCATTACAGACAAAAATTATGAGGTCCTAGATTTCTTTATTACATAATGGTGTAGATATTAATTACAATAAAACCCTGATTCTAGTGTATCCATTTAAGCCAACGCCCATTATGCTGTAGCAGCTCGGTATGTGGATTTACAGATGTGCAAATATCTTAGTAGAACATGGTGCTGATGTAACCATCACAGAAAAAGGATGGTATGCGTCCCTATAGCATTGCTGTTGAAAAAGAGGCGATATGGAAATGGCAGAAATATTTTAAAAATTTAGAGCCCTGCTGAGTACCATGATAAACAGAATAAAATGGATCAATTAAAACCATTTAAACTACCAAAAAGTGTTAATATCCTTTTTAGAGGAGATAATCTTTACTTTGAATTGCCAGACTCAGATTTTATCTCTATAGAGTTCTTACCTCTCATTGATACAGTTCCATTTAAATGGGGGACGTCGTAAACTATTACGTTTATCTAAAGAGCTAGGGTGAGTATAACGATTATCAAATTGTATGGGACCCTAAATCTAAAAAGATTTCCTGTTATGATATGGAACATCAAAAACTACGAGAACTCTGTAAATTTGATGAGTTTATAGCGGATATTGCAGGGCAATTAGAAACTTTGTTTTAATGGATAGCGTAAAAGAGAGGTGATACATATGATAGATACATTTGAGAAAACATATACAGATTGGTCAATTGATGTGGGGCGTACAAATATGAAGGTATAACCCTGAATGAAGTAGAGCAAAATCTATATTCTATTCAAGATAACGAGTATAGACTTTTCTAGTTGTTTCACCATCAAAAGGCTATTTTCAGTAGGTAATAAAGCTATATAACTTTCGTACAGGTTTGTAGTGATCAACATACCGAATTTATTACATATCGAGATAAGTGTTACTAATGATGGTGAGCAGGATGCTATCATATATGGTAAAAATGAGCTAGGGTCATCAGAGGTACTACAGATCATAGAAGACTTTGTTGCACATCATAAGGTGCCCAGCATTAGATGATTGGGACATCGTATAGATTTAAGACCTAAGATGGAAAAAGTTATGTAAAGGATACGAAAAATGACTAATGATGTAATATATGATGAACAGTTAAGGCAATATACATTGACCTATGAAGGGTATACAATTTTGTTGGGATGAGAGTCCAACGGATGCTAATGTAGATACTGCTAAATTATTAGCTGCTAATTATCATAAGAATATAGATTCCATTGCTACTTTCATTCATAACGAAATCCAAGATTGGTATGGTGATGTCACCATTGATGAAGTGAAAACACGGATAGGTATGCCTATTATTGAACCAGAGCGAGATGCTGTGACCTATTGTGAGCAAACCTTTGATGATACGCACATCTTTTTCCTTTTTACATTTTTGGGATGATGAATTCAAAGATTTACATTACTTTTGCCATAGATGGATGATATATTCTCAATGATTTTAGTTAGTTATCACTTACATGCGGAGTCTATTATGTTATATACACCGAATAACCTTTTTGTATAAGTATATTCGTTATCGATTTAGACGAATTCAGATTCAATGTAATATGTTATATGATATAGCACCAGAGGAAGAAGATGAGATATGCCGTAATCTATTAAAAAAGAGAGCGAAGATATTAATTCCCTGTTGGCATAGTATATGGTTTTGATATTTTGCGCTTATCTTTCGCTTGGCTAGTAGGCACAAGTGAGGAATTGAAATCCCATTAATGCAAATGGGAAGTAAGAGTTATTGACTATGTTATACCATTTTTAAATACCATTGATTTTAAGTGGTATGCGTATTCACTAGAATTTATTGTGGGCAGCCCTTATATTAGTGCCCCTGTCAGGGATTATAAACGTATCTCCTTATATCATTTTTCCTATATTGTAGATACTATATTGATACGACGCGAGGTGAAAGCTTTAATAAAAATATTCCATTGATGACATAAAATGTGATTTAGATTATATCTATTTGGCTAGGAGAGAGTATTATGAGTAATCTAAAAAGATTTCAATTGGACTGGGATTTTGGAAAGACACTGATTATGCATTTGAGTCCTATATCGGTAGAGAGGTTACCGATGAGGATATTAAGAATGCTGAAGCTGAACTAGGCTATACATTGCCTACAGCATATATAGAGCTACTTAAAAACCATAATGGTGGTGTAGTAAATAAGAATTGTTTTATTAACGATGATGACGATTGTGTATATATAACAGGAATATATGGCATCGATAGAGATAAAAATACTCTCTTTTTAGGTGAGATGGGGAATGAATTTTTGGATTTCAAAAAGTAAAATATCCCCTATCGGTATCGTTGTAGCCGATACGATTTCTGGTGGGTCATGACATGATTTTCCTCGATTATCGTGAGTGCGGTCCAACCAGTGAACCTAAGGTTGTTCGTGTAGACCAAGAATGTGATTACTCAATTACTCCCTTAGCAGATAACTTTGGTGACTTTATTAAGAACTTATATTTCAATATAGAAGAAATTACGGATGAAGAGTTTCAAGAATTAAGTGATACGGAAAAGGTTAAGCTCCTTAATGAACAAGAGGGCATCGATATTAAGCGTGCGATGGAGTTATTGACAACATAGGCATTGATAATTTGTCGCCCTATACTGTTAAGCGCCTTAGGACGTATGTATAACAATAATGGCCGCGCAGCAGAGGCTATCGAGTTATTTGAACGTATCGATGAGGCACATCGCGATTGGTCTTGGTATTATCGTTGTGGCTATGCTCATGGGATGCTAGGGTATGGTAAAAGCTATGAATCTGAACATGTACAGAAGGCATTACAATTAATAGAAACAGGCATAAAAAGTGACGAAAAGAAGCTCAGTTTAGATAAACAACTTGTTTGGTGCTGTGAAGTGGTAAAATATCACCTATCTAAAAATCAAGCCAAAAAGAGTACAAGGAGGATTATCCTGTGATATTTGAAACCATTAAGAATGTATTTGATAAGAAAAACAGTCAAGATGCTACAGAAGGTAAAGATGTCGAAGACGTTAATGAATGCGATGAAGATAACTATCCTACATATGATATAGTGCATTGGATATTTAACAAACATACGTATAGTAGAGATGAGTTTTCAAAAGAATATAATAAAATTGTAGAAAAATATGTAGATGATGATCAAGCAGATGACGATGATAGATTAGAAGAACCTGAAATTCTAGTAACCTATGAAGCTTGGATTGAAAGTGAAAGACCAACTTTTTGATAATGAACGTGTTACCGATGAAGAGTTACTGGAAGAAGATAAAAAGAAGATGGCATGTGGCAGGTAGAAATTATGGCTCATCTTGTGGCGGATAATGGTACATATTTTACTAGAGAAGAATTACTCTTTAAATTGCACAATTTGATGGCTAATAAAGAATTAGGCGATCACGTATTCTTTGAAGGTATTGAATACGAAGGCCATGAATGTGAAGGATATGGTCTAATAGATAATGAAGACGGTATACCAGTATTCTATATTGTTTGTGGTAGCTAGCTTCTAGATAATGTTTATTTTAAGACTATATATGAAATATGACAGGATGTGACATAATGGGATTAACGGTTGAACAATTTAAAGCATTTTCTGATGCGGAGCAATTACAAACCATTAAAGAGCTTAATAATTCTGGGAATGTAGAAACTATTATTAATATATTAACTGATGTGGGCATGGAAAATTTATCCGTACCTCTATTAGGTGAGCTTGGTAGAGCTTATAACAATAATAGCAATGAAAAAGAGGCTATTAAGGTATTAGAATCTATTGATGAAGAGTATCGTGATGCGGTGTGGTATTATCGCTGTGCCTATGCGTATGGAGCCCTTGTTTTGGATAATAGTGACGGGTACACATCGAATACTATGCAACAGATGCTAAGATTAGTAGATAAAGGTGTACGTTTAGCTACGGAAGCGAAACTAGATGATATAAAATTGTACTGTTTTGAAGTCATTGATATGTGCTATTTGCAAATGGATTTTGAAACATGTGAATCTGATTATCCTGACTTGTGTTCTGCTTATAATGAATACGTAGCAGAGAAAAAGAAGAAACGTAAAGGTGTACCTCGTCATCGCACTATCACGGTTCAAGAAATCATGGCTACAGACGATGTATGGACCATTAATGAACCCATGTATTGGACCATCAATATATATGGATCTTACGATGATTATATAGAATCCGCAAAACCTTTCACCTTAGAGCAACGCTATCTTAATGCTATATCTTGGTACTTCGCAGAGGTTAATAATGGTGGTCATCATCAATTCTTCTATAACTCTACCGGTATTGTATGGGAAGATGCTCTAGAAGGGTTACGACTATTTAAGATGGATATACTAGCGGATAATTTACAATCTGTCATCGATTATTTTGGTGGCTCAGTTCCATTTGATAGGAAAGAACGATGGAACATTTTAAAAGATTGGGAAAATGAAGATGAACTGTTCGATTTCCTTGATAAAAAAGATGATGTAGTATATGAATATGATGGAATCTATGAAGACACATTCGTACATGCACATCCTGAATTATTTGTATTTGATGGGACATATAAAGTTCCAGAATAAATGTAGTGATATAGCATATAAGTGCTACTTTCACTAACAATATATGTATTAGAGGTATTACATGTTAGATAAACAAGGCGTATATGATTGTTTGCGTGACCATCATATCGATTTTGAAATTACGGATCACGCACCGCTATTTAGTATGGACGATAAACCAGATGTAGAACTGCCATATCCAGAATGGGATGCGAAGAATTTATTTATCCGAGACCATAAGCGGGAGCATTACTATTTAATTACTGTACGCGGTTCAAAGCGTGTAGATTTAAAACAATTCCGTAAGGACCACAATCTTAAAAAGATTTCCTTTGGTTCTGAAGAAGAGTTATGGGAGATTTTGAAGATTAAACCAGGTCATGTATCACCATTCTGCTTACTCCACGATGAGGAGCGTAAGGTGCATTACTACATTGATGCGGATTACAAGGATAATCTCATTGGTATCCATCCAAATCAAAATGATGCGACCGTGTGGTTACAAGGAAAAGACCTTGTTAAGCTTATAGAGGAGCATGGTACAATAATTGAATATATAACAATATAGATGTAACATAAGAGGTTTTACATGAAAGTTAAATTGATTCAACCGCGTATGTTAAAACGTCCTATGGATACAGATTTAAAAATACGCATGTCCCCTCATTTAGGTTTGTTGACGGTGGCTAATATTATTCGACATGATTGTGAAGTTACAATTGAAAATGAAAATATTAGACCCATTGATTTTGATGATGTGCCTGACTTGGTAGGCATAGCAGTTACTGTAGATGTTTTACCTAGAGCTATTGAAATTGCATCTATATATAGACAAAAAGGTGTTAAGGTTATTGCTGGTGGTATACATATTACAACTGCATCTAGTTCTGTGCCAAAGGATGCATTTGATAGCTTATGTATTGGTTTTGCAGAAAATACATGGCCTCAAATTATAGAGGACATGAAACATAATAGATTACAATCTGAATATGTATCTAAGCCTTTAACTTCTGGGAATGATATTGTAGCGCCTGCATATGACATGATAGATAAGACCGATTATTTATGGTATAACGTTGTTTCTACAAGTCGCAGTTGCCCTCATAAATGCGATTTTTGCTATAATAGTTCTGGAACTCATCAATATATAAATCGTAATATAGATGATGTGTTAGCAGATATTAAAAGTTTAGGCACAAAGCATATTATGTTTATTGATGATAATTTTATTGGTAATATTTCTTGGACTAAACAGTTTTTAGAGCGTATTAAACCTTTAAAATTAAACTGGAATGCAGCGGTTACTATGAAAATAGGACAATACCCTGAATTAATGGATTTGATGAAAGAAACTGGTTGTCAGAGTTTATTTATTGGTTTTGAAAGTATCAGTCCTCAGTCTTTATCTAGTGTTCATAAAATGCAAAACAATCGTGAAGAGTTTGAAAGACTTATTAGCGAATTACATAAGCGTGGCATTATGGTCAATGCTAGCTTTGTATTTGGTCTAGATGGAGACACGCCAGAGACATTTAAAAATACATTAGATTGGATTATTAGCCAGAAAATTGATACGATTACATCACATATTGTTACCCCATATCCGGGGACTGAATTCTACAAAAGAATGGAAGAACAAAATAGAATTTTTGATCATGACTTATCTAGATATAATACGTCTCATGTGGTTGTGACGCCGCTTGGTATGTCTAAAGAGGAATTAGAAGAAGGATATCTTTGGATATATCAAGAGTTATATTCCATAAGAAATATATTCCGTCGTATGCCTAAGACTATCGGAACGATACCAGCCTATTTAACCTTTAATTTCTTTTATCGTAGATTTGGCCATTTTACATCAAAAGTATGTGAACTTTTAACTTATAAACGTATTGGATTATGGGCTGAAAAATTATCAAGATATATGTAAAGGAGTCACTAATGAATAAGAGAATGATAAAACGAATTTTGCTAACTTCTGCTATTGCCATATTAGGCGTTAGCACATCGTTAGCAGCATTCACATTTGATAAACAAGAACAAGTAGATACAGCCCCTATTGTAGGTTTGTATCGTTTCCAAGTACCGAACGAATTACAAGGTGCGTATAATACTGCAGGTGTTCAGAATTTAACAGCCTCTATGGCTAACGAGCCTAATACATTATCTATGAATGTGGCTCATGTAAAAGGTAATCCATCTGAATCATACGTAGTGGAGGTATATAAAGATACGGCTGCCTTAGAAACACACCGCAAATCCGAGCATTTCCAAAACTATATTAATGAAGTAGGTTCTAAACTGACAAATCGTAAATTGTATGATGTACAGCCTTTGTTATTGATTGAAAAACCAAATGCTTTATCTATGATTAATGATGGTCAAATCTGTTGTGACCTTAACAGAATTTTACTGTAGACGGTAATGAAGTTGATACAGTACAAAAACAATATCAATTAGATATTGAACGTGCCGTTCGTGATGATGCGGGTTATAAGGCAGGTTATGTATTACGTGAAAGAAATAATAAAACTCACTGGTATGTAATTCAAATCTATAGCGATGAATCAGCTTTCAATAAACATGTAAATAGTCCCAGGATATCGTTTTATGATGAGCCAAATTCAAGGTAGTCTACAAAACGTTACCACAAAAGTATTAGATGGGGATATCTTGGTCAATCATGGTGGTCAAGATTTTGTAAGACCATAACTTTTTGATATATTATAAACAGTAAAGTTACTGCTAGCATATGCATATGTATGTGCTAGCAGTTTTTGAGTGTAATAGCCTCTTTTGAAATTCATAAAAATACTGTATCATTTAATAATGACATACAAAAGGTTATGAATGATTTGTTAGTTTAAAAAGGAGTTAATGTACTATGAATTATAAATACACCTATGAAAGCCCATTAGGAACAATGATTATGCTTGGTACATTAACGTATTTAACAGATTTATTTTTCGTAGATGAAAGCCATGCTCCTACTTATGATGATGCGGAATATATTGAACAACTAACAGGTCCTTTTGAAGTGACCATTATGTGGCTAGATCAATATTTTAAAGGTCAAAAACCTTTTATTACACCACCAATACAACTTGAAGGAACAGAATTCCGTAAATCTGTATGGTCCGTATTACAAACTATACCTTATGGGAAAAACTACAACCTATGGAGATATTGGTAAACAAATGCTGAAAAAAAGCAAGGTAAAAGATAAAATGTCTGCTCAAGCTGTGGGGAGGTGCCGTAGGACATAATCCTATATCTATTATCATTCCATGTCATCGCGTTATCGGCAGTAATGGTAAATTGACCGGATATGCAGGTGGTATTGAACGTAAGAAATACATGCTTGATCTTGAAGCGAAACATAAATAGTACATATTAGATTGTAAAATCATATTTAAATAGACTTATAGAAAAAGAAGAAAGAGATTACTCATGATGGATAGACACATCATAGGTAATCTCTTTTTGAGTATATATAGGGGTACTATTTAAATTGATTTTACTAAAGTACCAATGCCCACTAATCGTATATAGATACGGTATCTCCTGATTTTAACCAACCATATCGTTTTTTTCATTTTTACCAAGTACAACACCACTAGGTGTACCGGTAAAGATGATGTCACCTTCTTGTAGTGTAATATACTGGGATACAAATTCAATAATTTCATATGGTTTAAATAGCATTTGTTGTAGTTTAGCTTGTTGACGCACCTCACCGTTGACGGTCGTTGTAATGGTAGCATTGTCAAAATCAAATTCGTCAGGAGATACGATAACAGGACCGATAGGGGCAAAGTTATCTAGTGATTTGCCGAGAATCCATTGAGAGCCTCTGAATTGTAAGGTTCGAGCTGATACATCATTACCTATGGTATATCCTAAGATATGTTCTTTAGCTTGGTCGCGAGATATATTTTTACCCGCCTTACCAATAACAATGACGAGTTCTCCTTCGTAATCATAATGAAGGTTTTCATCTTGAATGGGAACTATATCTTGATGTGACGCCAATGCATTAGATGTTTTCATAAAGATTTCCGGAAAATCATGTGTAGCAAGACTAGTTTCCGCTATATGGTCTGCATAGTTTAAACCGATACAGATGAATGTTTTTTGGGATTAGTAATTAGGGTACGGTTAGTAGATTCTTTCATGAGAGATACCTCCTTAAGAGATAAGATACAAATATTGTAAGTTAATTATAATATAAATCGGTATGTAAAGAATATTTTTGACGAAATAATTATATAGAGGCATTTTTGTCACATCCTATTTATTATACTTAAACAAAGTAATAAAAAGGAGGAGTCCCTATGTATATGCATAGAAATGTGACAGATAAATTTATAGGTACCGTAGCATCTTGTGACATTATAAGTACGGGTAGCTGGTATGGTGATTTACCAGATGGCGTTCCAAAGAAGTGAAATTAAATCGTAAAGATTACTATATTGAAGAGATACAACATATTTCTATTAAAGGAATCCATAGTGTTACCTATGGCATTAAATGGGAGCATATCTCAAAAACCTGTAGAGGGTAAAATAGAATCCTTAACTACTAAGGAGTACTCAATTGACGAATCTAAAAAACAATATCTATTAGAGCTTATGGGGTGTAGATTTTCCGATGATATTGACCTATATGATGAGGATGAGTGTGCTGTCCAAGTGCAGCTCATCAACACTGAGGATCAGGAATTTATATATGAATTTCCTTTTGATAATACCCTGAGGGCCATGTCTATACTATTCAGACAAATCCTAGGTATGCCTACATTACTTTTATTTGATGGAAATCGAGAAAAAGATAGAATTCAAGAGATTCATATTGAAGTGCAAAAAAATATGTACCAAGAATATGGTGACGTAAATACATTGAATTTTAATTGGAATGAGCCTTCTATTGCCATTGATTGTAATAGTAAGCAATTTGGTCACTCTAGTCATAGTCAAAGCGAATATGTAGATAATCAAATGATTCATCAATTGAAGCAAGATATTGACTTTCACATTGGCGAAACGCTATATAGTCTAGATTCCTTTAGTCTTAGTGAAAGTCATGACCTTGATAGAGACCCTGCTCGTGGTGGTATAGTAACATTACGTATTAAATGGGCGCATAAAGAGGATACATTGTTTATAGGGAATGTAACTGATCAGTATGTGCCCACTTGGTATAAAAAAATCTAATTAATTTTATACATGCTCATACAAGAGATAAAATCTTTACAAGAGTTTTTACAATCAAATCATACATCTGATAGAAGAGATTTATACGTATTGTTCTGTATATTTTTTTAAGATAAACCAGGAATTTTATTATCGTACTGATAGAAATGATATATATGAAGGGGATATTGTAAAAGTTCCGTTTTGGATCCAGATAATGCGGTTCGTACTGGTCGTGTAGAATCTATTTCATATCATACGCGTTACGACGTACCTTATGATTTGAATCGTACTAAGTTTATTATAGATAAACTTCCAAACCTCTATAGAATATGTTGAAATAACTTGCTCATAGTGTTAAGATTATAAGTATATTAATATGCATGGAGGTCATTGTTATGAGTAAGAATATCGATTGGGATAATCTCGGTTTTTGGTTATGTAGAAACCGACTACCGTTATTTGACTACATATAAAGATGGTAAATGGGACGAAGGCGGATTAATTACTGATGCTAACGTTGTCTCTTAATGAATGTGCAGGTGTATTCCAATATGCACAAACTGTATTCGAAGGTTTGAAAAGCATACTACACTAAAGATGGTCACATCGTATGTTTCCGTCCGATCTTAATGCAGAACGTTTAAATCAATCTTGTGAACGCCTCGTAATGCCTACATTACCTGAAGGACGTTTCATTGAAGCTGTAAAAAGAAGTAGTAAAAGCAAACAAAGACTTTTGTACCTCCTTATGGTCATGGTGCAAGCCTTTATATTCGTCCTTACATGATGGGTACTAACTCCGTTATCGGTGTAAAACCTGCAGATGAATATCAATTCCGCGTATTTACTACACCAGTAGGCCCTTACTTTAAAGGTGGCGCAAAACCAATCAAAATCCGCATTACTGATTTTGACCGTGCAGCTCCTCATGGTACTGGTCATATCAAAGCTGGTCTTAACTATGCTATGAGCTTTGTATGCTATTACTGATGCACATGCAAAAAGGCTATGCTGAAAAATATGTACCTTGATGCGGCTACACGTACTCATGTAGAAGAAACTGGTGGTGCTAACTTCATCTTCATTTCTAAAGATGGTGCATTAGTAACACCTAAATCTGATAGTATCTTGCCATCCATTACACGTCGTTCCTTGATGTATGTAGCAGAACATTATCTTGGTATGAAAGTAGAACATCGCACTGTTTATAAAGATGAATTAAAAGACTTTGCTGAAATGGGTCTATGCGGTACAGCAGCAGTTATTTCTCCAGTAGGTCAAATCGATACTCCAGAAGGCACTATCAATGTACCAGCTGGCATGGATGATATGGGCCCTGTAACTAAAAAATTATATGATACATTACTTGGTATCCAACATGGTGAAATCGAAGCTCCAGAAGGTTGGGTAGTTAAGATTTGCTAATCTTTAAGTAATATAAAAGAATATAATACAAAAACATCCTCCATAATCAGACGATTGTGGAGGATGTTTGCGTTTACAAAATTTGTTTAATTAAATTGGTCTATTTAGTTTGATGCTTTTCGTGCACCGACCTTTGACATAAATTTTTCGTTGTTAATGACGAATCGTTCATGTAGCCTTTACCAATGATTCCAACACCATCGGATGCTTCGATGGCAAAGGAGATTTTTCGTCCTTCCACAGCTGTTACTGTAGCAGTAGCCGTAATGGTAGCACCAATTGGGGAAGGCGCATCATGGCTAATCGATAGGGAGATACCTACCGTACCTTCACCGTCGTTTAATTCTGGTTGTACCGCTGCTTGTGCAGCTTCTTCCATAAGTGCACACATAGCAGGAGTAGCGAATACTTCAAGAGAACCAGACTTCATTGTTTTTGCAATATTAGATTCTGTAACTGTAACCGTTGCTGTCGCAGATTGACCAACTTGTACCATAGTAAACCTTCTTTCGTTATGAATTAGAATATATTTGTATTATACAACTCTTATGAGTATATATGCTAATTTTGTAATGATAAAATTTATTATTTCCTAAAATAGACTTAATTATACAGACTCTATAGAATCCGTGCTATAATAGTACTAGTTTTTATTAAACGAGGTAACTATGAAAGAACGAAAAATTTTTCGCCTTCTGGTGAAGGCTTGGTGCAGGTAATAGCGGGCATATTATTTGTCGTATTACTTATCATCATTAATATTGTAGATCCTACATTTTACCCAACTATGTGGCATCTAGCTACGAGTGGTTCTATGGAGGAAATTGCTGAGTATATTCAAGGCTATGGTCCTATGGCCATGGTGGTGAGCATGCTCCTTGATATTTTTGTCAATGCTGTAGGGTTTTTGCCATCCATCTTTATTTCCACAGCGAATGGTCTCGTGTTTGGCATGTGGCCTGGCATTATTATTTCATGGCTCGCTGAAACCATTGGGGTAGTCATCAGCTTTTACATTATGCGTTATTTCTTACGAGATGCGGCGGATAAGCTAATTTCTAAGAGTACCACATTGATGAAGGTTGACGATTTCTCCGGTAACAATGGTTTTGTAGTCATGCTGTTTGCTAGATCATTACCTTATTTTCCATCTGGTGTCATCACTGCGCTAGGGGCTATCAGTAAGATTAAACCGCGTGACTATATCTTTAGCTAAATTTAATTGGTAAATTTCCGTCTACAGCTCTTGAAGTTGCTATTGGCACAGATATTGTAAATTTTCAAGAAAAATATGGGGCGTCTAGGTATTATTGTCGTCGTAGCAGCCATTGTATATTTTCATTTTATGGAAGGTATACAAACGCTATATTAATAAACGTAATGCAGAACGAGAACATGATCCTAATGCTTAATAAACATGTAATTTCTATGTAGTTAAAAATAAAAAGAGGCGATACTATGAGTTTTTTTCACTTCCTGAACGTGTAATATTAAAAAGGTCCTAATTTCATCCGTGAAGTATTTGAACGTGGTGTGGGTGTACCTGGATTTATCAGTTTTGGTATTGGTAATCCAGCACCAGAGGCAATTCCTGTGAAAGTTATCGAAGATGCCTTTGATTTCATCGTTCATGATAATCCTATGGGTTTATTACAATATGGTCCAATGCAAGGGGATGCGCGATTAGCAGAATTGACCTTACAACGTTTATCGAAAGTTCACCATATGAATTTAGAGGGTCAAGGTTTGATTATTTCTAATGGGGCTGGTCAACTATTGGGCTTGGTGCCTATTACTGTGTGTGAACCTGGCGATGAAGTGTACATGGATGATTATACTTTTACAAGTGCTATTAATTCTGTACGCAATATGGGGGCTAAGGCAGTCGGTATCAAAACTGATGAGTCGGTATGATTCCAAGTGAGTTGGAAAAAGCGGCTCAATCAGGCAAGGGAAAATATATCTATTTAATTCCAAATTTCCAAAACCCAACAGGCATTACCATGCCACTAGAACGTCGCAAAGAGATTTACGCTATTGCATCTAAATATGATTTATTCATTTATGAAGATGATCCATATGGTGAAATCCGTTTTGCTGGTGAACATGTACCGACTTTTAAATCCTTTGATACGGAAAATCGTGTTCTCTATGCCGGATCCTATTCTAAAACATTATCGGCAGGCTTGCGCGTAGGGTTCTTATTGGGCCCAGAAGATGTTATCGGTACTATTCAGGCACTTAAAAATAATACGGCTGGACAAATGCCACTAGTTACACAGAAGGTTGTAGCACACGTACTAGATTATATTGATTACGATGCACATTTAGAAAATGTACGGAAGGTATATAAATCTAAATGTGATGCTATGATGCGTGTCTTTAAAGAAAAAGGTAGTTCCAAGGTTCATTTGACGCAACCTACAGGTGGTATGTTCGCATGGATGACAATGCCGGATACTGTTGATTGTGATGAATTCTTTGAAGCGTGCATGAATAAAAATGTAGGCATTATTAAATGTGGTGCTTTTGCAGCGGATGGCGTACAAAATGGTCATGCATTTCGTTTGAGCTATACGGTGCCAACCATTCCAGAAATTGAGAAGGGGATGGAAATCCTCTGTGCTCTTACAAAGGACTATTGTGGTGAATAATTTAGTCGTTTAAAGCGTATAGGTATATTGAAAATTATTAAACTACCATGATACAATAACACTGTAAATATATGATGTGTTAGTTGTAGAAAGAGCTTTCACAATGAACGATATTTACAATGAGATAATAATTTTCTAACTATATATTGTTGAGGGAAGTCCTCGAAGAAAGTAGGTGTTTACTATGGGTTGCGGTAGCAGCAGTAGTGATTGCAATAGTTGTCCATCCAAATCCGCAGGTTGCGGTGGTGCACAACAGCCTCAAGATATGACGGCGCCATTGCATGAATTGAGTTCCGTTAAACATGTTATCGGTGTTGTATCCGGTAAGGGTGGTGTAGGTAAATCCTCCGTTACAAGCTTGATGGCCTTAACGATGGCTCGTAAAGGTTATAAAGTAGGTATTCTTGATGCTGATATAACTGGTCCATCCATTCCTAAGATGTTTGGTATCAAAGAAAAGGCTTACGCTGACGAAGTTGGTATGTATCCTGTTAAAACTAAGCAATATGGCATTGATGTAATGTCCGTTAATTTGTTGCTTGAAAATGATACAGATCCTGTATTGTGGCGTGGTCCTATTCTAGGCAATGTTGTAAAACAATTCTACAGTGATGTTATTTGGAAAGACATCGATTATTTATTCGTTGATATGCCACCAGGAACAGGTGACGTAGCAATTACTGTATATCAATCCTTGAAATTGGATGGTATTATCATTGTTACATCTCCTCAAGACTTGGTATCCATGATTGTTGAAAAAGCAGTTAAAATGGCTGATTTAATGCAAGTGCCTATCATCGGTGTAGTGAAAACTATTCGTACTTCCATTGTCCCAGATAATGGTAAGGATTACCAAATCTTTGGTGAAAGCCATATTGAAGAAATTCTTCAAAAATATGGTCTATTATTGTTGAGCCGTTTACCAATCGATCCTAATATTGCAAATTTATGCGATAAAGGTGATATTGAGTCTATCGACAAAACAAATTTAGAGGATGTATCTTTGCCTGAGTAGGATATATATGACGATGAAAGCTGTGCATAGTTTTAGATGCACAGCTTTTTTCATACAAAGTTTAATTTTTTTCCTATGTAGGAGGTATGTGTATGAAAAAACTATTGAACTGGATTATTCCAGCGGTCTTTGGTATAGGCCTGTGGTTTATTCCAACACCAGAGGGTTTAACACCTCAGTCTTGGCACTTATTCGCCATCTTTGTTGCTACCATCGTAGGCTTTATTACGCAGCCATTACCAATTGGTGGTGTATCTATCGTTGTTATCACTGTGGCTGCACTCACAGGTACATTGAAAATTGGTGAAGCTATTTCTGGCTTTGCGAATTCTGCTATTTGGTTAATCGTTGGGGCCTTCTTATTCTCTCGTGGTTTTATTAAGACTGGTTTGGGTAAACGTATTGCTTATAACTTGATTGCTGCATTTGGTAGCAGTTCTTTGCGCCTATCTTATGCTTTAGCTTTATCTGATTTGATTTTGGCGCCTGCCACACCATCTAATACAGCTCGTGTGGGCGGTGTTATTATGCCAATTACGACAAGTTTGGAAAAGCGTTCGGCTCTGAACCACAAGATGGTCCTCGTAAGATTGGTTCCTTTTTGATGCAATCTATTTATCAAGTTAATACGATTACATCTGCTATGTTCCAAACATCTATGGCGGGTAATACATTGGTTGCTGCATTGGCACTTCAATCTTTTGGCATCGGTATCACATGGGGCGACTGGGCTATGGCAGCCATCGTACCTGGTGTTATTGCATTGATTATAATGCCATATTTCATTTATAAAGTATACCCACCTGAAATTAAAGATGCTCGTGAAGCACAACAAATGATTAAAGAAGAGCTAAAAGGCCTTGGTAAAATGTCGTTCCAAGAATGGGTTATGCTAGGCGTATTCGTTTTAGCTTTAGTGTTATGGGCTACTTCTCAATTCACAAAAATTGATGCTACCACTGTTGCATTCTTAGGTATTTCTATTTTGCTTGCTACTAGCGTTCTTGTTTGGGACGATGTTAAAAGTGAAAAAGGTGCTTGGGATACATTGGTTTGGATGGGCACATTGATGGGCTTTGCTGGTTTCTTGTCAAAATTAGGTTTCATCAAATGGGCTACAGTACTTGTAGGCGGTTATATTCCAGAAGGATCTTGGATTATTGCCTTCGTTATAGCTGTACTTATTAATACATATTCCCACTATGTATTCGCATCCTTAACAGCACATATTTCTGCTATGTTCGTAGCATTCTCCGCCATTGCTATCTCTGCAGGTGCACCACCAATGTTGACATTGTTGATGGTTGCATTCACATCTAACTTGTGTATGTCCTTGACTCACTATGCAGCAGGTCCTTCTCCAGTAATCTTCAATACTGGATATGTTCCTCAAAATACATGGTGGAAACTTGGTTTCTTCTCATCTGTTATCAACTTAATCATCTTTGTAGGATTAGGTTCTATCTGGATGAAAGCTATCGGTATGTGGTAAACACAATTACATAAACGTATACGATTATGTATACATGACGCCGTCCCTTGTGGGACGGCGTTTTTGTGATACAATGGCTATAGATTATGTATATTGCATAACAATTTGCATGTAATAATTAAGTAGGAGGTCATATGAAATTTGATAATCCTCAATTAATAAAATATATCAAAGGATGTACATCTCCGTATCATACGGTAGATACTAGTTTACAACTATTATTAGATGCTGGCTTTACAGAGTTATCCCTAGAAGAACCTTGGAATTTAACCTCTGGTAATTATGTGGTTAATGTGTATGGTACAACGTTATTTGCCTTTCACATAGGCGAAGATTATCGTCATTCCTTACGCATTGCATCGGCTCACACGATTTTTCCTGCTATACGGGTCAAAAGCCCAATCCTATTACTGATGTAAAAAGGGATACACGAAAGCTCAATGTTGAAATGTATGGCGGATTAATACAAAAACACATGGTTGGACCGACCTTTAGGTGCGGCAGGTACTGTCGTTTTAAAAGGGTGAGAAATCCCATATGATGTGGATTCTGTTTTGTTTGATACAAAGCGTCCAATCGCTATTATTCCTAATTTAGCGATTCATATGAACCGTAATGTGAATGATGGGGTAGCATTAAATCGTCAAAAAGAAATGTTACCTATCATCATGATGAAGCCCAATGATGATACGACAAAATCCGAGGCGGAGGTATGGAATCAATTTTTAGCAGACGAGATTAATTGTGATCCTTCTGAAATTCTATCCTATGAAATTACACTCTATCCTGTAACAGAAGGTACGTTAGTTGGTACAGATTTTGATTTCATTAGTTCACCACGACTTGATAATTTAACGTCTTGCTTCGGTGTTCTTGCAGGCATTGTAGAGGCAAAAGATAAAATAAAGTTGACGGTATTCGCTGTGCAATCCTATTCGATAATGAAGAGGTAGGTAGTCGTACTAAACAAGGCGGAGCAGGGATGCTATTGCCAAACTTATTAGAACGTGTGTATCGCAGTTTGGGATTAAGCCGTGATGATATGGATCTAGACGTGGCTCGTGGCTTCATGATTTCATCTGATGTAGCTCATGGATTGCATCCAAATTATCCAGAGAAAAATGATATTACCAATTTCCCTGTACTCAATGGAGGCGTTACATTAAAACAGGCCTGCAGCCAATCTTATGCAGGCGATGCAAAGGCTATTGCCATTGTGAAAGGCCTTTGTGAGGAAGCTAGTGTAGCCTACCAAATTTATGTTAATCGTTCTGATATTCCGGGCGGCTCAACTGTAGGTTCTATTTCATCAGCTATGTTACCAATGCGGACGATGGACATTGGCTTACCATTATTGGCTATGCATTCCGCTGTTGAAACGATGGGGGCTCGTGACCAAGAACAATTGAATCATTTAATGCAACATTTCTTGGGTGATGAATAAATTACATAAATATAATCTTATTCCAAATCTGATGTATGTGAAAAATACATATGAAAAAAATTAATGAATAGAATAATTTCTATATTAAGTTTAAATAATTTATAAATATAACCATATTGATGATTAATGCTTTTTAATATCTGAAAAATTATTGTATAATATAAGTATATTTGATTCATAATCGGATATCAAAAAAAGTGATAAATGTTTAAGTAAAACATGTATTTCGATATGCATATATACAATGTATATCAATGCACACAAATCTATCATTCGATAGGACTCGGTAGGAGGCAATTATGAAGAAAATTAAATCAGTTTTGGTAGCCAATCGTGGCGAAATCGCAATCCGCGTATTTCGTGCATGTAACGAAATGGGTATTAAAACAGTAGCTATCTATTCTAAAGAAGACACATTGTCCTTGCACCGTAACCAAGCTGATGAAGCATATTTGGTTGGGGAAGGTAAAAAACCAGTTGATGCATATTTGGATATCGAAGATATCATCCGCATTGCTAAGGAACATGATATTGATGCGATCCATCCTGGCTATGGTTTCTTATCCGAAAACGAAGAGTTCGCTCGTCGTTGCGGTGAAGAAGGCATCATTTTTATTGGACCTCACGTAGAACATTTGAATATGTTCGGCGATAAGGTTAATGCTCGTACACAAGCTAAATTGGCAGATATTCCAATGATTCCAGGTTCTGATGGGGCATTGCGTGATTTTTGCACAATTGGAAGAATTTGCTGAAACTCACGGCTATCCATTTGATGATTAAAGCCGTAAATGGTGGTGGCGGTCGTGGTATGCGCGAAGTTCACCGCAAAGAAGATTTACGCGATGCTTATGACCGCGCTAAATCCGAAGCTAAAGCAGCATTTGGTGATGACGATGTATATGTAGAAAAAAACTCATCGTTGAACCTAAACATATCGAAGTTCAAATCTTAGGGTGATGAACATGGTAATGTAGTTCATTTACATGAACGTGACTGCTCTGTACAACGTCGTCACCAAAAGGTTGTTGAAATGGCACCAGCTTTTGCATTGCCATTAGAAACTCGTAAAGCCGTATGTGATGCAGCCGTAAAAATCATGAAAAATGTTGGCTACGTTAATGCTGGTACTGTTGAATTCTTGGTAACTGCTGATGGTTCCTTCTATTTCATCGAAGTTAACCCTCGTATCCAAGTAGAACATACCGTAACAGAAATGATTACGGACATCGATATTGTTCATTCTCAAATTCGTATCGCTGAAGGCTATGATTTGCACAGCCCAGAAATAGGCATTCCTGAACAAGATGAAATTCCTTGTAAAGGTACTGCAATTCAATGTCGTATCACTACAGAAGATCCTAAAGAACAACTTCATGCCAGATACTGGTAAAATCTTGGCATATCGTAGTTCCGGCGGCTTTTGGTATTCGCTTAGACTCCGGTAATGCTTTCACAGGCGCTGTAGTAACACCTTACTATGATTCCTTGCTCGTAAAAGCAACTGCATTCGGTCCTAACAACGAAGAAACTATTCGTAAAATGCTTCGTTGCTTGAAAGAATTCCGTATTCGTGGCGTTAAAACAAACATTCATTTCTTGATTAACGTTCTTGAAAACCCTGAATTCCAAAGCGGTAACTACACAGTTAACTTCATTGAAGACCATCCTGAATTATTCGAATTAAAACCAGATCGCGACCGTGGTACTAAATTGCTTCGCTACATTGCGGATACTACAATCAATGGTTACTCCGGTGCAGGCCCTCAAGAGGTACCTGATTTTGAACCAATGCAATTGCCATCTAAATTAGATGTATCTCCTGCACCTGGTACAAAACAAAAATTCGACGAATTAGGTCCAGAAGGCTTTCAGTAAATGGTTGGCTGACCAAAAACAAGTATTCTTTACAGATACAACATGGCGTGATGCTCACCAATCCTTATTTGCTACACGTTTGCGTACCATCGATATGGCACGCGTAGCTGGCGATGCCGCTAAAGGTGTACCAAATCTATTCTCCTTAGAATGTTGGGGCGGTGCAACATTTGACGTATCCTATCGCTTCTTGCACGAAGATCCATGGGAACGTTTGCGCATGTTCCGTCAAAGAAGTGCCCTAATACATTGCTTCAAATGTTGATTCGCGGTGCTAATGCCGTTGGTTATACATCCCTATCCTGATAATGTAGTTCGTAATTTCATTCAATTGTCCGCTAAAAATGGTATCGACGTATTCCGCGTATTTGATAGCTTGAATAGCCTTGACAATATGAAGGTTGCTATCGATGAAGTTCGCAATCAAAATAAGATTGCTGAAGTTGCATTGTGCTACACAGGCGATATCCTCGATAGCAATCGTCCTAAATACAATCTTGATTACTATGTAAAAATGGCTAAAGAATTGCAAAATGCTGGTGCCAATATCATTGCTATTAAAGATATGGCTGGTTTGTTGAAACCTCAAGCTGCATACAACTTAGTATCCGCTTTGAAAGACGCTGTGACAGTACCAATTCATTTGCATTCTCATGAAGGTTCTGGCAATACTATTTATTCCTATGGCCGCGCTGTAGATGCTGGTGTTGACGTAATCGACTTAGCATATTCTGCATTTGCAAATGGTACAAGCCAACCTAGCATGAACTCCATGTACTATGCATTGGCTGGTACAGAACGTCAACCACAAATGAACATCGACTACATGGAAGAAATGTCTCATTACTTCGGTAGTATTCGTCCTTACTACAGAGGCGTTGATAAAGCTGAAAAAAATATCCAAATACAGAAGTATACCAACATGAAATGCCAGGCGGTCAATATTCCAACTTGCAACAACAAGCTAAAATGGTTGGACTTGGTGATCGTTGGACAGACATTAAAAAAGTATATCACCAAGTTAATATGATGTTTGGTGATATCATCAAGGTAACACCTTCTTCTAAAGTCGTTGGTGATATGACATTGTACATGGTACAAAATAATTTGACTGAAAAAGATATCTATGAAAAAGGTGATACTCTTGATTTCCCTCAATCAGTAGTAGAATTCTTCGAAGGTCGTCTAGGTACACCATATCAAGGGTTCCCTGAAGAACTTCAAAAAATCATCTTGAAAGGTGCTCGCCCTATTACTGTTCGTCCTGGTGCTGTATTACCTCCAACTGATTTCGAACATGTTCGTAATGAATTAAACGAAATGGGTGCTAATACTACTGATGAAGATGTAAGTGCATACTGCTTGTATCCTAAAGTATTTAAAGACTACACTAAATTTACTAAAGACTTTGGTAATGTATCTGTACTAGATACACCAACATTCTTCTTTGGTATGAAACGTGGTGAAGAAATTCAAGTTACTATTGAAAAAGGTAAAACATTAATTATCAAGATGAATGGTGTATCCGATCCTGATGAAGATGGTAATCGCATCGTTCTCTTTGAATTCAATGGCCAACCACGTTCTATTAAAGTTCATGATAAACATGCTAAAACAACTGGCGTTGTTCGTCGTAAAGTAAATGAATCCAACCCTGGTGAAATTGGTGCTACGTTGTCTGGTTCCGTTGTTAAGATTCTAGTTAAGAAAGGTCAATCCGTAACTAAAGGTGAACCATTAATCGTAACAGAAGCTATGAAGATGGAAACAACAATTACAGCTCCTATCGGTGGTATCGTTGAAGAAATTCTTGTTCGTGAAGGCAGCCGTATCGAATCCGGTGATTGCTTGTTACACATTGAAGATGCTATTAAACGTTAATTTCATACGATTTAGCACGTAAGTGCATAAAAAAGTCCCCCATATAATACTCCTTTGTATTATATGGGGACTTTTCCTACTAAATATGGTACTATATAAGGTATAAGAAAAATAGGCGTATTGTGCCTTTTTTTCATGATTACTGACTGATTAGAAAAAGGAGTATTAGCTAATGAGATGTCCTTATTGCCAACATACAGACACGAAGGTAACAGACTCAAGAACGACAGATGAAGGAAATAGTATCCGTCGTCGTCGGGAGTGTATTAATTGTGGACGCCGCTTTACTACTTATGAAATCATCGAAGAAGTACCACTCATGGTAGCAAAGAAGAATGGTCGCCGTGAATTATTTGACCGTGGTAAATTGTTAAATGGCTTGTTGCGTTCTTGTGACAAACGAACAGTACCTATGTCCGTTATGGAAGAAGTGGTCAATAATGTAGAGCGAGACATTCGCAATGAAGTAAATCAAGAGATTTCTACAGATCGTATTGGTGAACTTGTATTACAACAATTAAAAGATATTGACCAAGTTGCCTATGTACGTTTTGCTTCAGTATATCGTAAGTTTGATAATATTGACAGCTTTATGGCTGAACTTAAAGCATTAAAAAAATTAGATGCTAAAAAAGCAAAGAAATAGCGTGAATATATGATTGATTTACATTGTGATACGATAATGCAATTAATCGACCACCCTCATGATGGTGATTTATTTTCTAATAACTGGAAAATTGATATTGAGCGCCTTATCAAAGGGCATAGTCGATTGCAGGATTTTGCATTATTTGTAGACTTAGAAGAACAAGACGATTCGTATGGTAGATATGAATCTATGCGCCAATTGTTCGATAGTCAGATACAAAAATATAGCGACTATATCAGTCATGTGCGTTCTTATGATGATATTACAGCGTGTTATGAAAATCATAAAGTAGCTGCTTTATTATCCATTGAAGAGGGGGGAGTTCTTGGAGGCGATTTAGCTAAGTTAGACAAGGCTTACGCTGATGGTGTTCGACTTATTACATTGACCTGGAATTATCCTAATGAATTGGGGGAACCTAATACTGGAGATTCTCATAAGAAATTGACTGAAACAGGCATTGCATTTGTAGAACGGATGCAAGAATTAGGCATGATTGTTGATTGTTCTCATCTTAATGATGGGGGAACAGAACAATTAGGCGATATTCTTGATGTGCCTTTTATTGCATCTCATTCTAATGCGCGAGAAGTGACAGCTCATCGTCGTAATTTGCCGGACCACTTGATTCGTCTAATTGGCGAAAAGGGTGGCGTTATAGGTTTGAACTTTGCTCAATCCTTCTTAGGGACTTCACCCTATCAGTCGCATCGATGATATTGTGAAGCACGGATTGTATATCATCAATAAGGGCGGTGAAGATGTAATCGCTCTAGGCACTGATTTTGATGGTATCAAGCCAAATACAGAAATTGAGGATATTTCAGATATGCATCGTTTGTATGATGCATTTCGAGGCGCCGGGCTTTCAGAAGAACAAACGGAAAAACTATTTTGGAAAAACGCGGATCGCCTACTAAAGGAGATTTTATAATGACAGATATAAATCCAATCATTGCGGATCGATTTACAGACCATCTTGATGTGTTTAGTAAAACAATGGATCAGATGGATGTTATTCAAGAAATTGCTAACCGCTGTATTGTGGCTTTGAATAGTGGCAATAAAATTTTATTCTGTGGTAATGGTGGTTCCGCTGCGGATTCTCAACATCTTGCAGCAGAACTTATTGGACGTTTTAAAAAAGAACGCCGCTCTCTTGCATCCATTGCGCTTACTACAGATACATCTATTTTGACAGCTGTTGCCAATGATTATGACTATGATGCAGTGTTTGCGCGTCAAGTTGAAGGCTTAGGCCGTTCTGGGGATGTACTTATCGGTATTTCCACATCGGGTAATTCAAAAAATGTTGTGAAAGCCGTGGAAATGGCACGAAATACAGGTATGCACACGATTGCTTTCACCGGTGAAGGTGGCGGTAAATTGGCAGAATTATGCGATCTTACACTAGCTATTCCAAGCACTGTTACGGCGCGTATTCAAGAAATGCACATTTTAGCTGGTCATATCATTTGCGAACTTATTGAAGAAGATTATTAATCGAGATAGGGAAGAAATCACAGATTTCTTGAAAGGGGACCTATGATTACAAAAAAACAGTGAATGAGTTTTTTTGACAAATTCATTACCGAACCTAAACATTGCAGTTATCGGTGATGTTATGGTGGATCGTTATGTATTTGGCGATGTGAGCCGTATTTCACCAGAGGCTCCCTGTGCCGGTCAATCGCGTATCCTCTGTGAAAGAAGTGCTTGGCGGGGCAGGTAACGTAGCGTCTAACTTAGCCAATCTCGATTGCCATGTCTATTTAGGGGCCGTAGCTGGTGTCGATGACCATGGTAGAGTGCTCGATAACTTATTGGCCGCTGATCATATTGATACATCCGGTCTCATCCATGATGAAAGTCGGTCTACGATTACTAAAATGCGTATTTTAGGTGACCGTCAACAAATGATGCGCCTCGACTTTGAAACGATTACACCTATTACAGCTGCTGAAGAAGAACAATTAATCAGTTGGCTAGAAGAGCTTTGTCAACGTGGATTACAAGGCATCGTCATATCCGATTATGGAAAAGGCGTATGCACACCGACATTGTTGCAACATGTATTCAAGTTGGCGAACACGTATCAAGTACAGACCATCGTAGATCCTAAGGGTGCTGATTGGTCCAAATATGATGGTGCTACATGTATTACACCGAATGTAAAAGAATTGGGTGAATCCTTAGGTCGTGTGATTCCGAATGATGATACATCAGTTATTGAGGCGGCTAAGGAAGTACTTAATAAGGTTAATATTAAATATATTATCGGTACTCGTTCCGCTAAAGGGTATTACCGTTGTGGCTAAGGATGGTAGAACTTGGCATAATCCAGCAACACAACAGGATGTATTCGATGTGAGTGGCGCTGGTGATACGGTCGTAGCTATGATGATTTCATGCTTAGCCAGTGGTTTATCCATGCGTTTAGCCCTACATATCGCCAATGGCGCTGCTGGTATCGTCGTATCTAAGGTGGGAACATATCCAATCCATCGCCAAGAGTTGATTGAGTTATGGCGCTCTGTACGACAATTGACAACATCTAGTCCTTTATATACGAAAGAAGAAATGAAGGCGTTAATCGATAAATGGCAAAGCATGGACGAAACCGTTGTATTTACAAATGGTTGCTTTTGATATTCTGCATCGAGGGCACATTACGTATTTACAAGAGGCGGCACAACTTGGGGCTCACCTCATTATTGGACTTAACTCTGATGCGTCTGTTAGACGTTTAAAGGGTGAAACAAGACCTATCGTATCCGAAGAGGATAGAGCAGCCTTATTAAGTGCCTTACAATGTGTAGATGGTGTTGTCCTTTTTGAGGAGGATACACCTGCCGAATTATTAGCATACTTACGCCCTAATATTCTTGTTAAGGGCGGCGATTATAAAAAAGAGGATATCGTTGGTAGAGAATCTGTAGATGAAGTAGAGGTACTTTCATTTAAAGAAGGATACTCCACATCGGATATCGTAAAGAAAATAGCCACGATGGCTAAGGAGGGGAAATTATGATTATTGTAACTGGTGGTGCCGGTTTTATTGGTAGTAATATTGTGAAAGCCTTAAACGAACGCGGTCGCAATGATATTTTAATCGTTGATGATTTAACAGATGGTCGTAAAATTCGCAATCTCCAAAATTTAGATTATTTAGATTACATTGACTGTGATGATTTTGATGCTGCCATTGCAGACGGCACATTCAATGTAGGTCCTATTGAAGTCATTTTCCATGAAGGCGCATGTGCAGATACGATGGAATACAATGGCAAATATATGATGAAGAACAACTACGAAGGTTCCAAAAATCTATTCCACTATTGCCAAGATCGTGCTATTCCATTTATCTATGCATCCTCTGCATCTACGTATGGCAATGGTACAAATGGCTTTGTTGAAAAGCCAGAAGCAGAAGAAGCGTTAAATCCGTATGCATATTCTAAGCTATTATTTGACCGCTATGTACGTAAATTTGAAGGCGAATATACAGCGCAAGTGGTAGGTTTGCGTTATTTCAATGTATTTGGTCCTAATGAAGCACATAAGGATAAAATGGCATCTCTTGTACGCCAAATGTTCTATAAGAACCAAGAAACAGGCGTTATCAATTTGTTTGAAGGCACAGATGGCTATGAAAATGGTGGTCAAACACGTGATTTCATCTATGTCAAAGACGTGGTAAATGTAAACTTCTATTTCTGGGAACATCCTGAAATTTCTGGTACATTCAACTGCGGTACAGGTCACGCACATAGCTTCAATGAATTCATGCAAGCTGTTATTGACTATAATGGTAAAGGTCGCATTGAATACATTCCGTTCCCAGAAGTGTTGATTGGTAAATACCAAAGCTTTACTGAAGCAGACACAACTAAAATTGATGGCGGCTGGTTATGATAAGGCTTTCACGCCATTAGCTGATGCCGTAAAAGAATATTGTGAATTATTAGATAATAACGAAGGTTACTTGCGTTAATTTGTTGTGACAGATTAATGTCAATTCTTTGATAATTGTAAAGGATGTAGTATGAGAAAGGTGTTATTCCTCGATAGAGATGGGGTTATCAACAAGGATGTTTCCTATCTCTATAAGATAGCGGATCTACAGTGGGTTGATGGTGCAAAAGAAGCATTGAAATTAGCCCATGATTCTGGTTATGAACTTATAGTCGTAACAAACCAAAGTGGTGTGGCACGAGGTTATTATAAGGAAACCGATGTACAAATCCTACATGATTATATGGGGAATGAACTGTTTAAAGCGGGTGCACCTATTTTACATTTCTATTATTGCCCACATCACAAGGATGGCACTGTAGAACGCTATGCTGTCGATTGTAATTGTCGTAAACCAAAGCCTGGTATGATTTTGCAAGCTATCAAGGATTTTGATGTTGATGTAGAACATAGCTTTTCTCATCGGTGATAGCCAACGTGATGTAGATGCTGCTGAGGCTGCAGGGGTAAAGGGATATCTGTTTACAGAATCCAATCTATTACATTTCATGAAAAAGATTTTAAAGCATTAATTTTTGGATGAACCACATTTGTGTGTATTCTTCGTTCATAGAGGGGTTATTATGAAGGACTATTCCAATATACTCATCATAAAAATGAGTTCCTTAGGTGATGTCATTCACGCATTGCCAACATTATATGCATTGCGCCAAAATTTGCCGCACGCAAAAATTACCTGGGCCATACATGAACAATTTGCGAGCCTCTTGCCAGGTACCCCTTGGGTGGACGAAGTAATTATCATCGATAAGAAACAATTAAAATCGCCGTCTTATTTATGGAATCTTCGTAAAGAACTACATAGTCGTCATTTCGATATGACCTTAGATTTACAATGTATCGCCAAAAGTGCCATTGTATCTCTACTATCGGGTTCTCCTGAGAAATATGGCTATTGGGAACTTCGCGAGGGCAGTCAATTAGTTAATAAAGCTCTAGTAGGAGCTCATAAATATGATCACGTTATTGAGCGCTATCTCGATACGGTACGTGCCTTAGGTGGCGAAGTGGATGGCGTGGAATTTCCAATGCCTCATGACCATGCAGCAGAAGGGAAGATTCGCAACCGGCTATCCGAACTAGGTGTAACCGATGATTATGTTGTCGTTGTACCTGGTGCGCGATGGATTGTTAAGGAATGGCCGTTATTAAATTTTGGTGAATTATGTATTCGCCTTTGTGAAAGTGGTAAAAAGGTGGTCATTGCAGGTTCGCCTGATGATAGTGAAAAAGGTCAATTTATAGAAAACTATGTGAAGAGCGATAATCTCATTAATTTAGTTGGTCAAACGACCATGGCTGAGTTAATCGAGTTGATTCGTCACTGCCATATTTTTCATCAGCGCTGATACGGGGCCTTTACATATTGCCAATGCATTAAAGAAACCATTAATCGCGTTGTTTGGTACGACATCACCGCATAGAACGGGCCCATATGGGGGCAGTCATGTGCATCTTATTATTTCCCCTACATCTAAGGCTACACCTGAACAGCCGCTAGTAGATGATCCCGACTGTATGGCACAAATTCCAGTAGATGCGGTATGGGATGTGTATTCTGAAATGTTGAGAAAGGATTTATGATGGAACTTGATTATAAACGTATTGTCGTAACCTTTCTCATGCATTTAGGTGATGTAGTATTAACGACTCCATTTCTAGAGGTGTTGCGTAAAGCAGCACCTCATAGTCATATCACCTATGTGATTGATGAAAAGTTACAAGATGTGATGAAATACAATCCTTATATCGATGATTTGATTACGGTCGATAAAAAAGGACGTCATAATAGCATTAAAGGGTTAAATGAAATCGCTCGTCGCATTAACGACCAAGGTCGTCCAGATATCGTTATCAACCTGCATCCTAATGAACGTACATCATATTTGGCATGGAAAATTCACGGTAAGGTAACGACAGGGATGAGTCATTTCCTATTTAGACCATTTATGACGAAATATACCCGTCTTGATCGCAAGACACGTCATGCTGCTGATATGTACATTAACGTATTAGAGCAATTAGGCGTCACCGACGTAGCTAATCACGGATTACATATCGAGACTAGTAAGGAATGGAATGACGAGGTATTCCGTTTTTATAAAAGCCAAGGCGTTATGCCTCGTGATAAGATTATTGGTTTTAATATCGGCAGTGCAGTGCCTGAAAAACGATGGCCCTGCAGAGCGCTTTTGCGGATGTAGCCGATTATTTTTGGCAATAAAGGGTATAAAACTGTATTCTTTGGGGGCCCCATGGATTTGGACATGGTAAAACCTGTTGTAGAACAGATGAAGACGTCGCCAATCGTGGCTACAGGTGCTTTTTAAATTGGGCCCTTTAGCTGCGGCCATGAAATGGTGTGACTTGCTGATTACGAATGATTCTGGACCCTATGCATGTAGCCATTAGTCAGGGTGTTCCTATCGTAGCCCTTTATGGACCGTCTAATCCATTTTTCTATGGTCCGTACCAAGCAAAATCTATTGTACTTGAGTCGATGGACCATTATGAAATTGGTAAAAGCATGAAACAGGTTATTAAAGAAGGCAAGTACAAAGGTATTTCTGTTATTACCGAAGAACAAGTGATTAAGGCAGCTGAAACATTACTGCAGGAATCGTAAGTTATGGATTATATTATTTTTTTGATTTAGAGTGGAATCAACCATATAGCAACGACATTAGCTTTTATGAAAGCGAGCACGGATGCCGTTGACCGGTGAAATCATTCAAATCGGAGCTATTAAGCTCAATGAGAATTTAGAGATTGTGGATTCGTTCACAATGTATGTAAAACCTAAATATTTACCACATATGCATAAGCATGTAAAGGCCCTTACAGGAATCACCAATCAAGATTTGAATCGCGGTGTCCCATTTAGGGCGGCCTACAGTCATTTTCAACAATGGTGTGGCAAGGATTATATGCTCCTATCTTGGGGCGCTGACGATATTCTTATATTGCGAGAAAATTTATTGCTCCATAAATTAAAGAGTATCGACTATGATTCTTGGGCGGATGCACAGATGCTATACAGCTATCAACGATATGGCACGACACAACAGTACTCCGTAGCTCATGCTATGGAGGATTTACATATATCATCTGAAGAATTATCTGCTCATAATGCACTTCACGATGCTATATTTACGGCACATATCTGCCAAAAGCTAGATTTGCCAACAGCATTATTGCATTATGATTCCATACGGAAAGAGGCGCCAAATCCATTTTTATATCCACCGGGTTTGACCTTCTTTATGTACGATAACTTTCAAGAAAAGAAACGTATCGTATATGATAGACGAGTGCGATTATCCTTTTGTCCCTATTGCCAAAGTCGGTTGGAAACGACACGTCCTGAGCGGATACAAGGAGATAAGCATTTATCTATAGGCGTTTGTCCGAAACACGGAGCATTTGCCATTCAGTTAAAGGTAGGAAAATATACGATTAAGTCGGGAATTACCAAGTTTTATGTAACAAAGGTATTGAGTCATAGTACTGATGAAATCGATAAACTATATAGAGAAAAATCGGAAATTAACCGAGAGAAAGAGCGGCTCTACTATGAGCGCCGTCAAAAAGAATTATTAGAAAAATCAAAAGCATAACACACGATATACTGTGCTGTATGCTTATATAGAAAGGGATGAAATTATGGAACGTAAATATGCTTGGCATAATTATGACGAACAAACATTACAAGACGTGATGTCATTAGGTGACTCGTATCGTCAATTTTTGGATAATGGTAAAACAGAACGCGAATGTGTCATTCAATCTGTAGAAGCTGCCAAAAAAGCTGGGCTATGTTGATTTAAAAAGACTTGATTAAATCTAACACGCCAATTAAAGCGGGCGATAAGATTTACTATACTCATATGGATAAATCTATTGCGCTATTTAATATCGGTACCGATGATTTAGACCTCGGTATGAATATCCTTGGTGCTCATATCGATTCTCCGCGCATTGACGTAAAACAAAACCCTCAATATGAAGATAGCAATTTGGTGTTTTGGGATACACACTACTATGGCGGTATAAAAAAATACCACTGGGTAGCTATGCCGCTTGCCATTCATGGGGTTGTAGTAAAAACAGATGGTACACGCATCAACATTAATATTGGTGATACAGAATCTGATCCTGTATTCTGCATTACAGATTTATTGCCTCACTTAGGACAAGAACAAATGCAAAAGAATGCAGCCAAGGTGATTGAAGGTGAGGCTCTTGATCTTCTCATCGGTAGTCGTCCTGTTAAAGATGAAGAAAAAGAAGGGGTTACTAAATTTATTAATAACCTTCTTGAAAAAGAATATGGATTTGTAGAACGCGATTTATTATCTGCTGAACTTGAAATTGTACCAGCTGGTAAGGCGCGCGATATGGGCTTTGATCGCTCCATGGTATTAGCATACGGCCAAGATGACCGTGTCTGTGCTTATACATCCTTGGTGGCTATGCTCGAAGTTGATAAGGTAAAACGTACGACTTGCTGTTTATTGGTAGATAAAGAAGAAATTGGTTCCGTTGGTGCTACAGGCATGCAATCTCGCTTCTTTGAAAATGCGGTAGCAGAAATCTTAACATTGATGGGTAAACCTAATTCAGTAAATGTGCGCCGTACATTGGAAAATTCTCGTATGCTATCCTCTGATGTTAGTGCTGGATATGATCCATTGTATGCATCTGCTTTTGAAAAGAAAAATGCTTCTTACCTCGGTATGGGCGTCGTATTTAATAAATTTACCGGTTCTCGTGGTAAATCCGGTTCCAACGATGCCAATGCAGAATATATGGGCTTTATCCGCCGTGTAATGGAATCTAATAACGTAACATACCAAACGGCTGAACTCGGCAAGGTTGACCTTGGCGGTGGTGGCACCATTGCGTATATCATGGCCTTATATGGTATGAATGTAATCGACTGCGGCGTTGCTGTTCTTAGCATGCATGCACCATGGGAGGTTACATCTAAGGCCGATATTTATGAAGCAAAACGTTGTTACGTAGCATTTTTGAATGCAGATGATGAAACAATCTAGTATGATGGGGCTTTCACCATTGGTGAAAGTCCATGTTATGTGAGGTATAGGATGAAACAAACGGAATTAGGCGCTGCTATCGAGGCGGCGAAGGGAGAGGCAACAGAGGTTAAGACCGTAAAGGTCGATATTTTTGATATTCCTGAAACAAAGGCAAAAGAATATATCGCTACCCGCGAAGAGGTGGCTAAAGCTGCTATGGAGGTCATGAAACCATATTGTGTGACTGTTAAACGGGAAACCTTAGATGAAGATGAAGGGGAAGCCGTTGTGGGCTATTATGTAACGGGAGAAATTTTAATGTGTGTCATCCTTGACCCATTTGAAGTGCCCGTAATGAAGGTGGCCCTCGATAAGGGGACACTAAAAGAATACATTCTAGCAGCCAATGAATTGACAGAGGATATGCTAGCTTCTCTAGATAAATAATAAATCTGTTAGAATACAATATGTGCTCTACATAAGGACAAATGTAAAATACTTTAGTCTGATACATTGATGTAGTGCTCAAAAGTTGTTTATAATAGAAGTATTATTATTTCGAATATAGGAAGGAAGACCCAATGAACTTGAAAAAGGCATTGCCCTCGCGCTCACGGCGGCAGCATTGATGGCTTTTCACAGGCTGTGGCACAAATGAAACTACATCTAATGGAGAATATAAGGTTGGTGTTGTACAACTCGTAGAACATCCAGCACTAGATGCGGCAAATAAAGGTTTTTGTTGATGCTCTTAAGGAAAAGGGCTTATCTGATAAAATTACCTTTGATCAACAAAACGCACAAGCTGACCAATCTAATTTGAATAGTATTGCACAGCGTTTTTGTATCTGATCGTAAAAAAATTTGATTTTTAGCAATTGCTACGCCAGCGGCTCAATCCATGGCGAATGCAACTCATGATATTCCAATCTTGGGTACAGCTATTACTGATTACGAAGCTGCTAAACTTGTTAAATCTAATGAACATCCAGGTGGTAATGTATCCGGTACATCTGATATGAACCCTGTAGAACAACAAGTAGATTTGATTTTAAAAGTATTGCCAAATGCTAAAAACAATCGGTACGATTTATAGCTCTAGCGAAGTAAATTCTCAAATTCAAGTTGAAAAGATGAAAAGCTTACGCAGCGACAAAGGGCATTAAGGTTGAAGAGGTTACTGTTTCCAATGTAAACGATATTCAACAAGCGGCACAAAAACCTTGTATCTCAACGTGTTGATGCCATTTATGTACCAACAGATAATGTGGTAGCATCTGCTATGAGCAATCTTGTAGCGATTACCGACCCTGCAAAAATTCCTGTATTCGGCGGTGAAGATAACCACGTAAAAGGCGGTGCGGTTATGTCCTTATCTGTAGACTACTACAAACTTGGTTACCAAACTGGCTTGATGGCGGCTAAGGTGCTAACTGGTGAAGCTAAAGTCGAAGATATGCCGATTGAAATGCAAAAAGAATTCAAATTAGTTGTAAATAAAGATAAATTACAAAAATTGGGCATCACCTTACCAGAGGATTTGATGAACAAAGCAACTATGATTTAGTACTTAACTGGTAAGGAGTTACACATGAACTGGAAAAAAGGTATTGCAGTGGCACTTAGTGCCATCACTGTTATGGCAATGGTAGCTGGTTGTGGTTCCAATACTACTACTAGTGACCAAAAGAAAATTGGCGTTATTCAATTAGTAGAACATCCATCCCTTGATGCTGCTAATAAAGGCTTTGTAGATGGTCTTGCATCTAAAGGTTTTAAAGATGGGGAAAACATTAAAATCGACCAACAAAATGCACAAGCTGACCAATCTAATTTGAATAGTATTGCGCAACGTTTTGTATCCGATAAAAAGGATTTAGTACTAGCGATTGCAACGCCAGCGGCTCAAACGATGGCAAATGCATCTCATGATATGCCAATCTTAGGTACAGCTATTACAGACTATGTAACAGCTAAACTCGTTCAATCTAATGAACACCCAGGTGGCAATGTAACTGGTACATCCGATATGACACCTGTTGAAAAAGAGGTAGATCTTATCATCGCTTTAGTTCCAAATGTTAAACGTATTGGTGCGATTTACACATCCTCTGAAATTAACTCCCAATTACAAGTTGAAAAAATGAAAGCCTATGCTGCTACAAAAGGTATTACAGTTGTAGAAGCTACAGTTTCCAACGTAAACGATATTCAACAAGCAGCAACAAATCTTGTAAATCAAGATGTACAAGCTATTTATACACCAACAGATAATGTATTAGCATCTGCTATGGCTAACTTAGCACAAATTACAGATGCTGCTAAAATTCCAGTATTTGCAGCTGATGAAGGTATGACAATGACTGGTGGCGTAGCGACATATTCTGTAGATTACTATAAATTGGGTTATCAAACAGGTTTGATGGCAGCTAAAGTTCTTTCTGGCGAAGCAAAAGTTAGCGATATGGCCATCGAAACACAAAAGGATATTAAATTGACTGTCAACGAAGAACGTGCTAAAAAATTAGGTATCACAATTCCTGATGCACTTCGTAAAGATATGAAATAAAAGAGGAGATTTTGATGTTAGATTTAGTGGTAGGCACCATAACAACAGGCCTTTTGTGGTCCTTGTTGGCGGTCGGTGTATTCATTACCTTCCGCGTTCTTGATGTGGCCGACTTGACTGTTGAAGGGACATTCCCAATGGGGGCGGCCATTTCCGCCATCTTGATTACAACTGGTATGAACCCAATTCTTTCTATCTTGATTGCTGGCGTAGGTGGCATGGCTGCCGGTGCTGTAACAGGTTGGATCCATACAAAATTAAAGATTCCTGCATTGTTAGCTGGTATCTTAACGATGATTGCTTTATATTCCATTAACCTTCATATTATGGGGAAAGCCAACGTATCCTTACTTCGCATGGATACAATTTATACAATTATTGGTAGCGTGCTTCATACACCAAATATGTGGTCTGCTGCCATTGTTGGTGTTATCGTAGCTGTTGTTGTATGTTTATTACTGTTCTGGTTCTTCGGTACTGAAATTGGTACCGCATTACGTGCAACAGGCGTTAACCCTCAAATGATTCGCGCCCAAGGCGTGAACACAGATAATATGATCGTTCTTGGCCTATTGATTTCCAACGGTTTCGTTGGTATGTCCGGTGCGCTTATCGGTCAATTCCAAGGCTTTGCCGACGTAGGCATGGGTATTGGTACCATCGTAATCGGCTTGGCATCCGTTATTATCGGTGAGGTTGTATTCGGTACAAAATCCTTTGTTCGTAGCCTCATTGCTGTAGTACTTGGTTCCATCGTATATCGTATCGTTATCGCTGCCGTACTCTACATGGGTATGCCACCAAACGATTTAAAATTATTCACTGCTATTCTTGTTGCCATCGCGCTTTCTTTGCCTACATTGAAAGCCAAATGGTTAGCTCGTTAAGGAGGACACTATGTTAGAAGTAAAAAATATGGTAAAGACCTTCTTTAAGGGCACAATTAATGAAAAAACTGCACTACAAGGCATCGACCTTCGCTTTAGAAGAAGGCGATTTCTGTACCGTAATCGGTGGTAATGGTGCTGGTAAAAGTACATTGCTAAACTCCATCGCTGGTGTATTTCCTGTCGATGAAGGCAGTATTACCATCAATAATATTGATGTAACAAAAATGCCAGAATACAAACGTGCTAAATACATCGGCCGTGTATTCCAAGATCCTATGGTTGGTACAGCAGGCAATATGCAAATCGAAGAAAACTTGATCCTTGCGATGCGCCGTGGCAAAAACTTAGGGTCTTAAATGGGCTTTCAAAGATAGTGAACAAGCATTCTTTAAAGAACGCCTTGCACTATTAGGTCTAGGCCTTGAAGATCGTCTATCTGCACGGATGGGCCTATTATCTGGTGGTCAACGTCAATCTATTACATTGCTTATGGCTACTATGCTTCGTCCTGATTTATTACTCTTGGACGAACATACAGCAGCACTTGATCCTAAGACAGCTGAAAATGTATTGCAATTAACAGATAAACTTGTTTCAGAACATAATCTAACAACCCTTATGATTACGCACAACATGCGTGATGCATTGCGCTTTGGTAATCGTCTTATCATGATGGACGCTGGTCGTATCATCTATGATGTAAAAGGGGAAGAAAAGAAAAAATTAACAGTTGCTGATTTGTTACAAAAATTTGAAGTAGCTGGCGAAGGTGCGTTAAGCGACCGTATGATGCTCGGTTCAAAATAAGTACCTAAATAATATGGTCTAAAAAAGAGGGGATATTATCCTCTCTTTTTTCATGAAAACCTTTACACTATGGGGATTATACTGTATACTTAACTAAGTCATAAGACATATCGTAAGCGAAGTATTCGAATCTCCAACGGTTACTTAAGCTTATCGGGATTATTATTTTTTTAGGAGGTAACATTAATGTTAACTACAGAAGCTAAATTAGCAGTAATTAAAGAATACGCTACTCATGAAGGTGACACTGGTTCTCCAGAAGTACAAGTTGCGATTTTGACAAGCCGCATCACATACTTAACTGAACACTTGAAAGAACACAAAAAAGACCATCATTCCCGTCGTGGTTTGTTGAAATTAGTTGGTCAACGCCGTAACATGCTTGACTACCTTCGTCGTAAAGATATCGAACGTTACCGTTCCCTTATCGAACGTCTTGGTCTTCGTAAATAATACAATTAGCCGTCCATTTGGACGGCTTTTTTATTTTATTTCCTTGTGTTATAATGAATTTAGGCAAAGGGAAACAACTGCCGATAATCTATTGTGGAAACACAGAAAAAAGGACAGAGCGGCAACTCTGTCCTTTTTATTGTGCTAGTTGCTATTTAAATCTACTATCTAGCCACTTGATGATGTAATGGCAAGTTACACCACCTATGATAGTGATTATAAGGGAAACAACATAATCCACTATAGAAACACCTCCTTTCTGTTGCCAGAATAGGAGTTAGCAACAATTAAAGTATATCATATGAAGTAGAAAAAAAATAGCTTATATTTTAATTAGATGATATATAATAATAAGGTATACGTATAAGAAGATTTTTTTAGGAGGAATAGGAATGGAACAATTCCAAATGGACCTAGCTGGTCGTACACTTACGATCGAGACTGGGGAACTTGCAAAACAAGCTGGCGGTGCCGTAATGGTTGGTTATGGCGATACACGCGTACTCGTTACCGCTACAGGTTCTAAAGAGGCGAAGGATATCGATTTCTTCCCACTCACAGTAGATTATGAAGAAAAAAATGTATGCTATTGGTCGTTTGCCAGGTGGCTTTTATTAAACGTGAAGCACGTCCACCTGAATCTGCTATCTTGAATAGCCGTTTGATTGACCGTCCTATTCGTCCACTATTTGATAAAGGTGTACGTAACGAAGTACACGTTGTAGCTACAGTTATGTCCGTAGATCAAGATTGTGATCCCTGCTATCTGTGGTATGATTGGTGCATCTGCAGCATTATCTATTTCCGATATTCCATGGGCTGGCCCAATTGCTGGGCGTTCGCATGGGTCGTGTAAATGGTGAATTTGTTGTAAACCCAACAAAAGCTCAATTAGAAGAAACCGATTTAAACATCGTAGTAGCTGGTACAAAAGACGCTATCCTCATGGTTGAAGGTGGCGCTCAAGAGGTTCCGGAAGAAACCATTCTTGAAGTTATCATGGCTGCTCACGAAGAAATTAAGAAAATCGTTGCATTCCAAGAAGATGTAAAAGCTAAAGTAGGCAAGGAAAAACGCGTATTTGAAAGCAAAGACGTACCTGCTGAAATCGCTGATGCAGTTCGCGCATATGGTCACGATAAACTTGACGCAGCCGTTCGTTGTGCAGATAAACAACAACGTGATGCACAAGAAACTGAAGTACGTGAAGACGTATTAGCACATTTCGCAGACATCTACCCAGATAACTTAGCTGATGTAAATAAAGCATTTGATGCGATGACGAAGGAAATCGTTCGTCATATGATCACTGTTGAAAAAATCCGTCCAGATGGCCGTAAACTTGATGAAGTTCGTCCAATCTCTTGTCGTACAGGTGTATTGCCTCGTACACATGGTTCTGGTCTATTCACACGTGGTCAAACTCAAGTATTGAACGTAGCTACTGTAGCGCCATTGTCTGAAAAACAAACAATTGATGGCATTGGTTTAGAAACAGAAAAACGCTATATTCACCACTACAATTTCCCATCCTTCTCCGTAGGGGAAACTCGTTCCTCCCGTGGTCCTGGACGTCGTGAAATCGGTCATGGTGCTTTGGCTGAACGCGCATTGGTACCTGTCATTCCTAGCGAAGAAGAATTCCCATATGCATTGCGTCTAGTATCTGAAGTATTAGAATCTAATGGTTCTAGCTCCATGGCTTCCGTATGTGGTTCCACATTGTCCTTGATGGATGCTGGTGTACCTATTAAAGCTCCTGTAGCTGGTATTGCAATGGGTCTTGTAACACAAGGTGAACACTACACAATCTTAACAGATATCCAAGGTATGGAAGATGCTCTTGGCGATATGGACTTCAAGGTGGCTGGTACAGCTAAGGGTGTAACTGCCATCCAAATGGATATTAAAATTTCTGGTTTGTCTCGTGAAATCCTTCACGAAGCATTGGAACAAGCTCATAAAGGTCGCATGCACATCATGGGCATTATGTTAGATACCATTGCTGAACCTCGTCAACAAATGTCCCAATACGCTCCACGCATCATTACAATGAAAATTGATCCAGATAAAATCCGTGACGTAATTGGTTCTGGCGGTAAAGTAATCCGTAGCATCATTGACGAAACAGGTGCAAAAATTGACATCGAAGATGATGGTACAGTATTCATCGCTTCTGTAGACCAAGAAGGGGCTGCAAAAGCGCAACAAATCATCGAAAACCTTACTAAAGAGGTTGAAGTAGGTGAAGTATACCTTGGTAAAGTAACTCGTTTGATGGCATTTGGTGCTTTCGTAGAAGTATTACCAGGTAAAGAAGGTCTTGTACATATTTCTAAACTTGCAAAAGAACGCGTTGAAAATGTAGAAGACGTTGTAAATGTAGGCGACGAAATTATGGTTAAGGTTATCGAAATCGATAAACAAGGCCGTATTAACTTGTCCCGTAAAGATTGTTTGAAATAAGAGGTGTTACATGGATATTCGTGGCTTTGAAGTAGTTTCTGCTTTTGAAGAACAAAATATCAATTTACCAACACGTAAAACCACAGAAAGCGCAGGCTATGATATTGAATGCGCTGAAGCTGTTACATTAGAACCAAATCAAGTGGTTCTCGTGCCAACAGGCCTTAAGGCTTTCATGGCATACGACGAATACCTTGCTATCCACATCCGTTCTAGCATGGCTGTAAACGCAAACGCTGGCTCTTTGTGAATAGCACAGGCGCGTATCGACAGCGATTACTATAATGCCAGGAGATGAGGTCATATCGCAGTCGCCCTCTGAAGCTTTGACAACGAACCTGTTGCCCTTGAAGGGCAGACGCGTTGCGCGGAGCATTTCTCAAATACCTTATCACTAACGATGACGATGCTACAGGTATTCGTGCAGGTGGTATTGGTAGCACTGGGACTATGTAAACTATATATAATTTAACATAGAATGGTGAAACCAAAACTCCAACTTGGGTTGGGCACAATAAAATTACGTATAGGGTTAGATATACTAAAATCCAGAACCATATTCATTTTGTTTGTTGTGTTATATGGAATTAGCTATGGAAACTTTAAAAGAAAACATCATTACGGTAGAGAACATTAAAGCAAGAAATTGAAAAACAGAATTTGATGTTCAAGAGAATGAGGGATTTGGTGATCCGTATGATCGTTTGTGCAGAATGGGCTGTAAAAGGATTAAAGTATAGAAATGAATTAAAGGAAGTATTTTTTGGACAAAAGAACATTTTAAGGATTGGGTGAAAGCCAGACCTAGCAGAATGTAAACTTTATTACTGTAATTAATGAGAACTTACGCTTGCGTTCTAATGAATCAATTCAAAACACATCCGAGATAAGGCGCGTCCATTGAAAATTTTATTCCCTCTGAAAGTGGTTCAAGAGATGACTGAAGAAAAGGTAGGCTCCTGAATCTAGAAAGAAGCATTGGAAGACGCGACAAAAAATTATTAACGCTCTTGATGTGGAGCAATTATACTTTTACAGTGGAACAGAACTACTTGCGATGAAAACAACCCATTATTAGGTTCACATAGAAAAGGAACATTTACAGATGAACTAAAAACAAATCTTCCATAATGTATTTTAACTTATTAGATAGAAATAAGCGAAAAAGATTGGTATAATAATGCACATTCATTGAGTACTATACAGATTTAGGAAGACGAAGATAAATTCTTGTATTTGGATGATTTGGCAAATCCTGTACAAGAGAACTATGCTTGTTATAGTAGTCCATATGAATGTGATGTGATGTATTATGCGAATTCAATCAATTGGAGTATCAAAAAAATAAGCATGTAAATACTTTCAAAAGAAAAATGCAAAGAGTTATATAATTCTTTGCATCAATAGTAGTATAGATTATTTATAAAAAGCTAAGGAGTGTTTGTATATGAGAAGTATGTTAGTTAATGAAGAATCAAAAGAATCTGTTTTAAATCTATTTGAAAAAAATATTGAATGTAAAAATGAAAGAAGCAGAAATCAAAACAGGCTGATTGGGATGTAAAAGGTTTAAAACCTAACAGAGATGAAATTATAGAGGCATTTAAGCATTTGGATTCATTTGATACATATATAAAATCAAATTTTTGAATCTAAAGGAAATTTTTGAACTTCTAGTCATCAAAGAAATTAAAAATTCGTATGGAGGAATTGCTAGAAGGTTTTTCATGGTGTAGGACGGCCTATGATAATTCCATGTATTAAAAGTGGCCCCCATAATGAAAGTAAAAAAACAAGTAAGAGATTTGTTACATACAAGACTTAATAGTCATGATAATGAACTTCCATATCTATTTGATAAGTTTATAGTACCTGATATTGTATGGAGTGAAGAATTATTTGAAATACTAGCTTATCTAAAAGAGAAAAACTTATAAACCTAGTTCATTAACTAATGAATTAAGAACAATTTTTTATGAAAAGCCTATGTAACACTTGAGGAAAATCTACAAGGACCAGAATGGTATTGTAATGCAAAACCATTGACATACTATTGGCATATTAAATCAGATTTAGAAGAAATCTATTATGATGATTACTTACCAATCCAAAAACTGTTATCTTTTTATACCTAATAATTCATTAGAGTGTTACATATCTTACTGTCCAAATTATATCAATGAAACTTGGGCAGAATTACAAAAAGGAAAAGTTAAACAAGCAATTTATAAGGCTTATTATGATTTGCTACAAAAAAATTAATTAGTTGTTTGCAATAGGAGGAGAAAGGCTACATATGAATTTATGTAGCCTTTTATGACTTTTGATTTATGAGAACAAGATGAATTCTTTTTATGAAGAGTTTATGAAATATTAAATATATAATAATATTTTTATTGGTAAAATATGGTAAGAAATTAATCCATATTAAATAATTCAAATTTGATTGGATAGCAATAGTTGTTTTTGGTAAATTAATGAATAATAGATACAGTTGGTGAAGTAAATGGAAAAAGAAACTTATAACTGGAAAAATTAGTATAGACTCTGATTTATTTAGAAACAATATTAAAGAATTGATTATTGAAACATTAAATGAATTACTATTTAAAACAAGATGTTGATAATATGAAGTTTACTAATAAATATAATGCTATTAAGGTAAATGAAAATAAAGAAATAAATTATATAGATCTGTTGGCAGAAAAAAATATTGAAGTTAATGACATAAAAAAATAAAGGGCTTTTTAACGAAATAAGTAATTCAAATCAAGAAATTACTGAGCTTAAAACTGAACGTGATAATTTAAAAACAACAATATAAATTAATAGAAGATAAGTATTTTGAATATAAGAAATTAAAAGATATTGAAATTAATAATTTAAAGAATGAAAAAGAAGTTATTAAATGAAATAAGCGATATAAATCAAAAAGCTTATTGAATTTAAAAATCAACGAGATAGATTAAATGAACGATATAAAGAAAAAGAAGTAGAATTTTCTAAATATAAAATATCACAAGAGAAAGAAGTCATTAAAGTAAAAAGAAGCTAATAAGTCATTAATAGAAAAAAATATAATATAGATAAAAATGAATTGATATCTAAGATATCAGCTTTGAACAATGAATTGGATAATATATTTAAGAAGTCAAGAGAGCTATATAGTAATATAAAAAGAATTGGATTCGATATATATAAAAGAATTAGGGAAACCGATTAATTTAGATAATTTTTGAAACCTTTATTATAAGTAGTGTTACAAATGGAAAGTCACTTAGCAATATATGGTCTGTTGCAAAAATGGCAATAAATAATGGTGATGAAGTCTCCTTTAATATATTGTGGCAATATTTTAAGGAAATGATATCACTACACAATAAGGCTAAAGGTGAAGATGTTTTTACTATTGATAACGTACAAATTGGTGATACATATTCTGTACACGATCATGAAAGTAAAAATGAAAAATATATCATATGGACATATCTCTAAAAATATATATTTTAGGTTTTACAAATAGTTTTATAGGTAAAAAGAGTAGAAAAAAATCTTATGTGTTAGTTGAGGAATAGTTACTATGATGAACAGACCCTTTAAAGTTTCTTTTTTTGTGATATAAAAAAATCATTATGCAAATCATTTAGAGTGTATATTACAAGAGATTAATAAAACTATTTTTTAATGATTTTTGTTGATATAGAAATAGCCAAAATTTCGCAATCCAAAAAGTTTTTTTAGAAGTGCTTTCTAATTTTGATAAATATGATGATATTTATCAATGTGAAGTAATAGACAAATTTATATCTGATTATCCTGAAGTTGATGGCGTGAGATCAAGCAGATTTGAATTTTTGGTAATTCTAAGTTGGTTACCAAAGATAAATATATGGATAATATAGAAATTATTGAGAGATATCAATATTTGATTAATAAAATAAGTTCATATAATAAACAAGAAAAGATAGATTTTTCATGAATTTAAAAGCAATTAAAGATAAAAAGTCTGTAGATATCGATAAAATTGTTAACCCTAGAGAACCTTGATGGTAGGTCTATTTTCAGATCGAATTTTTGGGAATAGTTTTTTTAATTAAATTTCATGATCCTACTTATGCTAGAGCATATGATATTTTGGGTGAATATTTTTCATCTCTAAACCAGCATCTTTAACACTGGAAGAGTTCAATGAGCTTAAGCGTCTTATGATGACAGTGTATGATTGTGAAACTCATAATTTATATCAAATGAAATATGAAGATACAGATATTATTAAAACGTATCTATTTGAATATGGATTTGAGAATAAAAATTACAAATTTCTTGATACATTATTGAATAATAAAATTCCTAAAGAGTGGCTTTGAAGAAAAAGAAGTAATTAAGATTAATAAATTCTGTATAGACTTAAAAACGTATTGGTGAATTATTGCAAACTGGTACGGTATCTTGGAATGTAGTTAAAAATCTATTAGAAAGACCAGAGTTAAATTCCATTAAATTACAAGTAATTGCTATTCTAAATAGGTGTAATCTAACGTTAGAAGATTTATTACTTCTTTCAAAAAGAAGGATTAGGAAAAGCTTTTATCTTGATATTGATAGAAATAGAGCTAATATTCAAGGTGAAACTCAATCGATTTTATATGATCCTAATCATGGACATTGGGAAGTTTATGAGGACTCTGTTGAATATTCTTTTTCAGAAGCGACAACAAGTGTAGATGGGTTTTATGCTAGAAATCCAATATTAGATGTTAAAGAGGGTGCAATTTGTGCTATAGATTTTGGCACTAAAAGTACTGTGGTTGCAATTCGAGACCAAGAAGAAGTATTGCTCCGTATAGGGACTGGTGATTACTTTTCAGAAGTTCGTAAAACCGATTATGAAAACCCAACAACAATATATTTTGACAATTTTTTTAGTTTCATTAACTCGTATCAGACTCGAGAAGGACGTCCTTTTACTAATTGGAAAGATTTGAAAATATCACATGAAGCGGAACAAAGATTCTTTAATGATATTACTAATGAAGATAATTTTTTATGCTACATTTAGTGAATTAAAACAGTGGGCAAAATGATTCTAATCGTTATCAAATTATTCGTGATAGACAAGGGAAGAATTTAGATTAGTTCCTTATAAAAAAATTAGAGAATGAAAATAATTTTGATCCTATAGAGTTATATGCTTATTACCTGGGACTATATATTAATAATATGACTAATGGTATATATTTAAATTATATTTTATCTTTTCCAGTTAATTATGGAAAAGAAGTTCAGGATAAACTATTAGCAAGCTTTTACAAAAAGGATTAAGAAAAATCATTGCTCTACTAGTATATTAAATAATGAAGAATTGATGGAGGATTTTGATGTATATGCTGGTGCAAGTGAACCAGCTGCATATGCTATCAGTGCATTAGAGATGTACTCTTTAGAGCCAACTAGTGATGATGAAATTGCATATGGTGTATTTGATTTTGGTGGTGGAACTACTGACTATGATTTTGGCATTGAAGTTAAGCCTACTGATGGTAGACGTAGATTTGAATTGACTCAATTTGGTAAGGGGGGAGACCCTTATCTAGGAGGAGAGAATCTTTTACAATTATTAGCGTATAAAGTATATATCGAAAATAAGATTGATATGCTTAAAAATCGTATCCCAATAGTTCTTCCTCCAAAGGCGGAAAAAGATTCCTGGATATGAATTACTAGTAATGAGTCATGATGTTGCTACAAAAGAAGCATATTCTAATATAAGAGTTTTAATGCATTTATTAAGACCGATATGGGAAGAAATCAAAGATGCTGAGGATGAATTCAATGAAGGTTTCAAGACTGTAAGGTTATTTCCTATTGATAAACAAGATATGCATGGAATAGATATTTCATTAAAAATAAATATTGAAAGCCTAAAAAGAATTACTTAAAGAACATATTGCGATTGGGGTTAAAAACTTTATTAATCAAATGTATGCAGTTTTTAACAAGAAAAAAATTAAAATCATATCCAATACATATTTTTCCTTGCAGGTAATTCTTGTAAGTCATCTATTTTACAAGAAATATTTATTCATACCCTTGTAGATTCTGTTAAAGATTTCATTAATACTCATAAAGATGAAAGCGATATCGAAAAATTTAGATTTATATAAACTCTATCCGCCATTAGGTACGAATTTTTGCTTTTAATAAAATTGAAAAATTATTCAATGAGGATGATTTAGTTATATTACGCCGTATATTGGTTGATACTAGTAGTTTAAATGTTATTGATAATAATACTCCTCTTAATCAAATACGAACAGGTAAAACTGGGGTAGTTTTTTGGTCTCCTACGAAGCCGTAAAGGCGGAAAAAGATGTTCGTATTAATAATGAGAACCTTACTGATATTGATGAAATTAAATTCCCATTCTATCTTGGTGTAGAAGGTGATAATCGTATGTTTAAAAACGGTAATTTCTATTGATATCCCTTATAATACATGGGCGCTTTTTGACTGGGCAGATGAGAAAAGGTTTGAATTGTATTATACAGTTGATAATAGAGCATTATATGATAACACTTTTGCCTATTAGTGAGACCTCATTAAAAAGTATGTAAGATTGATAAAGCTGATATTAATGAAGAACATAAGATTTTTTTATTAGAAAAGTTGGAATTAATCTAATTGAGTATGTTGTAGCAGATACCGATTTTAATGGCGATACTACAAATCTTCATGTATATAGTAATGTGATACTAGGATAAACGATGAAAGAAAAAAATTGATAATATTATAGAAAAAGGTCGTTCATATCTGAATTCAATCAGTCAATATGATGAACAAAATGTATTAAATTTATGTTCAGATGATGAGCATATAAATTCAGATATTGAAGAGTATTTAGATGGCGAACAATTAGATCTTCGTAATTTATTTTTTTATATCGAATTGATGAAATTGTATTTTTCAAAAAGATGGACCACGTCGAGAGTCAATGGAAAATGTCTTATCGTCTTTTAGAAATTATCAAGATGTTAATTTGATTTACATGATTTTAGGTGATAAAGATAAAGTAAATTTTTATATTGGAGTTTCTAAAAATTTACATTTACAAGACTATAGTTGTTCTACTGGTCTTGCATTAAAAGATTATGCTGATGATATTTTTACAACCTAGTATAAAGGGTAATTTTTGTTGGTAGTACAATTACGAAAATAGAGCCCTAAAAGAAAAAGGAACGAATATTACAAAGACTACAAAATGGTAGTTACTCTGGACTTATTAATGGTATTCCTGGTTTTATAGATGAAAATAATGGCGAAAAAAAGTGACTTTCAAGGTGTTGAACGCCTTGTAGATACTATAGTAGGCAATGAATTTGGATTAGTTGTTATTGCAACTCCATGTAAGGATATTGATATAATTCAGTTTAATCGTAATATCATACAGCTGCATGATACATTAAGTCCACTTTCTAAATATTCAATTCAGTCATCCGAATCAACTCAAAGTCAAGAGGGAACTGAAGAGAATTCTACTAATAGTAGAGCAATTGGATTATGTACTAATAAGGATTCTATATCTATACACTCTAAAAAGTAAAATTACTGGTCATGATCATAGAACGGATAATAATAAACAGAATAATTCAAGTAAATCTCAAACAAAAAGGTATACAAAAATCTGAAAATATAGCAAAAATCGTCAAGCTATGCAGATTCCCAAAAATACTTCAGAAAAATAATATTAAGAATCAAAAATAGTAGCAGTTCAACAAATAAGACTAAAAACTTTAAGTTCTAGTAATGATGATAGTACTTCTTACCAATATAATGAATCAGATAGCATTAATGATTCACAACAATGGTCTGTTACTTCTTCCGAATCGGTTAGTGATAATAATTCAGAGTCTAATAATAGGATTGATACAACACAAAAATTCTTTTTCAAAAAGAGTACTTCAATAAATGATAATCTTTCATATTCTGAACGTAAAAAGTAAACATGATAGTAATTCAACGCAATTTTCAAGGTCTATTGAGCTAGAAAAAAATCAGTTTTTAAATTGGCTTAAATATATCGATGATGAACTATTGTTGCGAGTTGATGCCTCTAGAGGTAAAAGGAGCCTATTCTGTTGTTAGTTATTTATTTGCTGATAAGACTAGAACAACTTTATTCAGATTGGCAAATTCTATTTTTGGGACTTTATGGTGGTGATAAAGGAAATATAAAACCCATTACAGTTTATAGAATTTCAAAAAAACAACAATCCAAAGAATTGAATAATATTAAATTATGTTTATCCAATTTACAAGTTCCATTATTAGATTCATCTACTCCTATTTGGAAATCAATCTTTTCTAAAAATTACCTATACTGCACTAGGAAAAGAATGTTATGGAACTTGGCTGAATACCGATGAATTAGGGCTTCTCATGGGGATGCCTAGAAAGGAAGTCTTAGGAGTATCTACAAGGGATGAAGTGGAATATGGATTAAATGTAGATCTTCCTGGAGAAAAATCGTATTAATGAATTTATTAAAATTGGAAGATTGATTCATCATGGTGACATCAAAAATACACCTATACATTTAAAAAAAGAAACTTTAAAAACGCATACATTTATCTGTGGAGTAACAGGAACAGGTAAGACCACGACATGTCAAAATATATTATTACGAGCAGAACTACCATTTTTAGTAATAGAACCTGCTAAAACAGAATATAGAACATTAGCTAATAAATTAGATAAGGAGAAGATTTATTATTTTACACTCGGGAATCAGAATGTTGCTCCATTTTATATAAACCCTTTTGAAATTTTTGAAGGTGAGTCTATTACAAGTCGGGTAGATATGATTAAGGCTACCATGCAGTCAGCTTTTGATATGGAGGCGGCAATGCCACAGTTAATTGAAGCTGCAGCATATGATGTATATAAACGTAAAGGTTGGAATATAAATAATTCAACATGGACAAATCCTGACACGAATAAAATAGATGATCCTTTTAAAGCAGATAGTTTTGCATTTCCTACTTTGAGCGATTATATTAATTCTATCGAACTTGTTACTAAAGAGCAGGGTTTTGGCGATAAAATGGAAGCCGAATATTTAGGCTCATTGAAAGCACGTTTACAAGCTTTATTAGTAGGGGCAAAAGGGATGATGCTTAATACTCCTAGAAGTATAGATTTTAAGAATTTAGTTAAGCAAAAGGTTGTTCTTGAATTAGAGGATATTAAAGATGGAAGTGAAAAATCACTGTTAATGGGATTTATCATTACTAATTTATTAGAGGCTGTAAAGTATCAATACAAACAAAATTCAAAGTTCCAGCATATTACATTGATTGAAGAGGCACATAGGTTGCTTAGTAAATATGAACCAGGTGATAGTTCTAATAAAAAAAGAGGTGTAGAAGTATTTGCGGATATGTTAGCAGAAGTCCGGAAATATGGGGAATCATTAATTATAGTTGATCAAATTCTAATAAAATGACTCCGAAGTATTAAAAAAATACAAATACAAAAAAATTGTGCATAAAAATTTTTGCACAAGATGATAAGGATGCTATAGGAAATACATTGGCACTTAATGATGAACAGAAAAACTTTTTGTCATACTTAGAGAAAGGTCGTGCTATTGTTATTACGGATGGTTGGAAAAACCAGTTCAAGTTCAGATAGAACTACTAAGTAATACAACTGGTGTACCGGATATTTCAGAAGACATTATAAAACGTAGAATTTTTTTGAGTATTATATAGAAAATCATAAAAATGGTGTATTGCCAGGTATACAATATTTTTTTCTGATAATATTTCTATGGATGACATAGGATTGTATTTTACATTTTGTTCCATGTTAGGAATTAACAATAATGAATTATCTAAGCTAGTTGATTATTATATAGATTATGATAGTATTGCTAAAAAAATATTGGCTCTGGAGATATTGAAGTTTTACAGAAACGATTAATTAAGCAAATTGAAGATATCTCTATGACATTAAAAAAATATTAAAGATAAAGGAGTTATGAATCAATATATCTATTGGCTTCTTGGTCGGTCAGGTATAAGTATTCGTTTTGGTATTCATTCTTGTATTAATGAATTAATAAGTTATGTTTTTAATGTATATTGATAAATATACTAAGCTTTCATCAATTACTTCTGGTTTTAGAGCAGATGGAATTTGAAGATGGATATAAAGCAATTTTTAATAGTATAAGAACTATTTATAATAAGGAGGTCTAATATTATGGGGTTTTTCAGTTGGGTTGGTAGTGCTATTGGTAGTATTGCAAGTGGAATTAGTAACGTTGTTAGTAGTATAAGTTCTAGTTTATCCGCGGCTATTGATAGAGTGGGGTCAATAATAAAAAGTGGTATATCTACATTAGGTAAATTAGTTAAAACAACGATTAAGACATTAAAAGATATCTGTCCCAAAGGTGCGAATCTATTACATGGAATTAGTCAAGCTGTAACTAAGTTATTAACACCTGTGTTAGGTCCTTTGGCTCCTGTAGTTACAAGCATCATTATGGATGTTATAAATGATATTTTTGTGAGCTTATTAACTCCTGCTAATGAGAAGCACCTTGATAATGAACAGATAGAGGAATATGGTGCACTCTTGAGGAGTCTGAAAAAATAATTGGGATAATGGAGATAAATTTGATACTGTTAATGAACATTATGAATATCTAAAATCTAAAAGCTAAGGAAGAGAATGTTGAAATTAAACCTGTAGAAAAAAATTGTCTGTTGAATCTATGAAACGTAGATCCATAGCAATGTCAGAACTTTGGGAGCGATTAGAAAAAAAGAGAAGAAATTACTATTTCTCAAGATTTCTAATTTTTTTCTGCATTAAAAAGCTTTTACGCCAGAACGTGTGCAAGCAATAATTGATGCGTCCAAAGAAATGGGCTTTTTCTGCAGTTAAGTTTTCAGATTTACGTGATGGTAAATTAGATCCTGATATTACAAAAAGATATAATTTAACTATTGTGTCAAAATTAAAAGAGATATATGAAAATAAAGGAATAACTATAACTGATGATGAAGCTATAAATGAGTTAGCTAATATGAAGAATGCTGTTGAAGAAATAAAATTTATGGAACCATTAAAAAGATAAATTCGATTCATATGCAGATTTAGGAGAGAGATTATTTGATAAGAATTCTTTAGAAAATGAATATAAAAAAATATGGGGTAAGGATATTCAATCATAGATTTTTAAATTTTTTTGATGTGAAGATATGAAATTATGAAGAAGAAACCATTAGAAGCTGAGTGGATCAGTTTTACTAACTTTAAAGAAAATCATGAACAACATAGTTACAATTTAAGTAATATCGATAAAGTTATTGGTGAAGGCCATTTTAATGTTGAAAAATGGACAGAGTTATGTATCGAATAAACGATATAAATATGATGATGATTTTACTATGAATAAAGATGCTTATTTATATAAAGGACCTAAAGAGGATATTGATGAGGTTAAAAATAACAGATATAATTAAAAATAGTATTTATAGATTTTCATCAATAAAAAAAGCATATAGAATTAGAAATGATTAATAATGTAGCTAACGGAGACTCTTTTTGAGTCTCCGTTTATCAAACAAAAGTAATAATCTATTGAATTCTAATGCTCTAAAAAGAGAATTATTTAAAGAAAATAAATGTTAGTTTGGAAAATATAAAAAAATTTATCATTAGAATTATCTGAATTAGAAGAAATTGATAAGACTTTACGAAGTAAATGGATTGAAAAAGGAGTAAATAATATAGTGAATAGATTGCTATGTGTAATATCAGATACAAAAATTATATTTTTTTGTTGATGCTCCAAGACCAAATAAAGGTTTAGAATTACAAACTATAAAAAGGTTCCTATAAAGTTGATATATCTATGTATATTAATCGTGAACAAGACTTTAGAGAAGAGGTATGGAAAGATTTATGTGAATCTGCTGGATATATGACTTCTACGTATATTGCTGCATTATATTTATATGAGTTAGAATCTGATAATTCAAGAACGATGTTTAGAGTATTAAATGAATTAGTTGAATCTCATAATGTTGTTGCAAATAATGATGGAATGAACAAGTCAATTCAATGGACTAATAAATCTCTTAACGAGCTTTTCTTAAATAGTAAGAATCTCAATTTAGGTAAATGGAAATTTAGTCAAAAACTATGTGTTTGTTGAGAATACTAAGTATAATATTGCAACAACAAACTGTGTTGAATATCATTTTATTGATATGAAAATAGATTCAATTAATCTTAATACAAAAAGAAGCACAAACATCTGTAAAAAGTAGTTTTTTCCTAAGACCTCTGTAAGAAAAAACATATAAAAAAACTAAGTATATACTGAAAAAAAGTAGTTAAACATTCTATCTGTGGAACAATCAAATATAAAGGATCCTCGTGCTCAGTACTTAGAAGAAAAAAACTAAAAATATGAATTTTTGAAGTTAGTGAGCCTAGGTAGAATATGCAAATATAAGTTAGATAGTTAATTCAAATAAGAAGATTAGTATGAATATGAACAGTGGAAAAGATAAATCATCAATTGAATTATGGAAAGCTCAGCAGATAAAAAGTGCTGAGCAATGACTCTATAGCAGTTGATTACTTTTGTGTATCTAAATCGATATTAAATAATATCGTTATAGAAAAAAATTAAAAATGAAATTTATGAGTATATACATGATTTAAAGGCTGTATTAGATGAACCATATTTGATATTCAAAAGATAGTGGCATTGCTTATTTTTGAAATGAAAAGAGTTGTACCATTAGTAAATGGTACAACTGAAATTTTATTTTTTTAACTCTAATCAAGCTTCTTTAGTTAAATATAAAGACTATCGACTTGGCATTGGGATGAATGGTATTGATAAATCAATTATCGAGTTAAAAAAATATATTAATAAGTATGCTATAGGTAATGATTTAAATCTATTATTAAGGCCTATTAATTTAAATGTTATTGTTGATTATTATAAAAATAATAACTTACCAATCCCTAAATGGACAAACTATTTAATAAATAGTGAATTACTAACAGAATCATCTAAAAACATCTATTATAAGAATCTTGGAATTGAAGGATAAGTATATTGCACTTGGTATTAAAGAATATTTAGAGGTTAAAAAAATAAACGTAGATTTATTTTATTATTTTCCTCAAAATTACAGGCGAAAACACTTAACGATTTTGCAGATTATGTAATAAAAGCATTTATGTGAGCCTAATCATGTTAAGTTATTAAAATATGACAATAAGTATTTTTGGTAAACTTAAATCTTTTATTTTTAGATAGTAAAAATTAAAAAAATATTTTTGGAAATATTGATATATTAGTAAATGGTATACTTAAATACTACAAAAAGAATTACAGCATGTTACGAAAATAGAAGACTATAAAAAAAGTATTTAGGTGGTTTTAGTGTCAATGATATATACGAGTTATATATTAATGAATTAAAAAAATTGTGACTTAAAACGTGCTAATATTTCACCATATACTAATGATATGTTGGAAGATATAAATAATGGACATTGGAATGTTTATGAATCCTTTGCTGATGAGTATAATGCAAATACATATCTTTGTAAGGTACCAAAAGATAAAGTATTAGTAGCTAGAAATCCATTACGCGATGTCAATATGAAAGCTGTTTGTGGTATTGATTTTGGTACTAAAAGCACTGTTGTTGTATGTCATGATAAGGATGACAAACTTTTACGTGTTGGTGCTAGTAATTTTCTAGAAGAACCAAGGGTGGAAGATTATGAGAATCCTACTGTTATTCATATTATTGACTATGAACACTTTATTGACAATTATAAGTCGTCCGCAGGTAGACCTAATACTGAGTATAAAGATTTACAAGTTTCTCATGATGCTGCAAAAGAGATATATAAAACAAATTTTGATAAGACACGGTTTTACTCCGTATTTAGTGAATTAAAAACAGTGGGCGAATTCAAAGTATAGAAATCAGATTCTTCAAGATTATAATGGTAACTTTATTAATTTAAAGCCATATTTATCACTAGAAAAAGATGATTTTGATCCAATAGAGATTTATGCATACTTTTTAGGACTTAATATTAATAATATGCATACAGGAATATATATAAAGTATCTATTATCTTTTCCTGTGAATTATGAATTGGCTGTTAGAAATAAAATTATTGAAAGTTTTGAAAGAGGCTTAAAAAAATCACTCCCTAATACTGTGCTTAATGACGCTGATGTAATGAAACGATTCAAAGTATCTATTGGAGGAGCGAGCCTGCTAGTTATGCTATTACTGCATTAAACTCATTTGGTGTGGAACCTTTTAAAGAAGAAACGTCAAAAGTAGTTTCGTATGGAGTTTTTGATTTTGGTGGCGGTACTACAGATTTTGATTTCGGTATTGAATATATTCCAGATAGTATAAAGTATAAATTTGAAATAGAACAATTAGGAAATGGTGGAGATGTTTATTTAGGTGGGGAAAAACTTATTAAATGTTTTTAGCATTTGAAGTTTATAAAGATAATTTGGATGTATTAAGGCAAGAGGCAATCCCTATAGTTATTCCTCCAAAATCTCAAGCTTTTTTTCTGGAGCTGAAGTTTTAATAAAAATGAAGAGAATGCTCGATCAGTCTTCATATTTAAATTTAAAACTTATTGCATATGAATTACGTGACTTATGGGAAGAAACTAATGATTATGAAGCTAAATATAATGAAGATACAATAACTATTAAATTATTTTTCAGTAAATGGTGAAGAGAAAACGGTTAATTTACGTGTAAATCTTGATGAATTACAGGATATAATACGTAACCATATAAGAGATGGAATAGATAACTTTTTAATACATATTTACGTGTCGCAAAACAATACCAGGATAAAAATGACGTCACCTTTGCATATACTTTTAGCGGGTAACTCTTGTAAATCAAGAATTTTACAAGAAGAATTTTTGTTCACGTATAATAGCTGAATTGAATGATCTGAAGAAGATAAATGGTAGAAAAGATAATTTAAAACCTATATTTAAATTATACCCACCTCTAGGCACTAAGTTTAATATTGAAACTTTGAAGAAATTGGATGTGGTTAAGAATTCACCATTTGATTTTAGAAAAAAATTATTATTCCTGGAGTAAATAAAATTAATATATTTAAAGTTCATCATTCTTATGGTTAGGAACTTTGTACTTTGTAGGATTAAAGGTTAGTAAATGGAAAAACTAATATCGATAGATCGGATTAAAACCGGTAAAACTGGTGTAGCATTTGGCCTAATAAGAAGCCGTGAAAGTGGTAGAGATGTTCATATTTTAAATGCAGCAATGACTAAAGATAGCGAAATTTTATTTCCCTATTTACTGGGTTGTGAGGATCGTAATTCTTGCTTTGATGTTTTAATTGGTGAAAATGTTGGATATGGTATATGGGCTAGGTTTCTTCCTTGTATAGGTAATGAGATGGAATTGTATTATACCAAGGAAGCTAGAGCACAATCACATAATATGCCTGTGTCAGAATCTAATTATGAAATTATGTATATCGATGATGAATATGTAAATGAAGATGGTTATTTCTTTATTAGAAAAATAGCTCCAGATACTATTGAATATACTGTGGCATTAACTGAAGAAATGGAAAATCCATCATTTAAGCCACTTCAAGTTTATTCTTTAAAATTGAATTAATGGAGAACATATCATGTCAAAACGTTTTCAAGTAAAATTTAGAATTAAATCTGACCCTAAATCAACATCTCGAAATGGGGTAAATGCAACAATGGTTACTGCTTCTAATATGTGTGATGCACGTAATCAAGTAAAAGCACGTTATGCAAAATAGTTTACATGGAATAGAAGTTATTTCTGTTGTTGAAAAATAAGAAAAATATTATGCCAAAAATTTTACCCAACAATAATAAATAGTTTCCACGTAGTGAAGGAGAGCGTCTCGTATATGAGGCGCTCTCTAAATTAAATAATGAATATGTAATTTTTTCATTCCTATAGATGGTTAGGTGAATTAAATCAACGTAGGAGTGAAGGTGAGGCAGATTTTGTTATTTTACATCCCTAAAAAAAGGTATTTTTATCTATAGAGGTAAAGGCTGGTGGGATTTCCTATCGTGATGGAAACTGGATTCAAACGAATCGAAATACAAAAGAAGAAAAAATTATAGATCCTTTAGGGCAAGCTGCGGAGAGTCAATTTAGGATTCAAAACTATTTACGTAAACATTATAATGGTCAAATGCCTGTTATTGGTCGTGCAGTATGGTTTCCGTCTGTGGCTATTCATAATAAGATCTCATTACCACTAGAGGTAAATAGAGATATTGTGTTTGATGTAGATTGCTTACTTAATCCACAGGAATCTATGGATAAAAGCTTTTAGCTATTGGAAATCTAATTTAGGATTTAGAGACTCAGAACAATCAGTAAATGATTTTTCAGAATATGATTAAGATTTTAATGCCTACATTTAATATTGTTGAATCAGTTGCAAGTACAGCTCTTGAATCAACGAAAAGTTATATTCAGATGACGAAACAACAAGCATCTATATTACATTTTTTTACGTGAACAGCCTACAGCTGTTATTCATGGTCCAGCTGGTACCGGTAAAACGATGCTGGCCATTGAAAAGGCTAAGATGTTAGCTGCAGAAGGTAAGAAAGTCTTATATTTATGCTTTAATGAGTTCTTATTATCCCTATGTAAAAGAGCATTATACATGTGAGAATATAGTCTTTCATAATATTAGATCCTTGGCTGAAAATTTGATGCCTAATAGCAATTACTCTATTGCAGAGATTATTCCTCAATTTATTGAGTACTTTCAAAATGAATATGATGATCTAGAATGGTCTTATGAAAATGTAGTTATTGATGAAGGTCAAGATATTGATGAACGTATACTAGAGCATATCTCTATGTTGGTAGACATGTTAGGTGGTCATTATTACGTATTCTACGACAAAAATCAGTATATTATGATGCATAAGTCTACGCATTGGTTAGATACCTATGGGGACTGTCGCCTTGTCTTGTATAAAAACTGTCGTAATACAGCTGAAATAGCTAAAACTGTAGGAACAACATTAAGTGATATTAAGAAAGATGTTTATATAAATGAACTGTCAGGGATAAAACCACTTGGATCATTCTATAAGAGTGAAAATGAACTACGTAATATTGTAACCAAATTCGTTACAAAAATGATTCAAGATAAGGTAAGACCAGAAGACATTGTTATTCTTACTACAAGTAGTGTTCCTAACAGTATGTTAAAAAAATATTTCTGCTATAAACGGAGTATCTATCTCTACCGAGCCAAAGAAAAAAATAATATTATTCACATCAGTTCGTAAATTTAAAGGCTTAGAGGCTAAAAGCGGTTTTTATTAATTGATATTTTAGTCAATCGCCTCACTAATGAATTACATAAACGGTTAGTCTATGTTGGTTCATCTCGGGCAAATACATATTTACAATTAGCATTCTATGATAATGCATCTGCTGAAGATTATAAGTCCATTCTAAATCATTTAGGTGTAAATGAAATCAATGGATCTAGTAAAGAGGCTTTTATTAGATACTTTTTGGTCTCGATTTATTAAAATAATATCTTGATGCGTTATTTTTTTACGTATACACTTTTGTACAATATACATGTAAACAGTTAGTTATTCTATTATTGTTTGTAGTATAGAGGTGTATGGTATGAAAACAGATGTTATTAAAGAAGCTCTTGAAAGTGTAAAAAAAGAAGACCCTAAATTATACGAGGATGTAGTGGAATATATTTCTACCAATAGAAATAAAACTGGTGTTCATCCTGATGGGGTGTATCAAGAACACAGTTGGCCTAATATTATAGGACCTATGCCTGGACCTTTTCCTCATCCACGGAATCCATTTGAACAAATCCTTTTGGTATATTTTGGCCATTGGCTGGGTTATATCTGTTCTATAAATTAGTTAGAAAGGTATGGCGATTATTACGAGGCAAGAATCAAAATATTTCCATAGATGATATTATCACGTATATGAATAATCACAAATAATGTGTTGTATGGGAGAGTAATAATGGGTTCAAGAAAGTTAAAATTAGGTGATATTGTATTTTGTCAACGAAGCAATTTTTTCTTTGGAGATGTATATCAACATTATGGTGTATATGCTGGTTATCATAAGATTATCCATTATATAAAAGGGAATTCTCCACTAGATGGGCGAATTGCTGAAACTAGCATTGAAGAATTTTGTGATGGTGATACCTTATATATTGCAGAGGACGATAGTTTATTATCTATTTTCCAAGATGCAGATGTGACCTCTACTTTTTATGGGCCTCGTAAAACGGTTCAACGTGCTAGATCCATGATTGGCAAAGGCGATTATAATTTGTTTGGCCATAACTGTGAACACTTTGCTATTTGGTGTAAAACAGGTCAACTAGAATCTACACAACTTAGTATGGAAGGCATGGCGGCAAGATTTCTACGACCATCACGCGGACCATTGAAATGGTTAGCTGATGAAATTTGGCGCGTTGAGGCTAAGTATTAGTAGAAACTATAAGGGACTAGCAATACAGTAAAATATGTGTTGCTAGTTCTAACTTTCATAAAAGCAAAATATTAAAAAAATAATTGTTGACGCACACGGATACGTGTATTATAATTACGTCATAAGGTGAAAGTAATCACCAACATGTAGAACAGAAAGACTTAGATTCTAACAGCAATCCTGTCACATATAACTTGATTAAGATGAGTATAGAATCTAGTATAATTTCATAGTTATCGTTCATAAACGATTCATAAGGTTAGACACTAGCAGCAATCTTCGATGATTTAACCAGAAACAGTGATTTGGAGACCCTTTGGTCTAGAGTATCGTGTCTAGTTATCCTTAGCCTCAGTGAGGTTAGTAATTGTCTTGAACTTTGTATTGTAACCGCTCACGGTTGTCTTGTTTATTTTGCTTTCAAAATTTACGTTGTGATAATCCGCAGCGGTTTTTTATATGCCAAGGAGATATGAACTATGAATACATTTATGGACGCTTTAACAAACAATGAAAAATCTTATACTGCTAATGATGGTACTGCGTATCGTACGAGTGGCAGTACGCTGGTGGACCTTAATTTCTCTGTGCCTGCATTGCGTCAGGTCGCAGTTGATTTTTATGGTAAAAGTAAACATAACCGCTATTTCTATGGTGCCTATCGCTCTATGGATGCAGTGGAAGCATTGCGCTTATTCATTACATCCTATAATGAAGACCCTCTATATACCATGAAATGGCTTATGTATGCTCGTCATATTAAGCTAGGTCTTGGTGAACGTGATGTATTTCGTATGATGCTCACTAAAATCGGTGATTTGCATCCAGAGATGGCATTGCAGTTCATCATTGGCACTGAGTTGTGGAACTATGGTCGTTGGGATGATGTGCTACGCATCTTCTTTGATACGACGAGTGGTATCTTACATGATGGACTAGGTGAGCTAATCACTAATCAGTTTAGACGTGATGTAATGGGGTGTGGGCTCGGCGACTCTATTAGCTTGTTAGCGAAATGGATGCTATCCAATAATACATCTTCAAAACAAAAACGTTCTGAGGCGGCTATTTTACAATCCTTGTTACATCTAAATGCACGAGAATACCGTAAAACTCTGTCTCGTTTGCGCGAACATCTAGCGGTAGTAGATCGCAAGGCTTCGCTCAATCAATGGAATGATATTAACTATAATCATGTACCATCTAAGGCCAATCTTAAATATCGTAATGCCTTTTTTAAAACATGATGAAGAACGCCGCCAGGCGTATCTTACATTATTACAAAAGGGCGATGATTCTGTTAAGATTAATGCCAATTCTATGTTCTTATATGATATTGTACAAGCCTATATAGACAATAATAGTTGCTGGAGGAATATTTTTAAGACCGTATGATGAAACATTAGAGCAATTATGGAATGCGCAGGAGGCACCTAAGGATTATGACGATATCTTAGTTATACGCGACGGGTCTGGATCTATGGGGCAACAACTATCAGGTAATAGTTCCGTTACCGCACTTAGCGTGGCAGATTCGATTGCATTGTATTGTGCACAGCATAACAAGAATGAATCCTTTAAAAATCGATTCATTACCTTTAGCAATTGCCCTCAGATGGTAGACATTTCGATGTGTGAAACTTTGCGAGATAAACTTAGACGATTGCATCGCTTTGACGATTACAGCAATACAGATATAGAGGCAACCTTTGATTTGATCCTCGACACAGCTGTAAAACATCATCTGCGTCAAGAGGAGTTACCTTCAGCTTGTCTCATTATTTCTGATATGCAGTTTGATCAGGCTACAAAGCATGAGGATAACACGACCGTTATTGAATCATGTCGTCAGAAATTTGAAGCCCTTGGGTATACTATGCCACGGCTCATTTTCTGGAATGTATCTGTCTATGCACATAATACAATTCCTGTACAAATGCATCCGAGTGGTGTTGTTCTCGTATCTGGTTTCTCTAAATCTATCGTAGATATGGTGGTTTCTAGAGAGGTTAATCCTGAAAGGGCACTTAAAGTGGAGTTAGACTCTAAATGTAGTATTGTAGATACAGTATTACACGGCTATGTAAAGGTAGCGTAACATTTATATAATCTCATTAAAATAGGTTCCTATTAGTCACAATATGACTAGTAGGAACCTTCTTTTTGTGTAATTAATTTGTGCTATAATGAGTTGTAGGTCTTATACTATAACAATCATTTTATATATACGAGGAATTAAGTATGGCAATTAGCAAAGAAGTACAAAAATCTAGCGAAATGAAGTTTGATGGTAAACTAATTAAGGTTACCTATGATATAGCTGATGTAAATGGTAATGATGCGTGGCGTGAAGTTGTACATCATCCAGGGGCAACTGCCATCGTTGTCGTTACAGAGGATAACAAAATCGTGATGGAACGTCAATTCCGTTATGCTTTACAACAACCTTTGCTTGAAATTCCGGCAGGTAAACTAGATCCTAATGAAGAGCCTATTAACTGTGCTAAACGTGAATTAGCAGAAGAAACTGGTTACCGCGCTAAAGAATGGATTTCTTTAGGGACCATTGCCACAAGTCCTGGTTTCTGTAACGAAGTATTGCATCTCTATTTAGCCAAAGACCTCACCATGGGTGAAACACATTGGGACCCTGATGAATATGTAGAACTTGAATACTATACATTGCCTGAATTATTAGAGGCTATTAAGGCAGAACAAATTAAGGATAGTAAATCATTGGCAGCACTAATGCTTGCTATGCCATATCTTAAATAGGACTTTATTAAAAAAATAATATATAGTATAATGAACATATAAAGAGAGCCAAATAACGTGCTGTTAGCGTTAGGCTCATCTAAAATACGGAAATATGATGATGCCTAACGTGTTGAGGTGGTAGGATACCTCATACGTTAGGCGTTTTTATTCCCTAACTCACGTTACTTGTCTCTTAATGGTAGTATAGCATGTAATATTCTAGCTGAATATTACAATAGGAGTTATTATGTATAAAAGAATCATTATATTAGTTATGGATTCTGTTGGCATTGGTCATGCCCCAGATGCGGCAAAATTTAATGATGAAGGTTCTAATACATTAGGACATATCGAAGCAACTGCAGGTTTGATTCATTGTCCCACATTGCGTTCTCTAGGGTTGGCTAATATTGCTGATATTAAGACCGATGAAATACCTGTTATGGGTGCTTATGGGAAAATGGAGGAAGTCAGCACAGGGAAGGATACAACTAGTGGTCATTGGGAAATGATGGGCCATCCTGTTACAGTTCCGTTCCCAACATTTTATGATGGATTCCCTAAGGAATTAATGGATACCTTTACCAAAGAAACCGGTTACGGGTATCTTGGTAATGAGGTTGCATCTGGTACTGAAATCATTGAGCGCCTTGGCGTAGAGCATATGAAAACGGGAAAACCTATTGTATATACCTCTGCCGATTCTGTATTTCAAATAGCAGCACATGAGGATGTGATTCCTTTAGAGGATTTGTATCGTATGTGCGAAATTACACGCAACAAGGTATGCGTGGGTGATTATTATGTAGGTCGTATCATAGCTCGTCCGTTTATAGGTAAACCAGGTCATTTTGTACGTACCTCGAATCGTCATGACTATAGCCGCATGCCTGAACACCGCATGGTGCAACAGGAATTACAAGCTGCTCAAATTCCTACGGTGGCCGTCGGAAAAATTGGTGATATCTATGCTCATGTCGGATGGGATGAAAGCTATCCAACGAAATCGAATGCTCACGGCATGAATGTGGTGCCTTACTTATTAGGTTCTTCCTTTGAAAGGGGCCTCATGATGGTAAACCTTGTAGAGTTTGATAGTCTATATGGTCATCGCCGTAACGTAGAAGGCTATAAACGTGCTATTGAGGCTTTCGATTATCAATTGAGTGGATTATTGCCATTATTGAAAGATGATGATTTGCTTATCATCACGGCTGACCATGGTAATGACCCTACATGGCATGGCACAGATCATACGCGGGAACACGTTCCATTACTTGCCTATAGCCCAAGTATGAAAGGGGCTATCGATTTAGGTTTACGCTATAGTTTTGGTGATATAGGACAAACCGTATTGGCGAACTTTGGACTTTCACCATATGCAGTAGGTACATCATTTTTAAAAGATATTATGAAATAGTCGTATTGTGTAATATAATCCTTGCGTCACAATATCTTGTATGATATAATCATTCAGGTATAAGAAACGATTTTTAAGGAGGTGACTCAATTGCCAAACATTAAATCCAGTATTAGAAGCGTAAAAACGGATGCTGAACGTCGTGCGAAAAACGCCGCTGTGAAATCTCAAATCCGTACAGCAGCTCGTAAAACCGTTGAAGCTGTTCAAGCAGGCGCAGTAGAAGAAGCAAAACAAGCACTTGTTCAAGCTACTAGCGTAATTGATAAAGCAGCCTCCAAAGGTGTACTTCATAAAAACACTGCAGCTCGCAAAAAATCCAACCTTGCAGCTAAAGTAAACGCTTTATAATTTTATAGAGCCAAAAGCCCATCGATGATGGGCTACCTCACACTAATTTATAATCTAAGTGCACGCTAAAAAAAAGATTATAAACTTCTAAGTAAAATGGTGTTTGCAAAGACATCTCAAAAATCAGGAGAGCCATGAGATCATTACTCTCATTTTACACTAAAGAGCGCGAAATTCAAAACATTTTATTGATATAGGGAAAAATCAAACGAAATTTCAATTTTACTTGGGAAAAATAAATCGTCTATATCGAGAAATCAAAGAAATAGTCAAAATGGCAGTACATACCTTGTGAAGCCCATGACAGATATAAAAATGCAGACACAATTTGTAAAGCCAAGAAAAAGCTAGATAATCAAGTCTATGAATGTGTAAGAATTTATTTTTGAGACATCAATGGTCTCCGGAACAGATCTCCTCTCGATTGAAATTTGAAAAATTCAAGCTTCACTATTAGTCTACAATGCAATTTCAGGAAATATATAATGGTCGTTTTGATGAAAAAGAACTATCACATGGAAATAGAGAGTTGTTCATGCAAAACTACGACATCGTGGTAAAAGTCGTCATACAAAAATTATGAAAGAAAGACGTGGAAAAATTCAAATTAGTAATTTATTACAGATGAACCAGCTCCTGCAAATAATCGAGAACGATTGGGTGATTTGGGAGGCTGATACAGTTATGGGGCAGACTGGTGAAGCACGCTTAGTAACATTGACTGATCGAAAAAGTAGGTATCTGCTATGTAAAATTGCAAAAAGAATGCATTTTAGTCAAACAAGCGATGATTAAACTTTTTAAAAATCAACCTCTAGAAACAATAACTCCAGATAGAGGGAAAAGAGTTTTTCTAAACATGCAGAGATTAGTCAGGAGTTGAATTTAGTAGAATTTTATTTTCCATTACCACATCATCCTTGCAAAGAGGAACAAACAGAAAACACCAATGGATAGCAGAGAATATTTCCGAAAGCTACTGGATATTAATCAATCAGATGGCTCATGTTGAAAGCAAAATAGAAAAATAAATCTTAGACCGCGCAAATGCTTAGAATTGGAGAAAACTCCATACAGGGTTTCTCAATTTCCAGATTAGAAGTTGCATTTGACTTCGTAATTCAAATACAAAATATATAATTTATTATAATTAGGACGCCGGGCGTCACTCTACAATGGGATTGGCGGAGCAGCAATCATACGTTTCATTGAATAGTAATCAGCATAGTAATAAAATTGATTTATATGTCGTAGTAGCAGAATGTAAAAATATATGCCATATATGTTTCTTTAAATGCTTGATATGGGAACACGGGAAAACCTGTGCTGACGCGGCTTTTGGCCCTCGCGAAGGCCGCGGGCCGCAGACAGACCCTGCCAGTGGAAGCTTTGAGACTACCATCGGTCCCTTTTCTTCTGGTCGGGATTGGCGGACGTTTAATCACATGTTTACAGAACATGAACAGATTGGTATAGTAATAAAATTGATTTTGGTGTAAAAGCATCATCATAAAATATATGGACAACATGTTGAATACTTTATGCTAGGAGTGGAGCGCAGCCTTTGAAACCGACTTTTGGCCCTGCGAAGGCCGTGGGCCTGTAGCTCTGGAGCGCCGGTGGAGGTTTTGGGGCTGCCCTCAGTCCTATTCTGCAAACTCAGAAAGATGAATGGCGTATATTTTGATAGCTAAAACAAGGTAGTAAAATCCAATTTGTACGCTCACATGCTATAATGAAACATATGATTAAGCAGAGTGTACTTATGAAAAATTAATGATTATAGATGGCAGCAGCCTGTTATTTTCGTGCCTTTTGCGCTTCCTCCGTTGAAGTCTGCTCTTAGCATAACCAATGCAGATATGGTTTTTGACAATGCTCGTTCGATGCTCTATGAAGAAGATTAAAACCTGAATTATATTGTAGCAGCCTTTGATCAAGGTCGATCAAACATGTCCCGTACAGAAATGTATAGTGTGAATATAAAGGTAAATCGCCTGATGCTGAGAGGATTTACGGCCTCAATTTAGTTTGATTCAAAGATGTGTTGGAGCTCTTGGCATTTGTGTTATTAGAGAGAGGAAGTTATAGAGAGGACGATATCTTCTTGGTTCCTTGTCTAAGAGAATTTGGATGTCTTACTGAGTAACAGTGCAAATTATCACTGGTGCAGCCACCCGCGATATTATTTTACAGCTTGTTGCAATTACGAGTCATATATTCTTAGCGCCAGTATTATCTCAGATATGCTATGAGTTACATAGATAATGTAGCTAAGATTATATGATTTATAAGCCCGAGATGAAAGTTATCAGAGTAGAGAGGCACTTATGGGCTGATTCTTCAGAGTAAATGTTCCAGAGCGTTCAGGGTTGAGTGAAAAACAGCTCTTAAATTTGATTAATGAATGCGGTGATTTAGGGGTCTGTATGTGAGAATATCGAGTAACATTTCCTGGCAGAAATTAAAAGAGACGTCTTGTGAAAATAAAAGGTTGGCTGTACTTATCTCGTCAATTGGCTACCATTAGAGACTGGCAGCATGGACCTGTCTTATGCAGCTCGATCGATTTGTACGATTTCCATCTTACATGAGCAGTAAAGACCGATGTTTGAGACATTAGGTTTTTACCTAAAGTTGTACCTCGTTTGAGAAAGCTGGTGTGATTAGGCGCGGAAAGTGTGGCTGACTGCAGAGGATTTTGGTGGACTCTTTAAGTATAAGCCGAAGAAATTAAAATCGAAGATCTGTTAGATGGTATCTGTCTCTTACTGAGGACTTGCAAAAATAAAACCATTGGTGTTCATATTATTATTATGGATGTGCAAAGCGCCGTTCCGATACGATTACATCTGCTTTCGTACTGTGGTAGAAAACGCGTCATCAGGATTGGATGTTTCCTCATATTGATGTACCTTTCACCTAAAACGCGCGTAGATGGTGCGAGAAACGAGTTTGTGACAGCACAAAGCAAAGAGTAGTAGAGTTCTTTGTCACGATGAGACCAGCTCAAATCGGTTTGCTTATGAAAATGGCGTGGCTCGTGTCACGATGTATCGCCAGTGATGGCTTGTCTAACTGGACGACGCGTACGGTATGGGTTATCTCTAACTCAACAGGCGTTTAGTGGTAACACCATCCATTGCACGGGTAGTATGGAATGCCAGAGTGCGTCTCTCTATGGTGAAAGCATTGCTACTGCTATGGACGATACCGCTGTGAGGCGTTGCAGAGACAGATCTTTATCGTTTATACACCCAATATTGAATTTGCCATTGATTCTTCGTTATTAGATTATGGAGAAAATGGTATTTCTGTAGTGCAAGCCTGTAAAATTAGAAGAAAACAACTGTTAAATTGAGCATGGAACTCGAAGCTTTTCAGCAAGAAATCTTATGCAATCTGAGGAGAAACGTTTAATATTAATTCTCAAAACAATTGGGCATTATCTTGTTTGAAAGATGAGATCTACCTGTCATTAAAAAGACGAAAACAGGTTACTCCACAGATGCAGAAGTTTTGGATATGCTTCGTCATGCAGTCCTATCATAAGAAGAGATTTTCAGCACTATATCTCGTTCTGCAGCTAAATTGGTTTCTCACCTACCCTGTGAGCAGAAGGCTTAGTCCGGTCATAGCCAATCTGAACACACATCGCATTCATACCACATTCAACCAAATGGTAGCAGCTACTGGACGCTTGAGCTCTTCAGATCCGAACTTACAAAACCATTACAACTACGTACACAGTACAGAAGGAGGTCGTGAAATTAGAGGCGTTACTATCCTGGCGATGAAAGGCTTGTCATTGGTGGTGATTATTCACAGGTCGAGCTCCCAATCGCTTTGGCATCATTTGATGCGGTGATGAAGCGTGTGAGGCTTTTAACGATGGTGAGGAATATCCATGTAGATTTACTGCTGCTGAAGTGCTTGGCCAAAAGTCTCAAGATGAAGTAACCAGCGAAAGAACGTTCTGCCCTAAAGGACTGTCATCACTTTGGCATTATCTCGTATGACTCAGATTTTGGTTTTCTGTCTCGTGATTTACGTGGCCACACACGTCAAGAAGCACTATATTGAGCTTTATGGCCGCTATCAAGGTTAAAGAATATATGGATAATGGTAACGTAAGCCCGCCAAAACGGAGTAGGTGCGTACGATGTTTGGTCGTATGCGAGGTTACTCGAGTATTAATGAGTCGCAATTTCAACCGTCGATCACTTCATAGAGACGTGCGGCGATGAAATACTACCGATCAGAGTACTGCTGCTGATATTATTCAAGCTCACTTTGTGAACAGAAAGGTAGAATCCATTTTAGAGAAGAGAAGACGTTTGCATCTCGCTTGTGTACAGGTGCATGATGAACTTGTACTGAAAGTGAGTAAATGAAGAAATTGGATGTAACTATTCAAACGTTGCTCAAAACTACTAGAATCCATTGTGGCATTACAAGTTCCTCTTATCGTCGCGATACATAATGCGGAAAACTGGGCGCCTTAAAATAATTTACGCATATAACGTTTTGAGTAGAAGGATAGCTGCCAGAGGCTCATGCTTATATTAAATAGGTTTGGCTGGGTGGAATTGCATCCCAGCTTAGGTACAGTGCTAGACTTTTATAAAAGAAGGATGTACCTTATATTGATGCCGATGTGATAGCACGTGAAGTGGTTGATCTTGGTACGCCTGGACTCGCTGCTGTCAAGCCAGATTACAGTGATACAGTGATTCGATGATGGTAGATTAAATCGTGACACTTGGTAGGCTATCGTCTTCATGATGAAAAACATACCACAGTTAAATAGCTGCCTGTTTCATTCATCCGTATTGATGAATTGAGTGCTATGTATGAATGAAGCCCCAGTCGTAATTTGTGATATTCTCTTCTCGTGAGGTAGAAATGGTATGAGCGACTCGATACGGTTTGGCTTGTCTATGTGTCTTCGAGGTGCAGGTTCGCCAGTTAATGGGCACAATGGATATTTGAAGACGCATTGGCGCGTATTCAGAATCAAATATTGTTAGATGACAAACGCTCATTTACCGAATGTCATCGACATTAATAATGATGGTACACCTGATGAATTGCCATTCACAGTTGGAAAAATTGTGGCATGAAAACTACTAGTTGTGTAAATATTGTCAGTCTATATATAGATTGAATCGATTCAAAATATATACGATTTAGAGATTAAGGAGGATATTGGCAAACGAAATACATAGCATTGGCTGTTGTGTGTTGAGCTAGTTTTATTTTAACCATATGCAGATCACTGTAGCACGCTATGCAGCATACCTTTGATTATGAAGTGTAGTTGTCGGCTTGCGGAAAGAGGTGTCCTGTCGTTGGTGGCTGAATGTTATTTAGCTGAAAGTAATACAAAATACAGCGGAATCTGGAGACAGGGGCACTTGGACTGATGCAACTCATGCCGGATGACGTTGGGTAACACAACAAATGGGACATAGTGACTTCACACAGATCGTCAGCTAAAGAGCCAGAAACAAATATTCAGCTAAGGTACATTAGTATTTGGGGTATTTATTAAAAAGGAGTTAACGGTGATGAGGTGCAAAGCGTTAGCTGCTTATAATGCTGAGGTCGTGGACATGTAGAATCATGGATTAAGGATTGAGAATGGTATGGTTGATACGATTCCATTTCCTGGCTAGCGTATGTATGTTAAAGCCGTTTCGCCTATCGAAAGGTATGAGTCATTATATAGGGAGAACATCATTGAAACCTGTAAGTCTTTGAGCTATTCCTTGGTTTGCCCTTAAAGATTGGTGATTTTAAACTCTCCAGGTGACGGGGCCCACGATGAAATTGAAGCGCAAAAGAAACGTGGCTACCAGGTGAAGCCGTGTTGACGTTACCAACTGTTCACTATAGAAAATGATTTTAGGTTGGAAGTGGTGTAACCACCCGATAAAGAGGTAGAGAAGTTACTGCATAAGTGCACGTAGTGATGCCTTTGTTCCACATTTGTAGATATATCTTTTGTGCATAAGGTTCCGAATAGTATTAGCGGGCCTACAAAACGTTGTGTTGGGAGCTAAATTACTAATCATGGTGCGAAAATTTTACTATACCTATATGCGTAAGGGCTTACTGCAAAATTGGATTATGAATCTGTATGCTTACGCTGAGTTAGAAGAGTTTATTACGAGATATAACACCTAAAAGTAGAATTGCCTTGATTAACACGTTCCCTATATCATGGGTGATATCCGAAAAGATGGATGAATGCAGGATTACTGTTGTACTATAATAGACTCGATAATTCTTTTGCAAGTGCGGTATCAAAATTATCAAAGTGATCATCATCTTGATGCTAAGTCATTGGGCGATTTAGACATGTACTATCTGAACATTTAAAATATATTGTGTGAACTAAATTCACGCGGTTAAATTGTATTTTAGCGGAGTATGCTATACTATACATGACTTTATATAAACTTTTTAAGTGGGCTGACACGCTCACTCTTTCGTTTATAAATTAGGTGAGGTGGTCATATAATTGCTTGTCAAATTGTATGATGAAAACAGCTAAATATATAGGTATTATGTATTATGTATAAAGGGAGGCGATATTTATGAAAAGAGGCCGTGAGGAATTTGTATCCTCTGTGGTTGAGAGAGCGTTATAGTAGCACGAATCTGGGTGTCGATGTCGATATGTTCGAAACAGGATTGGTATTTGCGCGTGTGTGATAAACCAGGTGGTGTCGATTTTGGATGACTGTCAAATGGTCAGTGAAAAATTGGCTGACTCTCGATGAAAGACCCTATTGAAAATTATTTTGCTTGAAGTGTCTTCTCCTGAGTCTTGATCGAGTTCTAAAAGGATAAAGATTTCATTCGCTATAATAGCGTGATGTAGATATCCAATTGTTTAAACCTATTAATGGCAATGTAAAGTAATATGCAGTTATTTCTGAAACTGTAAGATACAACGATAGAGATTTTCAATCAATGGTGGCATTTGAACGTTCTGCCATTGCACAGATCGTTACATCTTGATTTTAATATGGAGGCTGGTGAGTCAAGAATTAATTCAAGCGGTTATGGTGCAATAAAACAAAAGGTTTTGCACCTAGGGGTTATTTGAATCCCTCGAGGCGCATTATTACAAGCATATCATAAAGGAACCATTCTAATCCAGATGCATTGTGGAATTGAATCGTGAAACTGGTGCTTATAAGGTAATGGCGAAAGAAACAAGTTGTGAAACATCAGTCCCAGAAACTTGAAATCAGCCTATTGAATGCTCGTAAAATCGATAAACGCTATGAAATTGGCGATATTGTTGAAACAGATGTAACACCTGCTAACTTTGGTCATAGTGCAGCTCACATACAAGCTAAACAAATGTTAATTCAACGTTTACGAAGAAGGAAGCACGAACACTGATGTTATTATACGAAGAATTATTATAGTCGTGAAATGTCATTACAGGTGTTATTACACGCGTTGAAAATTAAGCTGTGTATATCAATTTAGGTAAAACAAACTACACCTCCAACTGATAATCGGTACAGAAACATATCATGAAGGAATAGAAATTAAATGCTATATCGTGAGGTTAAGAAAACTACGAAGACCCTCAATTATGATTTGATACTCATCAGGCCTATTAAAAGCAGCATTTTGAATTAGAAATTATGAAATCTATGAAGGCATGGAACCGTCTGTGACTCGTGAACCTGGTATGGTTCTAAATCATAGTATATAGCCGCGATGAATCATCGATCCAGTTGGTGCTTGGCGTGGGTCCGAAGGTCAGCGTTCTTGTAATGTGGAGATGAATTGCACGATGAAAAATCGACATTGTAAAATGGGATGAAGATCTGCCATTTATATTGCGAACTCTCTTTAAGTCCTGCAAGGTAATCTCTGTAGATGTTAGTGAAGAAGAAAAATCTTCTTATGTTTAGCCAGTACTTACGATTACCAATTATCGCTTGGCTATCGGTAAGAAGCGGTCCAAAATGCTCGCTTAGCAGCTAAATTGACAAACTGGAAAATCGACATTAAGAAATTGAAACACAAGCTACAATCTTTACAGGTTTTACAGTACTGAAGCAGCGAGAAAGCGAAGATAATGAAAACCAAATCTCAACCTATACGCTATGTACAGCAGGCTGTGGTGAACCAAGAAGTAGCGCGGTGTGCGTGTTTACTCTAAGCCAAGAAGGACAATCCAGTATCGACAGAACTGGTGAAAAGCCCTGGTCGTGGTGCTTATGTCTGTGCATCCATGGTTTTGTTTTGAGGCTGCGTATAAGGGGTAAAAACTAGAACGCTCTTTGAAGCATGCTGTATCAAAAGAGGTATATGAAGCATTGAAGCACGATTTGGAGGTCATGAATAATTCAGCATATGAATGAAGATAAGAGTTTACTAAATCTCTTGAAACGCTTTAACGGGCCGGAAGAATTGAGTTCGTTTCATCCGTAGAAGAAAAGCGATGAAAAAAGAAAAATCTAAACATTTCTATTGTGAGTGATTGTGCGGCCAATAATGAAAAGAAATCGCCTACAATTAACAGAATTCATCATATCCCATTGCGTAAGTGTGATGAAACATTAAACGTGCAGCTATAGGCAAGAAGTACGTGTAGTGGTAGCCGTGAGGATGATGGATTTGCAAAAGCGTACTAAAGAGATTGATCCAGTAAGAAGGGGTATGTAGATGTCCAAAAAGCGCGTACATAGTCACAACTGAAGGAATTTGGCGTTGAAAGTAAACCAGGTTGTTCTATTTTGCCTTTCTTATAATTTTTAATATTTGCAAAGCCGTTAATACAGTAGATGATGCGGGTTATACTGTGGTGAAAACCAATTGGGGTGGTAAATGTGGGGCCGATACAAAAACCGCAATGTTCCTGCTAATCCAAACAAACATGAAAAAGCTGCAACACTAATAAAGCACAGCAAAACAGATGACCAGCAAAAGAAACAGAGCCATAAAAAAGAATTTAAAACATGATGATAAGAAACATGACGATAAGAAATCTAATAATTAAATCATGTACAAATTAATAAAACTAAAAACAAAATATTAATGCAAAAACAAGATGGTCGTAACCATCAAAACAAGATCTAGACGTCCAAATGGTAATCAACAAGACCAAAAGAATGATGGTCAACAAGGTCCAAAAAATGACAATAGTCACAGTAGTGTCACAGATAACTACCCAACCACCAATGGCCGTGTAGATAATCACGCAACAATAATAGCGGTAACCAACAAAATAGCAATGATCGCCGCAATAGGAAAAATAAAAAGGTAACAATCCTTCTAATCCTTATTGTCCCGCTGTACAAGAAAATAGGTAAAACATCGTAACCGAAACAATACTGACATAAAGCGGAAGAAGAACGTAAGCACACCAAGAAAGCAATCACGCTACGAAATCGAATTAAGCGGTCGCTAACAGTAAAGAAATTGGCTGAAAAATAGATAGTATCTAATCATCAAAAAATTGATGCTTTTGGAGGTGTTATTAGCTAGCATTAACCAAGAGGTGAATGTTGATACAGCTACCATCACGTATGAAAGTTTAATTAATAATAGTAACAGAAAGTAGAACCAGAAGAAGATCCTGCAGATATCATCAGGAAGTGAAGATGCCGAAACATTGAAACCTCGTCTCTGTTGCTTAACTATCATGGGTCGTTGACCATGGTAAAAACATCCTTGTTGGACGTAATTCGTCAAACTAATGTAACAGCTAGCGAAGCAGGCGGTATTTTGTATATCCGGTGCGTACCAAGTTCGTTACAACGACAATAGTGCATTCCTTGATACACACCAGGCACGGCTTTTTACAGCGATACTCTACATGATGCAAAACTCTACAGATATCGCGGTTCTCGTGATAGCTGCCGATGGCGGTGTAATGCCTCAAACAATTAGGCTATTAACCATGCTAAATCTGCCTGATGTACTATCATCGTAACTATCAACAAATAAGATAAACCAATTGCTAGCTTGAATCATGATTAAACAACAACTATCTGAACATGGTTTATTGCTTGAAGGTGGGGCGATGTTACATCATGGTTGCAACATCTGCTAAACAAACAAAGGTATCCGATGATTTTAACAAAATATCTTGCTCGTAGCAGAGGTTGTGAATTAAAGCGAACCCTAATAAGTAAGCATGGCGTGGTTATCGACTCAACAGTAAAGACGTGGTGCTGTATGTGCGATTAATAGTTCAAAAGGTTCTCTTCAACGTAGGCGATACAGTTCTTGCTAATTTTTTCCATATGGTAAGAGTCCGTGCCATAACAAATGAACGTGGAGAAAAGGTTAAAATTTGCTGCTCGTCCATCTATGCGCAGTCGAAATCTTGGGCTTCTCCGAAGTTCACAAGCTGAGTGAAATCATTTGTATGGTGTATGGATGATAATGGCTTTGTGCAATCGCTGAAAAACGTATTTAGCACTAAACAACGTGTACCAAAATTACAAAGCTACTCACAGAAGGTTACATTGGATGATATCTTCAACCAAATTCATAAGGTGAAGATTTAAAGAACTTATAACATTATCATCAAAAGCGGACGTTCAAAAGGTTCCGTAGAAGCATTGCGTCAATCATGGAAGGTATTAAAAACCCTGAAGTTCGTATCGTTATCGTTCATGCTGCCGTAGGTGCTATTAACTAATCTGATATCATGTTGGCATCTGCATCTAATGCAATCGTAATGGGCTTTAATGTACGTCCAGATGCAAATGTTCGCCGTGCTGCGGAACTGAAAAGAGTAGATTTACGTACATATCGTAATAATCTATGATGCTATGTGACGTTGAGTCTGCTATGCGCGAAATGTTGCTTTACTCAATTTAAGTTGTCATTGGTCGTGCGGTGCGTCAAGTTATCTCTACACCTGAGCCATCGTTGCTGGTTCCTATGTAACGGAAGGTCGTATTGCAGAACAGTTAGTACGTTTGATCCGTGATGGTATTGTCGTATTTGAAGGTAAGGTTGATTCCTTACGTCGTTTCAAAGACGAAGTGAAAGAAGTTAAAACATCCTTCGAATGCGGTATCTCCTTGGAAGGTTACCGCGACATCAAGGAGCGACGTAATCGAAGCGTGCGATGGAGAGATTTGCCTCAGTACGAGGAGGTTACTATGGTGATGTTCGTGTGAAAGTACAAGAATTCATCAAACAAGTAAGTCATATGTTGATGCGTGGGTTGAAAGAAGACCACTCACATCGGCTTCTCGTTACCGATGTCCACGTGACAGGTGATTTGCGGTAAACTGCGATTTGCTCTTCCTTGTTTTGGTACTGATAAAGAAAGAAGATGCTCTTATCGCTTTAAAACATGCATCTGGCCATGTGCGTACCAGGCTTAGCAAGAATGATAAGAATTGCGCCATATTCAACGATTACGCAGTAAGGATACATCTTTGGATTACAGCATGCATGAATCACTTTTGGATAAATCAAAAGGATGAGAAAACAAATTAACACAAAGGATACAGAACATGGTAAGATCACAATTAATCAATGCATGTCTGTGAAGCTAATTCTATAATGTCACTGTCCACGTACGACCAGATGGCGATGCTATTGGTTCTATGGTTGCCTTTTATGAGCTCTCCGTAGCGCAGGCAAAAGACCCGTGTATATGGTAAGTGGATGATGTATTACCTGAAAAATATTCCACTTTTATCAATATATCGATCGAAATTAAGGATGTTGCCTATTTTGAAACACATCCTGTACAGGTGATTATGCTAATGGTAGTGAGATGCTAGCTTTTGACGTATGAGCGGATTGTGCCGCGTGAGGTGCACTCTTTAGTGCACCTATTTTTAATATAGATACATCATGTCTAATTCAGTGCAGATCGTCTATATTTAAAACCTGACGTTTTGCGGCTACTGGTGAGAGTGTGTACGGACGTGCGGAACAATGGATGGCCTATTACAGAGGTGCTATGGGCAATGCTCTTTATGTAACGTGCCACGCGAGCTGTGGATTCTTTAAATTTAGTAATACTACAGCTAGCTACATAAATGGCTTCCAGCCGTTGTGTCGCTGCTGGGGCTCGCCTAATGTCATTTCCGAAACTGATTGAGCCGTAAGGGTGCAGCACGTCGTGAAATTAACTTGAAACAGGTAATGCAAACCATTGCTTTTTATAAGGATAATCGCGTTGCTACTATCGAGCTATCTCCAGAGGTTATGTCTAGATTGAGGCGACGATACTGAATGGATTCGTCGACATTGTTATTCGCAATGATAGATACTGTTGATAGTAGCCATTTATTGAGGTGGCCAAATCTTGCATGATATCAGCCTTCGAGTCTAAGGGGGACGAAATGTGAATGCTATTGCTTGCTAACTCATTTTGGCGGTGGTGGTCATATACGTGCTGGTTTGTACCTGTAGAGGTTCTATCTGATGAGGGCCTAGAGTCTCGTCTATTGGGGGTTGTCAAATAATGTGGATGGAGTGCTGTGCATTTTTAAAACCTCCTGGTATTACCAGTCATGATACTGTGGGTATATGTCGCTTCGCATGAGCGAGGTGGTCCTGTGGTGGTACATTGGACCCTATGGCTATGGTGTGATGCCCTATGTTTGGGTGAGGCCACACGTCTCATTGAACACACCGATGGATTTAATAAGACCTCTGTAGCAGAATGTAAATTTGGTACCTTTGCAACACTGAAAGATGGTAGGATGACGTGTTGCCCCCAACGATAATATGAATCTCACTGTTGGCGTTACATTACTGGCGGGATAACTCTGCAATTAATAGACGATTGATACCGCCAACATGCGGATGGTTATCATCAGTGCTATCTTAATTTGTTGGCTTTACAAAACAACGCCCATCAGTACTCGGCTATGAAGTAATGGTATACGGGCTTGAATATGCACGTAAGGGGATATAATAAGTTACACAATGCGAACCATTACGTTCTATTGAATTGGTAGCTTATGGTTTCCTGTTACACAATTCGTGTCACCTGTTCTGGTGGTACCTATATTCGTTCGTTGTTGCAGTATATGTATTCAATTAGAAGCATTCCTGGGACCTATGACTTCCTTGGCAAGAACTTGTGTGAGACGCACGATATTCAATCTGCCTATATGGCGGAGGTGTTAACGATTCACGGTGAAAAATTGTTTATTTGCCTACGGATATTGCGATCATCTTTCAAAAGTGGACGTAGATGGTGTACGGGTCAAAGATGATGGTGATGAGGTACCATCGTGAAATGCCTTTTCTGTACGATTCCATCTAACAAGTATGGAGCTTATGGACCTCATGGGTTCTTAGGTATTCCTAAAACAGACAGAAACATTCACTTAAAGTGGACAAAATATTTTTATTAGGATAAAGTATGAAACATTACGCTCGTTTTGATGGTGCGTCAAATTAATCGTAAATCATGCCGCATTAGGCACATTTGATGGTGTACATAAATGGTCTTGTCAACAGGTCATTGGTAATGCAATAGCAGAGCTAAAATGCGCATGATGCCGTTACGGTTCGTGCATTTGGTGCGCATCCTCGGCTATATTGCGACCTGGAATGTTCTAAACGGTGTATCTGCCGATATGGATAATCTTTGAATCTCTAAGGTGGATTATGTCTTACGATTGCTGTAATTTGGACTCTTCAATATGTCACCTAGTGGTCTTGGGCGCTCTTTGTGGTGATATAGATGTGTAAATTATCGCAATTGGTACTAACTTTTACATTTGGTGCCAAAAGGGGCTGGCAATCCTCAGTTGTGCGGGAACGTTTGTCTGCCAAAAGAGTTCATATCGTTGTTGGTGTACACTATCTACGAAGAAGGTCCCTGTAGCACGAATATACGTGAGCTATAGAAGAAGGGCATATGGAACAAGCGGCGGCTTGGCTCGGACATCCATACTGGTTAAGAATTGTCGTCATAAAGGTGATCAACGGGCCGTACATTAGGATTTCAACGTTAACTTTTATTGCCCAATGAGATAGCAATCCACCTGATGGAATTGTATATGCTAATCGGGTTTGTATAGATAACGTTTGGTATGATGAAGGTGTTGGAAATGAGGATAATCAACTTTCAAAACAATATCATCGATGTAGTATGTGTTGATTTGACAGACATGCCGCCGTGAGAAGTAACTGTTTTAATTTGCATGTCATATATACTTGGTGAGGATTAAATTTAATAATTTTAAAAATTGATCGACAAATGAAGGTCGATGAGGAAACAACAATTCGGATTTTGTAATAACTACATAAGGAGCTATGGATATTAAGACACGCAAACAAATGATACTATTGATGCACAGTTATCAAACTTATTTGAGAACAACGTTTATCTATCATTAATCAGTGGTAAATATAAGGATAGTTGTCATTTACACTGATTGATGAAGAACAGGATCATGGATCATTCTGGTCATAAAACTGATGTGAGCGATTCACGTATGTTGACATATATTGAATCCTATATGAAGAGATGTTATTTCGATTATAATGAGTTCTTAAAAGAACATGCATAAGCATATTTTCTATTAGTATACCTGGTGCCGGTAAAACTACGGTTACGGTAAAATGTTAAGCTAAAAGAGGTAGGACGAATTTCTGTAATTTCAGATCAAACGATTCAAGGAATAAGTGAAATAATACAAAATGTCTTTATCTATGATGGAAAAGATGCATTTAGTAAGTATGAATAAACCATTAAGGGTGATTCATAATAAACCGTCTGTTGTGTTACTGCAGGTGGTGGCTTTGGTGACATCCTGAAAAAAATTGTAAATCTCGCGAGGAAATAATGGTTTAGTTGTCCTTTTGTTAGTCATGACGTTAACCTTATTCTGGATGACTTAGTTTAGAAATTCGTCCACTTGTGAAAGAAAGTGTTGAATATATTTTCAATGTTTACGAAAGAACGATATCCTTTATATATGAAAGTGTAGCTCCTTATTAAGATTAGCAATGAAGGTAGCATTACTGATGCTGTTCAGAAAGTGTATCGAGCATTACCTAATACGGAGAAATATTAGATATTACGGGATTGTATATAATTATATATCCAGAACACACAGAGACACGTATTGTGTATTTCTTGTGAAAAGATTATAATAAGGGTAAGTACTGTACTAGTCGCTTTGAAGCCCCAAAAGAAAGGAAAGATAATGAGATTAAGAATGATTATGTAGAACATCAAAAATATGGCATTCAATTTGATGCATCTAGTATGAAAAATTAAACCCGATAATATGGTGCTGCTAGAATGTATTTGATGAACTTGAGCATAAAGGGATTGGGCGAAAAATCTGTAAGAGAGAAAAATCTGTGATTATTTCGGCCTCGGTTATTAGATGTACTGCGTGAAGAACGGCAGAAGAAATTAAAATGTACTTAGGTTTACGCAAAAGGCGTTCAAGAGAATTATATAATACATTGCGGTGAAGGTATATCCGATTTAAACCATTTCTTTGGGTCTCATCGAAATTTCTTCTAAATGGTCTCTTTTATTACACATATTATGGTGCATCCTCTATGAATGTCGCCACAGGATAATCATATAATTTATTGCGTATCCTTGAATATGTTATTCAATACAGCTGATATTGCTTCTATGAATTTGGGGCTTGATGCTGATGAGCGATTAGAGGCTGGTGTAAAACTAGTTTTAGAAATTTAGATAATCAGGTCATACGTGTTTACCTGTCGATGAATTGATGGGCGGCCGTACCTACGATTTATTGCAGAGTAAAATGCGGATTTAAGCTAACCATATTGACCATTGTTCTCCAGGCTATCATGTATGGGTACTATTGTGATGATATGCTCTATGTATCCGCACGAAATGTATGTATCTGAGTAGAAGGTGTACTATGCGCGTGATTTCAATTGAAGAAGCTGATCTATCTCTAGATATTCCGGAAGATTTTGATATTGAGCGATTTGAAGCAGATAATCATGTACCTTTGGCCTGAACAGAAAACTATAAATTGTCATTTTGAAAAATTTTCGCTTGTACCAGTGGACCTGGCACTGGTAAAACTTCCCCAATTAATAGAAAAGCATAGTTAAAGGTTTTCAATTAGGTGGATTAGGACGTGGTATTCTTTGTGCCCCAACGGGACATTGCAGCAAACGTTTGCTGGGGAGCCACTGGTTTGAAACCACAACTATACATCAACTTGCTCATGCCTGTAGCCAGCATTGATTCTATGATTTTACTAAAAATAGAATGATCCTCTTGATATAGATGTTATTATCATCGATGAGCATCCATGCTCAATAACGTTGTTTTATTCTCTTATGTCGCGATTCCTCGTGAGGCCCATGTTATTATCGTGAGCGATGTGGATCAGCTGCCTCCTATGAGTTACTGGATTCGTGAAGATTTGCCAAATGGTGATATGGTTCCGTATACGCGATTGCAACATATTTATCGTCAAAGTTCTGGTAAGCAAGTATCGTCCGATAGTGCGTATGCTATTAGCCGTGATGAAATCGCAAAATGTGATACGACTAGTGATGGGTCACTTTCATTTCCGTTAACTCTCTCTTGGTGATATAATTAAGCCATCGTTGAAAGTGTGTATAAAGCGGAAAAAAGAATTTGTCGATGATGAACCCGATATTCAAATCATTTTCTTAATAACGTAGAGGTAAGGCTGGCAGTGCAAGTATGTCTCTCAATATGCAGCAATCCACGTAAATCCTCAGATAGTTATAAAGGGAAAGTGCGTGTTAATGGAATTACATTCCGCGTTGGTGATAAAGGTAATTCAAGTTCTTAACAATTATGAATTAGAAGTTTTTTAATATGGGTGAAATCGGTGTTAATTTATGCCATTACCAAATCAGTATCTGCATTCGCTTTGTTCATAAAGAGTTCGCCTATCTATTGATGAAGCTATGATTATGCCTGCTTATGCTTTATAAACAGTTCACATAAAGAGTCAGGAGGCAGTGAATGGTGTTGTTGGTATACCATTTGTTCCTATGTCACGGTGGTGTGTTGCAACAGGACTTTACTCTATACTGCCGTGACAAGAGCCAAGCGAAAGGTTATCATGATCGGTACAAAGAGTTCTGTAGAGCGTGCTGTTAAAAGCGGTTAATGGTGAAGAACGATATGCATTTATTTAAAGAACGTTTACAGGAAGATGTGATAGATAATGAATCTGTCCAGCCCGGTTTTTATTTCCTCCTGTTTGTCCTCATTGTGGTACCCATGTGTACAACAACAAAAGAGTTGGTGTGATGCTTGTATTGAAGGGAGGTTCTACATGTAGAACAGGAATTACCATCTAAATTACTGTCCTCGCTAGATTCTGCCCGGATTCTGGCTGACTATCAGTGTTATTAATCCATGATATATGACGATTACGTTAACGAGGAGGCAGTCCAAAGGGCTTGACTCCTTTTGTCAACATCGGCACAACGAGGGATGCACGATTATGAGGCCTCATTATGTGATTCCTATGCCATCAGAGTGCAGAAAAGAAAGGATGAGAGGATAATAATCAAGGTGAGATCTATATGATTGGGTATTATCGATTTCGCAGAGATCTCATCTCGTACGTGATGGTAGAAACTTAGCGATGACAGTGTAAAATGGAGTTATGGAATATAATATTGAAAAAGAGGTCTGTTATAAATGGTTTTGATTGTTTTATATAAAATGGATACCCATAAGAAATGTGGAGCTTATCTGGTAGTAACGTCATAGCACAATCGATAAGGCATTTATGTGGAAGGAAATTTGCGATTCCTCATTTGTTTATATGATAAGCAATTTTATTAGTTGATGATATATTTACGACAGGGCTGCCTTAGAGTCAGCTGCACGAATACTCAAAACATATCATCCTCAATATGTTGAAAGCATTGACATTAACTGGTGGTAGTTTTTAAAAATAAAAAGGCTGTAATAGATTTTGTTCTATTACGGCCTGATTATCGTTGTTTAACCTGGTACATCGATAAATGCTTTTACAAACATCTGGATCAGAGGGGAGACCCAAGATCGCTAAACAAAGGCTCTTCTTTTGCTTTAGCTTTTGTTTTATGCCCATTCGGTGGATGGATTCACGGTGGAATCATAGTAATCACATAACAGCAATGATACGTGCTCCAAGTGGAATGTTGGCGCCACGTAAATGTTTTCGGATATCCGGAGCGATCCCGTCGTGATGGTAACGAGTATATGATGATGGATTTGTTGACAACATGGATCGTTTTCAATCATATTAGCACCACTAGCAGCATGTTGTTTCATGCTTTGACATTTCTTGCTTGTTCAAGTATGGTGCTTTTGAGTCATCGCGTAGGAATCGTCAAAAGACCTACATCATGTAATAGTGCAACATGAACGGATTTGTTTCAATTTCATTTAATGGCAATCCCATTTTTGCGCAATACTAACTGCATAATTGGGAGACTTGTACGAGTGTGTATACAGAAATGATAGCTTTTCATTTCATGTCATTTGTAATAGTTGAGACTCTTTATGGCCTCTAAACTCTCTTTCTCCAGTTCCTTACAGCCCGGACGGCTGCATCAATGATAACTTTATACTATAATAAACCCCTCACTAACCACAAATATGTGAGTCCCAACCCCAAAGTTTTACATCGTGCTAACTTATAGTCCGTTCTTCTTCTAACAGTATTCGTATTATACAACAATTTTATGCTTTGTGTTATCAATTATAATGTTTGGTGAATAGTATTCATGTAGCATAATAGAAAGTGTTGACAGGAATGCATTAAAGAATGGGATGTGAAAATCGTGTTTTAGAAATTATATTAGAAAATGAAGTATTTTATATTCCTATTCTATTTTCCTATACATTGAAAATTAAGACTTGCATTTTTATTCTCACAACAGTGATGTTGATAAATACATATGTTTGTATTATCTGCAAAATAATAAAGATATGAACATAGATATAATTTATAATCTATAATATTAAAATACGGGTCTGTGGTTGTAAGTCGAGGAGCCAGTCGCATGGCAAAACGATCACATAAAGCGGTCAAGGGCTGAGGCATGGTGCAGCAGATGTAAGTCCTGCCGGGAAACCGAGAGGAGTAGTGAGTGAGGGGGCCATGGAGCTTATGGGCGAACCTTCCAGCAGGCAGTGTGGGGGCAAAGACCAGGTCAGCCGTATAACAGGCTTTATGAGGCTTTTCTCATGTGGCTCTTTTCGATTATACATATGTATAAATGAAAATTGTGAAATATTACGTTTGTTAAGCTATATTTTTGTATACAGGGGTGCATATTAATGCGTATTGTGTATAAAAATTAATAGAGAAATCATTAAAATATGGAATTTTAAAAATGTTATATACATTATTATTGACATAATTATTCCATGTATATATACTATAAATAAACTTAGTTTATATGAGGTTAAGACGATGTTTAATAGTAAAAATTAGTTCTCGGTAGTTTGATGGTTGTTATGGCTGCATCTTTAGTTGGTGGTTGTGGATCTTCTTCTACAACAACGTCTAATAATAAGTTAATTGTTGGCACAAATGCTACATTCATTGCCTTTTGAATTTAAAGATGATAAAACCCAAGATTATGCAGGTTTCGATATCGATTTGATTCGTGCAATTGGCAAACGTATTACAAAGATGTAGAGCTTAAAAACGTTGCCTTTGATGCGTTGATTCCAGCATTAAATACACATGATATTGATGTGGCAGCTTCTGGTATGACAATCACCAAAGCGCGTAGTGAAAAGGTATTATTCTCATCCATACTATGAAAATGCGTTAGCTATTGTATATAAAGATTCTAATAGCATTCATTCCTAGACGATTTGAAGAATAATATTGCTGCTAACAAATGGGGACAACTTGGTTCCGATTTGGCTCATAAGATTGAAGGCACTTCTGTAAAGAGGTTCGATCATAGTAATGAAGCGTTGTTAGAGTTGCAAAATGGTGGTGTTGATGCTACTGTTGTTGATTTACCGTTGCTCAATATTGCAGCGCACACACATCCTGATGAACATGTCCAGAATGCGCATGTCCAAATACAAAAGGTAGCTTAGGTCTGGCTTTGAATAAAAGAATAATAAGCTTTACAGAAGAAATTAACAAAGCTATTGCTGATATGAAAGCAGATGGTGAATTGTACATTATATGGTTTAATGTAGATGCACTATGAACCTTGCCTGTTGTGTTGGATTTTAAATAATTAAGGAGTTGTAAAGTGGACTGGAATGTCATAACGGTAATTTACCATTATTGTTATATGGGCTTTAATGACCATAAAATTGCAGCTGTTGCTGTAAGCTGTAGTTTCATTATCGGTTAATTGTTGTTTCCTTGGCTAGAATGTCCAATTTCATCGGTGTTCGATTGATTGCACAAATGCTATGTAGATGTGATTCGAGGTACTATGTTGGTACCAATCTTTATGATTTATTTTGCATTACCTCAAATCATTGGCACTCAGTCGATCCTTATATAGCAGCTGTGCAGCATGTAGTATCAACTCTATGGGCAACATGTATCCGAAAATATTCCGTGCGGGTATTCAGTCTCTGTAAATAAAAAGGGCAAATGGAAGCCGGTCGTTTCACTGGGATTTGTCTTGGTAATGACTAGCCGCTGTTATTATTCCGCAAGCGTTTAACATCCAATCCTCCTTTGGGTAATAGATTTATTGCCATGCTAAAAAGATTCTTCTTTAGTTTCTGACCTTCGGTTTTGAAGAATTGATGCGATAAGTAGTCAATTAATTATCGCTAAAACCTAATGACTCTTTAGAAATTTGAGGCAGTTTGCCATTATCTATCTATGTGACAATACCGATTTCTCGATTGGTTACTTGTGAAAGGAAATATAACCCGTAAAATGATAGGGTAAAAAATGTAGAAAATCATTTGGTAAAATGAAGTATTAAAGGCATCAATCTACAAATTGATAAAGGTAAGTTATATAATCATCGGTCCTTCAGGATCTGGTAAGTACAGTTTTCGGACGATGAATTATCTGGGAACCTACCAGTGGTCCATGTAATTGTGGATGGCATGGATTTATCCTGATAAAGGGAATAAGAATTAGTTAGATGTAACACGCACAGAAAGTGGGCATGGTGTTCAAAACTTTTAATCTGTTCCACATAGCAATAATATTGGATAATTTGATATTGGCTCCCGTGAAATGTAAGAAAAACGGATAAGAAAGCACAAGACATTGCTATGAACTATTGGAACGTGTCGGATTGGCGATAAAGCTCAAATATCCGGGTTACTATCCGGTGGTCAAAAGCATAATGTTGCTGTTGCACGTCGTACTTCTGAGCAGGTAATGTTATTTGAGAACCTACATCAGGCACTTGATCAGAAATGGTACGCAGTGGATGTAATGAAATCTTTGACTGATGAAGGTATGACTGATGGTTGTCGTTACACATGAAAAATGTGGCTTCGCTTCAAAGAGGTTGCGGATGAGTGTTGTTGTCGATGGTGGTCAAATCCTCAGAAGATGGCGCACCAGCACCGTGTGATGCACCTCTGAGTGATAGAACTAGTATGTTTTACCTCCAAAATTTTATAGATTCATAGGAACAGCACTCACTGATTACGTAGTTTATAATTATGAGTGTTTTTGTTACCGTTATGCTCATAACAAATTTTGATAAATTATATATATTACTTTTTGAGAAATACTGTAATTAAGCGATTTTTCTAAATCTGTTAATTCATATAAATAGATATTAGATATAAATATTTGTGATAAACACAGTTTATGCATTTGTACAGTACAAAAATATTTATAATACTCATATATTTTAGTTATAATGAAAATAAATATGAGCTCTTTATACTATAGAATATTCAGAAGTAAAACCACTAATTAAAAAGGAATTAAGAATTAAAATTTATATATTTCTTTAGAGTTAAATCTGCATAATAATTAAAAATGAAATACGAGCGTTCTAATTTTGATATTTTATACACGCTATGTTATTACACAGGATATAGAGACGACTTAGTAGCACAATCTATATTTTATAGATGATATTATCCATGTTAGGTAAAAGTAAAATGGCTTTAGTGACGAGAAAAGGTTATGGATTTATTGAAAGAGAAGATGGCAGCGATGTATTCGTTCATTTCTCTGCTATTCAAGACGAAGGTTTTAAATCCTTATCTGAAGGTCAAAATGTAACATTTGACATTGTTGATGGCAATCGTGGTCCACAAGCAGCAAATGTTGTAAAAGCGTAAACATATACCAAATATTACATAAAGCTAAATTATCCCAACACCTTATTTTGTTGATTATCTTTTTACTGATAGTGTACAATACATGTTCTGCAAAAATATATATTTTATCAAAAGAGAGAGTTTTATATGTAGATGTGAAATGCTGAATTAAAACAGAAATAGAAGTAATAAAACATTCTAACAACTGGTCGTTGATTTTTAGAAAAGGGTGTTGACATATGAAAGTAGCAATCAGAGGTAAAAACATTGAGGTAACAGCGGCTCTTCGTGAGTATGTAGAAAAAAGATTGAGTAAGTTGACCCGTTACTTTGATGATGAGTTAGATGCACAAGCAGTACTATCTGCGAGTGCGTGATAAAGCAACAATTAATTACATGTTTCGTTGATAAATTGTACTTCGTGGCGTAAAACAAAATGATGAAATATGTGTGCGGCAATCGATTTGTGGTAGATAAAATCGTTCGCCAAATTCGCATAAACACTTATAAACTCGTTTGGCCAAAACGTTTTAAACGTCGAAGCTTTCCATCCAGATGTAGCATGATACACCTGTGAAGAAGAAAAATTGAAATAGTAAAACGTAAACATTTGTATTTAATCCTATGGATGTGAAAAGCTATCTTACCAAATGAACTTGATTGGACATGATTTCTTCCCATGTTTATTTCAAAATGCGAAGCTTAAACAATGAATGTAGTATACCGCAGACATGATGGTTTCTATGGTTTGATTGAACCAAATTAAATAATGATCGATTGTTAATCAATTATCTTTCTACGTTGATTTAATCCAGGTGAAATATAGAATGGATACCGAAATGGTATCCGTACATATTCTAGTTGTGTATCTAGAAAATGGCAGATTATTTGACTGAGCGCGACCATAATAGATTGAATATGTGTGGAGAGATATCCCGAAGAGGTGGTTGTTTGTTCGGCTTTAAAGTCTTATGAATAATAACAAAAGAAGTTAAAAATGTAAAATTGTGAATCATATTAATGAACTAGGAGCCTAATTATGTAAAATTAAGTGATGCTAATCTCGTTGCTAAAACTGATGGGTTTAAACGTCGCTTACAAAAGGAGAAACGTTAGACGATATTTTGCAAACTTTGCCGTATGTCGTGAAACATCTAAGCGTGTACTTCAGTATGCGTCATTTGATATACAAATGCTAAGTGGTATTTGCTTGCATAGAGGTAATATTGCGAAATATGACCACTGGTGAAGGTAAAGACCTTGAATTGCTACATAACGTATATCTTAATACTTTATCCGGTAAAGAGTGTTCATGTTGTTACTGTCAACGATTACTTGGCTACACACGTGATAGTGAGCAAATGGGTCGTTGTATAATTTTCCTGAGCCTTTCTACTGGTTTAATTGTTTGCAAATCTCGATTGTAATCAACGTAAAGCATATATATGAATGTATATATGGTATAACAATGAATTTGGTTTCCGATTATGTCATTGATAACATGGTATCCGATGTATCTCAAATAAGGCACAACGTCAAATTAAACTATGCCATCGTCGATAAAGTTGACTCTGTTTTGATCCACGATGAAGCGAGAACTCGCTTTCATCATTTCTGCCCCTGGTGAGTCATCTACTGACCAACTATTATAAATTGGCGCAAGTTGTACACATCTTGTAAAGATGATGAAGACTTCTACAATGAAAAACAAAGACAATTGCACCGACAGATTCTGGTATTACAAAGGTTGAAAAATGTTAGGCATCGAAAATTTATATGATGCTGATGTCGTGAACTCAACCATTTACTAGGTGCCTCTTTTACGCCTTATGCTGTGATTGCATCATGATGCAGATTATGTAAGTAAAAGATGGTGAAGTTGTTGTTGTCGATGTGAGTTTACAGGTCGTTTGATGTTTTGGCCGTCGTTGTTCTGATGGTTTTACGCAAGCTGTGTGGAAGCAAAAGAAGGTCTTAAAGTTGAACGTGAGAAGCCAAACATTAGCATCTATTACGTTCTAAAACTATTTCCGTATGTATGAAAAATTGTCTGGTATGACTGGTACTGCTAAGACGGAAGAAAAGGAATTTAATGATATTTATGGCTTGGAAGTAATTCCTATTCCTCCAAATCGTCCTTTGATTCGTGTGGATTTACCTGACCTTATCTTTAAATCTAAAGCAGCAAAATATCATGCTGATATACGCAATGCTGTCAGAACGTCACCAAACGGATAACCTATTTTTGATTGGTACTACATCTATCCACTCAATCTGAAGAACTTTCAGATATGTTATTACGCCTTTAATTGTACCATAAGGTATTGAACGCTAAACATCACTTGAATAAAGCAGAGGTGTTGCCAATGCGGTCAAATGGGCTGGTTACAATCGCCACAAACATGGCTGGTCGTGGTGCTGATATTACATTAGGTGAAGGTGTGCCTGAACGGTGGTTTTAACTATCTTAGGTACTGAACGTCATGAAAGCCGTCGTATTGATAACCAATTACGCGGTCATTTCCGGCCGTGGGGTGATCAGTTCTTCACAATTCTTCCTATCTTTGGAAGACGACTTGATGCGTATCTTTTGGTTGATAATATTTTGGCATCATGGATAAACTAGAATGGAAAGATGAACCAATTGAACATTCCTTAATCACAAAAATCTATCGAACGTGCTCAAAAGAAGTTGAATCACATAACTACAAGTATTCGTAAATATATCTTGAGATATGACGATATTTATATGAATCAACAACATTAATTATTATATGAGCAACGCCGTCGTATATTAAAATGATCTTTAGAATACCATTAACAAATGATTGACAAGCTTGTAACTGAAGCTGTTGACCATATGCTGATGAAAAAATTGTATCCTGAAGAGTGGGATTACGAAAGGTTTACATAACACTTGGTCAATACTTCTTGACTTCTGAACTTATGTCTAGAAAGAAACAGGAAGAATATACGTCAAGAATTGGATGAACGTTTACACGAAGTCGCACCAGCGAATATCAGATCGTGTTGATCTTTTAGATTGAGCGATGTTTGGCCAGCAACGATTATGCCGTGTTGTCGATAGTAAATGGATGGTTTTGTTTGGATAATATGGATATGCTTCGTGAAGGTATTGGCTTCATTACATAGCAATAAAAATCTTTGGTTGAATATAAATTTGAGGCCTATGATATGTTCCAACATATGATTGAATCTATTCAGATGAAACAATCGTAATTGTGCCAAAAATTCGTGCACAATTGGTTGAAATTGAAGAACCAGTTGATCACTTGAAGGTGCAACACATCATGAAGATGTGTTGGAGCCCTGAAACATAGATTAACATTTGTGAATGGCACGTTGCTCAATGGAAGAAAACACCCAACTGAGCGGCCATTTTCATTTAAAAATACGAGTGATCGTTGCTATGTACATGTAGTAATTCTATAAAGGTGGTGAACATAAATTGTTAGAGGATTTAAAACCAATCATCTCTGGTTTAGAAGAGCGAATTTATGGAATGAGGGATTCACTTTAACATAGCTCAGAAAGAAGAACGAATCTTCACACTTGATGTGCGGATATGGTGATCCTGCATTTGGGATAATCCTGATAAAGGCTCGTGATTTCTCAAAGAGACGCACAATTAAAACTCTGTAAGGGGTATAGGCGGTTGGTGTCTGATATCGAAGATGCTTTGGTGTCTGTTGGATAGCAGTGAAGAAAGACCACCTCTGTGGAGGAAATCAAGCAATTCGTAAATGACGATGAGAAACATTTGAAAAACAAGAGGTATTGCTTTTGCTCGGCGGAGAATATGATCAGAATAATGCTATTCTTACATTCCATGCTGGTGCAGGTGGTACAGAAGCACAAGATTGGTGTTCTATGTTGATTCGAATGTATTTGCGTTGGGCAGAAAGAACTGGGTTTTCCATTAGGAACTTATGGATGAACAATGGCGATGAAGGCAGGAATCAAAAGTGCAACATTTCTTATTAAAGGCAATGCCTTTGGCTATTTAAAATCTGAAAAATTGTTCCGTCTCGTTCGTATATCTTCATTTGATGCTGCAACACGTCGTCATCACTTCATTTGCAGCTGTTGACGGCGTAATGCCAGGGGTGTTGATGCTGTGAAATCAATATCGATATGAAAGATGTCCAGGATTGATACATATTATCATTAGGTGGTGCGGTGGGCAGCATATTAATAAACGGATTCTGCTGTTCGTATGACGCATAAACCAACGAGCATTGTGGTTCAATGTCAATCTCAACGTTCCCCAAATAGGAAAGCGAGAGAACAAAGCTCTTCTAGTTTGTACGTGCAGTGTTGAATTAGAGGCAGAAAGCAGGCTGAATTAAAAAGAACAAATTGGTGGGACATACCAAGAAGCGCTATTGAATGGGGAAGCCAAATTAGAATCTATGTATTCCATCCTTATAACATGAAGGTAAGGGATCATCGTACATCGGTTGAAACTGGTAATGTACAGGCTGTTATGGATAGCAATGTCGATCAATTCATAGAGAGCTATTTAAGAAAAGCTAATTGTAGTATGGGTGCTATAATGAAAATTTTTAATATTCTCGTCTTGCTTATCATTGTATGTGGCAGGTGGAGGTTGCTCAATTTGGTTCCAAAATATCAACAGAATCTATTGTGAAAGATAATGGGTTAAATCAATCACTTAAACCTTCCAGCCAAACTATTTGTTATTGAATCACCCGCCTTTAAACTGGTTTACGGACGACAGATCACGCGGCGGGGAACGGAAAATATTCAATTTAAGGAAGATTGAATTTTCTGGTCATTGTAGACAAATAATATTGTTATTAATCTATTTCTCTCATTGCATCTCATGAGGTTGAGGTCCTAGTCTTGGTCCATCTATGTAGAAAATTATTGTGTTGAGGATGATTTAAAGAAATTCCTGATTCCAAGCCAGAGAGAAGGTCTGAGAATTGCTAATATAATGATGTAATATTAATGTCGCGTATGGGACTGTGTATTTTGTGTAGAGATAACTGAAAGAACAACTAGTTTTGAAACGCCTTTACGGTTGAATAATGTTTATCATTTGCTCCTAGTCGATTTACAGTTAGTGGATTGACTATTGCAGATATTACATCACAACAATTGCATCCCTATTACTTTATCTATGATTTAATAATTTCCCAGTTCGGTTAAGAAGCTGAGTCTGTTAACGTTGAAAATGGAGAAATTCATATTAAGATTAAACCTGTACTCAATTAGAAAATATCGTGCGCTGCTGTTGAAAACTAGCTGCTCATTAGTTCTTTATACTATGTATCATAGTAGGACTTATTTCAGCCTCTGACTTAGTGATGAACATTACAATTGAAAGGCACAAAATCGCCAATGAATATGGTAGATTATGATGCTGTACTTCAGGCTTTAATGCCAGCACGAAAACAATGATCAAAAGATGTACGATGCACTGAAAGAGGCAGAATAACGGCATTTGCCGTTTATGATGAAGACGTTAGAAAAGAACAGAAATGACGCTGGTGAAAAATAAATTACTTTCATCACAAGATATCCGATGTTCATTGTCAATGGTGGTTCCTATTAAACCAGGCTTCTTATGTTGCACTTATTCCTGGTAAAGAAGAGCTATTATAAAGAAATTCGTGATTTATGTCATCATTAGTAAAGAAAGGTTAAAGAACATGCTAGTATAGGACCGTTTTGAATTGAGTGCCTTCAGATGTATGCGAAGATGAACTTAGGTATTTCTAAGATTCAGAAGCCATGGAAGTGGCAATCGCTTGGATTCAATGTAATTGTTCCGACCTACTAATAATTGTCCCATAATGTTACATCCTGATGATATTAAATATGTATTTAATCGTCTAGATGGTGCCTCATGTAACGGGCATTATGTTTAACAGTAAAGAGGCATTGATTGCCAGATTATATTAAAGAACAACAGAGGCTATAGACAATCTTATTCCATTGGTTGGTATTGAAGCTGTTATTCAATTGCAATATGAGCCTCAGTTAGAAGTTCAGATATGGCTAAGAAGAATTGCAGTGTAGGTCGTGTTTACACAATTTCTAAAGATGAGTTAAAGAAGATTACTCCCGGAAGAGGCAGCTCAACGATTCTATATTAGCGATATTGAACTTAACATTCGTTCAATTTATTCCCTATGTATGAAGTAGGGCAAAATAATAATGAAACTGTGTTACAAACAACAATTAACTGTACATAGTGCAACAGATAAATTGAGTGTAAGGGCTATGGTGGGCAACGAATGTTATCCTTTCTTATACACCTAATCCTTTATTAAGTTGTTCACAACAATGATTAGCAGTATTGCGTTATTCGTGTATGTGGGACAAATGTTTATATTATGTCACAACACAAACAATTAGTTCTATTTTTTGCCTATCATTACTATCCATTGTTGGATTTAGCATTGCTTGATTGTTATTAGTTCAAATTTGGGCTTTTATCTGCCTTGTTATAAGCGCCTGTTGGAGCCTTGGTGAGCTCTTATGGAAAGAAATGGCGGCAGATCAAGATGATTTTACGCCCTATGGGTGTATGAAATCTACGCTACTCGCATTACTCTATCTCGTAACCAGCAACGTTGTTGCCGCTATTGGTGGCATGTATATTGCTGGCATTGTAGGTAATACAAAATTCTTTATGGGAATTTGGAAATCTTTGAAGGTGTAAAACACCTTCGTATTACCGAAAATGTCCTTGTTATGATCGCATATCTACAGCACTTTCCCAGTATGGAAAGGTCTTAAATCAACTCTGGAACAGAAATAAGCAATTCATTAAGAATTTCTAACTACAGATGTAAAAATGTATGTGTGATGCTTTGGCATTTGCTGCTATAGGTGCTTGCGGCTTGGTATTTGTGAGCAAGAAAATGGTGGTCATACGACAGGTGTACCTGTTCAACATTTGAACTCGTGTGCGTAGATTCCTGAAGAATACACTATGTAGACCACGGAAAAGGAATTTATGATTGAGATAAATCAATTGTTGTCTCTTAACATTTGCATTCCTACGTAAATGACTATGGTTGTTATTCACTTTGTATTAACTATGGCGCGTTATCGGCGTAGCATCTATGGAAATGAGAAACATTCACTGTCATATTAGAACTGCCATCTTCATGTCTATTATGCGTGGTATGATGGCTTGTTGCTCAGTTGTGCCTATGGGTATTGTTCTTATTCTTGCAGTTTCTTCAGTACATCTCGCAATGGGCTATGCATCAGGGAGGGACAGTCATGGAATGTCACCGTTGTTCCAGTTTACTATGGCTTTTGGTAATGCTGGCGGTGTGGAAAGCTATGCTTTGCGCCATTATCGACATATTCGTGATGTGAAGACGTGCACATATTCGGTTATCTCCGGCAATCCTCAAGAGACTAGTGAAAAACAATATTAAAGCTGTTGAACATTTTGCTGCCTTTGGTATTTTTAGATACCATACAGCAATGCTGATTTAGTGATTAGCCACAGTGGAGGTAGTTATTGGGATGCTACAAGTATTCAAGGACACCTATTATTATCTAAGTATTATGGGACTTGCAAGTACTCGAAGCCTGTTATGCTATGCTCTCAAGGTATTGGTCCTTTATATCGTAAATCTAGAAACAGTACTGTTAAATTTATGTTGAAATATGTAGATGGAATTACAGTTCGTGATTCCATTTCGAAATGAGTTGAATGCTCTAGGAATTTACGATGTTGGTACAGCGGATGTGTGATAGCTTCATAAGGCCAATCCTAGTATCCGGTGCTAATATTTTAGCAAATATAATTGTGCTCACAATGAAAGTGGTGAAACATCGGCGTTGCTGTTGTGGATTGGAAGGATGATACAGCGTATAGACAGAGTTTAGCAGGATGTATTGGGCAGTTAAGTTTAGAAACGAGATGCTGATAGTATTCACCTATATGCCATCTGATGATACTGAAGAGGCTTAAAGATTATAGCTTCATTAATGAAGGTAAAACCAATCGTATTAGAAGGACCTTTACCACAGAAGGAGCAACCTATCCTTGTCTGTTGATATGAATCTATTGATTGGCATGCATACCATTACACTTGTTGGTTCCATGTGGGAAAATAGTTATTGGTGTTTCCTACTTGACCCTAAAATTACAAGTTTTTGTATGATTGAACAAGAACGAGGTTGGTACTATGACCGAATTAGATTCTATTCTGCTATGATCCACGATGTGTAGAACTTTTAATCTGCAGGAGTCTATCCCAACATTCATTCAATCGCATTCAAACATTGCGTAAGGGTATCAGAAACGCAATGCAAAATTCTTATTTCACTTTTAGAGAGTATTAAATATAAATTGGAGATTATCCAGAAGGTAAGGGTCTTTATGGCTACATTGAGTCGAATCAAAACAACAATTGAGTACAAGAAAGCAAAAGCGATTCGCGTAAGCATCGTACAGTCTGTTACAGCAGCTAAATCTGGACATCGGTGGCTCTTTATCACATTGCTGATGTAATGTCTCTCATTATATTTTGTAAATGAATGTGGACCAAATGATCTAAAGCAAGATCATTGATAGTTTTGTGTTATCCAAGATCATGCCTTTCAACATTATGTGACACTTGCTGAGGATATTTTCTAAATCCAGATTAATCCAGATTTGCGTAAATTAATCATTTGCTAGGTCGTCTGACATGGGCTTAACCACTAGTGTGAATGTGTCTACCAGGTTCTTTGGGCCAAGGATTTCTGCAACATGGTATGGCTGGCAGGTAAATCGATAATGCTGATTATCGTGTATATTATTCGGTGATGGAGAACTTGAAGAAGGTCCGATGTAGAGAGCTGCTATGTTTATGACCACTATAAATTAAATAATTTGACTACCTTTATGAATTATAATAGCCTCTAAATTGATGATGATATTGAAAAGTTATGTCCCATTACCCAATTTGGAATAAATTTAAAACTTTCCAGGTAAGAATGTTATATAGAAGAAGTAAATGGTCACGATATTGGCGAATTATATCAAGCCATTGAAGAGGCCGAAAGCTTTCTGGTGGTCCTACATGTATCATGTGCATACCAGCAAAGAGTAAGGTGTGCAGGGAAAGTGGAAGGTCAAAACTGGTTGGCATGGTAGGGCACCTAGTGAAGAACAAGGTGTGGCATTCGTAAATGAAATCATGGGGTATGTTGGGTGAAAGCAACACGTGGTAATGTAGGCCAATGCCTTCAACAGAATTGAGTAAAAGAAAATTCTAATATTATTGTTCTTAGTGCTGAGTTATCAAAATCTACTAAAGACTGATACATTTAGAGGAGTGTCCCAGAACGTTTTCTTCCAATGTGGGTATTATGAATAAATCTAATCTCTCTGTAGGTGCAGTTTAGCTGCAACAGGTAAGATTCCATTTGTATCTTCCTTGCTATGTTTGCAACTGGTCGATGCATTTGAACAAATCCAAGCCAATACTTGTATACTGTCAAAACTTAATGTGAAAGTATGTACTACACATGAGTATTACTAGCAAGTGAAGAAGATAGTTTAACTCGTAAAGTTTAGAAGATGTCAACATGTGTGCGTGTTTACCAAAACACCATTATTATTGTGCTTAAAGCAGATAAAGGAAAAAGCAGAATCTGTCCATTCCAATGTTGCTGATTATAATGGTCCGGTTATGTACGTCTCAGTCGTGCTGGTGTTGATGATGTAACAGCAGAGATATGCTACACCTGGTACAATCAGTAATTAAAGAAATGTGGTTCTGATGTGACAATTATCGCTTCAATTGCTTTAGTATTCCTGGTTAAGCAGCTAAACAACTGAAAGGTGAACAAATTTCTGCTCGCGTTATGTATGGCCATTAAACCTATCGATGCAATACCATCCCAGCTAAAGCCGCTGAAGGCAGTGCTATTGTGACTGCTGAAAAGTTATAATATTTTAGTTTGGGTTCCTGCTGTATACAAGTTGTTGCTTGGCATAAACCTGTTCCCGATTCGTTGGTGTTCAAAGATGCATTTGAAGTGGTACGCCAAAAAAATTGATATTGGCTCTGGGTTAACAACTAGAAACCATTTCGCAAAAGCTTAGTTAAAAAGTGGCTTACGTAATAAAAGAGAGACCAATGATAGAATTTAAGAATGTTAGTAAAGTATATGAAAACGGATCTGCTGATAATGTGTACATTATAACATTAATGATGGTGGGTTGTGATGATTTGTGGTCATAATTGGGGCTGGTAAAATCGTTGTTTAAATTATTAACTCATGAAGTTACACCCAATTCTGGATTTTGTTATGGTCGATAATTTGATATTTACAAGAACCAAACAGTAAATACCAAAAGTGCGTCGTAAATTAGGCGTAGTATTTCCAAGATTTTCCGATTATTGCCTAACAAAAGTGCTGAAAATATCGCTTTGTTGAGAGGTTATCGAGAGGAAACCTAAGGTAATAAAGAAGTGGCTCACGTTCTTGAATTAGTTGGCTTATCTGATAAAGGCTGAATGATTTACCAGAATTTATCTGGTGGTGAACAGCAACGTGTAGCGATTGCACGGGCTATTATTGTCAATCGTCCATCTGTATTGGTGCAGATGAACCAACTGGCAATCTTAGATCCGAATACGGTAAAGACATTGTGAATTTGTTCAAGCATATCAATAATTTTGGCACTACTGTAATTATGGTTACCCATAATATGGATATTGTTACCTATTTGAAATAGCGAGAGTTATCGGGTAAAAAGTGATTAAATGTTCTTAGTGATAATATGAGGGTTGCAGAATTTAATGGAAAGCCTAGAGACAATGAAATATTTCTTTAAAGGCTTTGAGTCCATGAAACACAATGGACTTATGACATTAGCAAATCTATTTCCATATAGCATTATTATCTTTATTTATGTGGTTTTTATTTCTGTTAGCGTTGTCAATCTTAATATGCTTTTGGCATCGAGCCAGGAATCAAGTGCGGTTAGTATTGTTGAAAGATGGATGTACTACAGAGCAGAATTATGGCACCGATTACATTAAGCAAGTGAAAGCAATTCCAAATCTAAAACATGGGGCCTAATTGATAAAAGAACAACTATGAAAAGTTGCGAAAGGAGCTTGGGATCAGCAACAATTAGTGGTGCCTTGGGTGGTGTAAATCATTTACCAAACTTATGTTCTTACTTTGAAAATCCTGAAGATGTTAAATCTACAGCTAAATTATTAACACATTCCAAGGCGTAGAAATTACGTATAATTCAAGACATCATTGAGAATTGTTCCGAATTACACAAATTATCAGCCAATTGGTGGTATCAGCCTTTCATCGGTTTCTTAACAGCCTTCATTGTTTATTATTTCTAACATATTCATTTAACTGTATTTGCTCGTCTGAAAGTGCGATTATGAAATATGTGGATTGCTACTAATGAAACTTTATTCGTTTAATGGGGCATTTGTTATCGAAGGCATGTTGTTAGGCTTTATTGGGTCCCATTATTGCCGTGTGTGTAGGTAGATTGAGGTTCTATCATTTTATTACCGTAGTATCAGTTACGCACATTCTTCCCATTAGTTCTATGTTTCCCATTCTTTTATCAATTAGTAGCATGCTTAATTGGCATTGGGATTATCATGGAAGGCAGCAGTACCATTTCATTGAAACAATATATATGAAAGTATAGTAGAGGTTATGAGTTGGTATACATTTTAAAAACTCGTCTCTGTGTACTCTTTTCGGGAGTGGTATTATGCGGGACACCAGCCTATATTATGGCTGAGATGAAGATTTAACAAAATCGAAATTAAATTCGATTCAACAACAAGTTAACCAACAAAATGTAAGCAGATGCGGAAACTAGAGTTGGAAGCGTTTCTGAACAGTTGAACAAATTGAAGAACAACGCTACGTCAAGCGACTGCTGGAGTTAGAGTACCGATTAAAGAAACTGGCGTGGCAGCTGTGAAAATGATATTACAGCGGTGAGCTCAAAAGAAACAGTTAGAAGGTCGAGAGTCCGTATTTTTATAAACGAGTTCGTGATATTTATATCAATGGACGTTTAGTTATCTTGATGTGGTTATTGGGTCTAAAGATTTTAGTGATTTCGCTAATCGATTAGAGGTTTTAAAAACGAATTGTCAAATTCACAGTGTCACCTTGATTAATTAAAAACGTGCTGACATTGGAAGCTCATAACAAAACTCCCAGAAACGAATCGTGCTAAGTTGGTTGAATTGAAAAAGCTGCACTTGCTAGCAGGCTGAAAATTGAACAGAAAGAAAAGCGAGGCACTTGATGTGGTTCTTCAAGCGCAAAATGATGAGCAACTGCAATGCAAGCAATTGAAGAACAATGCTTCCTCCAGCGCAAGTAAGTGCTATGTTGAAAGACACGAGCAAGCTGCACGTGACTGCAGCTGCGGCGGCGGCTGCAGCTGTGGCCTCAATGTCTGGTGGGCAAGGTGCAGTCGGGTAATTGGAATTTACAAGGTGCAGGACAACTTGGCTGGCCTGTTGGTGGTGAAATCACACTTCTCCTTATGGCTATCGTGTTCATCGATTTTGAGAACTACAATTTATCCACTCCGGTATTGATGTTGGCGTTGATGAAGGTACACCTGTTCATGCTGCTGATGGTGTCGTCGTGGTTGGGTCTGGATGGATGGGCGGCTATGGTTATGCACGTTGTTATCAATCATGGTAATGGACTTTCTTACACTATATGGGTCCTTAACTCTGGGCTCGCTGTAGATGAAGGTCGATCCGTTTGAAGCGCCAGGTTATTTCTTATGCCAGCGGTACTGGCAACGTAGTACAGAGACCTCCATGTTCACTTTGAAGTTCGTGTGAAACGGGGATCCGATGAGATCTATGGGTTGTTATAAGACATGAATAATAATTTTAAAAGAATTGGTTGTAGCAATTAAATATATGTGACGTCCATCATTGTGTCGTGGCTCGTGTTTTGAGTATATTTCTGGGTCAGCTATGGGTCTACCACGATTTGTCGTAACCTATTACCTGTGACAGCGAAATTTATGACACTATATAGTAAAAGCCACATTGTTTGATGGTATGTTGAAAGGTTGGCTGAGCTGTGGGAGAGAACCTCATAGTGTCCTATTTGAGACAGGGATGACTTTGAATCCTGTGAAGAGACATACTACTCTGGCACCCTATACGCAGGAATTAGTGGGGCATGGTTCTTGGACATGTGGTTCAAAAGGGTTAGAAAGCAGTATCCGTGGTTGTTGATATGCCGACATAAAGCTGGCATCAAAAGCAGTGATCACATCGTATCCTGCATCGATGGTGTGAATACTAATTCTATGACGATTGAAGATGCAGCTTCAAAATGCGTGGTGAAAGCTGGTAGCGATGTAACGATTGTGGTTGAACAGGATAATCAATTATTAGCGTTTAACGTTTACAGAGAAGAAAATCGTATTACCTACAGTAAAAAGTAAGATGTTTGTCAGACGCATTGGATATATTCGCATCAGTCAATTCTTCGAGCATACAGCGGGTGATTTTAAAACACAATATGAACAGCTTCTATCCGAAGGAATGACTTCGTGGTTCTAGACTTACGCGATAATCCTGTGGATTACTTAATAGTGCGCAGATATTGCTGGCATTATGTGTGCCAGAAGGTACATTAGTGTCTTTCCACAACACGAGATGGAAAAATCAAGAAAATTATGTATCTGATGGATCCTGCATTAGCCTATGGTGAGTTCTCATTAATAAAGGTTCTAGCTAGTGCATCACGAAAAATCATTGCTGGCGCTATTCCAGATAGAAAGGTGGAAAGGTACGTATGTTGGCACTGATAGTTATAGGTAAAGCAGCACTGTTCAAAGTGTACCTATCCAAATCTAGAGGATGAAGGTAGTCAGTGATCATAGCTCGTACCATACTCCTAATGATCGTGTTATTGAGTGGAACTGGTATTCAACAGATGTAGTTCTAGAAATTGCGAAAGGAACTACCCCATCCCAAGGTGATATGTCAGATCTTCAAATTCAAAGGCAATGAGAGACTATTGAAAAATGGTTTTGCAGAAAGGATCTGAAATTATGTTTATAGATCATGCTCGTGTGATTTGCCAAAAGCGGGTGATGGCTTGGAGCGGTGTGTCTGTTTCACGTCGAGAGAGAGATATGTTCTAATGGCGGACCAAGCGGTGGCGATGGTGGCCAAAAGGGCGAATGATGTTATTTAAAAGCAGATAAAATATTAATGTACGCTTGTAGATTTTCCGTTATAAACGCCAATTTAAGCGCCATAGGGTGGTAATGGTGAAGCGCCAATAAACATGGTCGCGGTGCAGAAGATTTGTATTCCTGTTCCATTGAAAGCACCGAATTGTTAAGGACTTGAGAGAGAATCGAGGTAAGGTGTTCTGTGACTTAGTTCCACGATGGTGACTTCTTTATCATCACTTCAAGAGCGGTCGCGGTCGACACGGTGATGCGAGATTTTATCTAGCTCTGATCGTGCACTACTACAACGCTTGAGGGAACGGAGTACTGGTTACAACTAGGCTAAAGGTATTGGCTGATGTTGGCATGCAGCTATCAAGCGTTGGTAAAATCAAGTATTCTGCACTAGAGTATCTAAAGACACAACCAAGTAGCGTGACTTATCATTTCAACATTAACTCCTGTGATGGGTAGATTGTAACGCTCCCTGGTGATCCGTGAGCTGTGTTGTTCATTCCTGGTCTTGTTGGAAAGGGGCTGTAGTGAAGGTGTGGGCCTTGGTCACCATTCTTCGCGCCATGTAGAACCTTTGAATCATTCTGATTCACGTTCTAGATGTATCTGGCATGGAAAGGGTCGTGACCCTAAAGTGAGTTACGATGCTGATGGCCGATGAGTTGCGTAAATGCTCAGAGAGTGGCTAATGAAAGAAACAAATCGCGCCAATAAATAGATCTTGTGCTTTGATGATGAAGACGTAATTCCAAATACAAAAATCTTATTTTGAAGACAAGGGTTATGAGTATTCTTAATCAATGCATTGAGTGGTGAAGGTTTACCTGAGCCTAATGGAACGACGGCTGTGTATGTGAAAATTATGAGCCAGAGGTTTGAAGCCACTGATGATAGTACCGTTATGTATGAAGCAAAGCTAGATACGGAGTTTGTTGTACACGTGGTGATGATTAACAGCTGCTCTATGTGCACGGTGGTTCGTAATCAGACGACGTGTGCAATGACCAATCTTGACGACTGATCGATCACGCACGTCGATTCCAACGTGTTGGCGTTTTATGGAGTGGATAAATAAATTACGTGAAAAGGATGTCAAGAAGGCGATGAAGTTGTTGTTGGTGGAACAACGATTCACATTCAGAGACTAGGAGTTATAATGACAGGAGAAACAGAAGCGGTATTTGCGGCTCAGTGGCTGCAGCTATGCCAGCTGTTGTGCAAATTGGTAAAAATGGTCTTGAGGTAGCGTGATTGATGGTGCACGAGCAGCACTGATGGCACGTGAATTAATCAAGATCAGTGCTTAATAATAGTCCAAGGAAGATAGAAGCGATATTCCAGAAATTGTGAATGTGCTTGGTGCTGAGTTGAGTACAAGTTGGCCGATTCATTGGTGTTCTTCATAAAAGACTAGAAAAGAGACCATTATATTATTACCGAAATAATAGTTATAACCTTTTTCCTTATGAACAGGAGATGATTGTATTGCTCAGAGATGCGTAAGAATGCTAAACGCATTGTTAGCAAAAGTGAGAACGGTACATTATGTTGCAAATGGTGCACTTCATTGGAGACGGATGGAAACTTATTTGGTCCAGAAATCAATTGTCGAGATCTTGCCAACAGGAAGAGGTTGTTCCTTTGCATTTCCTCAGAGCGACTGTGCAGGCGCTTGCGCCGTTGAGGCTTTACAGACCAGAAGATCTTGTACTTTGATCAAGCATCAGCGGCGGTGGGACAAGGTGTGCTCGTTCATGTGTGGAACTGCATGTTTCGTGCCGTTAGAGAGCAGTTTGCTCAAATATTATTGACGAAGGAGGATAGCGCTTCTCGTCATGGCTATTTGAACCTACGAGGCACATTACATGCGTTGTACGATTACATGTCATTCAATCATTAATGAAATGATGTAGTAGCTGATTGAAGAGATAAAATGGGCGATAATGACGCATTATCGGCTACCTGTAGCTGAGGGATTGTGAGAACCGATGTGCTTGTGTTTTATCTGATATTGATGGTTTATATACGGCTAATCCAGCTACGGATTCTGCAGCACTAATCCACGAAAGTTCTGTAATTACAGATGGAAACTTATGAGATCGCTGGTGGGTGCGGGTTCAAGTATGGAGTACTGGTGGTATGTATACAAAAATTAAGGCTGCCCATGGCGACTAATTCAGGTATACATATGATTGTTATGATGGTGAATCGGATAAATCTTTTACGTAAAAGGTATGAAAGGTGAGAATATAGGTTACATTATTTGTCGCTAATGATCAGAGGTGTTTCTCAAAAGCATCATTGGGTAGCTATGGGAAGCAACAAGTGGGAAGCATTACTTGGGTAGTGAAGGATGTGCGAAAGCCGTATTAAATCACAGGGCTAGTATGTTTTACCAACTGGTATTATTAGGTGGATGGATCTTTTGAACCTGGTGATACAGTATCAATTATTGCTAAGGAAAAATCAGCTAGAGTTAGTGAATTATAGTTCTACAGATTTACTTAAGATTAGAGGGTCTGATCGCATAGACATAGCTCGTGTTAGAAATTGATACAACATATGATGGGGTTGTTCACAGAAATAATCTAGTAATTATTCATTGAGTGAGGTACAGTATGAATTCGTATGAAAGTATATCAAAAAAGTGGTGAATCTGCAGGCAGACATCTATTGTTTTACAGCAATTACGAAGAAACATCAATGAGGTAGTATGTGCTATAGCCGATGCGTTAGTTCAACATAGTGAACAAATTTTAACAGCCAATTACATGGATATGGATTCGGCTCGAGGCGTGGTACCTGATACGATGTTGGATAGATTACTACTATCTAAAGAGCGCATTAATCAAATGGCAGGAGGTGTTCGTCAAGTTAGTCTATTACCATCATCGGTAGGAACCATACTTGAAACTATTAATAGGCCTAACGGACTTCACATTGAAAAGCGTGCCGTACCATTTGGTGTTATAGGTATCATGTTTTTAGAAGCGCGTCCAAATGTCGCTGTTGATGCTGGCGCCTTATGCTTTACACCTAATGACCACTATTCTACGCGCTGTACAGGAAGCATACCATTACAAATCGAATCATCGTATCCATTATGCAGATGTATAGAAGCCAATGATTTACCAAGAGCAGCTATCAGTTAGTAGAAGTATTAGATCGTGAAGCTGTAAGTGTATTGCTACAACAACGCCGTTATATAGATGTAGTGATTCCACGTGGCGGTGCAGGATTAATACAACGGGTTGTACGTGATAGTATGATACCCGTTATAGAGACGGGAAGCGGTGTCTGTCATACCTATGTTGATGCTGAAGCTAACATTGACATGGCTGTTGATATTGCTGTAGGAATGCAAAGGTACAACGTCCATCTGTATGTAATTCTATGGAACTCTGTTGGTTTCATAAATCTATCTGCTCACGAATTTCTGTTGGCATTGGACTCTAAATTAGAGACCCATCATGTAACGATTCACGGTACACCAGATGTATTACAGATTGTTAAAGGGGTTACTGTTGATGAGCACTCAGCTTTTAGTACAGAATATAATGATTTTGATTTAAATATAGCTATTTATCATCTGGCTGGATGAGGCTATTTCATATTAATCAATATACGACACATCATTCTGAAAGCGATTGTAACAGATAATATGAAAACCGCTCAGCATTTTATAGATCTTATCTGATTGTTCTACTGTATATCATAACGCGTCTACACATTTCACAGATGGTTTGAATTTGGATTTGGTGCTGAGAGTGGCATTAGTACACACACTCATGCTCGTGGACAATGGGATTACAAGCATTAACATCCTATAAATATTTTTGTATTTGGTACAGGACAAATTCGTTCGTGATACGTTTTATATTATTTACGATACGAGCCTATTATCGTTATTCAGACCCCAAAAGGTCGTTGTATGAGTGGTATCAGTAATATGGCATTAGCATTATTTATCTTGATTGTATTATAGTCATGAAAGATTAACGAGCTTATATATGGCCAGAAACAGCGGATTGGTATTATAGGCGGAACTTTTAATCCTATCCCACACTTGGGACATCTAATGATTACGGTATGAGGGAAAGCTTTCATTTAGAAAGGTTATATTTGATACTGTGAATACCTCTCATAAACATAATGATGTTGATGCTAGCATCGTTATGCTGTGACGGCTGCGGCGGTAACGAATCTTAGTATTTTGAAATATCCGATAATGAAATGGAAGTCGTGAAGGGCCTTCCTATATAATTGATACTATTCATCATTTCAAAAAAAAAATATGTGGAATTCTGTTTCTTTTTTTTTACTTTATTGCTGGTACAGATACAATACGAAGACACCTAATTGAAATTTATTGATGGTGTAGAGCATTGTCATTTATTGGTGCTATGCCATGAGGCCTGATGGATCTCAGGTTGTTGATACAACTTTAGATTTATTGGGTTCCTAAGCTAAGGATAGAATCCATTTAATGAATGTACCGAAATAAAGTATCTGCCTACTTGTTACGAGACCGACTGCGTCATGGCTTGACGGTCAGATATATATTACCCTAAATGTGTGGTTCAATATATTGAAAAATATGATGGACTATCGGAAGGAATAATTAAAGGTGGATATACATCAAATTGAAACAAACTTGTCTAATAAATTGAAAGTAAAAAGCGTTTTATACACACACCTTAGGTGTTGTGAGGTCAACGATTGTTTAGCCTAAAAATATGGGGCTATTTGTGAGACAGCTCGGTTGGCTTAGCGGTGTGTGACACTGTGACTATTAGTACCATTATTGGTAGATCTGAGTTGCTATGATTTGGCCTGTGATGTTGATATTATGTTGCATAGCGTGCTTTATTACATGGTTTAGCAGGTATGGTGTTAGCGAATACTCATTTATGGTATTACTAATCGAGAAGTATTAGAGAAGCAATACGTGTTCATACAACTGAGAAAAGTGGGCATGTCAAAATTGGATAAAGGGTGTATTTTAGCTGATTATGTTATGAGCCTAATCGTAATTTTCCTGGCGTGGACGATCTCATTGAGCTAGAGAACAGTCGCTTGATGCCGGAGTATTGTGTGGTTTGATATGACCATTCGACATTTAATAGATAGTAATGATTCTGTTTATCCTCTTACTGTTATTAGCCGTAATGATCTTATGCAGCATATGAGGAGGTGCCTAGAATGGATGAACGTGAGCTGCAGCTCGTCATGCACGTGAAGAGCGTCGAGGAAACGTCGAGATGATAATAGCTCCCAATGGGGCCGTCTAATCATCGCATTCGCGTTCTTGCCTGTTATTTGTGGCATCGGTTGGGTATGTGTGGTGGAATCAGTTATGTATATCATCGAGTAACACCTGAAGCTGATACTGCAGGTGAGTAAATCCGTTTGAACAACATACTGATACGGTTAATGTAGAGACAGAAAGCGTGGACAAAGCCTGTATATGTAACTTGACATTTAGTAGGGCGAGATAAAATAATCCGAGTCAAGCTGACTCATTGATTCCTCATGTCTATTAATATGAATACTAATACGATGGATATAATTGGGTGACCTACTAGCAATAGTAAATTGAGAAATGAGACCAAAAATCTGCATCTATGTTAAATCAAATGTGATGCAAGAAGTGACATTGAACTAACGAAAGCCGTTGTGAGATATATTCCATATCAGCATACCTTACTATGTTGTCGTTGATGAGGCGAGCTTTCACAAGTGATGTTTAGGTGGTCAACGTTTTGCGTGAAAGAGATATAGGAACATGTTGATGCTGAAACTGAATTGTGGAATGATATGATTTACGAAGGGCTATCAAAATTTAGATGGTGATAGTGCGTTATGCATATTACCTTCTGAACGAAAATAATGATTAATTTGGACGTGTTCAACGACAAGGCAGTTCTTTGAAATTATGGTTAGAATCGAGAGACAAGATACTTGTATGTGCAAAAAGCTTGGCATATATGGCGTTTATGGAGTCATTATGAAAATGTAATATGTCTGCATGGGATGCCATTAAAATTAATGCGTTCTATCGGTCAAATGGATAAAGACCATATTCGTTTTATATTTGCCTGGTGAAAAAGATTAATGACGTCGTGTGTGGCATGTAGAAATCAACTGAGAGCTCAACAGTAGAATACAATGAGGGACATTAGCTGAAGAGATTTAAGTCCAATTTCGTTTCTACACAAACTAGCAGCACCTGTTGCGGTAGAGATCAGAACAAAACTTTACGTGTACCATCAGAACCAGGTTCAGAACCAGAGAAGAAAAGAATAATAGGAGATACAATAAACAAGAAAGAATTAAAACAACATGTTTGGCGCGCAAGCAACATGATAGAAAAGTCATATTATTGAAATACTTGATTTGGAAGGTGTTTCTATGTTGACGATTATTTTATGATTATGGCATAATATTAAACAATCTCAAATGACCGCAGATGAAATTGAGATATGAAACAAGGTGTGGGTCCTCCATCGTGAAGGATATCGCGAAGGGTGAATGGTATTATTGGACTTTACTGGCGATATTTGTCACGTGTTTAGTGACTGATAAATTCATTGAATTTTATGGACTAGAAACTATATGGAACGATGATGCTGGACGTGTTCGCTTTCGAAGAATAATCTATGGCTATGAGTGACAGAAAATACCATTGCTACACACTGCGTGTTCTACCTTTTTAGTGAAGATCATGGCGCTTTCCTTGATGGTCAAGCAGAAATAAAATGATGATATTTTGCTCCATAAGACAACAAAACTTCACCAGTTGCTATCCGGTGATGATGTGAAAATATTTCTATATCGACGACCTAAGGGACGTTGACTGCCTCCATGCGATTGCCTGCTATGAAGGTCCGGTCAAGTGGTTATGTTAGGAGTTAGTAATGTAACTAATTTTTGTTTGTTTTCGTTGAGGTTGGTACTGAGGCAGGGATTTTTATGCCTCACGCTTTGAAATGCGTAACCCAGACCTCAAGCAGGGAAAAGGTATGGGTAAAATTATATACCGATAAATCTGGTCGTATAGTGGTTTCTATGGACACGTTGATGATGAGATGAGACGCACTCACTGCTACCCGATACTGTTGTAGGACAACAAGTAGTGGTGCTATTGCAAGTTGCTAGTGATGGAGCCTTGCATACCCCCTGAGCGATGGATTGCTTTTTTGCATCGTTCAGAAATGACACTAAATTAAATGTTGGAGAAATGGTAGAGGCTCGTGTTACGTTAAACGCGAAGATGGTCATGTTAATGTGTCCAATGCGTCCCTATCAAAGAAAAACATTAATTTCTGATGGTCAGATTATAATGGAACCACCTATTACAACGAGCGATGAAGCCCCTTATAGTGATGAATCATCAACCATATTGATTAAGGATAAATTTAACATCATAAGAGCTGCTTTTAAGCAAGCATTAGGTCATTTAATAAAGAAATCCTGTGTATTACAAGAAAATGGTTGGACATTGATGACAGAAACTGGTAAACAATGGACCTAAATTCTGAAGGTCTAAACTATGATTGTGTAGTAGGTGCTTTGGTAAAGGTTGGGTATTGTTCCTTGTGTGAAAGACTGGTGCCAAGATGATCATGACATTATATCTTATGAATCGTTCTGGGGCGTATCCATAATCTTGAAAATACATTGGATGTTATTTGTTATGCAGTAATGGTAGCGATATTCAGTTATTGAGTAAGAAATTGACTTATCTGATGTGGGGATGTTTATCACCAGTTACCGATTCAGATGAAGTTAATATGTTGTCTTAATGCGGTAGCTAAAATAGCAGGTGTTCCATCTACTGTGCTTGCGATCGTGTGAGGGATACAAATATCGTTGATCATATGGACGATCTTAGCAGAAGAACGATTGGGTGTTGATTATTCATTAATCAGAAATGGTTACTGGCGCAAATTACTTACTTCATATTATTGAAGCACATAATCCACTTTGGACGTGAAGAATTTGGTCAAGGCACTGTACGTTAATGAATTTAAAATTAATAGTACATTCCCGCTCAGCAAATAAACCTTTAAAGAGTTGACTTTTCAGAAGGTGTGTTGATGGTTGGCATTTGATTAGGTGAAATGATTATACCTCATGGTGAAAGCATACTATTACCTAATGACGGTGTTCTTTTGGGTTTAAAAGATGGTATTAATGAAATAGGGCATAGAATGGTTTCTAATCTGTACAGCAACCCGCAAACGGGCTGTTATTGTGCAAGGCGCTGGTTTGTGGGTCGTAAATCTAGCTATCTTATTGGAAAAAGCAGGATTTACTGTTAGGGTTATTGAGAAAGGATATTGAGCGTTGTGAAGCCTTGGCTGCTGCAAGTGGATAAAACCATTGTCAGTCAATGGGGATGGTGCGGAGTTTTGATTTATTAGAAGCCGAAGTAGCCGATAATGATGTTATTATCGTTTTAACCGAATGAAATGATAAATTCGATCTACTGAAGTTGCTTTGGTAGGGAAACATGTATGGGCATACCTAAACCGTTTGTTTCGTCGTGGGACGTCCTCGAATGTATTATGTATGGAACAGGTCGAGGGTGTAGATGTTGTATTTCACCGATCTATTTGACCTGGGACAAAATGTTACGATTTGTTCGAAGTGGAAAGGTCAATTGTCTCCATATCTACTTGAAGGTGGCAAGGCTGATCTGTAAAGTTCTTGTGCAGAACAATCTCCCATGTGGGTAAACAACTAGGAATGTTTAGCTGCACCTGGTAAAGCCTTGGTTGGTGTTATACTCCGCAGTGATGACACGCGATTGTTCCCCCGCGAGAATACAGGAAAGCTGTTAGTGGGGGATCATATTTTATTCTCATTGCCTAGTGTTGCCAAGTGTTATTGAATTATTGCTGGGGAGTTATATAGTATACAGATTGTCATGTCCTTAGTAGGCAAATTACTCTATATTTTGGAGCTTTCTTGTTATACATTTATATATAGTATTCTATTTGAAACTGCATATTGGTCCTTTTGTATTACAGCTATATTATCCATACTGTCGGTGGTCTACTAGTACTTGGTGAAATAAAATTAAAACCTTTAGCTTGAGATAGCTTCTTGGTGGTTAACTCAGCATGGATTTAACAATGTTGGCCAGGCATTCCCTTTATTATATCCTGGTGTGAATTAACTTGATGGGCTGTTTGAATCATAATAAGGTATTACCGCTACTGGTGCTACAGTTATTTCTGATGTTGATAGCATACCAAGTCTTTCCTCGCTATGGCGTGGATTAATACGTGGATCGGCAGTATGGGAATCATTGTGTTGGTTCTATCATTCTTACATGTCTTGAATTTGCTGATGCTGCGCATTTTTCAATGCTGAGGAGCATCTGTTATGGCTCAGAATAATAGTATTTACCACAGTTCAATCTATAGCATCGAAATTATGGACATTGTGCGTAATATTTACAATCATCTGTTTATCATACTCTGCTTGGGGTGGTATTGATCGCTTTTGATGCATTGAATTATGCATTTTCTAATATTACCACTGGTGGATTAACGCCAACTACTACAGAGTACTTTTATATGGTCAAATAAACCTATATGTCATTGTGTTATACTGTTTGCTGGTATTTGCAGGCAGTAATTTTACCGTATATTATAATGTAATTCAAAAGGGATTCTCAGCGTTATTCTCTGATTTTGAAACGCATGTGATGACATATTAATTGTGGTATTCTTATCCACCTTTATATATATTTCAATCTAATTCTGTGGATATGGACAAGTTTTCAAGATGCAGCCTTTACCTTAGTATCCATACAAACGGGCAGTGGTTGCGTATCTGATTACGATTTATGACCTGCTGCAAAGCTCAAATGATATTGTTATAGCTAGCTTTTTTGGAGGTGTAGTGGATCTACGACCGGTGGCGTTACGTTATTAAATCTCATTATATTAATTAAGAGTAGTATCATTTGTTGAGAAAAAGCCATACATCAGATATGGTTCAAAGTTGTACCGAATCAATGAAGCCATTACAGATAAATGGGTGCATATGACCATAACAGGAATTTTATATTTCTATATTCAATGATTTATGTTATATCCGTATTTCTTATGACATGTTTTGGTTTTATCTACACAGGTGATACGCCAAATAGTCTGCATTCAAAAGTAATATAAGTTCCAACTTTAATTGGTTATGGACCAACTGATTCTTTTACATTATTAGGTGCAAAGAGGTGTGGCTATTGTAAGAATGCTATTAGGTCATTTGGAATTATTTACGATTCTAGTTATGCTTCATCCACAATTCTGGAAGGGTATTTTGTATTAAAAAAAATACTAAAACGATATAGAATTTTATAGAAGTTTATATTGTATACCGTAGTTATGGGAAAGGTTGTATAATGGAAATAATAAAACATGAAGCATATAAGGCAAGTCGTTTATGTATTAAAAAAAAGACAATCAATCTCTCATATTATTACTAGTTCCACCAAGTAAACATATAATTGAGATGGAATTCTAAACCAGTGCGGTTTTTATTAACACATTCATTGTGACCATGTGTGTCAGCTCTGATGTTGTGGACATTATAATATACCTGCATATCTACATGATGGAATCATGAATTATTACCGTTGATTCGTCGTCGACCAAGTGTATACAAGAAAAAATATTCACCAATGTTCATTTGCAGAGAAGGTATACTAAATATCGGAACAAATTTCATACTCTGCAATTCTATCATACACCACCGGGTCATAGTGCCGAGTTCAAGTATGTTTTAAATAGAAAGGTCATCTATTTTGGAGTGACACTATTTTTAAACAAAATGTGGGGGAATAGTGATAACTATATTAGCAATGCTGAAGCTTTACGTAAGAAAGCTATGTAAATACTGGAATTGAATGATGCATTATTAGTAAGAACACTGGACATGGGAAGCACTATTTTGGGAGATGAAAAAAACTTCATTGGAATTTGCACATATGGTGTTGACAAAAACTCTGATAACAGATATACTAAGCAAGTGCTGGATACACATTACGTGGTGTGGCAGTTAACATGTCGCCCTGTCCGGCGAATCGTCAGTTCAAATCTGATCAGGAGATTCGCCATTCATTACTCGGTAGCTCAATCGGTAGAGGCAACTGGACTGAAAATCCGTGTGTCGGCCAGTTCGAATTCTGTCCTGAGGCACCATGTCATGCGGAATAGCTCGGCGGTGAGGCACCGCCTTGCCCAGGAGGCGGGGTCGCAGTTCGAGACTCTCGTTTCCCGCTCCACGCTAATTTTTATATGGCGGCATAGCCGAGCGGTAAGGCAGAGGTCTGCAAAACCTTTATTCCCCAGTTCGATTCCTGGGTGCCGCCTCCTGATTCGTTACCCATGCCGTGGCAGGTGAGCAGGCACAAAGACGCAACGGACCCAAAATCCGTCGAGTAGAAATAACCGTACCGGTTCGATTCCGGTCTCGAGCACCATTAGACCTTCAGTTGATCTATGTCTCAATTTTAACTGTATTTTACGAGTGGGTATATAACGTGAGTAAATCGAATCTGTTGATTAGTGAATGATCTTTGCGGTGTTTGTTGCCGTTATGATGGTGACCATAACAAATATGACTTCTGGGAAGAAACTGAGAGCCTCTGTAGCTTATACGTATGTCCACACGGTGCTGGGTGGGCTTTGCTAACACCAAGACAGCGAGCGAAATGGGTGATCGAGTCCAGGCGAGAAATGGTATAGATGTTACCAGAACAATTTAAAGAGATTGCAAGATTAGCTTTGTGATTGCCACTATAGATAAAAATTGTTTGTATTAGCTACTAAAGGCTAAGAGTCAAGCTGTGGATATGGTGAAATATATGAGTGGTACATTTACTGAACCCTCGTCATGGGGTTTGGTGCCACGTCTGAGGCTCGTACACACACTAATACCAAATCTACAAGAAAAGAAATGCTGCAGGACGCCCATAAGTACAATGGCTTGACGTTGATTATGTATCCAATCAGTCGCGTGATATTCTTGATAGTGTATGTTGTGACCTGCGTGCATTAACTGGGTCATTTTGTTAATGGCTGTTCACCTAATAGTGTTGTTAGAGTGTATACGTAGAATTAAATCGATAAGCACTTATTACTGCAGGTCTCTTAATATCATGTGACGACTGCTTTGGTGCATGCATGAGACCAACTAATATGTCATTATAATAAATCATTTTATTGAAATATTGATGTTCACTTGTTGCTCAGTGCACAATGTAGTTTGAGATATGCTGCACATTGAAACGATAAGTACATCAGAATGGAATGTTAGTCATCACAAAATCAAAGGTGTGTCTGGATTGTGGGACTTGTCAACGCTCACTGTGATCAGAGAAATAAACCATGGCTTGAAGATTTAAATTATCTTTACCAACAGAATTGTAGATTTGTTTGTAACAACCAATCTGTATTAATAGAGCTGACTATTAGCATAAGCCTCCCGATACCTTCAGGATTGGGACCTTTTTCCATTTACTAATTCATGCGGATGTGGTCATTTATAATAAATATGACTGCCCATAATATAATTCTGATAAAAATTATTTTTACTTGGATCAGCTGTTTTAACAATGCTCAATGCTTCATCCTTATAATCAAGGAGAAATAGCCATGATTCGTGAGCCACTTTGTAGTATCCATAGATTTTGTATCAAAAGAAATAGCTGTATCGTATTCTTAAATACGCCATGATTTGCTGAACCACGATGTGGTGTAACCTGCTTTTAACTACATCAAAAATATTAGCAGAGAGATCTAAGAATGGTCCGGTCGTTATATTGATTGCGCTCCTGAGGCGTTCTAGGTTACGAGTCTGGATTTGTACGCGTGAGAAGAGTACATGATTAAAGAGATAAAATCTTTATTGTGATCGCGCATATCCTCTTGCCAAGGTGTGTCATCATGTTGGAATTTGGATTATAGACCTTCATATAATCCCGAGGAGCTGGATTCACCGACAACAGGCTGATAGTTCAGGCGTTTTCAATGGGTGTCGTATCATTGTCAAATTGAATGGATAAATATAAGATGGTGATTGTCGTTTGTGTTGTTGCATTTCTTTATAGTACCAGCAGCCGTCCAATTGGCTACGATACATGTTGAGGAAATAGAAGAATGGTACGCATACGATAAATGCCTATGGGTAGAGTAGTACACCTAGTCATAAGGCGTGTTGTATTAAAATCCGACAACTCGTTTCATACCTGAAGTTGCCAATATGAAGAGTGTCCGCGTGGGGCCTATGACGATAGCGATAAGCCACAGAATACCAACGCTTTTTTAGGAATCCAGAGATTCTTCAGGATTTGTCATGTATATGCGGCCCAGCCGACACTACAGTGATAAACAATTAACCAGGTGGTCATATAATAACAATTTGTAATAATGGAATTAAGACGAGAACGAAGAATAAAAGCAGTATAGCTGATGTTAATTTCTGTAGACGTCCCGTTTGGGTTGCAAATATTGGATATAAAGCCCATGATAAATGACCGAATGAAAATCATTAGCGGCAAACTCATAGAAATATAGAGGTTTTACATGAATCAATGAAATAATAATGAAATGTGGGTCCCCATAAGCCCTACTAAACCATATCCTAAGAACCTTTTGATGAAGTCACAGTTGCAACTCATAAAGTGATGGAGGAATAAAACATACCAACCATGGTCCCAGTGCCGCAGGATTGTAATATCCCTCTCATCAGTCCTAATAGCCTTGATAGGTTTCATAAATAAAAAAATAGTGCAATGTAGAGCACTATAGTAAAAGCACAAATAGGATTTTGGAATCAGCGTTTCATTGATGACAACATAATGTATCACTTTCTAAAGGGAGATTGCAACAAATATAATTTTCTTCCATTATGAATAACAAAAGAATGCTAAAAATACAATTATATGGTGAACG
>BNJU01004046.1_pt1 | contig 113272 bp, 110 predicted proteins | sample 8539281 | NCBI WGS metagenome assembly BNJU01 (sample SAMD00202456, study PRJDB9452) | human saliva metagenome | isolation source: human saliva | place: Japan
CGTACACTTCACGGCTGTTGCAGTTAATCCAGCTGGCATGATTTCGTCGAGGTTTCATTATAGCTGGTTATGTTAACGTCACTGCGTAACAGGTAAGAGCTATTAGTACCGGTAAGGGGTGTGGCGGCGCAGGTAGGGGCACTGTTTCTACCAGCAACAATCTGTTGCATCGCCGCAATTGCGGCGCGCTCCTGCTGATTTGTAAGTCACCGGCCCTGACACTGAGGCATACCAGCCAGTTCAGCGCACACCTGGGCCATAGCCTCATCCCGCTAAAGTAGTGGAAAACCGTACCAGGCGCTGTCGGCAAGCAAAACTCAATGTAATCACGGTAGAGTTCATGTCGCGGATCTGCACGGTAAACGCTCTTTAGCTGAGCCGATAAGAATGAAAGATCTCTGCCAGCCAGTGCCCCGCCCCGGCCGGCACGGAATGAAATCCATGCCACCCCTCACCGCCACCACAGTTTCGGGTTTTCCCGCAGGCCTGGCTCCACTCAAGCCGATATAAGTCGAGACTATATGCACTTGCGTGGTGGGCCCCAAACGCGGCTGCAAACCATCAGGCCCACCCGCTGACGCCCGTGATGCAGCACCGCCTCATTCGCGGGAATCGCCAGCGCCACCCTTCACTCCCCGCGCAGCTGTCGGGCCAGCTCCAGCGACGGCAAAAGCGGCAGCTCAAGGCGCTAGTGATCATGTGATCCACCCCACTGCCTGGCCCTCCGCTCGATCAGCCAGCAGCCGGCGCTTGAAGCAGCTGCCGCCCCCGGCCTCTGTGCGGGGCGGCAAATCGGCGCGGGTGTATTAACGCCCGCGGCAGGCGGCACATTTTCCGGGCAGCCAATCGCTTGCATGCATACCAGACACCGGTTCTCCTGGTAGATGGGGTGACCCCGGTTTAATAGATGGGGCAGAGCCTCGCTGCGGGCGTGTTATACGCACGCCCCTCGGCGCTACAGCGGCCAGTACCGAGTGGCACAGTTAGTTTCCTAAGCAGCCCAGGCGCGGTGACGTCGTCGGGCACCGCCCGGCGTAACGGGGCCAGCCCTTGCTCAATGACATGGTCGCATCCAGTTTCACAAACACCGGGGTACGGTTACGAAGCGTACCTGGGTGACACCGTGACGCCCCAGGTGTGGGGGCGGGTGTAGTCACCGGTGATGATCGGTGATGTTCAGAAGTCTGCTGGCAGCACCCGTAGTCCAGCTGGTTATTTCCTCAATCACCGGCATGAAGCATCCATGTCCCCACCCATTACGCGGTCGACGTCGTTAGCGGCATGCAGGAAGGGTTGAGCATCAGGTTGCTTTGGCTACCATCAACAACACGAACAAGATAGGCGCCTTGCTGGTCTTCGCCTGAGCTGAAAGGCCTGTCCGGCGATGGAAGTGGTTGCTTCACCCACCAGCGGCTGCTCGCCCAGGCGGCCTTTGGCGGTGGTGCATGATCAGGCCACCCACGGTTCAAAACCGCGCTCCACCCCGCCAGCAGCGAGCGGTCTTCAAAAGTGAACGCCCGGAGCCTGGGATCGCCCGAAACGCTTGCATCATGGAGGCGGGTGCGGCTGACCAGGTTACCCAGCAATACCAGCCAGAGTTGAGAAGTACGAAATTGCTTCCGTGGTGTTTCGCGCCGCGGTTTCGGGCCAGTACAGAGATGAAGTACTGCGTCAGCCTGAAAAGGCTGACACGTCAGCACATAAACTGGCGATGTGCGAGGAGGAGAACTTTGCCTCCATGGCTAGGGAACTGAAAACCACCTGCGGCAGGTTTGAGCTGACCGAAGGCTATCGCCGCCGCGTGAGCCTCATTGCTTTGGGGCCAGTACCGCAGGCCAAATCTGGAGCGGGAAACAATGCCCTTACCCCGCGAAGTAGCAGGTCAGGCGTCGGGTTGTTCCACCACTGGCGCCAGGCCTGTCAAATACCAGTGGCGCCCACCACCGAGGCAGACAGGTAGCCGATTACGGGCGTCGAACCACATATAGGCGCTTGCCAGGCTGATCCCAGCCGGGGCTGACACTAGTACGTCGCGGTCATGGCACGCGGACGGGATTTCGAGGATGTTCCGGAGAACTAATGATGCTGGGGCGCGCCCGAGGCCGCCAGTCATTCAGCCACCTGCCCAGGCAAGCGGGTTAGCGCCGGCAGGTCCAGGAACCAGTGGCTGGATTCCATCAACTTGGGGTTTCGCCGCCGATGCGGCTGCGGGGTTAATCAGGGTCGCGGGCTGGCTTGCCACTGCGAAAGTTGTCGCACTGGTCGCCATGCGCCGTCGGCCTCACAGATAGGAAGACAGGTGCCTTCAATGTAACGGTCGGGCAGGGTGCGGCCGGTGGAGGGATGGTTGTTGCAGGCGCCCAATCATGTAAACGCGCGGTACGGCCCGAACATTTCACACAACCCGGTAGGTTACCGCGGTGGTGGGTGTCGCAGACAGACCTGAAAACCAGGGTCCTCAACAATGAAAGACGCTTCGGGTTCGTTGTCGCGGCGCTAACTCCAGCTTCGTTTATGGCCATCAGGATGGGGGTAAGCGTCGGTTGTGCCCGGCACTGCGAGCACGTCAGCCAGCCATCGCATGAAGTAGAAAACGTCTGAGGTGACACTGAAACTGGCGTGGGCGAATGTGGCGCCTGTTCGCACAGGCCAGGCAACAGTTGAAGAATGCGTCATGGCCCCTAGTTTACTGGCTTTGGCCTGATTTGCCCGAACTGATATTTTGCTTGCGCGCCTGGAAGCGCCAATTTTGGCGGTGACGGCGCTCAGTTTGTGCCCTATGGGCGATGGCGCCCGCGGCTTTGCGTTTGCTTGCGCCGTTCTGTCTGGGCCTGCTGTTTTAGCTGACGGCGCCGCCCATGGCTTTAAGTCGTGCAAGATGCGGCCCAGGTTTGGGTTAGACTCGCCTACACACAGTTTTAAGGATCTACCATAACAGTGACGAAAACACGCGCGAGCAACGTAGTTTTGCAGCAAGGCACCCAGAAGTGTGCTGATAATGACGAACTGAGGATGCCCTGATGGACACAACTTGAGATTGAGCCAGAAGTAATGAGCTGGAAAATACTTTAAGGACGCATCTCAGATTGTTTGCACCAAGACAGCCAGTGTCTATGATTATTTCGGTTATTCTGTTTTATACAATGGTAATAGTTGTTTTACTTTGCAGAAATAGCCATCCCGTCCACTACTTCAGAGGAGCATCAATAAGAGCATCCATCTTGATACAGCAAACTTATAATTTATATACTTTTTATCATTAAGGATTCCTAAGCATTGCCCTAGACCCAAAAGAAATAATCATCCAACAGAAAACTTGGGAACTCAGAACATGAGCTGTCTATAAATTCTATCAAGGACTTTGAACAAGCGGCCTACAAAGTCTGGCAAGTTTTCTGCACAGACCAAGAAGAATCAAAATATCAGCCATTTGTTATAGGCTGAAACTACTATATTTCCTCGGCTCTACAATATTTCGCCAGAAATATGTTATAACCGATTCATAGTTTTTATGTCAAGCATTGTACTACCCAATTATTGGCTTAATATTCAGGCACCATAAAACTCACGCCCTTTCAGACGCAGTCGTCTACGGCATATGCTGATCATCAAGGCACTGTTTGGTTAGCTGTCAAGGGTACTAACCCTCACTCAGACAGTCGAAGTAATTGATCATTCCGCGAAGGTACTGCAAACTGATCGGTATGACTATCATGCCCATCAGCCAGCCCTCAAGCTGCCGCCAACCCCCTAGGTGCAGCAGACAGCGACCCATCTGCTCACATCTACGCGCAGCCCCAACGCTAAAAAACATTCACGTTCCCCAGCTTTCAGCTTCAAGCCAGTATATCTGCAACCCCAGAAAGAACTACAAACTCCTGAAAGAGCTACAAGCGCCCCTGCCCATGGGCCAGCACTATCATATTTTAAACGAATAATGATCAAAAATTCCACCATCACTTGACTTTTATTTCGCCAACTATAATCGCACCAAACCCAAAACACTTTCTGGCAGACAACCCCAAAAAGGCCCAACGTAGATAACAACAAAGAACATCATTTAATTAAAACCAATATCTAGACTATAGCTGACAAGACCAGCTGTGTAATCCAGGCCCCGGAGACTACCAGGCTCTATCATGGAACAGCCAGTAGACAGCGAGCTAATATACACAAACTTGGTAGAATCTCTGGCAAAGACTGGCATCACAGCTCTTTCTGCGCTAACCCTAATTTAAGTGGTTCATACTTTTGCCAGAAGTGACACTACAGACAACTCATTACGCCAATTCAAATAGAACTATTTTCAGTACGAATGGCGACCATCAGCAGTTTCATAATTTTATTAGAGACAGCTTTCGAAGTTGTGACTGTCCGTAACATTTGGCGTTGTCTCAAAGAGTTGGTCAAAGAGTTGTCGTTAGTTACAGGCTGAGTTCTGCGCCTGCCCGCATACATGCCCGCACCAGCACTGCAGGCCCCGCAGCTGTCGCCCTCACCTTGAGTATCACCACGCAATCTCTGACGCCACGCCAGCTGCGCCGTCGTCGCCCGCAGATACCCGCACCAGCATGGGCGCCGTCAGTCACCACCCACGTAAAACGCCGAGCCCGGCACCTATTCAGTCAGGCTTAGAACAGCAACTGAATTCAGCGGATTTAACATGCCGGACAACCAGTTCAACCGAGATCACGGTTCGCTAGCACTAGTTACAGCCCGCCAGCGGCCCGAACTCGTAAGCGCCCCCAGCGCACACAACTCACTTCCTGGCAAACGTTGATTTTATTTACGGACCAGAAAGCCTCATCAGCAAGCTGGCCCAGTTTCAGCATTTTGGCGTTCTCGGCTAAATCACTTTGGCGGTGGGGCGGCGCTGGCCTTCACTGAACCTGGACTGACGCCACACCGCCGTCTTGTTGTCATCTCTCTCCTGGGCACATCCAAGAGCGCCCAGCTTTGAGGCCAACCGACTTTGCGCTTTATGCTGGCCTCAACGAAGTTAGATCTCCGCCTCGCAAAACCTCCTGCGTGGTGTCTCGCTGACGGCTATGGAGCTCACGCAACTCAACGCAAACTCAGCGAAGAGCTCTGCGCTGGCTTCAGGAGCTACTACAAGGTGGCGACTTTCAGTTCTCCGAAGTCGGTCGGGCAGCTTACTCTTTTGCTTGCTCTAATCTCTAACCTTGACTGTGCTGGATGTTTTTGCTATCGCCGACATCACCGACACCACCACGGCTCACCTAGTGACTTGACTTTGACGATGCCCGCATCTGTGGGCGCTGCGCTTTCCTTGGCTTGGTGGGGCCTGGGGGCTGAGCATTTTGTCATTAGCGCTATCCGCAAGCTTTAAGGCCCGCCGCAACTCTCGCTAGCGATGGCCTGCCCGGCGCAGGGTGGGCTAGTACCCGGCTAGCTCCGCTTTAACGTTATGCGCCGACGGACGCCGGGCCAGGTGCCTTTGGAATTCCAGTGCGCCAGGGGTTGCGATCCCAGGGGCCGGACGCTGCTGCGGCGTCCCAGTGGGTTGCTGTGCGCTGGCGCTGCAGGCAGTGCTGCCGCCGCTGCACCTCAGTGGGCGCACCCCTGCGGTGGGCGGCACTAGTCCTCCCAGACGCTCCTCCCCAGCCGCGTCGAGCCAGGCTTCCGGCGCAGAGTTCTAACTCCAGTGCGCAGCTGCGAGCGCGCACCTGCCTGCAGGCGCCAACCCGCGTGACCGTGCAGCCCCAGACCAATCCTCACGTGGACCTCAGTTCAGCAAGTTCTGGCGTCGCAAACAGCCCAGCCGCAGCTACGCCCAGTCAGCCCAGCCTGCACAGTCAGCACAGCCCCGGCACAACCGCAGGCTAACCCCTCATAAACGCGCGGCTCAGCCTGGCCAGAATGCAGCCGGTCAGCCCATCGAGGTCTTACTGGTCAGCAGGCCACCCAGCCGCTAAACCCTCACCCCACCCAACCGCAGGTAGCCAGGCACAGGCACAGCACAGTGGCCTCGGCGCGCATAGCATACGGCCAGGCACAGGCAAGTGTCGGCCAGTGCCGCGCAGGCTGGCACCGGCTGGGGACCAGTTGGTACCCGCCGTGCCTCAGCTCGGTGCTCCCGTACGCATCAGGGTAACGCTCCAGGCTGGTCTCCTGCTGTGCGCAGGGTCAAAATGCTGGCATACTGGCCGGTGCCTAACTTTGCTCCGTCCGGACCAGGGCCGCTCAGCCCTGGTCGCGTATAGCCTGACCATTCTGGCCAGATTCGCGCAGGCGCCGCAGGCTATGGATAAGCACTCCCAGGGTTATGGTGACAAGTACAACCGCAGGCTAACCCCTGCTGTAACCAACACAGGCTCAGCAGGCTCCGTGTCGCAAACAGCCCAGCCGCAGAGCTGTCGCTTCCAGTCAGCCCAGCCTGCACAGGGCCCCTGGCACTGCAGTATCGGCCAGGCACAGCCTGGTCAGAACGTGTGCAGCTCGGGTCAGCCCATCGAGGTCTGCGACCAGCAGGCCACCAGCTGCTAAACCCCTACCTCACCCAGCCGCAGACACAGCCGAGCGCCGCCTGGCCTCTGCAGTAAACGGTCGCCACCCGACAGCCCGGGCAGGGATATGGTCAGGTACCCCAGGGATACGGCTCAGTAAGCAGCCGGTACAGCCCGGAAACAGTCGGTAACAAACCCGCCCAGGTGCCTGCGGGTTAGCCAGTTGAGCACCTGAACCAGCCTGGCAGGCTTTACTCAGCCTTTGCAGCCTCCACGAATGACACGCGGGTTAGCGGTCGCCAGCCCGACTGACACCACCCAGGTGGTTTTCGAGCCGGCCAACCCGGTTTCTAAGTCAGCTGCGCTTCTCAGCCAGACGCTCTCAGCAGGCTGGCGCCACCGAGGAAGTTGGAGGAGATCGACCAGCGTCCTGTGGATGCGCGTACACGGATCCAACCCGGAGTAATCGCACTCACCGAGGCCGCCAACCGCGTTGGCAACCAACCTCTCACCACAGATACAGATATGATATATTAACCGTCCGTTCCCTGGCCAAAAATCCAGCATGGGTTTTACGTAGGAACGGACGATTTTTCAGTATTTGCAGCGTCACAGCAGCCTTACTCGGCCTCGTAGCCAGCCTCCACGCCAGCCTCAACCAGCTCTGGCCCTTGGCGGCCTCTCACCTGGCTCGGGGCCGACCGCCTGCCAGGTTGGTCAGCACTCGTGCACCAGCTAGCTCAGCGGCGTCCAGCGCAGCGTCGCGGCACGCAGTGCGATAGCGCCAGCGGCATACCGTCCAGGTTGTCCACTGCGTCCCTTTGCGCAGCCCGTCTGCGCCCACTACCGGTCGTTGCCGACTTCTCAGCTCAGAGTAGGCCGCCGCGTCTGGCTCCTTCTTACTGAAGCATCCGCTGCCAGGTCCGCCAGCGCTGGGTGCAGCTGGCGTTACAGTGTTGCGCCGTGCTTTCGCTCAGATAGTGTCCACGGTCGGGCGCCGCTGGCGGTGCGCCCGGGTCGATAAAGCGTCACCTGCGGTTGCCCACCAGCGCGTATTCCTTTGCGGTGTGTGTGTGCGGCACGTAGGGCAGCCACGCGCTCGGCAAACGGTGGCGTTGCACGCACGGGCAGCTTCCTCGCGGCAGAATGTGGGCCGCAGTCATCTGCCACGATTAGTGCTCGAGCCATTTTCTTCCCTATGGTCGCGGCTTTTTCCTAGGTCTTTGGTAGCCGGTGGACGGCTGGCCGGGTTGGCTGCCAGCCACGTGACCAGCAGCTCTCAACCGGCCGTGGCGCTGGCAAGTTCCAGGCCGGGCGTGGCACTGCCAGGCGCTGAGCTGACCGGCGAGCTACGTCCTCGCCAGAAGCGTGGCGCCGCCCTCCCAGCTTTGCCAGAGTATTTAGTTTGTCGCAAGCTGAGCCGCCTGGTACAGCCTGGTCTCTTGCGCAGACCGTGGTTTGCAGCCATGCGTGCTGGGCCGCCTGTTTGAGTCGCAGTTCCCGGTCGCCAGGGTCAGCACCTGGTCCATTACCTGTCTCGACGCCGACGCTAGCTCGCAGAGCCGGGCAAACTCAGCCTGGCACACTCTCCTGTGTCTCGGCGGTGGCCGCCACCAGCTCATCTAGGCTGGCGCGCAGTACTTCTTCATGGGTTTTGCGGTCAACCCTGACACAGTGCCGCACGGCGCTGCCCTACCGGTGCTTTTAGCCAGGGGCGTTAGGGTTCGCATGGACGCGGCGGGGACTTAAAGAAAATCAGGCGTGGCGTCGCCGGCGCAGCTTAGTGCAGTAGCGGGCACGCTCGCCGCTTTTACGCGGCAGGAACCTTCAAAAGCTGAAACGGTCGCCGCCAGGCTCGATAGCGCCAGTGCGGTGAGCACCTGCGGAAGGTCCGGGAGCCACGGTAACCGGCACGTCGGCGTCGATAGCGGCGTTGACCAGGCGAAATCCCTCGGTCGGAAACCGAGGCATACCGGCGTCGGAAATCATCAGCACGCTGGAACTGCGCGCGCGCGCCTGCAGCAGCCGCGAGCGTTCGCGCTCGTTGTGTTCGCGGGGCACAGCAGGCGGCCACCGATTTTTCACGCCTAGGCGCTGGGCCAGGTTCAGGGCGGCGGGTGTCTCGGCGGCGACGACGTCGGCCAGGCCAGGGGCGGCCATCAGGCGCGGCGGCGAGCGCGCCACGGTTGCCGATAGGGGTTGCGGCCAGGGTGATTGTGCCCTGAGCGCGCGCGTATTCGGCCAGGTACGGGCGGCTGCGCTGGGCCGGGCGCAGAGTTGGCAGGCAGTGCTGTTTGCCTCGCTGGCATGGGCCGGTTGGTTTCTCCGCCGTGGCAGGCCGACGACGCAGGCGCGCCCATACGCAGCAGCGCAGGTTCGCCCAGCGACGGCGGCGGAGCCCAACTCACTTGCAGCAGTTTGCGTTATCTTGATCTGGGCATGCCATAACCTTCCCTTTAGATACAGGCAAAAATCAATCCTTCACCTGGCATATATATGCGTCAAATCATGTGCGACGGACGATTTTTGCTCAGACGGTGCATCATGCCCAGCCTACTTTCACAGATTCTGGTCTGCATTCACAGACCGTACCTGCAAACGTACAGTGCAGCCAGCTTAAATCCAGCCTTTCAAAACAGCCATGTGCCAGAGCCAGAAGTTGTAGGTCCATTACGCGCTAGCAGTCCATATCGGCCACCACAGGAAGGCAAACATACAACCGCCGCCAGCGCAATAACGCTGGTCTGTACTTCAGGCCCATGAACATACCGAGGGCTCATAGTCCTTGCCCAGCACCCGTCCCCCGCCGGGTAGTGGCACTCAGTTTGTCTCTTCTTGTCGCCTTTGAGCGGTTCGTCTCCTTGGCGGCGACGTCGTCGCTGGCGTAGCTCGGCAGAGGCGCTCGCCCAGCAGCTCGCAGAACCAGTAGCCCCAGCGGAGCCAGACCCGGCAGAGCCACCAGAACCAGCTGCAACCACGCTGTCGCCGATCGAGCAAGCCAATTCAGCCCTGAAGCGCCACAGTCACGCGAAACCACGAACGGCAATGAGTTACCGGAAAGCGGAAAATAGTGTGGTCCCACATGAACCAGGGCAGGTACAGGCCATCGTAATTAATAAGATTACCCAGCTGGCGAAGCCATGTCGCGCCGGTATGCGCCACATAGGCGTCCAATGGTTCAAATGATTACCGACGATATATCGCACCAAACAAAACGATCAGGCGCCAGCGCCCAGTATCGTTGACTGCTAGAAGGAGGTGGCTGCATCTGTAGCAGCCAGCTACGAATATGTAGCTGCAGGGGTGGTATCAATGAATTTTAGAGATGGCGTGGTATTCGATAAAGTCCGCGATCGAATCGGGCAGTTAGGAGTCGCGCCTGCGCACGCCCAGCCGCCCAGCCGGTGCTTTGTGGCGCCAGTCTGGCGAAACCAGCTGAACCAGCTAAGCAGGTAGGGCCCCGCCACGGGCACAAGCCGCATGAAAGCATTCCCCAGCCGCGTGAAACCAGGTTTTAGCCCACACCTGGCTTTAACAGTGCGCAGCGCGGTGCCGTCCGCAGATCACGGTCATACGCCGATGGGTTGCCAGCAGGTACAGGCCTGACCATTTAACTGGAGTACACACCCGGTGCAGCACGCCGGCGCTAATCATCCAAGGCGCCATCCGGCCTTGGGGGCTAGGCAACGGCAGCAGTGCCTTTCCAGCAGACGCGATGTGTTCGCGCTGGCTTCGGCGGTCACGCACAATGCAGTAGACAGCGGCCAGGCGAAAGAGGCCAACAAACCCGTCCAGCAGGCTTGATACGCGACTGGTGATAACCCACGCCGTCGATACAGAACAATCCTGCCAGACCCACGAAAGAAAGAGGGGAACAGCTTCACACCAGGCGGCACAGCAGAACACGGTGGCAATTACCTGCCAGGGCCACCGCCGCGCCAACCCCAGCTGGAGCTGCCCGCTGCTCCATACCCGTGGTGGCGATCAAATACGACGAAGCGGCGGGTGCACTCACAGCGACGCCCCTGGGCTGAGCGTGAGAAATTACCGCGCACAAAACAGTGCTGGCGCGGTGCCCAGGTGCAGGCCCAGATGCCAGATCGAGCAGGCACTTTGATGCAGTAGGTCTCGTCAAAACATGATTTCGTGGGCTGCCCAGGTTCCACAGGCGCGTGAAGGCGGCATCAGGTGGCCACCACGGTGGCGGATCCAGGCCGTTGCGGGTCACGGCCCGCGGCAGGCGCGAGTGGCAGGCCCAGCACGGCCTGTAGCGGCCGCGTGGTGCGCGGCCAGCTTTCTGCGCCGGTGCTGTTGCGCCCGGCCCGCGACGACGCCGCTTGTCGCCTGCCTGGGCACTCTTGCGACGACGCTGGCCTTGCGTTAACCTCCTGCAGTTGCCGGGCCAGAATGGATGGGGCCTGCTACCTACCTGCGATGACGCTGAGGCACTGACGGAGCTGCCCGCCCCGCTGAGCAGCGGCGTTGGCCAGCGCCAGGACCCGAGGGCTTAGCGCATGAATCCGCCACTGTTCGGCCTGACAGTAATTGGTACGCCACGAATGGGGGTGATGCCGTTCTCCGATCTGCACAGGCGTCAGCGTCCGGCTGAGTAGTGGGCCGATCGTTCATTCGCCATCTACGCCTTTATGATCAATACCGACTCCCGTCTACTTTCAGCAACCACTATCACTTTATATTTAGCTATTAGTGTCACCACACTAGCAGTCCTACCAGGAGGCCGGTCTGATAAGGTCCCGCCCTGGCTCCAATTTAGGGCCGCCTCACAGCACTGCCTAGTTTCACCCGGGGACGCGCCAATCCTGCACGTCCCACCTGGCTCAACGAGGCCGCCGCCTGCGCACCGCCTTGGGACGGCGTCGTCGCTACGCCCCCCGGAAGCTGCCGCCGCCAATCATGAGCTGCCAGCCGCCGGAGCTGGACGAGGAGTGGCTGTAGCCGACCGAGCTGCTGGTTTGCCACACCGCGCTGGTTACTGCCAGCCAGTTCAGGTCGCGGTCAGGTCTAGTTGTGGCAGGCCCGCCGGAGTCGTCCCAGCTGTGTTTCACGCATGGTTGGCCATCACTAAGCCCATAGCGGCACTAGGGCGTCTTGCACCTGGCGGCTATACGATGGCGGCCGCATTACTACAATGCTGCGGGTAATTGCTGTGGGGTGGTAAGTGTTAAGGCGCTGCTGGTTGTGGTAGGCGTGTAGCCCGCATTTGTTCACAACCATCAGGTCATGCTGGTGTGGTAGTAGGAAGCATGCTAAGGGGAGCGCATGAAGGCAAGTAAATGAAGCAGAGCTGGGCACGGCCTACACCAGGGTTGTAGTGGGCCACGCCAGAGGCTGAAAGCAACATATTAGCCACAAAAAGCATGTTGCAACCATTAGCCAACCTCCTGCTGTAGCTGAAAGTGTAAATTAGCTGAGCTATATTTTGTCGGCAATGAAGAATTTTACGCATACCACTGCTTAGTGACCATTGTTTTGGCACCGTACGCATTTCAGCAACCGAATTGGTTGGCTCTGCAATTTATCTGAAATCATAGCTAGCGTGGTTGTATGCGTTGCTGGCGTAAAGCCCGCTGGCCCGTTTACCGTTAGTGCAATGGTCCACTGGCCAGGTTGCAGCGGTGGGCCAGAGCGCGATTGCCTGCGCCACCTGCCGCGCGTTAGCTTACACGCAGATCCAGGTGTACCTTGGGCGTCTCCTGGCAGATATTAACCGTGCCCGGCGTTGTTATTAGGACAGAGGGTGTTGAAGAAGCTGGCGGGAAAAAGGGTTTTTCGTTTAGTTTTATGAAGACATGGCCAGAAAATCAAGGGATTACTGCCGTGGCGAGCAGTTAGGCATTTGAGTCACCAGCGTGTCGCACAACAAACTGTTGCGCGGCGCGGCGGAGCTGAATGCGCTGCATAGCCCCAATTTTTCGTATGCTTCAGCACGCATACGCCAGCCGGTGGAATTAGCCAGTCAAGCCACCAGGCGCTTCCGGGTAGGTGGTTTACGGCCTCGTCACGGCTTCGCTGACGCTGGTTGGCGTGCCGGGAGTGTAGCTTAAAATGGTGCTGGCATCCTGCTATAGGCCAAGTTACGATTTTCCGCCTTAACAAAAGTCGGCTTCGAAGTGGCGCCTGAGCCTGTTTGGGGGTCGCCAGGAATGGCGCTGTTGCGGTGGGGCGCGCCTGTGCCGGGTAGCGACGCTCGTCGTAGTGCAGCCACATCCAGGTGTGCTGGGTTGACTTGCTTCGGCATGAGTAAGACGATGAGGTGCTTACCGGGTACCGTGTTTTTGCTTGAGATAACGGCAGGACTTTGACGATACCGTTGGTCAGCCCCCGCCGCCGATAAAGCCTGCGGTGATGCGGTAGCGCAGGGCGGAGGCGGGAGTTGAAAGTTTAATGTTCCGCTGATCTCAACTTTGCGGGTAGCGCTGACGGCTCTCGTTGTAGTCGGTGGTTGTCGGCCGGCTGCGCGCACAGGGTTTTGCGCGTACCGCCTGTCCCATTCTTTGTGCTTAGACAGAGGCCCGTAGCTGCTTTTGGTCAGCTCCGGTTGCGTCTAGTCCGTGACTGTTACGTTTCTTTTAGCTGCCAATCTGTTTTAGCTCGTAGAGTCGAACATTTGCGGAGCAGCTACGGGTGTCGTTTGATGCGGATGGCGACGCGGTACGTTTAGGTTGCGCTCAGCGGTGGCGGTAAGCGCTGTACTTGTAAGCTTGTGTACAGGATGGTGGGCGTTGTCGAATCGGGTCAACTGCTGATAAAAATTGCTGCTCCCAGGCGATGGCGCACCGACCACCCGCGATCCCGAGTACCGCCAGCCAGCGTCGCTTTAATCAGAGCTTTGCCGCTCGCGGTTGATGGCGCTGGTCGCATGCCATAAAGCTGCATTAGTGGGGCAGTGCGGTATGGGCAAAATGCCCAGGTGGTTTGTTCTTTCGCCGACGACGACGCCGGGCCCAGGCTGGTAAAGAAAAATGGTGGGGGTGCCGACCCTCAAACAGGACCAAACACCCCCACCACCGCAAGGAAACGGTTGGCAGTGCCCTACTCTCCCACAACCCACCAGTTGCAGTACCATCAGCGCAGAAAGGCTTAACTTCCAGGTTCGGAAAGGATACTGGGTGTAACCCCCTCGCTAAAACCACCAACACAACCAAAACAAGCAACACCCCAAAAAAGGGATGACCACTCACCAGTCAGTGAAACAATATATCCACTTAACAACCCAACCCACAAACCCATAAAAGGATCGAGACCGTGTTGGTCGTGAACCGCACAGTGGACGCAAACACCATCAAACAACAAGTTATTGTTAGTTATCGGTCAATTAGTACTAGTAAGCTGGTCACTTTACAATGTCTACACTCCTAGCCTATCAACCCGGTAATCTACCGGGAACCTCCCCCCAAACATGGGACGGAAACCTAATCTCGAAGCTAGTTTCCCGCTTAGATGCTTTCAGCGGTTACCCATCCCGAACGTAGCAAACCAGCCATACCCCTGGCAGGATAACTGGCACACCAGAGGTTCGTCCGTCCCGGTCCTCTCGTACTAGGGACAGCCCTTCTCAAGTTTCCAACGCGCGCAGAGGATAGGGACCGAACTGTCTCACGACGTTCTAAACCCAGCTCGCGTACCGCTTTAATGGGCGAACAGCCCAACCCTTGGGACCTGCTCCAGCCCCAGGATGCGACGAGCCGACATCGAGGTGCCAAACCATGCCGTCGATATGGACTCTTGGGCAGGATCAGCCTGTTATCCCCGGGGTACCTTTTATCCGTTGAGCGACGACCCACCCACACGGGATCGCCGGATCACTAGTTCCTACTTTCGTACCTGCTCGACCTGTCAGTCTCGCAGTCAAGCCCCCTTGTGCACTTACACTCAACACCTGGTTACCGACCAGGATGAGGGAACCTTTGAGCGCCTCCGTTACAATTTAGGAGGCAACCGCCCCAGTTAAACTACCCACCAGGCACTGTCCCTAACCCGGATCACGGGCCAAGGTTCAGGCACACGCTATAACCAGAGTGGTATTTCAACAACGACTCCACAATCACTAGCGTGACCACTTCACAGTCTCCCACCCTATCCTACACAAGCTATAACGCGCACCAATACCAAGCTATAGTAAAGGTCCCGGGGTCTTTCCGTCCTTCTGCGCGTAACGAGCATCTTTACTCGTAATGCAATTTCGCCGAGTTCATGGTTGAGACAGTAGAGAAGTCGTTACGCCATTCGTGCAGGTCGGAACTTACCCGACAAGGAATTTCGCTACCTTAGGATGGTTATAGTTACCACCGCCGTTTACTGGGGCTTAAATTCACCGCTTCACCACACAAAAGTGATTGACGGTTCCTCTTAACCTTCCAGCACCGGGCAGGCGTCAGTACGTATACATCGCCTTACGGCTTCGCACGCACCTGTGTTTTTAGTAAACAGTCGCTTCTCCCTGGTCTCTGCGACCCTCAACCCTAGAAAGCCACAAAAATGGTTTCATCAAGTATCAGGCCCCCCTTCTCCCGAAGTTACGGGGGCATTTTGCCGAGTTCCTTAACCATGATTATCTCGTGCGCCTAGGGCATACTCTGCCCGACCACCTGTGTCGGTTTAGGGTACGGGCGGCCAGCCACCTCGCGTCGAAGCTTTTTCTCGGCACCACAGGATCACCCCTACTTCCCACCCAAAAAGTGGTCATCATCCCGCCTCACATAAAACCACCCGGATTTACCTAAGCAGTAAGCTACACGGTTAAACGAGGATAAACCATCACCTCGCGAAGGCTTCCACTGTGCGTCACTCCACACGCTTGCCTACCAAGAAAGCCTGTCCCCAAACCAAAACCACAACCAAACACCCAAAAGGCGCCTAGCCATGTTTTTAGCGTGGGTTAGTACCTTTCAGTCAACACTTGACGGTCACCAGCCGGTACCGGAATATCAACCGGTTATCCATCGACTACGCCTGTCGGCCTCGCCTTAGGACCCGACTCACCCAGGGCGGACTAGCCTAGCCCTGGAACCCTTGGTCATTCGGCGCTAGGGTTTCTCACCCTAGTATCGCTACTCATGCCTGCATTCTCACTTGCGTACCGTCCACGACACAATCACTTAGCCGCTTCACCCAGTACACAACGCTCCCCTACCACCCCCAACCCCTGGCCAGCAAAAAAAACTTGACAGGGTGCTTGTTGAGGATCCGCGGCTTCGGCGGTGTGCTTGAGCCCCGCTACATTGTCGGCGCACGATCACTTGACCAGTGAGCTATTACGCACTCTTTCAAGGATGGCTGCTTCTAAGCCAACCTCCTGGTTGTCAACGCGACCGCACATCCTTTCCCACTTAGCACACGCTTAGGGGCCTTAGCCGGCGATCTGGGCTGTTTCCCTCTCGACAACGGAGCTTATCCCCCGCTGTCTCACTGCCACGCTATACCCGGACGGTATTCGGAGTTTGGTTGACGTCAGTAACCCTGTAAGGCCCATCAGCCATCCAGTAGCTCTACCCCCGCCCGGAACCACGCAACGCTGCACCTAAATGCATTTCGGGGAGAACCAGCTATCACGGAGTTTGATTGGCCTTTCACCCCTACCCACAGCTCATCCCCTCCATTTTCAACTGAAGTGGGTTCGGTCCTCCACACGCTCTTACACGTGCTTCAACCTGGCCATGGGTAGATCACCCCGCTTCGGGTCTAGAACGTGCCACTAAACGCCCTTTCAGACTCGCTTTCGCTACGGATCCCCCACACGGGTTAACCTCGCGACACGCCACTAACTCGCAGGCTCATTCTTCAATAGGCACGCCATCACCCCCTAAAAGGGCTTTGACGGCTTGTAAGCGCCCGGTTTCAGGTACTATTTCACTCCCCTCCCGGGGTACTTTTCACCATTCCCTCACGGTACTTATCCGCTATCGGTTACCAGGAAGTATTTAGGCAGCTAAGTGGTCTTAGCAAATTCACACAAGATTCCACGAGCCCCGTGCTACTTGGGGAAAACATGCCCAACGCAGTGCCTGATGTTTCGCCTACCGGAGTATCACCGTCTACGCTTAGCCTTCCCAGACTATTCAACTACACCAAACATTTATAACTACGCACACCCCCGCCAGAGAATGTAACAAACACGCCCCACAACCCCGCATCAGCAACAACTGGCGTCTATCACACTAACACGGTTTCACCTAATCCGCTTTCGCTCGCCACTACTAACGGAATATCTTTTCCTGCGGGTACTAAGATGTTTCACTTCCCCGCGTACACCCCCTTGCGCCCTATACATTCAGGCGCAGGTAACAAGACATTACTCTTGCTAGGTTCCCCTATTCGGAAACCCTCGGATCAAAGCCTGTCAGACAGCTCCCCGAGGCTTATCGCAGTCCACCACGTCCTTCATCGGCCCCTGATACCAAGGCATCCACCGAACGCTCTTAAAAACTAACAACAAACAACACCAACCAACCAACAAAAAGGAACAAAATCCTTTAAATCAATCAGTCAGTATTGCTTGCAAAGATCAAAGATGCTCGCGTCCACTATACAGTTCACAACCAACACACCCACACCAAACAAACAACCACAAACAATGATCAATCTGTCATGATGGGGTCAGGTCCGGAGCGCTGCTCCAGAACCCCGACAGCATGCCAAGCCAAAACCCCGTCCCTCTTTGCCAAAAAAGACAGAGCCAAAACATCTATAAAACGAATCCTTAACGGTTCTTCTTGCCGTTCCAAAACAAAAACTCCTTAGAAAGGAGGTGATCCAGCCGCACCTTCCGGTACGGCTACCTTGTTACGACTTCGTCCCAATCGCTAGCCCCACCTTTAACCGCTCCCCGTAGAGCCACGGGCTTGGGGTGTTGCCAACTTTCGTGACGTGACGGGCGGTGTGTACAAGGCCCGAGAACGTATTCACCGCAGCGTTGCTGATCTGCGATTACTAGCGACTCCACCTTCATGGTGTCGAGTTGCAGACACCAATCCGAACTGAGACCAGCTTTAAGGGATTAGCTCCACCTCACAGTATCGCAACCCTCTGTACCGGCCATTGTAGCATGCGTGAAGCCCAAGACATAAGGGGCATGATGATTTGACGTCATCCCCACCTTCCTCCGAGTTGACCCCGGCAGTCTCCCGCGAGTCCCCACCACAACGTGCTGGCAACACGGGACAAGGGTTGCGCTCGTTGCGGGACTTAACCCAACATCTCACGACACGAGCTGACGACAACCATGCACCACCTGTGAAAACCACCCAAAAGGGTAAACCCTATCTCTAGAGCCACGGTTAACATGTCAAGCCTTGGTAAGGTTCTTCGCGTTGCATCGAATTAATCCGCATGCTCCGCCGCTTGTGCGGGCCCCCGTCAATTCCTTTGAGTTTTAGCCTTGCGGCCGTACTCCCCAGGCGGGGCACTTAATGCGTTAGCTACGGCGCAAAACCCCCGGAAAGGAGCCTCACACCTAGTGCCCAACGTTTACAGCGTGGACTACCAGGGTATCTAATCCTGTTCGCTCCCCACGCTTTCGCTCCTCAGCGTCAGTAACGGCCCAGTAACCTGCCTTCGCCATCGGTGTTCTTCCTGATATCTGCGCATTCCACCGCTACACCAGGAGTTCCAGTTACCCCTACCGCACTCTAGCCGGCCCGTACCCACCGCAAGCCCCCGGTTGAGCCGGAAGTTTTCACGACAGACGCGACCAGCCGCCTACGAGCTCTTTACGCCCAATAATTCCGGACAACGCTTGCGCCCTACGTATTACCGCGGCTGCTGGCACGTAGTTAGCCGGCGCTTCTTATCCAGGTACCCTCAACACCACCAAAAAGCAGTGCCTTGTTCCCTGACGAAAGAGGTTTACAACCCGAAGGCCTTCATCCCTCACGCGGCGTCGCTGCATCAGGCTTGCGCCCATTGTGCAATATTCCCCACTGCTGCCTCCCGTAGGAGTCTGGGCCGTATCTCAGTCCCAGTGTGACCGTCCACCCTCTCAGGCCGGCTACCCGTCAAAGCCTTGGTAGGCCATCACCCCACCAACAAGCTGATAGGCCGCGAGCCCATCCCTTACCAGAAAAAAACCTTTCCAAACCAACCCATGCAGGCTGGTCAGAATATCCCGTATTAGCTACCCTTTCGAGCAGTTATCCAGGAAAGTAAGGGGCAGGTTACTCACGTGTTACTCACCCGTTCGCCACTAATCAACCAAGCAAGCTTGGTATTTTCGTTCGACTTGCATGTGTTAAGCACGCCGCCAGCGTTCGTCCTGAGCCAGGATCAAACTCTCCAAAAAAACATGAAGAACCAGAAAACAACTAGCTCAAAAAAATAATAGTTGACAAAGAAATCAACAAGAAAAACCCCCCAACAAACAACACATTCGTTGGAGAAGAATTCAAGACATAAAAAACTTGACACACTATCGAGTTCTCAAACAACGCACCCAGCAGAACATCTAACGAATTTTTTGTTTTCGTTGCTGTCCCGCAGGCACTCGTATAACTTTAGCGACCGCCCAGCAGCCTCGCAACCCAATTTTGGGTGACGGTAGCCACAAAGGGCTAATTTTACGTTAAACCTGGTGACTTACAAGCTGCATTTCAGAGCCAACCAGGCCCGGCTGAATTACCTGTTTAGGCTGGCCAAGAGCAATTTAAGCTAGGGGCAACCAGTTTGACAGGCGCCGGGCGCGGGCCAAAATATTGTGACCGGCAACGCTTGTCACCCAAGAGCAACCCCGTAACTGCGGGGTTGCCGAACCGCTCTGAGGTGGGTGGAAAACTCGGTACAACACAGAAAACAACTGCGGGGCCATCCCTATAAGGGACGGCCCGTAAATTTACTTGCAGCAGGGATACGCCAGCGCACGTAAGTAGAAGAATGAGCTAGAGCGCGTAGCTAGCAGTGCGCCAGCACGCGTAAGTAACAGTGCGCTTAGCGGCGCAGGAAGCTAGCGAAGCCCAGCTGCCCAATACGTGCCTCCAACTGCTCCACCTGCGCGCCCCAGTTGTCGCCGTCGGAAATAAAACCCTCAGGCGCCCCCAAACTACGCGCTACTTGCAAGGCCAAACTGGCCACGCCGGCGTCGTGAAGAGAAGCAGCAACCCTAAACGCTCCCTCAACCCCGCCGGGGTAACCGGGATACACCGTCAGGCGCACCTCGTAATCCACACCCGCATTGAGTACCAGCTCCAGGGCGTGCCAGGCCTTTTCTCCCCCGCCGCCGCGCGCCACCACCTGGCGGTAATCGGGGCCAGGCAGGGCCTTAATGTCCAGGCCCACCCAGTCGACGGCGTCGGCGGCAAGCAGGCGGGCCAAATTACCCGGATAAATACCGGCAGTGTGCAGCCCCACCGCAAAGCCCAGGGCCTTAACCTCCTGGGCGGCGCTGAGCAGACCGGGCTGGCGGGTGGCCTCGCCGCCGGAAAAAACCAGGCCGTCCAGCAGGCCGCGTCGGCGTTGCAGCAACTCCACCACCTGCGACCAGGGCACGCTCCCCGGGGTGCGGGGATCTAAAATTTCGTGGTTTTGGCAGTACACGCAGCGCCAGGGGACAGCCCTGCAAAAAGATGCTGGCAGCCAGTTTGCCGGGCCAGTCCACCGTGGATAGGGGTACCAGCCCGGCTATCTGTAAGTCGGCTGCGTCAGGCATAAATCTCGGAGGTGACTACCTCGCGGGTGCGCACGCCGGCGTCGTCGAACTCAAAAGCACTACGTAACTGGCCGTGACCAGCAGCGCTAGACTCATCGAACATCTGCCGCTCGTGGTACTCGCCCTTTTTACCAATGTTGAAAGACTGCACCGGACGGAAGTAACCCATTACGCGGGTCCACACCTCGCAAGCCTGGGGCTCACGCTCAGGGTGGGCGGCGGCGCAACGCTCACAAGTGAAGTGCTCGCCAGCCAGGTAACCGTGCACCGGGCAAATAGAGAAGGTGGGCGTGATAGTGATGTAAGGCAGCTTGAAAGCAGTCAGTGAACGACGCACCAGTTCTTTACAAGCTTTGCCGGAAGAAACCCGCTCCCCCATGTACAGGTGCAGCACCGTACCGCCGGTGTACTTGCCCTGCAACACTTCCTGATCTTCCAAAGCCTGGAAGGGGTCATCGGTGTAGCCCACAGGCAGCTGCGAGGAGTTGGTGTAATAGGGCTCAGCCTCAGTCCCAGCCTGGATAATGCCGGGGAAACGCTTGCGGTCCTCTTTAGCGAAACGGTAGGTGGTGCCTTCAGCCGGGGTGGCCTCCAGGTTGTAGAGGTGACCGGTGGCCTCCTGCAACTGCACCATGCGTTCACGCACGTGGTCTAAGACGCGCACGCACATCTCAAAGCCGCGCGGGTCGGTTAGGTCATAGGCGTCGTCGGAGAAGTTACGCACCATCTCGTTCATGCCGTTAACGCCAATGGTGGAGAAGTGGTTGTCCAAGCTACCCAGGTAGCGCTTGGAGTAGGGGAACAAGCCGTGATCCATGTGGTACTGGATGGTGGCGCGCTTAATCTCCAGGGACTGGCTGGCCAGGTCGATCAGCTCATCCATGCGGGCCACCAGCGCCGCCTCGTCACCCTTAAACAAGTAACCCAGGCGCGCCATGTTCAGAGTAACTACCCCAATGGAGCCGGTCAGCTCAGCTGAACCAAACAGGCCGTTGCCACGCTTTAGCAGCTCACGCAGGTCCAGCTGGAGGCGGCAGCACATGGAGCGGATCATGTGCGGGTCCAGGTCAGAGTTAATGAAGTTTTGGAAGTAGGGCAGGCCGTACTTGGCAGTCATGTTGAACAGGGCGTCTACGTTCTCGCCCTCCCACTCAAAATCAGGGGTGATGTTGTAGGTGGGGATCGGGAAGGTAAATACGCGCCCGTCGGCGTCACCGGCAGTCATAACCTCAATGAAAGCCTTGTTGATGACGTCCATTTCAGGCTGCAAGTCGCCGTAGGTGAAGTCCATGAGTTCGTCGCCGATTAGCGGGTACTCGTCGCGCAGGTCGTCTGGGCAGGTCCAGTCGAAGGTCAGGTTGGTGAAAGGGCACTGGCTACCCCAGCGGCTGGGCACGTTCAGGTTGTAGATCAGCTCCTGCATACACTGGACGATCTGGTCATAGCTCATGTCATCCTTGCGCACGAAAGGCGCCATGTAGGTGTCAAAAGAGCTGAAGGCCTGCGCGCCGGCCCATTCGTTTTGCAGTGTGCCCAGGAAGTTAACGATCTGCCCGCACGCTGAGGAGAAGTGCTTGGGCGGGGCTGAAGCGATAGACCCACTCACCCCGTTGAAACCCCTCCTGGAGCAGGCGCTTTAGGCTCCAGCCAGCGCAGTATCCGGCAAACATGTCCAGGTCGTGGATGTGGTAGTCGCCTTCACGGTGAGGGCTGCCAATGGCCGGGGTGTAGACGTGCTCAAGCCAGTAGTTGGCCACCATTTTGCCGGCAGAGTTGAGGATCAGACCGCCCAGCGAGTAGCCCTGGTTGGCGTTGGCGTTCACGCGCCAGTCGCTGCGGTCTAGGTACTCGTTGATAGTGGCAATAGCGTCGACGTCGTAGTGCTGCCCAGCAGTCATTGCTGCGGCGCCGTGGTTGGTTGCGGCTTTGGCAGAGTCAAAACGCGGGTCCATCTGGCAGTCCTTTCACGAAAAAGACGCACAATGAGGTCACGCGGGAAATGGGGAGAATAACGGCGCGGCCACTACATGTTGTGCTTTGGTTTGCAAGAGACAACATTATCTTGTGGTAGCGCTTTATACAGGTCCCAAAGTCCCGAGTAAGCAAATGCGTGTTTTTGTAGCCGCGCACCCCAGCTGGTATAGCCGTGCGCTCCCCCAGCTCACACGCAAAATCCGCACAAAGCCAGCCAAATCTGCCGGCCCACCCCGCAGCCGCAGGCTCGCACGCAAAATCCACGCGAAGAAAACTGCCCTGGCCCGGTTCGCAACCGCCGGTGATTACAACCGTCGGCCGCCACAACCGTCGGTCATCACAACCGCAGCCAGGGCAGCTAGTGCTATATCAGCGTCATAGCGCTTTCGGGGCGCCGCCCGCCAAAACTCAGGCCAAAACCTCGTTGAAGGCTTCGCTGGAGCTGGGGTGGGTGTAGATCGCGCCGGCCAGGTCGGCGGCGGTCAGGCCCTGCTTGATAGCCAGCGCCACCAGGTTGATCAGCTCCTGGGAGTCGATCACCAGCAACGAGGCGCCCAGGATGCGGTCGGTGGCGGCGTCGATCACGAACTTAATGACGCCGTCGGGGTTACCCACAATCTTGGGACGCGGCATGGCGGCAATAGCGGCCACGGGCTTGGAGGCCACACGCACCTCATAGCCGGCCTCGCGGGCGGCCTGCTCACCTAGACCCACGGTCGACAGCGGCGGGTTGATGAAGGTGGAGGTGGGGATGATGCGCCCGGCGGTGGAGCGCTTACCGGAGCCCACCAGCTGGTCCATCACCACGCGGTGGTCGTCGAAAGAAATGTAGGTGAACTGCGGGCCACCGTTGACGTCACCAACAGCAAACACGCCGGGCACGTTGGTGCGGCAGAACTCGTCCACAACCACTTCGCCGCGAGCGCCGGTAGCGATTCCGGCAGCTTCCAGGCCTAGCCCGTCGGTGGCGGGGCGGCGGCCGATTGCCAGCAGCACATAGTCCACGGCTAGTTCTTGGTTTTCCGCCTCGCCTGCGGAGGTGGTCAGGCTGTAGTTAACGACGACGCCGTCGCCGCTTTCTACGAAGGAGGCAACCTTGGCGCCATTTACGAACTGCACCCCGTGCTTGGCCAGAATGTCGGTGGCGACGCTAGCCACGTCGGCGTCGAAACGGGTGAAGGGGACCGGGGCGGCGTCGATTACCGTGACTTCCACGCCGAGCTGGGCGAACATGTCGGCGTATTCCAGGCCGATGGGGCCGCCACCCACTACCGCCAGGCGGCCGGGTAGGGTGGGTAGGAACTGGATGCCGGTGGAGTCAACGACGCGCTTGGAGTCCACGCCGGGGATCGGGGGCACTACCGGGCGGGCGCCGGTGTTGATGATGATGGTGTCGGCGGTTAGCAGCTGGGCGCCCTGTTCGCCGTTTACGCGCACGGTCTTGGGGCCCACGAATTCGCCGGTGCCGTCGTAGATGTCTACGCCCTTGTCGGCAACCATGTGGTAGTTGGCGTTGTTGAGCTTTTCGATTAGGGCGTTGCGGGCCTTTTGGGCGCCGGCGAAGATGGCGGCATCGGAGCTAGCTTCAGCTTCGCGGGCCTTGGCGGCCAGGGCCTGCTCGACTTCCACGATTAGTTTTTTGGTGGGCACGCAGGCAATGTTGATGCAGGTGCCGCCGTACATGGCGGGGCTGGCTTCTACCAGCGCCACTTTCTGGCCGCGTAGGGCTAGTTTCTGGGCAATGGTTTTGCCGGCTTTGCCCCAGCCGACGACTAGGGCGTCGTAGTTCTTGGTGGTTTCGTCGAGGCTCACTTGCGGCTCCTGATCAATAGTGGGGACGACGGCGCCCAACTGGTGCGCTTACCGTCGCAAGTCCTAACGCCTCTATGAACCGACTTTAGTCCCAGCTTATTCCTGTTAGTTGGCTCTACTTCGCTGTGATCGGGCCAACCTTGGCTGCCCTGGCGGCCGGCAGCGGCGGCATTGGCGCCGGCGGCGGCGCCAGAGCGGCCCGCTCAGGGAAGTTGCGGGCGCAGCCGGAGAAGTTGCGGGCGCAGCCGGCCGGCTGCGCGCCGTTGAGGACCTGGCCAACCACGCGCGGGGCAACGTTAACGCCCAGGCCGGCGCCGTCGTCGTCGAGAACGTGGGCCACCCACACCAAAACCAACAGATTCTTTCAAAAGTTTTCACTTTCGACCTTGCCAGTGACTAGACTTGACCCTGACCCAACCCTTCTCACAAGGAGATACGATGGCGTACTTCAAAAAGTGGCTGGCAGTGCCCGCAGTGGCGGCGCTGTCATTGTCACTGCTGCCAACGGCGGCATTGAGCGTAGCCAACGCTGAGTCGACACAGGGCCGCAATGTGGCTCTGGCAAGCGCAGGTACCACCGTTTCCGCTTCCGGTCAGGAAGTTGCCGGCCAGTGGGGGCCGGATAAGGTAAACGACGGCGTAATCAACGTTGGTGCCGCCAAAGCCGATCAGTCACGTTGGTCTTCGAACACTGCCGACGACGCTCAGGTCACTTTGACCTTCTCAAAACCCACCAAGATCCACCACGTCGCGATTCACTGGGAGGTGGCTTGCGCGGCCGCCTACCACCTAGAGGTATCCACCGACGGAACTACCTTCAAACGCGCCACTGATACCATTAGGCCCACGTGTGGCACCGCCGATGGTGCCGCGCGAGACGAGCAGAAACTCACCAAAGTCAGTGCCGACGCCGCCTATAAAGCTGTCCGTATGCAGGCTGAAGACCGTACTCCCTTTGGTGGAGTTAAATACGGTGTGTCCCTATGGGAGTTTGAAGTGTGGGATGGTCCTCAAGCAAACAGTGAACCCAGCCAGCCAGCCGCCAACACTGGCCTAGGCCTGGTGCCCCTACCGGCAGAGCTAAAAGACAACTCTGCCAGCCAGGACTCTTTTGAGCTCAGCCAAGACACTAAGTTAGTCGCCCCTGGTGACGCTAAGGACGCGGCTGAGCTATTTGCTGCCCAGGCCCGCCTATCTACCGGCTACCCGCTGCCGGTGGTTGACTCTGGCGAGGCCAGCGGCAACATTACTTTCAAAACCGGTGCGGTTGCCGGTCACAGCGGCACTGAAGCCTACGCCCTGACCTCCACCAAGAGCGGGGTAACTATCACCGCTAACGCCGCCCACGGTTTCTTCAACGCCACCCAGACGCTGCGTCAGCTACTGCCGGGCTTCATCAACTCCAAGTACCCGGTCTATGCGGCCTGGGAGGTGCCCGCCGTCGAGATTAAAGACTCCCCGCGCTACTCCTACCGCGCCATCATGCTTGACCCGGCTCGCTCTTTCCTGACGGTAGACGAAGTCAAGCACGTGCTTGACCAGATGGCCTCACTAAAGATGAGCTACCTGCACTTCCACCTGGCTGATGACCAGGGTTGGCGCATTGAGATCACCAATGAGGGCCGCGCTGAGGGCGACACCATTGACTACACCCGTCTAACCGGCGTTTCTGGCCGCACCGCCATGAACATGCACGACAAGGCTAAGTCCAATGAGGTGGGCCGCACCGGCTACTACACCCAGGCACAGTACAAGGAAATTGTGGCCTACGCCGCCGCCCGCCACATCACCCTGGTGCCCGAAATTGACCTGCCTGGTCACACCAACGCCGCCCTGCACGCAATCCCGCAGCTGAACACGGCTGGCTCCTCCCACCAGGCCACCACCGCTGAGCCCACCGCCCCCGCTAACGGCACCGGCGCGGTTGGCTACTCCTACCTGGACCCCAACTCTGAAGTGTCCTTTACCTTCGTAAAGCACGTGCTGGGCCCAGTTGGTGGCCATCACCCCCGGCGCCTACCTGCACGTGGGTGGCGACGAGCCGCACTCGATGACCTCGCGTTACGGCACTGCGGTTTACAACAAGTTCCTTAACCGGGTTGGCACTATTGTGCGTGACCTGGGCAAGCACCCCATTGGTTGGAATGAGTACGCCGGCACTGACCTGAAATCGGGCGACGCCGTGCAGTACTGGGTGGGTAACTCCGCCTCCACTAAGGACGCGGCCCTGAACAAGGGCGCCAAGATCGTGATGAGTCGCGGCGCTTCGTCCTACATTGACCAGAAGTACAACCCCAAGACCCCTATCGGTTTGAACTGGGCTTGCGCTGGGGTTTGTGACGCCCCGCAGTACTACAACTGGGACCCCAAGACGGTTATCTCCGGCTTGAGTGACGAGCACATTTTGGGCCCTGAAGCGCCGCTCTGGTCTGAAACCGTGCGCGGCAGCACTGAGGTGGACCTGCTGGCTTGGCCGCGCGGCGCCTCCCACGCCGAGATTGGCTGGACCCCGCAGGCTAAGCGCAACGTCACCGACTTCACCCAGCGTCTAGGGATTGTGGGCACCCACTGGAATGTGGCTGGCCAGAACTTCTATGACACCTCGCTGGTTAAGTGGAATTGGGAGCTGGCCGGCAACCCCGGCACTAGCGCCCCCACTAACACTTCCGTCACCTTCCCGCTGGGTTACCTCTCGGCCCCCGGCACGAAGGTCGCGGGTAACGCTATTAGCCCCGACAGCACCAATGACGACGACGGCGTATCTAACTCGGCCCTGCCCGCTGGCACCACCATCAGCGTGGACTGGGGTGACGGTTCGAGCGAAACCACGGCCGCCGTCGTCGCTGACACCCCGCGCGACGCCTACCACTCAGCGGGGGTTTACCGTCTGCTAGGTGAGCACAAGTACGCCACTGCCGGCGACTATGTGGCCACGCTAAAAATCGGTGGCGAAGAGGTTAACTACGCTGCTATTCACGTTGCCGACGACGCCGCAGCCCCGCAGCTGCCCGCCGCCTGGGATGCTTCGGTTAGCCCCAAGGTGACTATTGAGAAGACCACGCTAACCGTGGGCGAGCGCATCCACATTGAGGCTTCGGGCTTCCAGCCTGGCCAGCTGATCGCCATCAAGATTGGTGACGCTTTTGTGGGTAACATTCGCGCTGGCGAGGACGGCACCCGCGTGCAGGATCTGCTAATTGACGGCTCCATGACCAACGGCGAGCACGACATGACCTTCACCCAGGGCGAGCGGGTAGTGACCATTAAGGTCACCATCTCGGGCGGCACCGTGCCGCTGCCGCACCGCGTTGCCACGGGCAAGGTGAAGCCCGTCTGGGTTGACTCCCAGGAGGAAAGCGGCGAAACCCCGCCTAACGGCCCGGTTACGGCTGCTTTCGACGGCGACCCCAACACCTTCTGGCACACCCGCTGGAGCGCTGGTAACGATGGCTTCCCCCACGGCGTGATCATGAAGATTGAGGCCCCTGCCGGCCAGACCTGTAAGTTTGCTGGCTTGGAGTACACCGGCCGTAAGGGCAACGCTAACTCGCGTGCCAAGGACTACCGTCTGTATGTCTCACCCACCGGCAACAAGGATGACTGGACGCTGGTTGGCCAGGGTACTTTCAAGTCTTCTGACGCACCCCAGACTGTGCTGCCCACGGCGGCCAGTGTTCCTAACGGTTGCTTCGTCTACTTTGAGCAGCTAAGCAGCCAAAACGGCGACAACTATGGTGGCGCGGCTGAGATTGCGTTGGGGGCTACCTTCGCGGCTGAGTCTGCTTCGCCCAGCCCGGCCCCGACGGCGACGGCTACTCCAGCCCCGACGGCCTCCCCGGCCCCTACGGCGTCGCCCACGGCCCAGCCGACCGCTGAGCCCAGCCCGGCCCCGACCACTGAGCCGACCAGCCAGCCCACCGCTGAACCCACGGCCGAGCCAACCCAGGCCCCGACCAGCGAACCTACGGCTGAACCGACTCAGGCTCCAACCAGCCAGCCGACCGCCCAGCCCACTGGCGAACCTACGGCTTCTCCGGCTCCGACTGCCCAGCCCACCAACCCGGCAGTTGAACCCACCGCCCAGCCCACCTCGGCCCCTGCCCCCACCAGTGCGGTACCTACCGCACCTGGTAGCGGCAAGCCCAGTGCGCTACCTAGCGCTAAGCCCACGGTGCCCGGCCAGCCTCAGCTGCAGCCCACCGCCCCGGTTGCCAATGCCACCACTCCAGTGGTTGGTAACCGCACCACCGCCTCGCCGCGCGGCGGCCTAGCCCACACGGGCGTAGCCACTGGCGCCTTTGCGTTGGCAGCTATCGCGATGAGCGCTGGGGGCCTAGCCCTGCGTCGTCGTCGTCAGGACTGATAGCACCCCCATATACAGGGCTAAATACAGCTATCAACCAAGGTCAGTTTGGTTCCTACTCAATAACCACAAACTGAAAGGGGTGGCAGCGGATATTAACCGCGATGTCCGCTGCCACCCCTTAAACAAACCCTCCCCTCTTAAACAAACACCCTCCCCCGGCTGCGGCCGGATCTTCGCATAGGAGCGATAATGCCCAGAAAACTGGCCAAACGTGCGGCTACGTTAGCCGCCGTCGTTGGCATGGCCCTGGCAGGAGGCGCACTACCAATCTCGGTAGCCCAAGCCGCGAGCGCGGCTCCGCCCGCCAAATACGCCACCGCCGACATCACCTTCCCCGGCAACGACGGCAAACCCCACAAAGTCACTTTCGACAAAAACTCCTTCATGGTTGATGGACAGCGTCTAAACGTGTGGTCTGGCGAGATCCACTACTGGCGCGCCCCGGATGTGAACTCTTGGCGCGATCTATTCCAAAAGATGCGCGCTAACGGTTACAACGCCGTATCCCTGTACTTCTTCTGGGGTCTACACCAATCTAAAGAAGGCGGCCCCTTCGACTTCTCCAAAGGCACCATTAAAGACCTTGACCTGCTGCTAACCATGGCTCAGGAAGAGGGCCTGTATGTCATTGCTCGCCCCGGCCCCTACGTTAACGCCGAAATTTCCATGGGTGGTTTGCCGGCCTGGATGACTAACTATTCGGGAGGCCTGCGCACTACCGACCCCAAGGTGCTGGCCGCCTCCAAAGCCTGGCTGCACGCCTTTGACCAGATTGCCTCCAAGCACCTGGTCACTAAAGGTGGCGGCTCAGTGCTGCTCTACCAGGTGGAAAACGAGCTGCTCAGCGACAACGCCGCGCGCGGCGCTTTCCTTAAGAGCCTGGTAGGCCAGGTTAAATCTGACGGCATTGATGTGCCCCTATTCCACAATGACTATGGGCTAGGTGGACGCTTTAAAAACACTAGCCTTTACGGCACTGACTTTTATGCCTACGACAAGTACCCGGTAGGTTTTAACTGCTCAGCTGGACGTAACCGGATTGATGACTCTGAGGCCACTTTCCGCAGCTACGCCCCCAACTCGCCGCATTTCATCACCGAATCTCAAGGCGGCGCCTTCACTCCTTGGGGGGCCAGCTACAACGCCTCAGACTGCTACACCTACACCGATGAGGGTTTCACCCGCCAATGGGGCGTACACAACATCGGTAACGGGGTAACCGCCTTCAACTACTACATGGCTTATGGCGGCACCAACTGGGGTTGGACTGGGGCGCCCGCCTCCGGCTTCACCTCCTACGACTACGGCGCCGGCATCACTGAGGACCGCACCTTGACCCCCAAGGCCAGTGTGCAAAAAGAAACCGGCTACTACACCAAGGCAGTACCCGAGTTAAGTGGCATGAACCCGGTGCAGGCCCCCAGCGCCGTCGTCGAATCTGGCTCCAACGTAAAGATTTACGCCCGCCAAGCCGAAGCCGGGCAGGGTTCAGTGACTGGCAACGGCGTGCGCACCTACGCCATGCGCCTAGCCAACTCCAACGACACCACTGAAACCACCTTCACCACGGCGCTAAGCCTAGGCAAGCCGCGCGGCGCCACCACCACAGGGCTTTAGCCACGACGACCGCAGCAGCGCCATCACCTACACCGGCTCCTGGAGCCAGGTGGCTGACTCGTCGGCAGCCTCAGGCACGCTCACTCGCACCAAGACTGTGGGCGACACGGCCTCCTTCACCTTCACCGGCACCGGGGTGCGGCTGATTACCGCCACCGGCACCGATCACGGCTACTTCAAGGTTTCTATCGACGGCGGCGAGGCCCAGCTGGTCACGAGCGCCCACGTAGACACTGAGCAGAACAAGCCCACCCAGCTGGAGGCTTACCGCATTGAAAACCTCAGCCCCGGCCAGCACACCATTAAGGTGGAAAATGTTGGTTTCGACGGCGCAAATGTGGTTGATATTGACGCTTTCGACGTTCTAGGGTCGACGGCGCTCCAAGCCCCCATCTACAACGACTCTGACACTTCTTTCTTCACCTTCACCGGCTCCTGGCAGTACGCCACCGGTAAGAACTGGACTCAGGGTGACCACTCCGGTGACGAAACCTTCTCTAAGACTGCCGGCGACTCCTACACCTTCACCTTCACCGGCGTAGGTTTTGACATCATCGCGCCCTTCTCCTCCAACCACGGCTCGGCCACGGTAACCGTTGACGGCCAGGAAGTGGGCCAGACCAAGGAGGATGTCACCTCTGAGGCCACTCCGCAACAAACCGTCTTCAGCTGGCGCGCCGAAAAGGGCGCCGAGGGCGGCTCACAGGGGGCCGAGGCTGGCGCACAGGGGGCAGGGCGGGGGCTGAGGCCGGCGCGCAGGGCGGCTCGACCGCCAGCCAGGCAGCCAAGCCCGCCACGCACACCGTGAAGGTGACCGTGGACGGGAAAGCTTTCAGCGGCTCACAAGACACCTTCGTATCCCTAGACGCTGTCAAGGTTTACCCCAACGCCCAGTCCCTGCCCGGCGAAAACAATGACGAGGCAGACGGAACCATCTCTTGGAAGCGCATCCCGCAAAAGGAAGGCACCACCCTGGCCCTGCACGGGCGCGACGCCATCATGCTGACCGCTGACAAAGCAGGTGGGCGGGCACGAGCTGTACTACACCACCAGCCAAATGTTTGGCGCCACGCTAAACAGCGCCGGCGGGTCCCTACAGTATCTAACCGGTACGCGCGGCGACAGCGGCGAAACCGTACTGCACTACACCAGCCCAACCCCAGGTCAGCGCCCCTGAGGGAGTTGAGCAAACCTGGGATGCGACCACCGGCCAGCTGCGCTTGAACTACAGCTACTCCGCCTCGCCCTCAGCAAATCATCATTAAGGACGGCGACAAGGTTCTCTCCCTGCGCATCATTGACCGCACCACGGCCCAAACCACCTGGCTGCTTGACGGCACCCGCAACGGCAAGCTCAGCAGCGTAGCCGTTGAGGGGGTGGAACTGGCTCGCACCGCCAAGTTCACCGGCAAGGACACCTTGCAGCTAACCGGCTCGGTCTCCGCTGAGTCTAATGTGCGCGTGATTGCCCCCGCCGGCATCAACCACGTGGGCTTCAACGGCGGCTCACTCAACCCGGCTAGTGCCACTGGCAGCGCTGAGGCCGGCACTAACAGCGCTACCGCCACGAGCGACGTCGGCGTCTTTACCGGCAAAGTACCCGGACCGGCAGCCGTAGCCAGCCAGCAGCTGAGCTTCGTCAAATCCACCGACTACGCTGAAGCCAAGGCCACCTACGACGACTCCAAGTGGAAGGTTGCCGCCGACACCCAGGCCGCCAACCCCCGCTTCCAAGGCCCGGGCGAATACTCCCACACCGTGCTGGACTCCAACCACTACGGCTTCTACGAAGGCTCAGTGTGGTACCGGGGCACCTTCACCGCCACCAAGGCCGACCCCTACCTGTACCTACAGGGCAACGGCGGCTCAGGGCGTACCCTCGCAGGGCAAGAACCCCGCTTTCATGCAGGTGTGGGTTAACGGCGTCTACGCCGGGGCCTACGACGCCGCCGGCAACTGGGCTAAGGTGAACGTCCCCGCCGGCACCGTCAAGAGCGGCGACAAGGTCACCGTAGCGGTGCTGGTCAACAACCTCGGGCAAAACCTGGACTGGTCCGACGACGGCCTGTCCAAGCAAAACCGTGGCCTGTTTGACGTGGCCATCGAAGGCTCCGCCGCCACCTGGAAGATCCACGGCGCCGACGCCGACTTTGCCGCCAAGGCAACCACCAACCCCTCAGGGCACGCTCTACAACAACGGCGGCCTGGGCGGCGAAAAAGCCGGCTTCCACATGCCCGGCTTCGACGACTCCAAGTGGGCCAAGGCCGACAACCTGCACTCGCCGGCCGGCGTCACCTGGTACCGCGCCCGCGTCAAGCTGAACCTACCTGCCAACCAGGACACCGCTTTCCGCCTGGACATCAACTCCTCGCGTTTTAGCTCCCTGGGCGACCGCGCGCAGGCCACGCTTTTCGTCAACGGTTGGAACACCGGCGTCTACATTGGCGACCGGGGGCCGCAAACCTCGTTCACTATCCCCGCCGGGTTCCTCAACCCCAACGGTGAGAACGTCATTTCGATTGCGGTGGCAGCCAAGGAAGACGGCATGGGTCCCGATTCGGTGACTCTGCGCGCCGTCCACTCCACCACCAAGCCCGCGCTTGGCTCCACGCCTGCGCCCACTGCGGTGCCCACTGGTGGTCCGACGGTGCAGCCGACTGGCGCGCCCACTGCGGCTCCCACGGCCCAACCCACCGCAGGCCCGACGGCGCAGCCCACCACCTCGCCGCAGCCCACTGCGGCGCCTACTGCGGCACCCACTGTGGCTCCGACAGTAAAGCCAACTGGCACGGCGTCGCCCACGGCTCAGCCGACTGTCAGCCCAACTGGTGCACCCACGGCCAACCCAACGGCCGCACCCACTGGCCAGCCCACCACCTCGCCGCAGCCCACCGCAGGCCCAACGGCGTCGTCGGCCCCTGGACAACCCACAGCAGGGCCAGGCCAACCCACTGCCAGCCCAACGGCGTCAACCCACCCCACTGCGGCCCCCGGGCAGCCGGGCAAGCCAAGCACAGCACCGGCGCCTGACGGCACTCGGGAGCCCTATGGCCGGCGAGCAGTTGCCGCGCACGGGCGTGAACCTGGCGCTTGGGCTCGGGGCAGCTGCGGCGCTCGCGGGCGGCCTAGTGTTGCTACGCAGGCGGCGTGCCCTGTAAAAGCGCAGGTGACACCCTGTGAATGAGCAGGTGATGACCTGGGTGAATACACAGTTGGTGCGCCCTGTGAATACGCAGGTGACGATCCTGTGAATACGCAAGCGGCGGCCCATGTGAGGCCAGGCCCTGGACAGTGTCTGTGCTTGCAGGGCTGCATCCATGGCCGGCAAGCCTGCGCCCACAGTAGCCCTGTCTGAAAGGCAGTAAACCTGCGCCCATGGATACAGGCAAAATCGTCCCTTCCCTATAAAATCCCAGCGGAAAATCATAGGGAAGGGACGATTTTATGTGCGCTTGAGAGCGGGCTTCCACATACTGAACCCGCTTGTCCACACACTGGTCTTTTCGGGCACCAACCACCCAGCGAGCCAGGGTAGCTCCATCCAGCGAGCCAGGACAGCCCAGTTAAGGTGAAACCGCTCTAGACCTTATGAATGCTGGCCCTATTCCAATAAGCGCAGCACAGCCACCCAACTACCACTAGAATCCAGCCACTCGGCAAATCGGCGGCCCTCTGTAGAACCTCCCACCAGGGGGAAAACCAGCCCAGCCGCTGCATCTACCTTACCGGGACAAGCAGACTACTCACTACACTGCCTCACCATGACAACCAGAATGGTTTGGATGCGTAGACCAGTTAGAACACCTAAACATTTTGGGGCCGCACCAGCGTCAGACAGCCCTATGCAAGGACTAGCTGCAACAACTACCAAGTGATGCAGTGCGGCGTCGGGAGATATTTCATGCCTGTGTCACACCTTCTCACAGATACGGAAAAATCGTCCGTTCCCTATAAAACCCCATTGAAAAATCATAGGGAACGGACGATTTTGGGTGTATTTGTGAAATTAGGCGTACGTACATTGATACTCATATCTCACATACTGGCCATTTCGCCCGCCCTAGACCACCGCTAAGTCGCCCCACCTCAGGTGCGCCAGCAGCTCAAAGCCCCCACGCGACGGCCAGGCACGCCAGACATGCCAGCAACTCAGTCATGATCCCCAGGCGTGGAACCCTCAGAACCTCAGGCATGGAAACCTCAGGCCTGGCCTCCACCTCAGACTTTGCGCACTGCGTCAGGCAACACCTCAAACCTTGTTAGCCACTCAGGCATGGAAACCTCAGGCCTGACCGCCACCTCAGACCTTGCGCCGCACCTCAAACCCTGCGCAGCCAGCCAGAGCATCAGCCAGCCCGTCAGACCTTGCGCCGCATCTCAAGCCTTGCGCAGCCAGTCAAGCCTGGCCACCACCTCAGGCTTTGCAAAACACTCCAGAGCCCACGCAACCCCTCAAGCCTTGCGCGCAGAAATGGCAAACTGCAGCGGCAGCCGCTCGGGCTGCTCGCGCAAACGCCACATTCCGTCCGCGTGTTGCTCCATAAGCCCAGGCCAGGGACACCAAGCGGAATAGGTGAACTCTTCGACGCCGTCGACCACCAATCCCGCATCAATCAGCGCCGTGATGATTTGCCCCAGGGAATGATTCCACTGGTGATTTGTGGTGTGGGCGATGCGAGGGGCGCCGGGAGTATCCACATAGCTTGAGTCGTCGTCCCAGGTCATGGGGGTATCAAGCTGGAAGTAGGGCTGCTCAATCTTCAGCCCATCAGACACGTCCTCGCCGATCGCCATGAACATGGGGTGATCGTCGCGGATGAAGAAAGTGCCCCCGGGTTTAAGCAGGGACGCAATGACGCGAGCCCATTGCACGACGTCGGGCAGCCAGCAAAGAACCCCAATGGACGTATAGACCAGGTCGAAGTCACCACTTACCGCCTGCCGCGCGTCGTAGACATTGGCGTGCACGTACTCGACGTCCACCCCGGCCTTATCTGCGATGGCGCGCGCGTGGGCCAGAGAAGTCTCGGACAGGTCCAGGCCCACAACTCGCGCGGCGCCGCGACGGGCAAATCCAATCGTGTCCGTCCCAACGTGGCACTGCAGATGCATGACTTGCTTGCCGGCCAGGCTCGCCAAAAGCGCCCAATGTCGAGGGCAAGCTCCGCGCTGATGGCGTCGGGGTCCGCGAGCAGGCGGCTCAGGCCGCAGTAGTCGCCGGCCATGTGCAGGTTCGCGCGGTCATCCCAGTTTTTCTCGTTGTCTGAAAACCAGGTGGCTTGATTAGTCAATTTACTCATTGGAGATTTCCTAAGGGTATTTTTATTTCTTTGCGGCCAGCGCGTTTTCTTTGCGGCCAGGCATGGTTTCTTTCCGGCCGGCGCGTTTTCTTTCCGGCCGCCTAACCCGGCTGGCGCGGCATGGCGCTTCGCCCGGCTGTTGAGGAATTTTACTTCTAAGCTAGACGACGGCGCCCCCGCCTTTGCTGACATCGTCTTTACTGCTGCTGTCGTCGCCTCCGCTAGTGCCGACGACGGCGCCCCACTTCTCCCTCCCCACTCCCCCGATCGCTGTCGGCACCTCCTGCTTCTGCTGACGCCACCCTGCTGGCGTAGCCCCACTCCTCTGATCGCTGGCCAGATTGCCATCACCCGCACGCGGGCGGGGTCGCATTTCAGCGGTGGTGCGACCTACGGCCTCCACGACTATCACCCGCACGCGGGTAGGTCACAAATACTGACATTTCATCCGTTCCCTATAAAACCCCATGAAAAAATCATAGGGAGGGGACGATTTTGGGTGTATTTGTGGGACCACATGTAATTGCAGACTGATTTCCATGTGTTTGTGCCAACCAGCCACCCTCAGGGTGTGCTCCAGAGACAAAATGTTTCACGTGAAATAATGCCTGCATGGCTGCACGCGACTCTTACCGAGGCTCCCAAAACCACTCCCACCGCTCCGACAGTTCCGGTTATTCAGGCCGCCAGAGCAACTCTTCCTACAGCTCAGACCGCCAGAGCCGCCACTCCTCCGGTTCAGGACACTCCTCCGGCCAGGGCCGCCCCTCCTCCGGTTCATCCCGCAGCTCAGGCAACTATTCTGGTTCATCCCGAGGCTCAGGTCAGCGCCGCTTCAATGATGAACCGCGCGAATCAACCCTCAATGAGCTCACCAGCCACCTGCACGCAATTGACGGCCGCTCCTACGCCGCATACAAGGCCATCGTTGGCCGCTACCGCTCCCCGCTGGGGTGGGTGCTCTACATTGACCGCATCCAGCCAGACCCTTACGCTCCGCCCACAGCCATCCGCGTGGTACTACCCCTGGCTCTGACAGGCGCCGACGCACGCCTAACCGGGTTTACCCCACGCCTGACCGGCGCCGACGCACGCCTGACCGGCGCCAACGAGACCCTAACTGAAGCCAACGAGCCCCTGACCGGCGCCAACTCACACCTAACCGCCTCGCCCACCCGCGCCGTCGCCCTGCGCGATTACCTGGCCCGCACCCTGCGCGAACTGCTTAAAGGCCAGGCCATCTCGATTGCCCCGGCGGGGCAGGAAATCCTGGAGCGCTCCAGCGTCAACCTGCATGAGACCTGGCAAGATGACTTCTCCACCCCGGCCTTTAATGCTCCCGGCCCCTACCTGGAGCTGCGTCTGCGCTGGTCACTGCCCGCGTTCGGGCGCGAAATCGCTGGTCGCCAGGCCGCCCGCAACCTCAACTTGGATTTAGCCCGCGCTATCGCCAGCCTGGACCTGCGCGAAAGCGAGTTGGGCGCAGAAGCCTGGAAGCACTGCCAGGTGGCCGAGGATCACGCGGCCCTGCAAGAGATTTTGGTTGAGCGCGGCTGGGTGGCTTTTTTGGCCGACGGCGCCAATTTGGCTCGCCGCTCAGGGGTTTCGCAGCTGCCGCTGGAGGGCGGCGTCCCACTGACCGCGCCGGAGACTTTAGCTCAAACCGTGCAGCTACCTCACGCCGGGGTGGTGCGCGGCACAGCTATCCCAGCTGGTGTAACCGTTATTGCCGGCGGTGGCTATCACGGCAAATCGACTCTGCTCAAACGCCATTGCCCGGGGCATTTACCCGCATATCCCCGGTGATGGGCGTGAACTGGTGGCTACCGTGCCCGAGGCAATGGCGGTGCGCGCCGCCGACGGGCGTGCGGTTACCGGCGTCGACCTGCGGCCTTTCATTTCCCACCTGCCTGGGCGTGACGCAGACCCAGCCCAGTTCACCACCGCTAACGCGTCGGGCTCTACTTCGCAGGCGGCGTCGATCATGGAGTCCCTGGAGCTGTGGGGACAGCCCGCCCAGGCCGCCCTGCTGCTGGATGAGGACACTTGCGCCACTAACCTGCTGATTCGCGATCAACGTATGCGTGCCCTGGTCAGTTCGGAGCGTGAACCCTATCACCCCGCTGGTGGATCGCATCCGCGCCCTGCACCGCGAGCGCGGCATTTCCACCCTGATTGTGATGGGCGGCAGTGGTGATTATTTGGATGTGGCCGATCAGGTGCTGATCATGGACAGTTACCGCCTGGTTGACGCCACCGCGCAGGCCCGCCAGGTGTGCGCCAGTCAGCCTCGGGTGGACACGAGCCTGCCTGATTTCCCGCTGCCCGCCCAGCGCCTGCCCCAGAGACCTGAGGCTAAGCGTCGCGGCCCTAGCCGTACGCGCGCTTTGGGGACGCAGCGCCTGGTGTTGGACCGCCATGAGGTGGATGTGGCTGACGTTTCAGGCCTGGTGGATGAGGGTCAGGCGTTGGCGGTCGCTTGGGCTCTGCGCGCGCTGTTGGAGCGTCATTTTGATGGGCGCACTTCGCTGTCGCAGGCACTTGCGCAGGTGGCTAAGCGGCTCGACGACGTCGGACTGGATGCCCTGGGTGAGGCTCACCCCGCGTTTTTGGTGCGTCCGCGCCTGGTGGATGTGGGGGCGGCGGTTAACCGCCTGCGTTCCCTGCAGGTAAACCCCGGCTAAACCCCGGCGCCTAGCGGGCGCCCTGGCTGCAACAGCCGGCCTGCGGGCGCCTCTGCCCCGCGCTCGCGGCGCGCGGCCCACCGCCGCACCCGGGCCAGGCCTACCCCGCCCGCCGCGTCAACCGTGCCCGCCGCCCGGCGCCTAGCGGGCGCCCGGCCGCACTAGCCTCACGGCACCAGCGCCGCCGATCAGGGTCTTTCCCCTACGCGCGTAGGGGGCGACTCCTCCTTAGGTATTAGTTAGCCCAGGGCTGAAGTTCGCTCGCATGGGCGATTAGTTTGCGTTCGCAGGCGCCTAGTTTTAATTGCATGAACACCAAAGAGTTAAGCGTCACCGATGCGGTTAAAACTTTTTCTTCCGAGATGGGCACCCCGGTGCGGGCGCTTAACTCGGTGAACCTAACTATCCCCACCGGCAGCCACGTGGCCATCATGGGGCCTTCGGGCTCAGGTAAGTCCACGCTGCTGCACTGCATGTCGGGCATTTTGCCGCTGGATGCGGGCACGGTCATGTTCGCCGGCACTAACCTGGCGGCTTTGCGCGAAAAGCAACGTTCGAAGATACGGCGTGAACATATGGGTTTTGTGTTCCAGGACGGCGCGCTGCTGCCGGAGCTGACCAATGAGGAGAATGTAGCCATGCCGCTGCTGCTGGCGGGCATGAGCCTGCCCTCGGCTCTGCCGCACGCCCGCGAGTGGCTGGTGCGTTTGGGGCTGGCGGATGCGGCTCGACGTCGCCCCGGACAGATTTCGGGTGGCCAAGCCCAGCGAGTGGCGATTGCCCGCGCCATGGTGGCCAGCCCCGCCGTCGTCTTTGCGGATGAGCCCACCGGCGCCCTGGACCAAAACACGGGGGCGCAGGTGATGCAGCTGCTGACTCAGGCGTGCACTTCCACCGGCGCCACTTTGGTGCTGGTTACTCACGACGACGCCATTGCGGCTTGGTGCCCACGGCTAGTGACCATGCGTGACGGCAACATCGTCGCTGACCAGATGCGGGTGGCAAAATGAGCGCCACAGTTTCAACCAACACTTCTTCAACCAGCACTTCAGGTACCCCCGCTTCTGCGGCCAGCACTCGCCACGTCACTTTGGCGCCTGCGAATGTGCTTTCCTCCCCCACCACGGTGGTGGCCCGCACTTTGTGGCGTGGGCGTGACAAGACCACGGCGGCCCTGTCGATTATCAGTCAGGGCGCGGCCACATACTTTTTGCTGACTGTGGCCGGTGGGCTTCATGCTTTTGCTAAGCGCTATGAGCTTTCCCAGTCTTGGTCCAAGCTTCACCCGAACCAAGCGCCAACTTTAGAGACCATGTATTACAGCTACGCGCCCACCTACCTGATTTTGGCGGTGATCGCCACGGTGATGATGGTGATTCCGCTGTTGTCGCTGGCTGGGGCGGCGGCCCGGTTAGGTTTGAGCCGGCGTGAGCGTGATTTGGCGCGGCTGCGTCTGCTGGGCGCTACCGGCGGGCAGGTGCGTGGCGGCACGCTACTGGTGCAGTGCGCCTATGCGATGCTCGGCGCCCTGATGGGGGCGGTGGGGTATGTGGCCACGCTGCCGGCTTGGGGTTCGCTGCGCTTCACGGGCCACTCCCTGGGGATGGATAACATGTGGCTGGGTTTGCCGCTGCTGCTTTTGGCTTTGGCTGTGGTGGTGACACTGGCTGGGGTTAGCGCGGCGACGGCGTTGCAGCGGGTGGCGGTGACGCCGCTGGGTGTTTCGCGTCAGGCGCTGCCGGCTAAGGTGCACTGGATTCGGGCTGTGGCCCTGGTGGCCGTGCTGGTGGTGTGGATGTCTCTGGGTTCTTCACTGATGGGCGGCGGCACGGCGGTGGCGCTTACTATCACGCTGATTTCTTCGCGATTGGCGGTTTTATGATCAACCTGGTGGGCCCGCTGCTGATGTGGGTGCTGGGCGCGATTATGCACAAGTTTGCGCGCCGACCTGCCATGCTGTTGGCTTCGCGACGCATCATGAATGACCCCAAGAGCTTGTGGCGCTGCCTGGGTGGCGTGGCTTTGGTGAGTTTTGTGGTGGCCGTGGTGCAGTTGGGGGCGTCTGCTTCGGCCGGCTCTGACGATGCGATGGCTCGGGTTTTTGCCCACGACATGCTGCAGGGCCTGTTCATCACCCTGGGGATTGTGTATGCGCTGGCGGCGGTTTCTACCGCGATTGGCCAGGGAGTACGAGTATTGGATCAGGCTGGTGAGCTGCGTTCGCTTATGCGTGCGGGGGCTCCGTTGCAGCTGTTGACGACGGCGCGCCGCCTGGAAACTATCATTCCGGCTGTGTTTGCGGCTTCTGGGGCTGCAGTGGTTGGCCTGGCTTTCACCGCGCCGGTGTTGGGTAGTGGCATGTTCCAGAGCCAGGGAGCTTTACTGATGCTTGGCAGCCTGGTGGGAGGCACTTTGCTGGTGATTTTGGCTAGTGAAACTTGTGGCCCGATCACCAAGCAGGTACTGCGCGAGCAGACCCGCCAAGAGTAAGGCCCACCCAGCTGCCAGCGTTAAATCCAACCGGCGTCAGTTTTTAACGACGCCGCAGGCAAACGCCTGGCCATCTAGCTAGCGATAGCCTGCTTAGCTGCTAACGCAGCTGCACGAAAAAACTGGCCTGTTGCGCCGCCCCGTTCGGGGCGGCGCAACACTTGTATAAGGTAAACCTTTTATGCAGCCGCTAGCGGTCATATAATTTCTGCGCGTGAGCACTCACTGCCAGCAAGCTAACGCACTCCCCTGCCAGTCGGGCCAGGTTAAGACCGCACATTCCCACGGCCACGGCCACGACCACTCCCACGCCACTTCTTCACGCAAGCGCCTGATTGGCGCGCTGGCGGTCACCGCCCTGGTGTTTGTTGGCGAGCTGATTGCCGCCTATATTTCTGGCTCCCTGTCGCTGGCCGCCGACGCCGGACACATGGCGGTGGACAGCTCTGGCTTGGTCATTGCCCTGCTGGCGGCCCACTTGAGCCTGCGCCCGCGCGACAACGCCTACACCTGGGGTTGGGCCCGTTCGGAGGTGATTGCCGCCGCCCTGCAAGCGGGCATGTTGCTGGCCATCTGCCTGATCGTGGCCTATGAGGCCGTTGAGCGACTGTGGGAAAACCAGTCTCTGCAGCCTCTACCCTATGCTGGTTATGGGTGTGGTTGGCCTGCTGGCTAACTTGATCAGCCTGGCTATTTTGGCTGGTGGGCGCGGCTCCAACCTCAACATGCGCGCCGCCTTCCTGGAGGTGGCCAACGATGCCCTGGGGTCGGTGGCGGTTATTGTGGCGGCTCTGGTTGCTCTAGCAACGGGTTGGGGTAGGGCCGACGCCGTCGCCTCCTTGCTCATTGCCGCCCTGATGGCCCCGCGCGCCCTGCACCTGTTACAGCGTTCGACGGCGATCCTGATGGAAGCTACCCCTAGCGAGCTGAATTTGGATGAGCTACGCCAACACATGTGTTGCCTGCCCGGCGTTGTAAACGTGCATGACCTGCATGTTTCCAGCGTGTCCTCGGGGCTGGTGGTGCTCACCGCGCATGTGCAGGTAGATGGGCAGGTCACCGCTGCTGAGCGCGACCTGATTGTGCATGACCTGTCTGAATGCGCCGCCCACCATTTCCCGGTGGAAATCGATCACGCCACCTTCCAGCTCGAAACCGCCCGCCACGTCGGCCACGAGCATCTAGAGCACTGACGCTACCCAGTCGCCGCAGCGCGCGGTAGTGCGCATCCGGGCGCGCGGCGCGGCCTGACACGGCAGTGCCAGCTCAGCGGGCAGTCAGGTCGGCAGATCCTGGCCCAGCGCATGGTGTGGCCGGCTAGCCCGGCAGACCTGCCAGTCAGGCGCGCGGCCTCGCGTAGCTGGGCACGCTAGGCGGCGCGGCGTTTAGCCCTTGGTGGCTAGTACTTCCGGCGACTGGGCCTGGAAGAAACTGCTTTTATCTGCGTCAACCGTCTTGAGCGCCAAGATCTGATACTTCTCGTTAGGCCGCTCCACCGCGCCGCGCAGCACCTTCCAGGACAAGTTCACGGTTATGGCTTTGCCCGCCGGCAAGTCAGCAGTGAGCGCCAAAATAGAATCGTGCCCTTCTTGGCGCACAAATTTCACTCCGGCGTCTTCCAAGTCAGCAGCTTTCTCGCCGCCATCGCTTCGATCAGCGTCTTTCTGGCCACCAGCCCCGTACCCAGGCCCCACTGCAGCCGGGGTGACGGACTGGGGTTGGGGTGCGGACTGGTCCGGGCTAAGGCCCGTCCCGCGCACAGGTGCCACCTCAGCCTTAAAATAGTATTCTTTAGCAATATTTTTATTGCTTAATGACTGCCCTAAATTGTTTAGGCGCCTGCTGCGTACAGTAAACTCACTTCCCGCCTTCCAAGCGGAATTACCATCGTTAATAATGGTTAAAGCCTTGGGCATATTGGTGAATTTAGCTGAGCGCCCGCGTTCCTTGGGCACAACCACGCTCTCATCCGCGCTGATCAGCCGCAAACTCACTGAGGCCTCGCCGAATGTGCCCATAAGGGCGGCTGAGGGCGGGCATTTGGCGCATTGAGACACGATCCCTTCGGCTAGCAGTGCCTCCACGCTCGCCGCATTAGCCCCGCCTGCGCTTAGGGCCTCGCTGTTGCCGGGCAGTGCGCCTTGATTTGCGGTGCCTTGGGCTGTGGCAGTTGGGTTGACGACGCCGTCGGCAATTTTCGCGGCCGTCTCAAGCCCACCAGCCCCAAGTTCTCCGTCCCCCAAGACCGCCATGGCCCAGTTGCCCATGTCCAAGTTCCCCATGCCCGCGCCCCTGCACCAGGCCCACCAGCACCCGGCTCGCCGACAAAAACTGGTCACCGTCTAGCTTCGCAGCTCCAGCCTCACCAATCGCGCCAACCGTCGACCCTACGGCGTCACCCACAGCACCAACCGCGCCAGTTACGCCACCGCCCGCAGCCCCTACGCCGTCGCCCGCAGTCACCCTAGCGCATCGCTAACCGACCCAAAAGCCGCCCCCAGCGGAAGCGAGCTGGCCCCCTGCACCCCACTTACGCCGTCGCCGTGGCGAGAAATGCGGTAAATACCCCCAATAGTGCCCTGCCACCACACGCCATGCTTATCAATAACCCCCACCATCTGGGAGGGGTCGCCGCCAGCCAGTAGGTTAGCCAGGCGCGGCAAACGCTGCCTATGCACCACGCGACCACTATCCATATCAATCGCGCAGGCATAAACCATCGGGCCGGTGAGCACCCCAGCCGGTCCACGCGGGCGTTCACAGGTGTAAATGAGGTTATCAGCGGTAGACAGGCGCGGCACTGCCGCCGAGTAAATCCCGTTATTACGCCATTTCAGGGTGATACCCGAGGCGTCGTCGTTAACATCCCAGCGTTCCATACCCGGCGCCACCTGGGCGCGGTAGGCGGGCTTAGTGTCGGGGTACTGCGCATAGGGGTAGCCGAAAGTGCAGGCCCCCACTATCGAGTTTTGCACGCCAATCATGGAGTTTTCCGTGCCCGAAGCGCCTGGGGTAAACAGCGGCCCCTCCCCCACTGCACTGCCGTCGGCGCTGCGGTACACAATGAGTTTTTCTTGCCGATCCGCGTTATCTGAAAGCATCACATAGTCCGAGCCGTTAGGCCCAAAGAAAGTGGCGGTGGCCCCGGAGCCGTGCGAAAGCTGCCCCGGTTTTTGCTTAGTGCCCCGGTCATAGCTGTGGCTCCAGATGATGCGCGGCTTGGAGGTGGAGGCGTCGGCGCCCAGCATATAGATGCCGTAGCTGGTAATAATGCTTACCCCCTGCGGACATGCGGAAATGGAGTTGTCGATGCGCTCTGTGGGTGAGTATTGCTGCAGTTTGGTCAGGCGCACCACGTTGCGTTTAGGGTCAATTAGGCCGACGACGCCGCGCTCTGAAGCCACCCAGATACGTCCGTGCCAGTCGGGTACGATCCCCACCACGTGATCCTTGGGTTCAAGTTTCATGGCGTCGGTTAGGTCAATGCGCCGCGACACCCACACTTTCATGCCGTCTTGACTGTGGGAAATCCAGGTGAGGGCGTTGGTGCCGTCAACCATCACCAGGTTAGAGTCGGCGTCCAGATAGGCATACACCCCACCCAGTAGCGCCCCGGTGGGGATTTCCATGGCTCCCTAGCTGGGCGCCGCTGGCTGGTTCAATAATGGCTAGCTTGGGTTTGCGCACTTTGGCGTCAGAGCCCAAAAACTGCGTCATTAGGGCCTGAATGTAGCCGTCTTGGCCAGCCAAAATAGTGGGGCAGGCAGCCCAGTGGTTAGTGAAGGTGACTTTCCAGGTTCCACCAACGCCCGGATCGCCTGGGCCAGCAAATGGGGTGGCGTCCGAAGATTGGGCGTCACCGTGCATGGTGGCCAGACTGTTAATCCCTAGATAGGGATTTTGTTGGGCGTTGTAGCTAACCGGCATGAGTCAAATCCTAAAACTGGCCCTGCCTGCCCCTAAAATCTGGGGTCTAAAGCGCGCTCTAGAGTAGCTTGCTTAGAGCATGCCGCCTAGAGCACGCTGCTTAGAACACTCCGTTTAGAACACGCCGTCGCGGTTTTGCAGGTTAACCTGCGGCGAGCCCACCCTGCCGCGCCAGAACTGGATGTCGTCGCCGACGACGGTGCCCAGGTGCGGGGTGTTACCTTCCGAACCAGCGGTGAGGTAGTTACCGGTTTCGTGAGACCAGATCCACTCACCCGGCTCCAGGTCCTTGAACACGCCGTTGAGGCCCTTAGCCCAACCGGTGTACTTCAGGACAGCGCCAGCCAGGGCCTCTGTGGAGCCATTAGCCAGCTTGGCGGTGTTCCAACGCTTTACGCGAGCCTGGTAAGCGGCCCAGTAGCAGGCGCGGATGTCGTCTTCATTGGTCCAGCGCGGATCCTGGGCCTTAGCGAAAGCCACCACGTCATCCCACTGCGGGGGCACAAAGCCCAGCACGCGGGCGCCCAGAGCCACGTAAATACGCTTACCAATGGTGGTTAGACCACTACGCAGCTGGTAGTTGGCAGCCTCCGCAATAGCGTTGGGGGCCAGGTCGCGGTTGTAGTGCAGGGTGATGTCATAGTGGGTGCCGTGCGAGTCGGTGGCGCAGGTGAAGTCGTTTTCGCCGCTAATACCCGGGATGCGCTTACCGGTGCCAACGTTATAGAAGGTTCCGTATGAGGTAGAGATGTTTAGATCCCGACGACGCGCGCAGCTGTTGACATAGTCTGCGGTGGCGCTAGCCGGCTGCCAGGGGTCCTTAACATGGACTTTAATAATGTTACCTACCGTGCTACCCGCCAGAGTGTTGTTCATAGCCGGTGAGGTAGCTACGTTCATAACCCCAAACTCGAAGTTCAGCGGGTACTTGCTGAACTGGAAAGTCTTAGATCCCTTGTTACGCAGCTTAAAGAAGGAGGGGTTGGCTAGCTCACCGGCAATACTACCGGGGGCAGCCATCCAGCCCTCCAGGACGGCGCCAGCCATAGCGTTCTGTCCCGGATACTTGGCGGGGTTAGCTTTGTAGGCAGCAAAAATCTTTTCAATGTCATCGGCAACTTCGCTGCTGATGCAGCTAGACATGCTGGCAGCCAATGCGGGTGCAGTTACGGTCACTGCGGGCACAGCCCAAGCTGCGCCTTTCATTAAGGTGCGGCGGGAAGTGCTCGCGCCGCTAAACGAGGAGGGGACAGACATATTCAGTTCTCCTGGGACCACTGGGAACGAGGGATGAAACAATCCCTCTCTGGGCATAGAGCGACAGCATGGGGTGCTGCCCTAACTTCATTCTAGAGGTATAAAACCTTTACCCAGCACCTCTAGACACTGAGTTTCTCCTCATATGTGCTGTGCGGCTGCGCGTTTGGGCTAAGTTGCTGCGAATTGGACAGGTGCCACTGCAAGCTGCGCAATTAAAAGCAAGGTGGGCCGGCCCGAAAAGGGCCGGCCCACACTAGGCTGCAACTGGCTAGTTTTTAAGCCAGAAAGTGCTTGTATGCGGGTGAATCAGTAACTTCATGCCACTCATAGCCCAGATCTTGCACATGCTGGGCAAACAATTCATCGCCAGCCACGTTCTCGAACGCCACCAGTACACGCCCATAGTCAGTGCCGTAAGAGCGGTAATGGAACAAGGTGATATTCCAGCGCGTCCCCAACTGCACTAGGAAGTCGCGCAGCGCCCCCGGGGCCTCAGGGAATTCAAAAGCAAACACCGATTCACGCAGTTCACGCTGCGGGCGGCCCCCACCATGTAGCGCACATGCTGCTTAGCTACTTCATCCTCGGTTAGGTCAACCACCTCATAGCCGCCCCCGCGCAGCAGCTAGGATCTGCCCACGTTCGGCGTCGCCCCGCTAAGCGCCAAACCCACAAAAAAATATGGGCCTTTTTCCCCGGCCACGCGGTAGTTAAACTCAGTAACCGCCCGATCGCCAATCAGCTTGCAAAAACGCAGGTATTCGCCCTGACGTTCAGGGATAGTTACCCCCAGCAGGGCTTCGCGACGTTCACCCAGCTCAGCTCGCTCAGAAATGTAGCGCAGCGAGTGGAAATTCAAATTAGCACCCGACAAGATACAGGCCAGGCGGGCATCTTCGGGCAGCTCATGGCTGTCTGCATACGCCTTAAGGCCTGCCAAAGCCACCGCCCCAGCCGGTTCAGCTACCGCGCGCACATCCTCAAACAGATCCTTAACCGCAGCGCTAATCTCATCGGAGCTAACAATCACCAAATCGTCCAGGTAGCGGCTGCACAGGCGGAAAGTTTCATCCCCCACACGCTTAACGGCCACGCCCTCGGCATAGGCACTAACGCGCTCCAAAGTGACCGGCTGACCAGCCTTAATAGCGGCGCCCAGGCAGCTAGAATCCTCAGGCTCTACCGCAATCACCTTCACCTGGGGCATCAGCTGCTTAATCACCACCGCAATACCAGCAGCCAAACCGCCACCGCCCACAGGCACAAACACGTGAGTCAGGGCCGCATCCTGCTGAATCAGCTCCAGGCCAATAGTGCCCTGGCCAGCAATCACCCAGCGGTCATCGAAAGGCGCAATATACTCAAGCCCCCCAGTTTCAGCCAGGTGACGAGCATGCGCGGCGGCGTCGTCGAAAGTACGGCCGTGCAAAATTACCTGGCCGCCCAAGGCGCGCACCGCGTTTACCTTAATCACCGGGGTAATCACTGGCATCACAATAGAAGCCGTAATCCCCATAGTGCGTGCAGACAGCGCCACCCCCTGGGCGTGGTTACCAGCCGAGGCCGTGACCACTCCACGGGCGCGGGCAGCGGCGTCGAGCTGACGCATACGTGCATACGCGCCACGGATCTTAAAAGAGTGCACCTGCTGGCGGTCTTCACGTTTAACCAGCACTGGGTGCCCTACCCGCGCACTAATGGCAGGCATCGGCTCCAGCGGCGTGTGCTCGGCTACCTCATACACTGGCGCACGCAGCACCGCCCGCAGGTAGTCGCCGCCATTCCACAAGCTCTGCTCGTCTTGGCCCATTTCCCCATCTCTCGACGTCGCCGCCACCGCAAGTAGCGGGGCGCTTGTTTGCGCCAAACAGCTAACCGTGGCGCATGAATAGCTACTGTTATAGACCCTAACTTTGGCTCGGTCACGCACAGCGCCCAGGTCTGCGCTGGTGGCCAGCATGGCGTAGGCACGCAGGGCCGCCGACACGTGGCGAGCACGCTGGTGGTGCGGGGTCCAGGCGGCAGTGCCGCGAGCTTCCTCCTGGGCGCGACGCTGGGCGATTTCTGCCTCGCTTAGATCCACGCGGATAGAGCGGGCCGGAATATCAATCTCAATCACGTCGCCGCTGCGCACCAAACCAATCAGGCCGCCGGCAGCTGCCTCAGGCGAGACGTGCCCAATGCTCAGGCCGCTGGTACCGCCGGAGAAACGCCCGTCAGTTAGTAGCGCGCATTCCTTACCCAGGTGCATGGATTTGATGTAGGTGGTGGGGTACAGCATTTCCTGCATACCCGGGCCGCCGCGTGGTCCCTCATGGGAAATAATGACGACGTCGCCGCTTTTAACCTTGCCGCCCAGGATGCCTTCAACGGCGTCCTCCTGGCTTTCAAACACCACCGCCGGGCCGGTGAAGGTCAAGATGGAGGCGTCCACACCAGCGGTTTTAACGATGCAACCCTTTTCAGCGATATTGCCGAACAGTACCGCCAGGCCGCCGTCGCGAGAATAGGCGTGCTCTAGGTCGCGGATGCAGCCGCCAGCGCGGTCAGTGTCTAGCTCGCTGAAGCGGTTAGCTTGGGAGAACATTTGGGTGGTGCGCTCGCCGCCGGGGGCGGCTAGGTATCGTTCACGTACCTGTTCGCTGGGGTGGCGCATAATGTCGTAGGTTTCCAGCTGCTGACCCAAGGTGGTGTCCAGCACGGTAGTGGTGTCAGTGTGTAGCAGCCCGGCTCGGTCTAGCTCACCTAGGATGCCCATAATGCCACCGGCGCGGTGCACATCTTCCATGTGGTACAGGTTGGTGGAAGGAGCCACCTTGCACAGGTGTGGCACCTGGCGCGAGAGGCGGTCAATATCTGCCATGTGGAAGTCCACCTCTCCCTCCTGGGCGGCAGCTAGCAGGTGCAGCACGGTGTTGGTGGAGCCACCCATAGCAATGTCTAGGCTCATGGCGTTTTCAAAAGCAGCCTTGGTGGCAATGGCGCGTGGGGCCAGGTTGCCTGGTCCTGCTCATAGTAGGCCTTGGTGATCTTCACGATCTGGCGACCGGCCTGCTCAAATAGGGCTTTACGGTCGGCGTGGGTGGCCAGCAGCGAGCCGTTGGTGGGGAGCGACAAGCCCAGCGCCTCGGTCAGGCAGTTCATGGAGTTAGCGGTGAACATACCCGAACAAGAACCGCAGGTGGGGCAGGCAGCGCGTTCAATGGCGCTAATGGTTTCGTCCGAAACGGTAGGGTCGGCGGCGTCCATCATGGCATCAATCAGATCCAGTTTGCGGATCTGGCCGTCAATGTAGCTCTTACCCGACTCCATCGGCCCACCAGAGACAAAAATGGTGGGAATGTTTAGGCGCAGCGAGGCCATCAACATGCCGGGAGTGATCTTGTCACAGTTAGAGATACACACCAGGGCGTCAGCGCAGTGGGCGCGCACCATGTATTCCACACTGTCAGCGATCAATTCACGGCTGGGCAGCGAGTAGAGCATACCCTCATGGCCCATGGCGATACCGTCGTCAATAGCGATGGTGTTGAATTCCTTGGCGATACCGCCAGCTGCTTCGATCTGCTCAGCCACGATTTTGCCAACATCACGCAGGCCCACGTGTCCGGGTACAAACTGGGTGAAGGAGTTGGCAATGGCGATAATAGGCTTGCCGAAGTCAGAGTCTTTGACCCCGGTGGCGCGCCAAAGCGCGCGAGCACCGGCCATATTGCGGCCCATAGTAGATGTGGCACTGCGGTAGATCATCTAATTCCTCGCTCCAGGCGTGTGGCGCACGCCTTTGCACGGTGCAGAGCAGCCCACACACTATCTAGGCCCTAGTTTCCCACGGCCAGGGCGTGAGTCAAAAACTATTAGTTGCGCTGGAGGCGATTTAGCGCACTACTTCTTGCAGCATGTCCAAGTCTTTACCGTTTTGGGAGACATACTCAGAAACCGTGTCAGAGTTGAAAGCCCGGCACACTGCCGTGAGCCTGTTACGGTCCAGGTTAACGATCGACTGGCCGTCATCGCTTGTGCCCGTACCGGTTACCGGCGCCTGGAAGAAGTGCACATCGGCTGGGCGAATTGAGCTAGCTGAGCGTCCCCAGCGAAATCATTTCACTGGTGGTTAGGCTTTCATCTACCGCCAGATTCTTGTTAACCACATTCACGAAAGACACCAGCTTGCCCGGGTCGGTGAGCGTGTTGCGGTTTACTAGCGCCTTCAAAATTGAGCGCATCCAGGCTTGCTGACGCTGAATACGGTCAAAGTCGCCGCGCGCCACGGTGTAGCGTTCCTGCACGAAATACGTGCCTGCTTACCGGTTAAGTGTTGCGGCCCGGCAGGCAATACATTTGCAGAGTTTGCCGCATTTTGCTTACCTGTTAAGTCCAAAGGTTGAGACAGTGTCAAGTCAACCCCGCCTAACTCATCGGTAAGCGCCTCAAAGCTAGAAAAGTCAGCTAATACAAAGTGGTCAATACGAATTTGCGTCAGCTTTTCTACGGTTTGAATTAACAGCTTAGGTCCGCCCCATGAGAAAGCTGCGTTAATTTTTGCGTAAGAAGCATGTCCGACGACGTCGTTAGCGGGAATCTCCACCCACGAGTCACGCGGGATAGACATGACATTGGCACTCTTACGGTCACCCGATAGCTGCACCAGCATGATGGCGTCGGTACGTTGCGCACCTACCTTCCAGTCTGAGGGGTTACCGGCGCTAATACGCGAGTCTGAACCCAGCAGCAGGAAGGTAACCGGCTTGCCTTTAGTGGTTTGGGCAGCCGCCGGACGAGTAGATTCGTCAGGGAAAACGTTGCTAATCGTTTCAGGCCTACCCAACGAGAAGAAAAGCCAAGCCAGGGCGCCAGACAAAATCAGCGCGAAAATAGCGAAAACGCCAATAAAGGCGGTGACCACCTTGTGGCGGCCAAACCAGCCTAGTAGGCCCTTGCGGCGACGTCGGCTAGAAGAGTGGTGCCGACTTGAAGAGTGATGACGCGAAGAGCCCGAACGGGATGAACCCGAACGAGACGAACCTGAACGCGAAGAAACGCGCGCCCCACTGCCAGCGGCGCCACTACGGCTGGAACTAGAGCGACGGCGTCGGCCAGAAGAGCTAGAAGAATGGTGAGAGTGGTGATGGCCGTGGTGCGAAGAGTGGTGACCAGAGCCGTGCGCAGCCTCGCTGACAGCCGTGTAATCTACCGGGTCAGAGTTATCAAACAGCGGCTTATCCGATTCTAACTTTGATTCAAAGGCATCCAACCCTGGATCCCTAGAATCGGAGTTAGCAACGTTTTTATCAGTCATTAATTCTCCGATTTGGGCACACGCTAAACGATATGGGGACACGATTTAGCGCAGATCGATACTAGCTTCGTTTCACGGTATCATTAGTGAAGTAGAAGTAACAATGAAACGTGGGAGCATCGGTTGCGAATTCACACTTTCGGCCTCGACTTTGAACTGGATCTAACCAGCCTAGACGCGGGCCTAGCTGCGCACCTAGCCGAGCTTTGGCGTCATAGCGAGGTGAAAACCTGACACTGACCAGGAGCCGTCTGACAACCCGATCCGTTTGCAGGTAGTGCCAGAGGACGACACCACATCCCCAGTACCTGAAGGCTGGGACCGTTTCGCCATCCCCACTGAGCCACGTCAGGCCAGCTACGCCTTCTCCCAAGCCATCACCCATATCGCTATCCAGGCCCAGGCCGGCAATCTACTTATGCTGCACGCTGCCGGGCTGCAGGTGCCCGGAAGTAGGGATGTAATCGGTATCGCGGCGCCGTCGGGAACCGGTAAATCCACTTTTGCTAGCCGCCTAGCCGGCCAGTTCAACTATGTAACCGACGAGTGTTTGGGTTTTGACCCCGAAACCCTAAAGGTTTACCCCTACCCCAAGCCTATTTCCCTGGTGGACCCCCAAGAGCCCACCGTTAAGGGTGACCACGCGCCGGCTGAGCTGGGTATTACCCCTGCCACTGAGCTAACTTTTGCCGGTGAACCGCTGCGCATGGCTGCGCTACTAATCGCTGAGAGAGTCAGCCAAGGCAATAAGCTGGAGCCACTAACGCTAGCGGAGGCGCTAACCAAGTTCATTGCCCAAACTTCTTCCTTCTATCTACTGCCCAACCCGCTGCTGACCCTGGCACGCGCCCTAACCCTGGCTGGTGGCCCTTGGCAGCTAAGCTTTAGTGATCAGGCCCGAGTGCGCTGAGCTATTCAAGCAGCTCCTGGAACACCCGGCAGATCCGCCCAGCTACCAGCACATTCCTGGCAGCGGTGACGTGAACCTGAAGCTGACTAGCTCTTCCATGGGCACCTCCCTGGGCGACTCTGACCGTTTGGTGCGCGCCCCCTTCACTGACGCTATCTACTCTGAATGGCAAACGGTGGTGCTGGTGGGCACGGTTCCGGTACTTCTCGACGGCGCTGGTGCGGCCGCTTGGATGGCCTGCCCCATTCCGCACACCCTGGCGGAAATCCACGCCGACGTCGTCGCCGCCCTGGGCGAGCACCGCAAGTCTTGGAACCTAGTGGATGAAACCGTAGACACGCTGCTGGCAGCCGGTTTGCTACAGGTAGTGGAGTGACGCGCTTGAGCGAGAGCTGGCTGATTGTAGGTTTAGGTAATCCCCGAGGCCCGCTATCTGCGTAACCGCCACAATGTTGGGCAAATGGTGCTTGACGTGTTGGCGGGGCGCGCGGGTGGCTCGTTTGTGAACCACCGGCAGGTGGCGCGTATTGCCCAGGTGCGTATTGGGATGCTACCGGGCGGAGCGCCGGGGCCGAAGGCAATTTTGGCTAAATCCAACTCCTTCATGAACACTTCCGGCGGGCCGGTTAAGAACCTAATGCAGTATTTCAGCATCAGCCCTGATCACCTGCTGGTTATTCATGACGAGCTGGATATCCCTGAGCATGAGCTGCGGCTAAAGCTTGGGGGTGGGGAGAACGGCCATAATGGCTTGAAATCTATCTCGACGGCGCTGGGTACGCGCGACTATGCGCGGCTGCGGGTTGGTATTGGGCGCCCGGTTGGGCGCCAGAGCGTAACCGACTTTCGTGCTGGCTGACTTCCCTAAGGCCACGCTAACCCAATGGGCCACCACCTTAGAGCAGGCCGCTGATGCGGTTGAAGAAGTGGTGACTTTAGGGCTAGCCAAAGCCCAAATGCGCCTACACACCGGCAAACTAAACCCAGCCGCCGCGCCACAAGTGGACTGCGGCTGTGAATGCGGGCGGCGCCAGCGTGCTGGCGCACCAAACCAAAACGCCACCAAAAACACTAGGGCCGCAACGCTTTCGCGTCGCGGCCCGCAGTGCTAGCAAGCAGCTAGTTTCACTCAGCGGCTTCCTCAGTGGCGGCCTCGGCAGGAGCCTCTTCCTCAGGGGCTTCTTCCTCGTTGGCGGCGATGTTGACCACGGGCAGCTCGGCCTCGTTGTGGATCTCGACGTCGTCGGCAACCTTCAGGTCAGCCACGGTGATGATGGTGCCAGCCTCCAGGCCGGTAACGTCAACCTCGATGGACTCGGGGATGTCAACCACGGGCACGGACACGCTCAGGTGAGCCAGCTCGATGGTGTGCATGGTGGCCGGGGCAGCCTCGCCGACTACTACCACGGGAACCTCAACGCTAACCTTCTCAGAGCGGTTAACGATCATGAAGTCGATGTGCTGGAAGCCGGGGCGTAGCGGGTGACGCTGGATGTCCTTAACGATGGTCAGGATCTTCTCACCCTCAACGTTTAGCTCTACTAGAGCGTTGGAGGTGCCACGCAGAGCCATGTAGGACTCGTGACCGTCAACCAGGACGTGCTTGGGGTCAGTGCCGTGGCCGTAAACAACGGCGGGAACCTGGCCGGCCACGCGGGCGCGACGGGCGAAGCCCTTACCGAAGTCGGTACGTAGGGTTGCGGAAATCTTGGAAGCCTTAGCCATGATTTTCTCCAAATGCTTGGGGCTTGGGACGCCTCAACGCGTGCAGCACCAGAGCACTACCACGTCGATCACGGATGCATACGCACGGTTTGCGCATGTCCCTCGCCGGGTTTAACTCCCTTACCCTATCGGTTTGGCCGCTAAATCCCAAGCTTTTAGCGCGGTGAAGCCGCTTACTCAGTTAGCTACTAAAAATTAACTAACCAGGCCAGTTTCGTAGGCCACCACCACGGCCTGTACACGGTCACGCACCCCTAGCTTGGCTAGCACTGAACCCACATGGGTTTTCACGGTGGTTGCGGAAACCACCAGTTCAGCAGCAATTTCAGCATTGGACATGCCGCGTGCCACCAGGCACAAAATTTCTGTTTCGCGCGGAGTTAGGGAGGCAATACGCGGATCTACCTGCCCGCTAGCGGTAGCCCCACTAGGTAGCTGGCCCGCAAACATTTCCAGCATACGCCGGGTAATACGCGGCGAAACCACCGCCTCACCGCTGGCCACGGTGCGGATAGCTTCAATTAGCTCAGCTGGGCGCGTGTCTTTAAGTAAAAACCCGCTAGCCCCCGCCCGCAGCCCGCCAAAGGCGTATTCGTCCAGGTCAAAGGTGGTCAGGATAAGTACTTTGGTGTCTAGGGTGCGGGTAATTTCGGCGGTAGCCTCAATCCCGTTAACCCCCGGCATACGGATATCCATTAGTACGACGTCGGGGTTAAGCGCCTTAGCCTGAGTGATAGCCGCAGCGCCGTCGGCCGCCTCACCCACCACTTCAATATCCGCCTCAGCATCCAGCACCATCCGAAAACCCATACGGATAAGTGCCTGGTCATCGGCTAAAAGCACGCGGATCATACCGGCAGCTGCCATTTGAGTTCCTCCAAGGTATCTTCCTGCCAACGCAAAATAGCGTACACCTGCCAGTTACCGTCAACCGGCCCGGCCTGCACTGATCCGGAGTAGACGGCGGCGCGTTCACGCATCCCAATCAGGCCCTTGCCAGAGCCGTGCATGGAGGGCGAGCCGGGGGCGGCGGCGTTAATTACCCACAGCTCGGCGCAGCCTACTCGCCGCGCCAGACGCACGGTAATGCGTTTGGTGGTGGGCGCATAGCGCAGCACATTGGTGAGGGCTTCTTGGGCGATACGGTAAATGGTCAGCTGTAAATTGGCGTCGTTTGGCAGCGGCTCCCCCAGGTGCTCGTAGCTGATAGGCATCCCGGCTTCTTTAAAGCGCTCCACCAGGGCGGCTAGGTCTTTGCTTTCCGGCGCGGGGGCCAGGGGCGCGCCCGCATCCTGGCTGGTTTCTTCCACTTCACGCTCACGCAGGTTGGTGATGGCGCTGCTGGGGTGGGCGGGGGCTATTGTGCCCGGGGCGGCAAATTCTGGCACCGGCAGTTCTTTTACTTGCAGTTTGGGGGCGACGACGCCGCTGCCTGCCGTATTTGCGGCCAGATCCGCGCTACTTGCCGCTGCGTTAGCCGGTGAGGATACGCCCAGCCCCTGCAGCGCCGCTCCCGAGCTGACCGGGCTCTGAGGGCTGGCTGCGCCCAGTGCGGATCCCCCGGCACCCGCGCTGCCTGCCGCGCCAGCGTTAATGCCGGCGGCGGGGGTGATCTCCCCACTCAGGCCGGAAACTGCCGGGTCTTCGCGCAGCACCCCCACTAGGCGGCGCGTGTCCGCGAGCGCGCTGCGGCTGGTCTCAGCCAGTAGGTTGAGTGCTTCTTTGGCCATTTTGGGGTCGCGGTCAATGGTGGAGGCGATACCCGTCTGACATGGTGATCATGACGGCTAGGGAGTGGGCGACGACGTCGTGCATTTCGCGGGCAATGCGGCTGCGTTCATTGGCGGCGGCCAGTAGTGTGGCTTGCTGGCCGGCGAGGGCTTGGCGGGAGGCTTCACTGCGTAGCAGCGCCACCTGGTAGCGGTAGGCCCAGGCGCAGATGCACACCACTACCCCCAGTGCGGCGTGCACGATATAGGCCACCAAAAGCACGATCCGGGTGTGGGCGGAGGTTTCTAGCAGCAGTTCTATGGCGAACAGGCTGCTTATAAATACCAGCCAGATGCTAATTGAGGCCGCTGGGCGGGCGCCAAGCTTTTCGAGGATGTTTAGCCAGGTTTTACGCATTGTCCACTTTTCCACGCTTACTCCTTTAAGCTTAACCGCAATTGAAATTACTAGCCCTGGCTTGGCTAAGGCGCCGCCCTTACCGGGCGGCGCCTTAGCCAGTTTTTAGGTACTTGCGTTAAGCAGCGCAACTGCCGCATTAGATACCCTGTACTGTCAGTACTGCTTAGGCATCGCGCTTGCTGAACACGAAGAAGGCGATAATCATCGGGATGATGGCCCAGGCGTAACCGCAAGCGATCACTAGGTCGTAGTCCAGCTTGGTGGTGACAAACAGGCCGTAGGGGTCAGCTGCGGCCGCACCGGAAGTACTGGGCATAATTTCCGCAGCGTAGGCGGCCCAGCTCCACTTGGTAGAGGCCAAGCCTAGCGGAATCTGAATTACAAACAGCAGCACTACTACCAGCGAGATAGAGCCGGCAGTGGAGCGCAGGATATAGCCAAAGCTCATAGCCATCAGGCCGATAATGGCGAAGGCCAGTGCGGTGCCCCAGAAGAAGCCAAGGTATTCGGGGTTTGATAGAGAGCCAGCCTTATCGCCCAGGATCGGCAGGGAGAACAGGTAGGTTAGCGTCACCGTCACCAGGCCCAGCAGCGCTGAGAAGATAGTTACCGCTGCAGCTTTGGCCGCAAACAGGCGACCGCGACGCGGCACTGCTGCTAGGGATGAGCGGATCTGGCCTGAAGAGTATTCACCGGTGATCAGCAGAGCACCTAGCACTGCTACCGCGATCTGTCCCGAAGGAAGAGCCTACCGTCAGGTAGTTGGCAGCCTTGTCGGCGTAACCTTTCATACCTGAGTACTGGGCCATGATCAGCACAGAAATACCGATAGTAATTAGTGATGCAATTGCAGCGGTGATCCAGGTGGAGCGCAGCGAAGCTAGTTTGCTCCACTCTGACCTAAAGACGCTAAAGAAAGTTTGCTTGGCTTGCACTCGACGGCGCGGGGCGCGCTGCTGGGCGGGTACTTGCCCGTGCGGGGCCTGCAGCACCTGGCCCTGCTGGGCGGGAACCGGCGCGCCCTGTACGTGGGCCGCCGGGGCGGCTGCGGGAGCTTGTGCGTAAGCTGCCTGGGCGGGAACCGGCGCACCCTGAGCGTGAGACGTGGGCGCCGTCGTCGGCATTTGCTGGGCAGCACCCTGTGCGGGCACGCGGCCCTGGTTAGCGCTGTGGTTAGTTGCAGTCATGATTGTCTCTCTCCTTGCTTTCAGCGCTGCGGTGCGGGGTAAACGTTCTGGCCAGCAGGCCCCTGCGGAGGCTGCTGCGGCAAGTGGGCGCCGGCACCGGCACGGTATTCGACGGCGTCGCCAGTAAGTTCCAGATAGGCGTCCTCAAGGGAGGCCTTAATGGTGGTCAGCTCGTGCAGCACAATGCCGTTAGCGGCGGCTAGCTCACCCACGTGGACGGCGTCGGTGGCGGTGGTTTCTAGCACTGAGGGCTCCACCGGGCTTACCTGCCAACCCTGCTGCTGCAGTAGCTGGGCCAAGGTTGAGGCCTGGGGTGAAGCTACGCGCACCCGGTCAGAAATAGTGTTTTCAATGACGCTGTCTACCGGGCCGGTGGTAATAATGCGGCCGCGACCGATAACGATCAGCTCATCTGCGGTCTGGCTCATCTCGCTCATCAGGTGCGAGGAGATGAACACGGTGCGCCCCTCGCTAGCCAGCTGGCGGCAGGTTTCACGAACCCAAATAACACCTTCAGGGTCTAGGCCGTTGACGGGCTCATCGAAGATCAAAATCTCAGGGTCACCAAGCAGCGCAGCGGCAATACCTAGGCGCTGGCCCATACCCAGGGAGAAACCCTTAACTCGCTTGTTGGCTACGGCGCTAAGACCAGTAAATTTCCAGCACCTCATCTACGCGACGGGTAGGAATACCGTTTGAAAGTGCCAGCTGCTTGAGGTGAGCGCGGGCAGTGCGTGAACCGTGCAGGCCCTTAGCGTCCAGTAGGGCCCCCACTTCAGTTAGCGGGGCGGCCAGATCACGGTAGGGGCGGCCGTTTACGCGCACCGCGCCGGAGGTAGGCCGGTCAAGGCCCATAATCATGCGCATGGTGGTGGACTTACCTGCACCGTTAGGGCCCAGGAAACCGGTCACCTTACCGGGGTGAACGTCGAAAGAAATATCGTTTACAGCCACTTTGTTGCCATAGCGCTTGGTTAAGTGTCGCGCCTGAATCATTGGCTTAACCTTTCTGGGTTTCGTTGTTACGACTTAAATTCTAGGAAGCCACTGTCCCCAGCCTTATCGGCCTAGGTGAGGAAACTTAGCCGGCAAAGTGGCCAGACTAAAGGTGTACGCCGTCTCCTACTTAGGGAGGAGAGAGCAAAGAAAAGCGCCCAAAACTCCCATAGTGAATAAGTCCCTAGCTGAGTTAATAGCTTAAATCTCCCCATTATGGCAGGCTGGGACCAGGAAAGAATGGAAGGAGATGGGGCTAATGTCCAACCCCGTATTCAGCTCCAACCCTGTATTCAAGCAGGGTGCGCAGCAAACCACCCCGGCCGGGTATCCGACCATGCCCGGCTACACCCCCGGCCACCCCAACCAGGGCGGCTATGGTGCCCCCTACGGCCAGAACGCTTATGGTCAAAATACTTACGACCAGAATGCTTACGGCCAGACCGGTTACGCCGACCCCTACAGCCAGGCCCAGCTTGAGCAGCAGTACGCTGCTCCCGCCGCCTCCGCTGTAGAGACCGGGCGCATGACTTACGACGACGTCATTGTGCGTACCGCCGCCCTGCTGCTAACGGTAGTTATCACCGCTGCTTTTGGCTGGTACCTGGTGGTTAACGCCTACCAGGCCCAGAGCGCACAGGCCATGGGCACCGCCGTCATGGTCACCAGCACCGGCGCTGTTGGGGCGCTGATCTTCGGTCTTATCAACACCTTCAAGCGTGAGCCTTCACCGGTACTGATGTTCATCTACGCCCTAGCTGAAGGTCTAATGCTTGGTGGCTTCTCTGCCGCCGTCGAGATAACCCGCTACAGCGGCATTGTGCTGCAGGCTGTGCTGGGTACTTTGGCCACGTTCGTAGTAATGCTGTGCCTGTACAAGTTCGCTAACTTCCGTCTGCAGGGTAAGTTCCTCAAGATCTTCATGATTGCCCTGATCGGTTACGGCGCTTTCGCCATGGTTAACTTCCTGCTGCAGCTCACCGGCCTGGTGGGCGGCGAGTTTGGCCTGTACTCCATGACCGTTGCGGGCATCCCGCTGGGCCTAATCATTGGCCCCATTGCCGTGATTATGGCGGCTGTATCCCTGGTGCTCGACTTCCAGAACACTGAGTCGCTGGTAAACGCCGGCGCTCCTCGCCGCTACGCCTGGACCTGCGCCTTCGGCCTGGTAGTAACCCTGGTGTGGCTCTACATTGAGATTCTGCGTCTGCTGGCTATCTTCAGCAGCGACGACTAAGCCAAATAGCGCTGCACGCATTAAGCGCAGCAAACACACAGTGGGGGGCGTACCTAAAAGGTGCGCCCCCACTTGTTTTTATTAGCTTGCAGCTGGTGGGCAAAGCCTACAGGCAGCTGGCAGCGCTCGCGGCTAAGAGAGTCCTTGGCCCGCGCTAGCGCAGCTAAGAAGCTTCTCAACGTCGCAGGCTTTCACGGGTGCTCGGCCCGCGCCAGCGCAGCTAGCTATTTGACCTCTTCAATGCGGTTAGGTCCGGTGATGTCATAGGGACGGGCAAAAGGCCAAGCAGGTAGCTCATCTAAGGTGATTAGCTCACTGTCTGCCGACCAGTTTAGGTCCAGGGCCGGGTGCGGGTTACCGTTTAGCAGATCCTGCCACAGCCCGGCGGCGTCCTGCGCCAGAGCAGTTTCAGTCTCATGCCACTGGCGCCCCAGGCGCCCCTCATGCTCAGCCAAACGCAACGCCAAAGAACCCTGCGTTGATTTACGTTCAATCTGCTCTAGCGAACGCCACGGCAGGTGAATTAGGCGCATACCGGCGTCGGTTTCACCAGGGCGGTCCACAAAGTGGTTACCCATAGAAATATTCATGCCAGGTAACGTGGCCACAGCAGTTTTCGGCAGGCTCGCTGCCCGCTGATCAAGACGCCACACCCCAGCGGTTTCGGTGGGGATAGCGTTGTGCACAGCAGCGCGGAACTGCTTCTTGTCGCTCGCCCGCAGGTAGCTAGCTAGGGTGGCACCCGGAGCAAACCACAGTTCATCGGCGTCGAAAGGAATTACCCACTTAGCCCCATGATTGCGAGCCAACTTAGCCAAGGCCGTCATTTTTTCTGACTGATAGTAGGCCGCCAGGTTATCTTGCACCACCGTAACCGGGTATTTACTGGCCAGCTCAGCCAAAATCTGGGGGGTGTCATCGCTAGACATATTGTCAGCCACGATCACCCGGTCCACTTCCTGCTCCAGCAGGTGGGTGATGACGCGGCCAATAATGTCAGCCTCATCCTTAACCATGGTTACGGCCATAACCGCACCTGGAGTCACTGGGAAGTCAGGCACCTGGCGAGAACTTAAAATTTCGCGTCGTTTATTTACCTGCTGAGTAGAAAAGCTACGTTTAATTGCTCGGTTCGCATAGCCTGCCCACACACGCGACTTATAGACGAATCTGCCATAGTCCAACATAGCGCCAACCTCTCAAGGGCTATAAGTGGGATGGAAACCAATCTATACTATCAACGGTATAGTCACGTTTTTCCTCGTGACACTTTCCCACCCCAACCTTAGGACGCTAATGTCACTACGCCAAGATCTGGGTCAGGCCAGCTGGGTTTGCAAAAGATTTTTATTAAGCATCGCAGCCTACCCGCGCAGATGCGGGCCATGAAACATATGCAGCTACCTAACTTGCCGCGTCGTCGTCGTAAAGAAGGCGAAGTTTGGGGCGTAACGCTAGTCAAAAACGAGGCAGATATCCTGCCTCTGGTCATTGAGCACCTATTTGCGCAGGGCATCAGCCACATCATTGTTGGCGACAACATGTCCACCGATGACACCCCGGAAATTCTAGAAGAATTCGCCCTCAAAACCGGCCGCGTGCACGTAGCCCGAGACCGCGAACCGGCACATATTCAGGCTGAAAAAATGACCTACATGTGCCATGCGGCTTGGCGGGCAGGGGCTGACTGGATTATTCCCTTCGACGGCGACGAGTTCTGGTTCGCCCCCGAAGGTAAGCTGGCAGGCTATCTGCGCGCCCAAAGCGCAGACATGATTTACGCCGACTTTTTACACATGGTGCCTACCACGCCAGGCCCTGAGGACCTGATCAACGCCGAATTCATTGTGGACACTAAGCCCTCCTTCCCCGGCAAAGTGGCCGTGCGTTCACACCGCTGGCTAAAGATGGGCCCCGGCAACCACTATGCCCTGCGAGTAGGTGCCACCAGCCATGGCCTAAAAATCGCCCACGCCCAATACCGCTCCCCCGAGCAGGTAGCCCGCAAGGTACGTCAAGGTAGCGCTGCCACCGCGCTAACCGGCGAGGACCTAAGCTGGTTCTCTCCACACTGGGAGGCTGGCTCCAAGCTATCCAACGCCGAAATCCTTGAAGTTTGGGAAAACATCAGCCACGGGCGCCCCGATGAGCGCATCCAGTTTGCTGCTAACGGCCCCATGCTTAAAGCCCACCCGCTGCGCTGGAAAACCTGGAACGAGTCAGGTGAACTAAACAGCTAATACGCGTTTGTGCCCCAGAAACTTCTGGGGCACAAACTTTTTTATGGCTGCCACCAGCTAAGCAGCTGAGTTTTATTTGACTCTGGTTTTAGGCCTGCTCTAGCGCCGCCAACTTAACCAGGTTACGGAAGCCCTCAGAGCGTTCCTGCAGCTCAACGAAGCTACCGATGCCATCAACCACACCATTAGCCAGGAACACGATCTGATCCGCATTACGGATAGTGGATAGACGGTGAGCCACAATAATCACGGTGATCTTGCCGCTTAGATTATCGATAGTTTCAGCGATTTCCGCTTCAGTCTCATTATCTAGGGCGCTAGTGGCCTCATCCAAAATCAGCAGGTTAGGGCGGCGATACAAGGCGCGGGCAATACCCACACGCTGCAACTGCCCACCCGATAGACGTCGGCCCTGTTCACCAAACTCAGACCAGATACCCTCAGGCTGGCTAGAAACAAACTCCCACAGGCGTGCGCCTTCCAAAGCCTCGCGCACCCGCTCGGGGTCAATGTCTTCGCGGCGCTGGTCAAAAGCAATATTCTCGGCGATAGTGCGGTCAGTAATAAACACGTTCTGAGGCACTACCCCAATATTGGACTGCCAGCCGTAAATATTTTCACGCATGTCGGCGCCGTCAATCAGGATCTCACCGCTGGTGGGCACCTGCAGCCCCATCAGCAGATCCAACAAAGTAGATTTACCGGCACCCGAGGAGCCCACAAAAGCAGCTTTAGTGCCAAAGGGAATACGCAAGTCCACGCCCTTAAGCACCTCAGGGGCGTCGTCGTCATAGCGGAAACGCACGTCACGCACCTCTAGTTCTTTACGCAGAACCAGCGGGGTGACCTCCTCACGGCTAACAATTTCCATGCTCTTTAATCTGTGAGCGGGCCGCCAGCTTAGAGGCAATAAATTCGCGCGTAGCCGGCTCAGCCTGACGGATAGTAGCCAAGGTGCCCAGCATGCCGGCAGCAGTGGGTAGCACACGGAAAGCCGCCGCTAGCAATACCGCCATAGATGACAGCAGCGACTGGCTGTCACCCACAAAAGCAGTAAAAGCAAACACGATGGCTAGTGCCAGCATGAACACAATTTCAATTAGCTGCTTAGGTAGCGAAGCGATAAAACCCTTCTGAATGCTAATGTCGCGCAGCTTAGCTGAAGCCTCATCAATACGCTCTAGATAGAAGTCGTAGGCGTTACGCAGCTGGGTTTCTTTAATGGTGCCAAAAGCGTCAAAGCAAGCCCTGAACGAGCGCTCATTAGCGGCAACCTCTTCCGCACCCAGGCGCTCATTTAGCGGGCGCACCTTACGTAGGAAGAGCCAGCCAAATAAGCCAATAAACAGCGCCAAAATCGCGGTAGCCACCGGAGCGGCAATCAGCAGCGCGCCCACCACACTGACAACCGCGAAAAATCTGGGTAGCCAGCGTAATAGTGCCAAACAGGTAACCGCTATAAGCCATGGTCACGTTCTGACCAGACTTATTTAGAATTACCGCCAACCCCAAATAGGCGTGCTTAGAGTAAGGCAGGCGCAGATAGTATTCGCTGATTTCAATAGCGCTCTTATAGCGCAGATTAGAGGAAACCTTCAGGCTCCACCACTGCACCAAAATGGAGAGCAGGTCCTTAACAATGAAGCCGATAATAACCGCGCCAGCTAAGGCAGCTACCAGCTCACCTTGGGTATTGACGCCCAGAAGCTCAGCGGCGTACCCGGCGGCTCCGCTACGCCACTGCCCCGTCATGGCCTGCGCCAGCGGCGCTACCAGCAGAATCGAGGCGGTGTCCGCCAGTGACACTAGTACCGTTCCCAGCATCATCCACACCAGTGCCGGGCGTTCCGGCTTGTCCACTAGCACGCCCAGGTTGTAGCGAATAATGCCCAGCCTTTGTTTCATTCTTCCCCTTATGTGCTGCCGCCCACGCACGAATACGACGCTGCGCAGGACGCTCAACTCCACGGTATAACAGTTCAGCCGCCGCCTGGCAGATAATCCAAAGCGCGATTACAGTCGCCAGATTAACCAGCTTTGAACCATGCGGCCAGGGCAGCGGTTTGAGGTTTAGAAGCACTAATTCGTGCACCAGGTAAAAAGCAAAAGAAGTAATACCCAGGTGCTCTAGCAGCTTTAGCCGCAGCACGCCGCGTACCCCATCCAAGTCAGCCTGCGCGCAGGCGTAAATCAGCCAGGCAAAGGCGGGCACCATCAAAATGCCGCTAACCGTAGTTAGCTGCCCGGTGCGCAGGCAAACCATCACCATCACAGCGGTGGTCACCCCTGCAAGGCACACGCTCCTAAAAGGCAAGCGCACGCCGTCGCGCAAAGCCAAAGCCAAAGCAATACCGATAATGAATTCACCGATACGCACAATCGGCAAGTGGTAGGCGTAAACATTAGCCCCATTGGCTGCCATCACCAGACCGATACTCCAGGCCACACCCGCACCAGCGGCGGCAGCTAGGTAGCGCTGCAAGGGCTTAAGTGCGTTTAGCACACTGATAAGTAGCGGTGCACACAGGTAGAAGAAAGCCTCACAAGACAGCGACCAGCTAACTGCGTTTACCCCAAAGCAATGTCATTAGGTGAGAACCAAGACTGCAGCAGCAGTGCGTTGGGAGGTACCGCAACCCAGGTTAACGGTAGCGGCGTAGCCGGCAATAGCAACGCGATAACCATCATCGCTAGGTGCGAGGGGTATACACGCGCTACACGCTTAATCCAAAACTGCTTGGCCTCCACACCGTTATAGATAGGGGTGGACCAGGTCAGTACAAAACCTGATAGCACAAAGAAAAATGCAACCCCCACATAGCCCACAGTGGACGTAGCTTTAAGCGGCATACCTGGATAAATGCGGCACAGGTGATACATGAATACACCTGATGCAGCAAAAAAACGCAGGCTGGTTAGCCTAGGTAAATTAACTATGCCGGTGTTGGGAGCCACAAAACATCCTCAAGAAAATGCAAAGCTTGTTGGGGAAACGAGCGCTATAAAACGGGAACGCACCTATTCTACTTCAGGCGTAGAAACATACGTTGAGGCATTGGTTACCCTTAAACTTAAACCATGATTGCAACACCACTTCCTACCGTTTCCGGTAGCAAAGGCACCAAGCCCACCCTCACCTTCCCTGACGCTGAGGCCCCCGCTGACCTAGAGATTCAGGTTCTCGACGCCGGCGACGGCCAGATCGTTGAGCCCGGCGACACCATCGTGTGCAACTACCTGGGTCAGATCTGGGATGGACAGGTATTCGACAACTCCTTTGACCGTGGCCAGCCGCTGAGCTTCCAGATTGGCGTGGGCATGGTTATCCGTGGTTGGGACGAGGGCCTGGTAGGCCAGCGCGTGGGTTCGCGCGTGCTGCTGTCCATCCCCTCCGAGCTAGGCTACGGCTCCCGTGGCGTGCCTCAGGCCGGCATTAAGGGCGGCGACACCCTAGTGTTCGTAACCGAAATCCTGGCAGTTCTCTAAGCTTTAGCACTGAGCTTTACTGGGCTTTAGAAGGCTAAACAACAAGGCCCCGGCTTGTAGCCGGGGCCTTCGTTGTATTAGCTATCAGCCATTGCGACGCTCACGCAGCGAGCGGCGCGTGGGCACGCTAGCCTGCGGGGCACCGAAGGCGGCAGAGGTCTGCACGGCAGTTTCCTCACCCACCGGCTGGCTGATGGAGGCAGTAGGCGGAGGCAGCGGCATACCGGTGCTTACCGGGCTGGCAACAGCCTCAGTGGTAGCGGTGTCGTCAGCAGAGTCCTGCACGGAAGGTACACTCACCGGCTCAGGGTTAACCACTGTGCTCACGCGCGGAGCAGGCTCAGGGACGGCCGTCATGGTGGCCGCCGGCAGTTGAGCCGGTACCTGGGCCGGGGCCTCGGTGCGGGCAGCGCGGCGGGCGGCGCGGCGACTCTGCTTGTCCTTAGGCAGAGGGTGGACCTCTTCCTCCTGGATGGAGACGATCTGGTTTTCGCGCTTGCGCTTGCGGTGACCGGGCAGCGGGATGAAGCCAAGCAGCTTACGCTTCTCGTCTTCCTCGTAGTAGTAGTAGTTCTGGCCGTAGCCACCGTAGCCGTAACCGTAGTAAACGCTACCGAGGTTACGACGTGAAGCACGGTTGAGCACTACACCCAGCAGACGGCCGTCAACCTGCTTGAAGATCTTGCCACACAGACGGGCCTGCTCCTTGTAGGTGCCACCCACCTCCATGACCAAGATGGCGCCGTCGGCCAGAGCCGCAAGCAGACCGGCGTCAGTAACCGGCAGTAGCGGCGGGGCGTCCATGATCACCATAGCGTCGTCCTTGAGGTAGTCCATCAAGGCCTTCATACGCTGGGAGCCCAAAAGCTCTGAGGGGTTGGGAGGGATACGTCCAGCGGGCACAACACGCAGGTTGGGCTGACCCTCAATCTTCTGAGCGACGTCGGATAGCTGCATGTCACCGGCCAGGATCTGGGTTAAACCCACAGAACCATCTAGGCCGAAGATCTTGTGCACCACGGGCTTACGCAAGTCGGTGTCGATTAGCACGGTGCGCTGACCGGAAGAAGCCAGCATCTGTGCCAACACGGCAGACATGGTGGACTTACCTTCACCAGGGTTAGCACTGGTCATAACGATTGCGCGCGGCGGGTTGTCAACATCCACGAAGCGCAGGTTGGTACGTAGGTGACGCAGGGCCTCAGCGGCCTGACCCAGACCGTCTACGTTCTGACGGCCCTTGGCGTTCAGTTCAGTGGACTTAGGTACAACCGCCAGTACAGAAGAACCCAGCAGCTCCTCAACATCGGAGTTGTGGCGTACACGGTTGTCCATCAGGCGGCGCATGAACACCACCAGGTAGCCCAATCACCAGACCAGCCAGGGCACCCATGCCGCTGAGCTTGTAGAAGTCAGGGGAGCTAGGGGCGCTGGGGGCAACTGCCTGCAGGGTCTGGGTTACGCGGGTTTCGCGGTAGCTGTTGTCCGTAGTGGTTACGTTGGTGGTGCCATCCACGCTCTGGGTGGTGGTGGTTACCTGGGTACCATCAGGGTTAGTGGTGGTCTTGGTGGTGGGCTGCACGGTAGGCGCGTTAAGGGTGGTAATCGCGTTAGCCTCATCAGACACGGCCTTGATGCCGGCATTAGCGATGTCACGAGCGCGCTCCGGGGTGGAGGCGGTAGCGGTCAGAGTGAACAGACCAGGAACGGCGTCAGCACTACCACTAAGAGTGCCCTCCATGTTGGAGGTCTTGAGGGTCTTAGCCACGCGGTTAGCCACGTTCTGCGAACCAGCTAGGACTGCATACACGCTAGCTTTCTGACCAGAAATAGAGTTCTGGCTAAAAGCATCGGTACCGGGAACTACCACCATCGCCTGGGAAGTAGCGGTGTAGGTCCATGGCTGGGCGCTGGCATAGCCGAAACCACCGGCTAGACCCAATAGCACGCATAGGATTAAGAAACCCAGGTTGACCCGGGTCATCCTAACAAAGTCTTGGATTGTCACAGTGGGTTATTGCCCTTCTTCCGAGCGGCCTGGCGATGCCAGGGATCAGGTGGGGAACCTGAAAAATCTATATGTTAGTACGGTATCAACTAGGCCTTTAGCCGCGCGATAGTAGCGGCAGAATAGTGCGCAAGTACGCATCAATGGTATCGGCCGCCGCACTCATTATTGCACCTGATCCAAGCCACACGCCCTTAGCCATGCCCAATACTGTTTTATCCATACCAGCATTACCGCTACTTGCCCTAAACCATAGCCAGTACTAGCTGAACGCGACCAAATTCCTAGACAGGTCAGGCTTTATCTTTTACCGGACTAGTTATCCGCAGGTAGCCAGCCAGCAACAGGGTGCCAACTATTAGACCGCCCAGAGTCCCCAGAGAACCTTTAACGAGAAAATCATTTGAGGTAGGGAAGCTGGACTCGCTTGGGGTAAGCGCCTTAAGGGTTTGGGTTACGCGAGTCTCGCTGTTATCAGCAGCCCCGCTTGAACCACTCTGACTTGACCCACCCTGACTAGCAATCGCGTTAGCCTCATCAGACACGGCCTTGATACCAGCATTAGCGATGTCACGAGCACGCTCCGGGGTGGAAGCAGTAGCGGTCAGAGTGAAACAGACCAGGAACGGCGTCAGCACTACCACTAAGAGTGCCCTCCATGCTGGAGGTCTTGAGGGTCTTAGCCACGCGGTTAGCCACGTTCTGCGAACCAGCCAAGGCTGCATACACGCTAGCTTTCTGACCAGAAATAGAGCTCTGGTCAAAAGCATCGGTACCGGAAACTACCACCATCGCCTGGGAAGTAGCAGTGTAGAGCTTTGGTTGAACACTGACATAACCAAGCCCGCCAGCTAACCCCAAGAGCCCGCAGAGGATTATCAAACCCACGCATCTAAGAAGTTTCCTAGCAGAATTTGAAGTTGTCACGCTAATTTTTCCCTTCTTCCAAATGTTTTAGCGGATTCAGGGAGTGGACGGGGAAGGTAGGGAGCGGACGGGGAAGGTACAAAAACTTAGTGGCGACTTAGCCGCGCGATAGTAGCGGCAGAATAGTGCGCAAGTACGCATCAATGGTATCGGCCGCCGCAGCCATAGCTGCATCTCCACGCCGATATGGGTCAGCTACGTCGCGTCCACCCCCAGCTGGCCCACGCACTGCGTGTAGCGCCTGCACTAGCTGGTCAGTGTCATAGCTCAGCCAGGCGTCATCACGCTGGAGCAAGGTGGCGGCGTCGGCTAGCTGCCCCAAAGTCCAGTAACGCTCAGCGTAGGCAGGAAAATCATCAAGCAAAGGCCACACGGTGCGAGTTAGCCATGGTCACCACTAGGCGTGAGCGACGCAAAATCCCTTCACGCATTTGGCGCGAACGCATAGCCAAGCAGTCCTCCAGGGCCACGCCACGCGCCACCGCCTGGGCCACCATGGGCGGGTCCATTTCGCGGCCAACCGTGCCCGGGCACGCCGGCACTAAAAAAGGCCCAGCCGGCATCCAAACCCAGCATTTGGCGGGAGCGCACCTCAGCATAGGCGCTACGGCAAATGTTGGCGGTGCACATAAACAGCAACCGGGGCGAGGCCCCGTAACTGCCGTTCATCGGGCATCCTTTAGGTCCATGACTTCCTCCAGAAGTGCGCCAGCAATTAGTTGACTAATAAATTCGCTTACGTCTGCCTCAATTTGGTCAGCCGTAACGTTGAAATAGGGGGCAACCCGCTGGGCTACTTCAGCCATATTCTCAGCCCCATCAGCGCCGATCCAAATAGCGCGGGCAGGGCCTTCTAGCCTAGAGATTTCGCCGTCGGGTAGTGGTGCCAAGTAAATGGCCTGCTCAGTGGGGTCGTCGTAGTAACCCAGGCGTGAGGGGTGCAGGTAGGTCACAGTTTCCTCTTAACTTTGTCCATTCCTTCACGCAAAGCCGCCCGGTAGCGCTCCACATATTCTTGGCGCACTTCAGCCGGGGTGGGTTCGTGACCTAGCCGCATGGTTAGGTGGTCGGTGTTTACTAGCAGCGCCCGGCCCACAATGCGGGCTTTAGCCAGCGGGCCGTTGGCTGCTTTAAAGCGGGCTTTCCACTCGTCTAGGCGCCCGCCCTCACCGGTGGAGAACATCATCCACAGGTCGTGGGTGGGGTCTTGGCGGTATTGGTCTAGTTCTCCTAGCGCGGCGGCTAGCCCCACTTGGGCCCCTAGTTCCCGGGCTCGACGGCGCAGGTCCGCTTGGGCGCACTCGTCTAGGGTTGCCCATACTAGGGCATAGTCGGGGTCTGATGTCCCCGAGGAGTTGCGCGCTACGTGTAGCAGCAAAATTAGGCGCTGATCGATTAGTGCTGGGGTAGCGCAGCGAACTCCACCAAGCATTTGGTGGATGCGCCGCGCCCAGAGGTTGTTAAAAGCTTTAGGGGCGGTAATCCCCGGATAGCGCCGGTGCAGATCTACATATCCCCAGGTGGGGTGGAAGAAGGTGGCCGCGTGCTCGAAAGCGGAGCCAGTTTCAAATGAGGTGTTGTGACGCCAGCCGTGATCTAGCAGGGCTTTGACGTATAGCTTTACTTGTTCTGGGCGCACCAGCACATCGGCATCGGTGCTGTGGGTTAGGGCGCGGCCAATACTGGGGTGAACTGCCGGGCCTTTGATATGCAAAATATCCACGCCTGCGTCTTGCGCTAGGACCTGCAAGGCGGCGTGGGCTAAATGCGCGCGAATTCCGATGGGGATTCCAGCGGCCCGAGAGGAGGAGTCGAGGGGCTGGCTCATAGTTCTATAGTACTTGTCCCCGGGGTGTTTTCTAGCCAGGCTCTCACGTAGGCAATAGTTGCTTGTCCTGGGGCGCTAGCAGCGCCGTCGGCGATTGTCGCAAAGGTCAGACAATTGACCAGGTCAGTGCGGCTTGGGGCGCCCAGCTGGCCCATTGAAATAGCAATTAGCGGCTGGTGGGGGTAGGCGCCGGCAAAGTCGTGGGCGGCATGTCGCAGCGCGGCCACGTCCTGGGCAGTGCGTGGCATGTAAGCCACTTTGGTGATATCCGCGCCGGCGGCAGTAATTTGCGCCAGTTTTTGGGCAATCTGGGCCGCGCTGGGGGTGGCCGTAAAGTCGTGGCAGGAGCCGACGACGTCGTAGCCACCCGCTTTAGCCTCAGCTACCAGCGCCTTACTGGCAGGGCAGGCCATCTCTATGTCTACTGCGGCCACGGCCGGGCGCAACTGTAGCAAGCTAGCCAAATAATCCTCATAGCCCTGGCCGTGACCAGCGCCTTTACCGCCCTCCGTGGTTGAACGATAGGTCAGCAGCAGCGGCAGGCTGGAGGCTGCCCTCACCGCCGTCAGCGCTGCGCGTACCTGGGCGGGATCAGCTAGCAGGTCTGCGCGCAGTTCCGCAGCCCCTGCCCCCTGCTGCTGGGCCAGACGAGCCTGGCGGGCCTGGCCGCTAGGAGCGCCGTCAGTTAGCGCCGTAGCAATCACCAGTTGACGCTCTCTGCGCGCCGCCAGCAGCAGGGCAGCAAAGGACTGGTTCATAGCTGCGAGAGGGCGATACCGTCGAGAATATCGTGCAGAGACACGTTAATGTGGCGCACCGGGTGATCGGTGTTAGCGGTGTCAGCCGCCACGCGGGCCACCATTTCATCGCAGATCAGGGCGCCGGCGGCAATTACGCTGCGGCGTCCGGGGGCAATGAATTCCCACTGCTCTAACTGCTCAGGGGTGGCATGGATGATGGCGTCGCAGGAGCGGCGCATGTCCTCTACGGGCACCTGTGCCCCACCGATTTTTTGGCTGTCGAAATATTCCAGCCCCAGGGCGTGGGCGGTAACCGCAGTGATAGTGCCAGCCAGTCCCACCAGGGAGTGGGCAGCACTGAAATCTACCTGCTCGGCAGCCGTATCCAGCATGGAACGCACAAACTCACGGGCGGCTGCTTCAGAGGCAGGGGTGACGCCTTCACTTAGGAAACGCTCGGTGACGCGCCCCGAACCCATGTTGGTGGAGATATAGGCGTCAGGGTATTGGGTGCCCAGGCTGAACTCGGTGGAACCGCCACCCAAATCCACTACCAGGCGCGGGTGGGTCATATCCACATTGCTGCCCACCTTAGAGCCCAGGAAGGCCAGGGCAGCTTCTTCTTCACCGCTGATTACTTCAGGTTCAAAACCCAAAATTGCCCAAACACCATTGACGAAAACGTCACGGTTGGCGGCGTCACGCGAGGCGGAGGTGGCCACAAACCGGGCCTGTTGCACCCCGTAATGCTCAAAACGCTCAGCGCAGGCACGGGTGAAGTCCAAGGTGCGCTCAATGGCTTCCTCATCTAGGCGCCCAGTGCGGTCTACCCCCACACCTAGGCGCACAATCTCACCTGAGCGCTCCAGCTCGTTGATGATAATGCCCTGATCGGTAAGCTCATAGTCGCCGATCAGCAAACGGATAGTGTTGGTACCGCAGTCAATAGCAGCCAGGCGCATTATTTACCGTCCTTACAGTTGCAAACCTGCTTATCCCACAGGCCGCGTTCACGCATGGTTTCAATGGCAATGTCGCCGATGGGGTTTACCCCCGCACCAGCGGCTAGTGAGTGGCCCACTAGGGCGTGTAGGCATTTAACGCGGGTGGGCATACCACCTGCGGAAATACCGGCAATTTCGTCCACGTGACCAAGCTTTTCGCGCTCTGCCAGGTAGGCCTGGTGGGCCTGGGCGTAGGCGGCGGCCAGTTGCTCATCTTCAGCTAGACGCTGGTTTAGCTCATCCATGTAGTGGGTGGCTTCCAGGGCTGAGCAGCCATATACCGCCCCTGGCAGGGTCAGGTAGAAGGTGGTGGGGAAGGGAGAGCCGTCGTCTAGACGCGGAGCGGTTTGCACCACCGCCGGGCGACCACACACGCAGCGCGCGGCAATGGCTACTACCCCGCGCGGCACGCGCCCCAGCTGTTGGCCTAGGGCTTCAATATCGGCCTGGGTAACTTCTGAACTCATTTGCTCTCGCTTTATGGGGTGGTGGTTACGGTAGGCGTGGGGCTAGTGGTTGGATCTAGCCAGCCGCGCTGGGAGGGTTCACGTTTCGCAGCCTTGGGGACTTTACCGGCTTCACGAGTGCTCTGGCGCAGGCGGTCATACCAGGGCTGGCTATTTTGGGGGGTGGAGCTGGTGGCGGTGGTTTCGCTAACTGAATCGGCGCCCACCACAATGTAGGTGGTCTCCCCCGGCATTACGTAGCCAAGGCGCCCACGTGCCTGGCTTTTTAGATAGTTGTTGTCTCGCCAGGCCTGCAGTTTGGCCTCCAGCTGGGCGTTTTCTTGCTTGGTGGCGCGCAGTTGGGAGCTAACTTCCTGATAGCGCTGATGCTGCACAAAGTAGGTGTGCACGCTTTCAGCAATAAAGAATGTAGGCACTAGCAGGGCCACTAGCACTAATAGCATCCGCAGCGAAACTGGGGTGCGCCCGTCGTCGCGTTGCTGGGGTACCTGCGGGATTTCGCCAGTGCGGGGCGTTTGTAAACGGACCCTGGGCAGGCCTTCAGGGTGGGTGCGTGGGGCTGCCTCGCTGCCGGTAGCGTTTGACGTTCGCCTCTGGCGACGACGACGTGGGTCAGCTTGGGTAGGGCGACGGGGCTTCACACCTTTGATACTACCTGAGGGCTAGATACAAAGCGGGCGGGGTGCTTAAATGCACCCCGCCCGTTTAGTCAGAGCTGGTTTAGCTCAGGACCTGCTTTATCAGGCCTTGAAGCGCGGGAAGGCGCTGGCGCCGGCGTATACGGCGTCCTCACCCAGGGACTCCTCGATACGCAGCAGCTGGTTGTACTTGTTGACACGCTCGCCACGGGCGGGAGCACCGGTCTTGATCTGGCCGGAGTTGGTGGCAACAGCCAGGTCGGCGATGGTGGTGTCCTCGGTCTCGCCGGAACGGTGAGAGGTCATGCTCTTGTAACCGTTGCGGTGGGCCATCTCCACGGCCTCCAGGGTCTCGGTTAGAGAACCGATCTGGTTTACCTTAACCAGCAGGGCGTTGGCAGCCTTGAGCTCGATGCCCTTGGCTAGACGCTCGGGGTTGGTTACGAAGAAGTCGTCACCAACGATCTGTACCTTGTCACCGATCTCGGCGGTCAGGGCTTTCCAGTCTTCCCACTCGTCTTCGCTTAGCGGGTCCTCGATGGAGACGATCGGGAAGTCCTTGATGAGCTGCTCGTAGTACTTGACCATGTAGTCGTTGTCGCGCTGCTCGCCCTCGAACTTGTAGGTCTTGGTCTCGCTGTCGAAGAACTCGGAGGAGGCAACGTCCATAGCCAGGGCAACGTCGGCGCCGGGCTTGTAGCCAGCCTTCTCGATGGCCTCAACGATCAGCTCTAGAGCCTCACGGTTGGAGTCTAGGTTGGGGGCGAAACCACCCTCGTCGCCTAGACCGGTGGACAGGCCACGCTCCTTGACGACCTTCTTGAGGGAGTGGTAGACCTCGGCGCCCCAGCGCAGAGCCTCACGGAAGGAGGGAGCACCGATGGGGGCAATCATGAACTCCTGGATGTCAACGTTGGAGTCAGCGTGAGAGCCACCGTTGAGGATGTTCATCATGGGGACGGGTAGGACGTGAGCGTTGGGGCCACCAACGTACTGGAATAGCTCTAGGCCGGCAGATTCGGCGGAGGCCTGAGCGGCAGCCAGGGACACACCCAGGATAGCGTTGGCGCCCAGCTTGCCCTTGTTGGGGGTGCCGTCTAGCTCAATCATTAGACGGTCTAGGCCACGCTGGTCAGCGGCGTCGAAGCCGATAACCTCGGGGGCGATGATGTCGTTTACGTTAGCAACGGCCTTCTCTACACCCTTACCCTCGTAACGGCCCTTGTCGCCGTCGCGCAGTTCCACAGCCTCAAAAGCACCAGTGGAAGCGCCGGAGGGGACAGCCGCGCGGGCGAAGGAACCATCCTCAAGTAGGATTTCAACCTCTAGAGTGGGGTTGCCGCGGGAGTCTAGAATCTCGCGTGCATGTACGTTCTCGATGAGGGCCACGTGGTGCTCCTAAGTAATCGAAACAGGAATATTACGTGACCAAGTCTAGCTTGCCTAAGCTACCTGCGCGAGGGTATTAGCCCTGCAAAATGACCTTTAGGTTAACCTCGCGAATAGTTCAAGCCAGTTATCGGTTACCGCAGCGGTACTAAAACGCTGCGCATAGGTCTGCGCCCGCAGCCCCACCGCCTCACGTTCGTCGTCGCACATAGCTTGACGCAAAGCTTGCGCAATGTCGTCCACCGCAAAGCCGCCAGCCAAGTAACCACCGTGCTCAGCCAACTCAATCGCGCCAGGTGAGCAGGGGGTAACTACTGAGGGCACCCCAGCCATGGCCGCCTCAACCACATTCAACCCCTGACCTTCATTGCCAGAAACTAAAGCGGATAGGCTAGCGCCACTAAAAGCTTTAGTTAAGTCATAGCAACTGCCAGGTAGGCTAACGCGGTCACTAAGGTGCAGATCAGCAACCAGAGCTTCGAGACTTTCGCGCGATGGACCTTCACCGTAAATAACCAGCTGCCAGCTTCCTTTACCTGCCCCTGTACCTGCGCAAAAGCCTGAATTAACCGATCTAGGTGTTTAGCCTCATCCAGCCTGGACAAAACCACGATTTTATTGGTTTTAGGGGCCTTGGGCAGTTCAAAAGACCTAATCGAGTTAGGCATTGTCACCACCTGGCGCCCCAGGATCTGGGCGGTTTCACGCGTGTAAGGATCAGCTAAACAGGTGAACACATCTGCCGGCGCAGCCACCTGCGGATAGTCGGGAAAATGACGCATCCACTGCATTGAAGCGTGGTTTTGGTAAACCAGCAGCGGCCGCTTGGCGCCATTGGCTGCCCACACACCCCGACCAATAGCCTCAGTTAAGCATTTTTGGGTGTTGTACTTTAACGCGATTATGGCGGTATCCGGGCCGATTTTAGCCAGGTGGCGATCTAAACGCTTTAAACAGTATTTACGCCACGCCGGCGTGTATAGGCTCAGGGCTTTTAGCTTTATGCCACCTGGCCCCGGAAAACGCTTCACCAGAGGGTTGTCGGTGGTGTACGCCTGGCCCGGGAACACCTGAAACACCTCGCCGGGCACGGGTAGCTGGCCCACCTCACGCCCTAAGGTCATATAGCTAACTGAAAGGCCGCGCCCGTTAAAGCCACGTGCCATTTCGTTTAGCGCAGAGGTAGTACCCCCTAGACCGCCAAGGTCAGAGGTAAATAAAACGACTTTATCAAGGCTCATGGTTAACTCCAGGAGCACTGCTCTAGTTAACGGCTGCGTCGGCGGCAATCTGGTCTAGCCGCGAGCGCCAATCTAGATGTTCACGTGCCCAGGTGCGGATAGCGGTGAACTTTTCTTCGTCATACTGGGTTAGGGCGGCTTTGAGCTGCTCTAGGCCCTGCGCCACATCAGTGTCGCTGAGCTGCACTAATGCGAAAGATGGCAGGATTTCGCGGGCGGTGGGGGTGTCGGGAACCTGGCCGGCTACTAGGCAGCCGTAGGCCAGTGAGTCAGTCCAGCGCGCAGTTACGTAATCCTTGGTGGGGTGGTTGTATTTGGCGCGGGCGGTGCGGGTGCCGAAAAGCTAGTACCGCTTTGGCTTGGCGGTAGGCGGTTTCCACAAAAGCCTGGTTGGCTTCATCGGTGTCACCAAATGGGGGGCGGCCAGCAAAGCTAACCCCAGCGTTGGCGGCGGCGCCGGCTACGGCGTCGTCGTCATCCCACACCTGGGGCTGACGGCCTACACGCTGCAATTCCACCTGCTTATCAGCCCAGCTCACCTGGGCTCCGGCGACATCGGCACCCCAGGGCAGCACCCCGACCGGGCAGGGCACTGCCGCCGCCCACATGTCTAGATCCTGCTGGTCAGTGACGTAGAGGTGGTCGTACCAGCCACGTGAGCGGGCCACGCGGGGGATGCGCGCCTCCCAGAAGCTGTCGATCACCCAGCCGGCCACATAGCTGTAGTGGCGGCGCACCCCGGAGCGTAAAACCGCGTTGAGGTGATCACCAATAGAGGCGATAACCAGCAGTTTTTGTTCTCCGCGTGGGCGTGGCGGCGGCAGCAGGGTGGCTAGTTTGCCTAACCGCCCAGCGGGCAGGGATTCGGCTGGGATTTTGATTAGGCGGCCGCCAAGGTGCTCGGCAGCGATCTCAGCGAGTTTTAAAACCGGGCCCCAGCCACGTCCGCCAGGCAGAATTACCGCAACATCCATAACCTGTAATTTACCTGCAAACTTCCTGGGTGTACACGCAAGAGCGCGGCCGTTTTGCATCCGCGCCGCGCGGGCGGGTCAGCTGCGCGGATGCGGGCAAGGCGCCGGTGCGTTTGGCGCGTGATGGGCGCACCGCACTTAGCGGCTGCGGTATTTGGTGGCTTCGGTTTCGTATTCGGCCTCGCCGGCCACAACCGCATGCAAGAACACCTGCGCCCAGCGCAGCAGCTCACTGGCACTTAAAGTTTCACGGCGCAAACCGCGCGTGCCCGGGGCGGGCACCACCAGGGTGCGGGTGGCTGGCTTAATGACTGTGCCCGGATAGAGGCGCTTGACGCGCATCGCTCCCGACTCAGGTAGGGCCACCGGCGCAAAACGGATAGATTTACCCTGCGCCACAATCTCGTACACCCCCAAGCTGGCTGCATATACGCGCAGACGGGCCAGCTGCGCCAGGTTTCTGGGTGGGCTCAGGCACCGGGCCGTAACGGTCAGCTAGCTCCGCTAGGACGTCGTCGACGTCGCTATCAGACTTAGCTGCAGCCATCTTTGCGTAAGCCTCCAAACGCAAGCGCTCATGGGGCAGGTACTCCTCGGGAATATTGGCGTCAATGGGCAGCTCCACCTTCAAGTCAGGTTCAGCTGCCTCCTCATCTTCACCCAGGCCCACGCCGCGCTTGTAGGCTTCCACCGCATCACCCACCATGCGCAGATACAGGTCAAAACCAACCCCGGCGATATGCCCGGACTGCTCCCCGCCCAGCAGATTACCGGCGCCGCGAATTTCTAGGTCCTTCATGGCCACCTGCATACCCGCACCCAAATCAGTGTTGTTAGCAATGGTGCGCAGACGCTGGTGGGCGGTTTCAGTAAGGGGCTTGTCGCCCGGGTATAGGAAGTAGGCGTAGGCCCGCTCACGTCCACGCCCCACCCGGCCACGCAGCTGATGCAGCTGGCTTAGCCCCATACGGTCGGCGCGGTCCACAATCAAACGTGTTGGCGTTAGACACGTCCAGGCCGGTTTCCACAATGGTGGTGCACACCAGCACATCAATTTCACGCTTCCAGAAGGCGTCAATTACCTTCTCTAGGCGGTGCTCACTCATCTGCCCGTGGGCGGTGGCGATATTAGCTTCAGGCACCAGTTCAGTTAGGCGCGCAGCCACCGCATCAATGTCTTCAACCTTGTTGTGCACATAGAACACCTGCCCCTCACGCAGCAGCTCACGCCTGATGGCGGCGCCCACCTGCTTAGTCTCATAGGGGCCTACATAGGTCAAAATCGGGTGGCGGTCCTCCGGCGGGGTGGCCAGGGTGGACATTTCCCGCAGCCCGCTAACCGCCATTTCCAGCGTGCGCGGGATGGGGGTGGCGGACATGGACAGCACATCCACATCTGTGCGCATAGCTTTGAGGGCTTCTTTATGCTCCACCCCAAAGCGCTGCTCCTCATCGATAATTACCAGCCCCAGGTCTTTAAATTTAACTGAGCCGGTCAGCAAGCGGTGGGTGCCTACGACGACGTCGATACGCCCCTGCTCAAGGTCACGCAGCACCTGCTGGCTTTCTTTAGCGCTTTGGAAACGCGACAGCTGCGCCACGGTCACCGGGAAGCCGGCAAAACGCTCCGTGAAAGTTTCTGCGTGCTGAGACACCAGCAGCGTGGTGGGCACCAGCACCGCCACCTGCTTGCCGTCTTGGACAGCTTTAAAGGCAGCCCGCACCGCAATCTCAGTTTTGCCGTAACCCACATCCCCACAGATCAGGCGATCCATAGGGGCGCTCTTTTCCATATCAGCCTTAACCTCATCAATGGTGACCAGCTGATCAGGGGTTTCAGTGTAGGCAAAAGACTGCTCTAGCTCCGCCTGCCAAGGGGTGTCAGGGCTAAAAGCGTGGCCCTTAGCGGCCTGGCGGGCCGCATACAGGCGCACCAGCTCCCCGGCGATTTCACGCACCGCCTTGCGGGCTTTAGCCTTAGTTTTTTGCCAGTCGGCGCCACCCATCTTGCTCAGCGCCGGGGCGTCGCCACCCACATATTTACTAACCGCATCAAGCGAGTCAGTAGGCACCATGAGCCGGTCAGCAGGCTGACCACGCTTAGAAGGCGCATACTCAATCACCAAATATTCGCGGCTAGAGTTACGGTTTCCGGGCACAGGCCGGCGCGTGAGTTCCACAAAACGCCCCACCCCATGGTGCGAGTGCACCACCAAATCACCCGGATGTAGCGATAGGGGGTCAACGCTACGCTTCGAGCGCCGCGCCGGCACCGCCTTAGGGGCGCGCGGAGAAGCACTAGCTCGCCCGGTGATCTGCGACTGGCCAATAAAAGCAAATTTTTGGGAAGGAATCAGGAAAGACTGATAAGCCGAGGCAGGCAAAATCCGCACCACGCCGTCGCCGCTACCATCGCTAGCGCCCAGATCCGCAGCCTCATCCAAATCAGCCACAATGCGGGCCGGAATATCTCCCTCACCCAAAACCTCAGCCAAACGGCGCGCCGGGCCCGGGCCATCAGCGCTAATAACTACCCGCCAGCCAGCCTTAGCCTGCTGCCCCACCTGGCGGGCAGCCGCCTCAAAGCCACCGCCATAGCCGGGCACCTCAGTAATAGGCAAACTAGGCATATCCGGGGCGCTAGCAAAAGGCATTAAACGACCACCACCCCAGGCCCTTAGCCAAGCTCAACTGGCGCACATCAGCCAAATGCGCAAAAGCCGCCGCCGACAAATCCACCGGCACCTGCCCACCCGAAGCCGCGCTAGTCCAGGCCGCCGCCAAAAACTCCTGGGTGGTGGCAGCCAAATCCTCAGCGCGACGACGCACCCGCTCAGGCTCGCTAATCACAGTCAGGCGCTGGCCAGTCAACTCCAGCAGCGGCACCATCTTGTCCACCAGCACCGGCGCCAGGGACTCCATGCCCTCAACGTAAATGCCCTCAGCTAGTTTTTCCAGCAAATCTGCCGCACCCGGGATCTTAGTGACCAGGGCGGCGGCGCGCTCGCGGACGACGTCGTTAAGCAGCAGCTCACGGCAGGCGGTAACCACCACCGGGGCTTTTAAAACCTCAATTGAGCGCTGGTCTGAAACCGCGAAGGAGGAGATTTCATCAATCTCATCCCCGAAATAGTCCACACGCACCGGGCGCGGGCAGGTGGGCGGGAAAACATCCAAAATACCGCCGCGCACGGCAAACTCGCCGCGATTTTCCACCATATCCACGCGGGTGTAAGCCATTTTCACTAGGCGCTCGGTGGCCGCCTCCAGGGTAGCTCCGCGCCAGCGCTCAAGGTGAGCGGCTCAATTTCACCCAGCCCCGCGATTACCGGCGCCAGCAGCGCCCGCACCGGCACCACCAGCACGCCGATAGCGCCCTCTTCACTGTGGGCTAGGCGGCGTAGCACGGCCAGGCGCGCGGCCACAGTGTCAGCCCTGGGCGACAGGCGCTCATGGGGCAGGGTTTCCCAAGCCGGCAGCATCTCTACTGCCTCATCGGGCAGGTAGCAGCGCAGCGCCGCCACCATTTCTTCAGCTTCACGGGTGGTTGCGCACACCACCAGCAGCGGGTGGTTTACTTGCGGCCTGACGGCGTCTAAACCCGCCTTCCCCAGGGCCATTGCAGCCAGTAGGGCCGGGCGCACCCCGGGCACAACCGCCGCCGTGTAGTCGGTACGTACACGTGAACTGGCCAGGTCAATGACCTGTGAAACCGCAGAATTTTGAGCTAAAACATCGAGCAGGGCCTTCAGACGCACGCTCAGGATTCTAGTCGACCCGGATAGTTTTGCCAGCCGCCGTCAATTTCGTGAATAAAGTTCCAGCGCGGGTCACGCCACAGCTCACTGGCGGTGGGCACGTCCCCCTGGTGGAAGGCGGGGGCCACAATGTTTTCCAGCTGCGTGCCCAGCACCTGAGCAATAAAGGCGCCCCAGTAGGAGAAAGTGGAGTTAGCCAGGATCAGCCGCTTAGCGCAGGCCAGCACCGCCAGGTCATCAAACATGTCGCGGCGGTTCTCATTAACCACAAACTCTAGCTGCGGGGCTAGGTGGGTGAGGTTGTCAACACACCAGGGCACATTGTCACTAACTAGCACCACGCGCCCCACCGGCCCTAAAGCTAATTGTTTAGCTAGCGCCTGGCGCACATATTCCACAATGTTAATGCCAAATTCTGGTTCAAAACGGCTGTTGTAATAGTCGCCGCGACGCACGTTAATAACTAAGTCATCATCACGCACAAAAGCCTGGGCGCGCTCTAGGCTCTGCTTAAAACCGTCAGATGTTAGCAGCACGTCTTTAATAAAGCGGGCGCGCTCTTGCGGAGTGTAGTCCACCCCCTGAGCTGCCCCCATATAGGTGGCGCGGCGGTCAGTAAAGCGTATCTGGTCTGAGGTGATTGATAGCTTACGCAGCCCCGGGAACATCTCCAGCCAGGCGTCCTGGTTAGGGAAATAAAGCACCTTAGAAATTAGGCCCTTATCTAAAGTGCGCGAATATGCCAGCTGCCACTTGAACAGGTTATTACCACCATTAAAACCAATGGCAGTTAATATGACTTCACGCTTGCCGCGTCGCACCAAAGACAAAGCTTTAGCTTTAAATGTCATAATCTTTTAGCTCCTAAACCGCGCTTTATTAATGCAGCTCACAGCGACACACTGCACACCATATATTTCACTTACCTGTCAACCATCATATATATCCCACAGGCTTACAAGCTAGACTGGGGTAACCAACGAGTAAAAGGACCCAGCCATGCCCGCTTGCGCGCTCAGTGTGGTAATCCCCTTCTACGGGGACCCAGCTGCCACCCTTCCCTTACTAGAGCAGCTAAAAGCACAAGTAGACGCCCCTGATTTCGAGGTAATCGTTAGTGACGATTGCTCTCCTGAGCCTTTCCCGGATGTGCCCGGGGTTAAAGTAATTCGTCGTCAGACAAATGGTGGTTTTGGTAGCGCCGTAAGCACCGGCATTGCCGCCGCCACTGGCACTTATGTTCTAATCCTTAACTCCGACGTCGAGCTAGAACCCAACTTCTTAGGCAGCTATTACCGTGCCGCCCTGCCCTGGATGCCCGCCATTGTGACCCCTGCCGTAATTAATGAGGTAGGCGCCACACACTGGAATGGCCGACACTTCCCCAACGCCCTGCACCAGGGTATTGAATGGCTCACTCCCCTGGCCCGGCTGCGTCACCTGCCGGTGCTCCATGAGCTGGTAGGACACGACACTTTGGCCGACAATACCCACACTGAAGTGGCCGATTGGGTGGTGGGCGCAGCCATGCTGCTGCCGCGTCAGGCCTTTGTAGCAGTGGGCGGTTTTGACTCACGCTTCCACATGAATAGTGAAGAAGTTGACCTGCAGTTGCGCCTACGTCAGCTAGGGTTACCTTCGGTAGTGCTCAGCCAGCCCACCTTGGTGCATGCTGGCGGCGGTTCCTCAGCTTCCGATAAGCGCCGGCAGTGGCTGGTTGACTCGCGTTTCATTTACGCCGACAAGTGGCATGGTCCCAGTGGCGTAAAGCGTCTGCGCACAACCTTAAAAGCTGCCTCGTATATCAATTTTGCTTGGAACCTGACCCGGCAGGCGCGCGGCGTGGATGTGTCCGCCCGCGAGCGCCTAGCTACCGAATTGGCGTTTTTGCCAGCCTAAAATTGCCCCCGATTCCCTTACAAGCTAGTAACTTAGCTAGTACCCAAATCAATTACCCAACGCATGCCGATCGGTCCCAAGCATGAGTAAAAAACTGTTATTGGTTAGCCCTGTGTTCCACGGCTACTGGCAGGGCATAGCGCAGGCTTTTAAGCAGCGCGGTTACACCGTGTTGCCCTACTGCTATGACCGTTTAGAGAATGCGGCGCACCGCGTGGAGCATAAGCTCAAAATTGAATTGGCTGACCGGCGCGATCCGCATGGTTTGCCCGGTTCGCGTTTGCACGCCCAGCAGGTTACTGCCCGCTGTGCACAGTTGGTGCGTTCGTCTCGCCCTGACGTGGTGGTCACCATTAAGGGCGACATTTTGCAGGCTGATTACTGGCAGTCTATTGAGGAAGTTGGGGCCAAGCGCATTACTTGGTTCTACGATGAGCTGCGCCGCATGAATGTGGATGAAGCGGGTTTGCAGATGCGTGGTCCGATCGCCACGTATTCTGCGATCGACGCCGCCGCTATGGCTGAGCGCGGTTTGGATGCGTTCTATTTGCCACTGGCTTTTGATTCCAGCTTGCCCTTTAGCCCGGTAGCTAGCGACGCCGTCGTTTTTGTGGGGGCCCGTTACGGCCAGCGTGAGCCGATGTTGCGGGCTTTATACCAGGCGGGCGTGGATGTTAAGGCTTATGGGCGCGCTTGGTCTAAGCACTGGTGGGATCGGGCCCGCACCTGGTCTTGGCACCGCCCGGCGATCCCTAGCGGGCGCGACTTGGACCGTTCGCATGCCTATGGGGTGATGGCTGGGGCGCGTGCCTCGCTGAACCTGCATGGGGATCAAGACGGTTTCACTATGCGTACTTTTGAAGCTTGTGGCGTGGGTGGTTTGCAGATTGTTGATCGCGCCGACGTCGACAGTCTCTATGATCCGGGCAGTGAGCTGCTGGTTTTCCACTCCACCCAGGAGCTGGTGGAGCTGGCTGAGCGCGCCGGGACTGAGCCGCAGTGGGCGCAGGCCATTGCCCAGGCGGGCCGTAAACGTACTTTGGCTGAGCATACTTTTGCTCACCGCGTGCAGGCTTTGGAGGCGCGCTGGCAATGATTATTCCTGAAGATGGCCTAGTTTTCGCCACTGATCTGGAGGCTTGGCAGGCTTGGTTGGCTAGCCGCAACCGGGTGCGGCAGCTAAAAACTGCTGTGCGCGAGCGGGTTTCGACGCCAGCGCCAGTGGATATTGTGGTGGCTTTGCGTGGTCAGCCGCGTGCCCTGGCGGTGTTGGAGGCGGCTTCGCCTTCTCACCTAGATGCCTATGAGCGCCCAGCGCTGATGCTAGACGAGGTGGCGATTGCTTTTCCGCGTGCCTTGTCTGAGCGCTATGAGGGCGGCCAGTGGCAGCTGGTGGATTGGGCGCAGGCCGCTGATTCACAGCTGCTAGCTAAGGTGGAGCGGGTGTTGGCCCCCGGGCACTATTTGGGGGTTAGTACCGAGGTTTACGCTTGGGCCCGCGCACGCGACATTGAGTTTTTAGTTGAGCAGCATGGCCTGCTTACCCCGTTTATGGCGCCGCTAGCTGCGGGGGCGCGGGCTTTGGTGTGGTCCCAGGCCGACGGCGAATTTTGGGCTAGTTCGCGCACTGACGTCACCTGGCAGGTGGTGGGCAGCCAGCTGCTGTTTAACGCCGCTTTGCAGCCGCGTATTAAGGTCTGCGCTACGGCGCGGCCACTGTTTTTAGGTCAGCTGCATGGGGCCGAGATTGGCCGCAGCTATATGGCTCAGGTAAGTGAGCGTTTTTGCCGTGACACTGGCGCGATTTACCGGCCGCACCCTTCTGAAAAAGATAAAGCTTCACGTTTAATTCACGCCTATTGGCGTAGGCGCGGAATTGAATTTGATCCGGGCACCAGCCCACTGTTTGAAACCAACCGTCCGGTAGTTTCGGTGTTTTCCACCGGAACCTTGGAGGCGGCCGCGCGCGGCATTCCTGCCTGGGTGTATGCACCTAACGCCCCCAGCTGGGTGCACTCTTTCCATACCCGCTACGGCCTGTCGCGTTGGTCTGACATTCCCTACGGTTGCCCCCCAGGTGCCAGCCCTTGAACCGGCCACGGCAATCGCCCAGATTCTGGCTGCTTAAGCCAGTACGTGAATCCCCGCACGCCCGGTGACTGGCTGGCGTGCTCCAAGCTACAATTGTTAGCAAATGTCATGCTTTTTGCGTGGCTACGTTCCCGTTATTACACATTGAATAGGACTATTCAGTCATATGAGCACCCTGTGTGTTATTCCCGTGCGCGGCGGCTCTAAAGGAATCCCGCGTAAGAACCTGCGTGATGTAGGTGGCAAGCCCCTGGTGGTATGGACCATCGAGCAGGCCCTGGAAGCCAAAGACGTCCGCGTAGTGGTTTCCACTGAAGATGAAGAAATCGCGAGCGTAGCGCGCGCAGCCGGCGCCGAGGTGATTGACCGCCCCGCCGAGTTAGCCCAGGACACCACCGCCACCGAGCCGGTGATTGTGCACGCCATGGACTATCTGCGTGACAAAGAAGGCTATGAGCCTGAGTTCGTGATGCTACTGCAGGCCACCAGCCCGGTGCGCCGTCCGGGCACCATTGACCGCGCTATCGCCCAGGCCCGCGAAACCGGTGTGGACTCGCTGGTTGGCACCGTGCCGCAGACCCCCTTCCTGTGGTGGACTGCCCGCGATGGTCACGGCCCCACCGCCGACTTTGAGGTGGACCACCGTCCGCGTCGTCAGGAGCTAACCCCTGACCAGTTCCGCTACCGCGAGACTGGCTCCCTATATGTAACCAAGCCGTGGGTTTACCGCGAACGCAACAACCGTATCGGCGGCAACATTGGTCTATTCGTCATGGATGAGGTTGAGGGCATCGACATTGACGGTCCCCTTGACCTAGCCCTAGCCGGCAAAACCCTTATCGAAATGCGTCAGCAGGAAGGTCTAGCATGAGCATCGAGCGTTCCATTACCCCTTACGTAGCTTTCGCTGACGACTCTTTGCTCAGCACCCTAGCTAAAATCAACGCCAACAAGGCCCGCACTATCTTCCTGGTAGATGAGCACGGTGTACTGCAGGGTTCACTTACCGACGGCGACGTGCGTCGCTGGCTTACCGCCGGCAACTCCAACATGGAGACCAGCGCCATTAAGGTAGCTAACCGCTCCCCGCGTACCGTCACCGAGGGCACCTTGGTTGACGAGCTGGACTGGAAGTTCCGCGACGGCGTCAGCCTAGTGCCGGTGCTCGATACCCGTGGCCGCATGGTGGCTATCGCCTCCCCCACCAACGACTCCTTCACCGTTGGTAGCCACCGCGTTGGTAAAGACCAGCCCACCTTCGTAATCGCTGAAATTGGTAACAACCACCAGGGCAGTGTTGACCTAGCCAAGCAGCTGGTAGACCTAGCTGTGGAAGCTAAGGCTGACTGCGTTAAGTTCCAGCTGCGTGACATGGACGCCCTCTACCGTGGCGCTTCCGGCAAGATCACTGCCGGTGAAGACCTGGGCGCCCAGTACACCCTGGACCTGCTCACCCGCTTCTCCCTGTCGGCCCCCAAGATGATTGAAGTCTTCGATCACTGCCGCGACAAGGGCATTGACATTATGTGCACCCCCTGGGACCTACCCTCCCTAGAGGTACTGCTAGAGTACGGCGTCGACGGCCTAAAGATTGCCTCCGCTGACCTAACCAACCACGCGCTGCTAACCGCCGCCGCTAAAGAAAACCTGCCCATGATCGTCTCCACCGGTATGAGCACCGAGGATGAGATCAAGGAGTCGGTGGCCCTGCTGCGTCGCTACGGCGCCCCCTACGCCCTACTCCAGGTGCAGTCCACCTACCCGGCCCCCTTCAAGGACCTGAACCTGCGTTACATGCAGCGTCTAGCTGAGATCGGTGACTGCCCGGTGGGCTACTCCGGTCACGAGCGTGGCTACCACATCCCCATGGCTGCGGTGGCCCTGGGCGCGTCGGTGATCGAAAAGCACTTCACTATTGACCGCAACCTTGAAGGTAACGACCACAAGGTTTCGCTGCTGCCTGACGAGTTTGCCGCCATGGTGCGTCAGATCCGTGACGTGGAAGCCGCCCTGGGCACCGCCGAAGCCCGCGTAGTGGCCCCCGGTGAGTTCATGAACCGCGCCAACCTGGCTAAGTCTTTGGTGGCCGCCCGCGACATCAAGTCCGGTGAGCGCATCACCGCCGACGCCGTCGACGTTAAGAGCCCCGGCCGTGGCCTGCAGCCCAACTCGCTAGACAAGCTGGTGGGCCGCATTGCTCGCCGCAACGTAGCTGCCGGCGACTTCTTCTACGAGGGCGACATCTCCGACAACCCCGCCCGCCCGCGCGACTACCACTTCCGTCGTCCGTGGGGTGTGCCGGTGCGCTACCACGACTTCCAGGCCATTTTGGACGCCGGCGCCAAGCCTGACTTCCTGGAGTTCCACTACTCCTACAAGGACCTGGACATGGACGTGGACGAGGTGTTCGCGGCCTACAAGGACAACCCGCTACCCATGGGTTACACCTGCCACCTGCCCGACCTGTTCAGCGGTGACTTCATTTTGGACCTGGCCTCCCCCGACGACGCCGTGTGGGAGCGCTCTATCCGCGAGCTACAGCGCACTATCGACATCACCAAGTCGCTGCGCCCCTACTTCACTCAGGAAGAGGACCCGGTCTTTATTGCCACCCTGGGTGGTTTCACCAAGGAAGGCCCGGTTGACCCTGAGCAAATCCCGGCCATGTATGACCGCATCATTGAGGGTCTAAAGCACGTGGACTACTCCGGCGTGCGCCTAGCCCCCCAGACCCTGCCGCCTTACCCGTGGCTACTGGGTGGTCAGCAGTACCACAACCTGTTTATGAGCCCCTGAGGCGCTGCGTGACTTTGCCGAGCGTAGCGGCCTACAGATCACCTACGACATCTCCCACTCGATGCTGTCGGCTAACCACGAGCACCGCCCGCTGCGTGAATACACCGAGATCCTCGCCCCGCTAGCCGCCCACCTGCACATTGTTGACGGTAAGGGCGTTGACGGTGAGGGCGTACAGATCGACGAGGGTGACGTTAACTGGCCTGAGCTGGCTGAGCAGCTTGACCGCCTGGCCCCCGGCGTGTCCTTCATTCCCGGAAATCTGGATGGGCCACGTTAACAACGGCGAGGGCTTCTGGACCGGTCTAGACCGCCTGGAGAAGTACCTGTGACAGTGGCTTATAAAGGGCGTAGCGGGTAACGCACCAATCGCGCTATGGGTAGTTCCGGTTGCTGAGATCGGTGGGGTGGCACGTCATGTTCTCGACGTCGCCCGCACCGGCCTGCCCCGTACCCGCATGGTGGTGCTGTGCCCACCGGGAGCGCTAGCTGAGGAACTAACCCAGCTGGGGGTGCCAGTACTGGCTGAAAGCTTTGGCCCTAACTATGGGCTGGCCGCTTCAGTGCGGGTACTGCGCCACGCGGTAGCCAAGCTACGCCCGGCCATTGTGCACACGCACCTAGCCTATGCAGATATTGTGGGCGCCTTAGCAGTGCCGTTAACCGGCCCCCACCAAGCTGGTGTCAACTGAGCATGGCATCGCCTACGATGACAGTGTCTACCACGGCAGTAGCTTCAAATCGGCTTTGATGAGCCGCGCCCACCAGGCGCGCTGTGAGCGTTTCGATGCGCTTATGGCCTGCTCGGTGGCTACCGCCGACGCCATGGAAGCCAAGTGGCACCCGCGCCGGGTGATCGACGTACTACACAACGGCGTCGACGCCCCCACCGCGCCCAGCCAGCGCAAGGAGGGCCTGCGGATTTTGTCCCTGGCCCGCCTGGCGCCAGAAAAGCGCATTTTGGAGCTGCTTAAGGGATTCTCGCTGCTTAAGCGCGATTACCCCCAGGCCACGCTGACTATTGCCGGCACCGGCGAGGAGGAGGCAGCCCTACGCGGCGCGGTTGAGTCGCTGGGGCTAACTGACTGCGTTGACTTCCCCGGCTTTCGTTGACGCCCTGCCAGGCGCTAGCTAGCCACGACGTGCTCGCGCAGCTGTCGGTGTGGGAAAACTGCTCTTACTCGCTGCTAGATGCAGTGGTTAGCGGCATGGGCGTGGTGGCTACGCCAGTTGGTGGCAACCCTGAGATTCTGCCTAGCCAGTGTCTAGTGGACGCCTATGACGTCACCGCCATCGCCCAGGCACTAGCTAGCCAGGGTCTAGAGCTGGCCCAGCGCCCGCAGCTTAACCCCTACTGGCCTAGCGTGTCCGACATGTGCCACTCCATCGTCAAGGTCTATCAGGGGTGTTTCAAGTGACTCGCTTTACCCTAGCTGCTAATAACGGCGAAATTGGTGGCGGCGAGGTCATGCTGCTACGCACCGCTAAGGTGCTGCGTCAGCTTGGCCATGAGGTCACCGTAGTAGCCCCGGCCATTGCCGACGGCGTAGGTGCGGCGGCCGCTAAAGCTGGTTTTGCCACCGTGGCTATTAAAAGGCCAGGGACGCAAAGCCTATATGCGTAACCTACGCGCTTGGGATGCCAGCCAGCGTCAAGGCGTGCTGTGGTGCCACGGGCATGTGCCCGCACTGGCTACCGTAGGTCACCCCCAGCGCATTGTGCACCTGCACCAGGCCCCCAGCTTTAAGCATGTGGTTTCTGGCAGGTTAGCGGCGTGCGGCGCCCTAGCTTTGGCTGTGCCCAGCGCCTCCATGGCTAAGCACTTCCCTACCGCCCAGATTGTTTACAACTGGTGCGAGGAGGTTAAAACCGAGCCTAAAGGTGACCTTAAGGCCCCCATCACGGTGGGTTTCCTCGGGCGTCCCAGCCCCGATAAGGGCATTGAGGTTTTAGCTGAGGCTATGGCACAGCTAAACGCCACTCGTGGGAACGCTTTTGAGCTGGTGGTTGCGGGTGAACCCCATTTTGTCGACGCCGCCGAGCGCGAGCGGGTAAGCGCCGCCCTGGCCCCTATCGCCAGCTTCACCAAGCAGCTGGGATGGACCAAGCGTGAAGACTTCTTCAACCTGGTTGATTTGGCTGTTTTCCCCTCGATTTGCCCTGAGTCCTTTCGGGCTTATGGTCGCTGAGGCGATGAGCGCCAAGGTGCCCCTTCGTGACTTCTATCGCGGGAGCGCTACCTGAGGTTGCTGGTCGGGACTACTCCTACCAGATAGTCCCCGATGACGTCGACGAGCTAGCCGACGCCGTCGCCGCCATAGTGGACACCACCCCAGCCAAACGGGCCAAGCAAGTTGATAAAGAATGGCACCGTTGGCAACGTAAGTTCTCCCCTGAGGCCGCTACCAAGCGCATTGCCGCTTTCCTTACCGACGTGCTACCCCAGGAGGTTAAATGAGCCGCGCGGTTAAGCCCGGCGCTATCGACTGGGATGTGTTTTTCCGCAAGGATGACTCTTCGCTGCAGGCACTGCTGCGTAAATCCCCATCCTTGCTGGAAATGATCCTGTTCATCCCACTGTGTTTGCGCCTGGAAGGCTTTGTTCCGGGCGTGCCGGTAGCCGATATCAGCGCCATACTGCTGTCCCTGATGGCCTTTGGACGTAAACCCAAGGTGGGTTGGCAGCCGGCCTTTGGCTACCGCATGCTGTTGTTCGCGATCCCTGCCTGGATGGCAATCGCAGGTGTCTATAACGACCAGCTGCCCTTTACCCGTATGGGCCACATTGTGGCTTGGGCACTGGTAATTGCCGCCTCCACCTCGGGGCGTCTAAACATGCGCGCCCTGGTGGGCTCCATTGGGGTTTCGCAGGTTATCGCCACCGCCTACGGCATTATCACCCTGCCTCAATCAACCTACCCTGGCCGTATGATCGGTATGTTTGGTGACCCCAACACCGCCGGTTTGCACCTGCTAGCATTGGGCTTGGTTTACGCCGGTATTGCCCAGCGTAACCGCAAGTACTTCATTGTGCTGGCTATCTCCGTACTAGGGTATTTTCCTAACCTTCTCGCGTACCACCTGGCTGGGTCTAGGCCTGGCTTTGGCCTGGGTGTTCATCCCTAAAAACTTTAATGTTTGGCTTAAAGCCACGCTGCTGTTTGGCGTATACAAAGCGGTGATTGGTTACGCCAATGACGTTAAGAACGAGGGTTCATTCTCTGACCGTGCCGGTTCTGACCACCTGCGCTCACTGATCGTACCGCTGGAAGAAAAACTGGTAGCCGAAAACCCCTTCACCGGTCACGGCCCCGGTACCCTTACCGTCAAACTGGGTGAAAACGAGTTCTTCTTCCACTCCAGTTACCTGCTGCTGCGCGCTGAAGGCGGCTGGATCATGTTCTACCTGATGCTGACGCTAGTAGTGCTCACCATCGTCAAAGGTCAGCCACCCGCTATCCAGCCCTACCTAACCGCTACCTGGAAGCCACCCCGATCGCAATTTTGGTGTGTGCGGCCAACCTGGGCAACGTGTTCTTGTCTTACCCCTGCCTGTTTGGCCCTGGCTGCCTGTACCTGGTGGGCGCATGCCCCCGGCGCTGATGAAGAGCAGCTAGCCAAGCTTGATACGCCAGTTGAAGAGGATCTACGCGCCAGCCAAAACAAGCTGGTTAACTACCTGGCTGGGCACGAAAATGTCATGGCCAAATACGACAAGTTGGAAAAGTTGGAAGAAGAGGCCAGCAAGGCATGAACCAACCGCGTACTTCCATCATCATCCCCTCCTATCGGGGAGAAGCCAAGCTACCCACCCTGCTTAACGCCTTAAGCCAGCAAAGCGACACCGATTTTGAAGCGGTAGTAGTAATCGATGGGCTGCTCGATAACAGCCCGGAGATTATCGACTCCTTTGCTAGCCAAGGCGTGCCGGTGCGGGCCGTGGTGCTGGAGCAAAATCAAGGCCGCGTAGCCGCTCTAAACGCTGGTTTTAGCGCCGCTAAAGGCCAGGTTTTGGTGCGTTGCGACGACGATCTTGAACCTGGTGCAGACTTTGTGGCCGGGCACTGGGCGCGCCACCAAGGCCAGCCCTGCGGCGTCGTCGGGCTAACCATAGACATCCTGCCGCCATCAAAGTACACCCGCGTATACGGCGCCACCCGCACCCGCGCGGCCCTAGCTGCCTCCTACCGGGGCGCTATCCCAGCTTGGCGTCACTGGGCAGCTAACTGCTCTGTTAGGCGCGAAACCTGGGAAAAAATCGGCCCCTACGACACCGCCTACCAGCACTACGGTTGGGAGGATGTGGACTACGGCTACCGCCTACATGAGGCCGACATCCCGGTAATTTTGGCCCCAGAGCTGGAAACTTTGCACCACGGCGCGGCCACAGACACCGTCAAGCGAGCCATGCGCGCCTACCATTCAGGCGCGGCACGGCGCACTTTTGACCAGCTACACCCCGGCGCTATCGCCCCGGTAGCAAGCGGCGGCGGCTGGTGGGGCAAACTAGTTGGGGCGGTAGCTAGCCGCACTAACGAGGAGAGCACCGAGCAGCTAGCCAATTTCACAGATAGCGCTATTGGCGTATTGCCCGGACCATTTGCTACTAAATTAGTAGCGTTGAATGTCGAAGCCGCCTCCCTTAGCGGCTACTGCCACAGTGAGCAGGTCAACGCCCGCTTCTAAGGTACAAAATTCCATAAAACTACTTCCTCGCCCCATTTCCCTTACATTCTTGCCATAGGCAGAAGAGAGACCTTGATGAGTGAGCACTTTAGCGTTGCCATCGCCCACGATTACCTAACCCAGCGTGGCGGCGCGGAACGAGTGGCCTTAGCCATGCACCAGGCTTTTCCCCAGGCCCCGATTTTCACCACCCTATACGACCCAGAAGGCACCTTCCCTGAGTTCAAGGACGCCGATATTCGCGTCACCGCCCTAAACCGGGTAGGGGCCTTCCGCCACGATCACCGCATCGCCTTGCCGCTACTAGCCCCGGCGACGTCGAAAATTAAGATCAACGCGGACGTGACCCTGGTGTCTTCCACCGGTTTTGCGCACGGGGTTAAAACTACTGGCGCCAAGCTGGTTTACTGCCACTCCCCGGCCCGTTTCCTGTACCTGCGCGAGCAGTACCTGGGCCAGTCCTCACGCCCTATCACCCAAGGTGCTGGGGCTAAACGCGGTGTATGCGCCGCTGCTGCGTTGGGATAAGCGCGCTGCTCACAGCGCCACCCGCTACCTGGCTAACTCCTCTATTGTTAAAGAGCGCATTGAGCGCGTCTACGGCATTGAGGCTGACCTACTCTTCCCCCTGGCGGGATTGACGCCAGTGCCAGCCAGGAAACTGTGGACGAGATTTCCAGCTGGGCTGGGCAGTTCTATCTGGTGGTCTCGCGCCTGATGCCCTACAAGAATGTTGATCGCGCCATAGCGGCTTTTGCTGACATGCCCCAGCGCAAGCTGGCAATTGTGGGTAAGGGGCCTGAGGCTGAGCGCCTAGCGGCTATGTGCCCAGACAATGTGCGCATGTTCCAGGGCCTAAGTGACGGCCAAATGCGCTGGCTATACGCTAACTGTCGGGCCCTGATTGCACCTTCCTTTGAAGATTTTGGGCTCACCCCGCTGGAGGCTTACAGCTTTGGTAAACCGGTACTGGCCCTGCGTGGAGGTGGCTACCTCGACACTGTTGTAGAAGGCCAAACTGGTCTATTCTTTTCTAAGCCCACCAGCGCTGATATTGCAGCCATCGTGGACAAGAACGAGCAAATCACCTGGGATCACCCTGCAATCCGCGCCCACGGCGAAAAGTTCTCCCTGGACCGTTTCATCCAAGCCCTGCACCAGCAGGTCGAAGCACTGTCTTAAATTCCCAACTGCCCAAGTAGGTTTCGTCTTGAAGATGAGTAAACGTACCTTCAATCACCCTAGTGCGCCTAGGGCGCCATCGTGATTGATTTCCTCGCTATCTGGGTGTCGTTCACCATTGCGTGGCATTTACGCGAGCAGTCAGGTCTGTTCTCTAATGACGTCTCGGCCCCTAACTCGGGCACTTATGCACTGGAAGCCGCTGGCTTCAGCCGCCTGGTTGGTGGTAATTGCTTGCTTTGGGGGCTATGCGGTACGCGAGTTCGGCTCGGGCACCATCAGTATCCGCCGCGCCCTTAACGCCGGCTTGTTTAACATCGGCTTTTTCTCGCTGGTGCTATACATGACCACTACTGAGTTCTCGCGCTCTTACTTCCTGCTGCTGTTCATCATTGCGATGCCGTTAATCACCTTGGGGCGTCTGTTTGGTCGCCGCATCCTGCACTGGCTGCACCGACGTGGCTACGGTATTTCGCGCGTGATTATTGTGGGCCGCCCCCAGCAGGCTGAGCAGTTCTCCCGGATGCTTAAGCGTTCAGCTTGGCTGGGTCTGGAACCCTACCTGGTTTTTGATCCTGATGAGGCGCTCGAAACCTATAAGGGTGACCACCGTTCTATCAGTGACAACCTGCTTAAGCTGGCTGAATCCAACCAGGCTGAGCTGGTGCTTTTCGCCCCCGGTTCGGTGCCTGACTCGGTTGATTTCCGCCGCTATGTGTGGCGTTTTGAGGGTCACCGCACTCAGCTGGCTGTGGTGCCTTCTTTGGTCGACGTCGCCGCTGACCGTATCCGTACCCGCCCAGTAGGTGGTATGCCGCTGGTCTACATAGAAGATCCCAACTCTGCCGGCGCACTATCGCACTCTAAGCGGATTTTCGATATTGTCATGGCTTCCCTAGCGCTGATTATGGTCAGCCCGGTCATGATTATTACCGCCCTGGCGGTGTACTTTACCGACCGTGGCCCGGTGTTCTTCCGTCAAGAGCGCGTAGGGCGCGATGGTAAGACCTTTAAAATGATCAAGTTCCGCTCTATGGTGGTTGACGCCGAGGCGCGCCTGGCTCAGCTTCAGGGCGGCAACAAGACCAATGAGGTCATGTTTAAAGCTCAAGAAAGACCCGCGTATCACCCCGGTGGGTGGCTTTATTCGTCGCTTCTCTATCGATGAGCTACCCCAGCTGTTTAACGTGATCCAGGGTGACATGAGCCTGATTGGCCCACGCCCGCCCCTGCCGCGTGAGGTAGCTAAATACACCCCCGATGAGATGCGCCGTCTACGAGTGCGCCCGGGTATTACCGGCCTATGGCAGATTTCAGGGCGTTCAGACCTGTCCTGGGATGAAACCATTCGCCTGGACCTGTACTACATTGACAACTGGTCTCCGTTACAAGACCTATCGATCCTGACCAAAACGGTGCAGGCGGTGCTTTCTTCACGCGGGGCCTATTAAAAGAAGTAATTAACCATTTGAAACGTTTCCTCCCCGCTTCCCTCGCACTACTCACCTTCCTGGCCACCTGGGCTTACCGCAACCTTTTTGAGGCCACCCAGCAGGGTGCCTACCTGGCTGGTTTGGGCCTGCATACGTTTGTGGGTCCCCTTCAGCCCTATGTGCAGGTATTTACCAAGCTGGGCACGGCCCCGGTGGCCGGGGCCAGCTTGGCTCTGGCCGTGGTGGTGTCCCTGGGCGCTAAGCGCTGGTTGTTGCCAGTGCAGCTAGTGGCTTTTGCGGCCGGCCTGCTAGGCACTGTCCAAGTGCTTAAAACTCGCTTGCCTTACCTGCCTCAGGGCGGTATCAATGGCACCGGCTATTTCCCGCATTACAACACCATGCCCTCAGGGCACGCCGCCATGATTTTGGTGGCCACCGTGCCGCTTATGGCTGCCCTTAGCGCCACTAAACTGCCGCGTATTTTCAAGCGAATCGCCTTTTGTTGGGGCACTGAGCGCCTTTATTTTGGGCACCACTGCGGTGCTGGTCAGCTCCGCGCACTTGTGGACTGATGTGTTTGCTTCCACAGCTTTGGCACTGTTTTGGGCTTATTTATTACTACCTTTACAACAAGTGCAATATAAGAAATTATCACAGCCCTATGTGCGGCTAACGCTGATTACCTTTGCAATTGCTTGGATTTTGCTACATGTAGACCAAGCTCTACAAACAAACAATAAATTTGGGTTGGCATTTTGTGCGTTTAGTCTATGCGCCGGCGCTTTTATTGCACTATTATCGCAAGTGAGCCCAGGAAACTCCCAGGAAACTATCAACTAGTTACCAGACAGTGACTAGTGCCTGAGTGCTCACACTCCTAGTCCCCGATTCTCAGGTACGCCATGACCCCCCAACCGCAAGCCTCGGTTATCATCCCGACCCTAAACAGCGCCCCAGCTTTGGCTATCCAGTTGGACTCGCTGCTGCGTCAAGACTATGAGGGCGCCTTTGAGATTCTGGTAATCGACAACGGCTCCACCGATGAGACGCGCGAGCTGCTTGAGGACTACTATCCTCGCTTTGCTTTCCGCCAGGTCAACCTGCGCTACTTCATCTCTGACCGGGAGCGTAACGTCTGCTATGCCCGCAACGTGGGTATCCGCTATGCAAACAGTGAAAAGCTACTGTTTTGTGACGCTGACGATATGCTTTCCAACAACTGGGTCAGCCAGGGCATTGAATCCCTAAAGGAACGTCAAGTAGTTTCCGGTTCAGGCATCTACTTCCTAGAAGGTACCTTCAAAAACTTTTGGGCCCTGGGCAAGGCTTATGAAACTATCCACCCGGCCACAGAAACCGAAACCTACACTCCCGTTAACGCTGACCGGGCTATCCCAATCCTCATGGGTTGCTCCTTTGCCGCCCGCCGCTCAGCGCTGATCTCGCGTGGCTTTGATGTTAACGCCCCCTGGGGTTCAGAAGACAATGAGTTAGCCCTATACCTGCGTGAGCACGGCATTGAAACTGAAAACTTCTCAGGTATGCGTATCGCTTACCGAGGACGTGACCCCAAGACTAAGTCGCGGCACAAAGCAGAGTTTAAGAGTGCCCGCGCTCATGTCTGGCTGGCCCGCAAATACCACCTGACCTCCCAGGTGCCGGCCACTCGCCGGGGCGCCTGGCTGCTTAACCCGCTGCGTTTACCGCTGGTGGCCGCCAAGATGGCACTGGTACCCTCCAGCCGTGACTGGAACTCGCTGCGTTCGCGTTTTAACGCCACTGCTGGGGCTTTTGTGGGCGTGCTAGCTTCTACCACCCAGCCCCTAATCGTGAGGGTCTAATTGGTACGGGTAAAGAGATCAACTTGGATACAGGCAAGCCTTTGCGCCTGGAAACCACTGGTAACACCCACAGCCCTAGCCGCGACATGATTACGCCTGCCTCAGGTCTAAGCCCCGTGTTGGTGCGTGAGCCTGAGCTGCAAACCACCGCCGGTTAGATCTTTTTCTCGACGACGCCGCCGCTCTGGCCGCGCCGCTCTGGCCGCCGCCCTAGCTACGTCACGCTAGCCACGCCGGCCCAGTCACGGCGCTATAGTCACGGCGCTTTTGGGACCAGGCTCGGCTTATAGCTGCGGCTTAGCCAGCTCGTTAAAGCCTATAAAACACAAGTGGGGGGCCAGTTCTTAGGAACTGGCCCCCCACTTAGCTATGCGTCTTATTAGCTATGTGTCTTAGTGGTCGCCCGCGTCAAACAGGTCAGCCACTGAGCCGTCGTCGAAAACAGCCTTAATAGCGGCTGCCAGCAGCGGCGCGATAGAGAGGATAGTCAGCTGCTCAAAGCGCTTTTCCTCGCTAATGGGCAGGGTGTCAGTGACGATAACCTCCTTGGCGCCACAGGTGCTTAGACGCTCAGCGGCGGGGCCGGAGAGCACACCGTGGGTGGCGGCAATGATGACGTCCTCAGCGCCGGCGTCGAGCAGCACCTTAACCGCCTTAGCGATAGTGCCACCGGTGTCGATCATGTCGTCAACCAGCACGCAGGTGCGGCCCTTAACGTCACCAACCACGCGGTTAGCCACGGACTGGTTGGGGACGAGTCACGTCACGGGTCTTGTGGACGAATGCCAGCGGGGTGCCACCCAGCTTGTCCGCCCAGCGCTCGGCCACGCGAATACGGCCAGCGTCAGGAGAAACCACCGTGGTGTTAGCCGGGTCAATGTGCTTAGAGACGTAGTCAACCAGCACCGGCTGGGCCCACAGGTGGTCCCAGGGGCCGTCAAAGAAGCCCTGCTCCTGGGCAGAGTGCAGGTCCACGCTCATGAGGCGCTCAGCGCCAGCAGTGGCATACAGATCTGCAATCAAGCGGGCAGAGATAGGCTCGCGCCCCAGGTGCTTCTTGTCCTGGCGGGCGTAGGGGAAGAAGGGAGCCACCACAGAGATGCGCTTGGCAGAGGCACGCTTAAGCGCATCCACCATAATTAGCTGCTCCATAACCCAGTCGTTAACGCGGTCGCCGTGAGACTGGATGCAGAACACGTCACAGCCACGCACCGACTCGTTGAAACGTACATAGGTCTCGCCATTAGCAAAGTCGTAAGCGCTAGAGGACAGCACCTCGGTGCCCAGCTCCTTGGCCACGGCCTGCGCAAGCTCAGGGTGAGCCCGGCCTGATACGATCACCAGGCGCTTAGAGCCCTCACTGATAATGCCAGTCATGGATTATTTGCCTCCTTGTAGCCGTTTGGCCATGTGGGTGGGTAGGTAGGAGATCATGCTGGTTGCTTTAGGCTTCCAGCAGGCTTAGTGGGGCGACGACGGCGCCGTCGGGAACTTCCACATTGTCTAGGACGCTGTGGGCCCCAACATAGGCCTCATCACCAATCACGGTGGCACCGTGAACAATGACCCCGGGCTCTAGGTAGGCATCCTGGCCGATCTTGGCATCCACATCCACCCAGGTGGAGGAGGGGTCCACGATGGTTACGCCAGTGCGCATCCAGTGCTCGAGAATGCGACGGTTAAGCTCAGCCCCTAGCTGGGCCAGCTGTACGCGGTCGTTGCAGCCCTCAACCAGCCAAGTGTCGGTGACCACCAGCGCGCTAGTGGACTTACCGGCCTGGTAGGCGGCGGCCACGACATCGGTCAGGTAAACCTCGCCCTGATCGTTGTCAGTGCCCAGGCCACCTAGTGCCTCACGCAGGTGAGCGGCGTCGAAAACATACACGCCCGCGTTAATTTCCTTGATTAGCAGCTGTGACTCAGAAGCGTCACGGTGCTCCACAATGCCGGCTACCGTACCTTCCTCGGTGCGTACCACACGGCCATAGCCACTGGGGTCAGCCAGTTCGGTGGTAAGAATAGTGACCGCGTCTGCGCGGCTGACGTGCTGCTCTAGCAGCGCTTCTAGGGTGGCAGTGTCCAGTAGCGGCACGTCACCGCTGGTGACCACCACCGGGCCGGTTAGGTCGGCAGGTAGCGCCGCCAAACCGCAGGCCACAGCCCGGCCAGTACCGGGAATTTCGTCTTGGTCAGCAATCACCACATCCGGAGCCACCCGCCCCAAGTGAGCGACGACGTCGTCGCGCTGGTGACGCACTACCGCAACCAAATACTGCGGCTTAAGTCCACGGGCGGCAACCACAGCGTGATTTAGTAAGCTGCGCCCCCCGATCTGGTGTAGAACTTTGGGGGTCGCCGAACGCATGCGCGTTCCTTTACCGGCGGCCATGATGATGACGGCGGCAGGGCTTGTGGCCACGAGGAAAGCTCCTAAAACGGGTCGAAGCATAAATACTGTCTACAGCATAGCGCACAAAAAGCTCCGCCCCCAGGATTCGAACCCGGACCACAAGGCACCAAAGGCCTGCGTGCTGCCATTACACTAGGGCGGAAGGGTACGTCAGGCGTACCGGGATCTATTCTTACACACTTTGTGCGGTGGCTATGACTTCAAAACGGATTCGCATGAGTGCGGGGGAACGACGCGAGCAGCTGATCGACGTCGCCCGCACGCTTTTTGCTGAGCGCGGTTATGACGCCACCTCAATCGAAGAAATAGCTGCTAGCGCCCAGGTTTCTAAGCCGGTGGTGTATGAGCATTTCGGGGGTAAAGAGGGGCTTTACGCGGTCATCATTGACCGGGAACTGACCTTGATCTACTCCACTATAGTCAACGCCCTAGAGTCAGATCCCTCACCTTCTGCGGTGGTGGAACACGCCGCCTTGGCGCTGCTGACATATATCGAAGATAACACTGATGGTTTCCGCATCATTTCCTCAGAAAATGACCGCTCAAGGGGAACCTACTCAACTTTGTTAGCGGATGTGGCGGTGCAAGTCTCCGGCATCTTGGCCAGACAATTTACAGAACATGGTATTGATGCGCGTTTTGCTCCCCTGTACGCTCAAATGTTAGTGGGTATTGTTGCTATGCCCGCCCAATGGTGGCTACTCGACCGCACCATGACCAAGGAGGAGGTTGCTGCGCACATGGTTAACCTGGCGTGGAACGGCCTTCGCGGTATGGAGCCTGACCCTGTATTGCGTAACCAAGGAGACACTGCATGACCCCACCTGCCGCCCTAGCTAGGCGCGGCACCGGGCGTATTGCCTGGATCGACGTCTCTCGCGGATGGTGCATGTTGGCCATTGTGGCCGGCCACTTCTATCTCCCCTGGAATCAGCACCCCGCGCTGTTCGACCTGCTTTACGCCTTCCACGTTCCCGCCTTCTTCTTCCTTTCTGGACTGGTTTTCAACCCTGGAAAACGGTCCTTTCCCCGCTTCCTTTACACCCGTGCCCGCGCCATCATGCTCCCCTACGTGCTGTGGGCTTTTATCTCTGTATGTATTTTCGCAGTGCTGGGTTCAGTGGCAGCTGGTTCATTGGGTCGTAAAAATCCCGCAAGTTTTACCACCATGCTTAAAGACATCATGTGGGCCACCCCCTCGGCGCACCACATGGACTGGAATAAGCCGCTGTGGTTTTTACCCGCAATTATGATCGCTTACCTGATAGCTTGGGGCACCGCTAAGCTAATTGAGGGTAATCGTATCGCTTTAGCCATAATTATTGTTATTTCCCTACTTCCCAGTTGGTTTTTGGCCTCCCATCAAGAGGTCTGGTACCCCTGGAGTTTTGAGCGAGTGGGGGTGCTGATGCCGTTTTTCTTCCTAGGCATGTATATGCGCCCCATCGTTAACCATTTGCCTATTAAATACCCTTTAATTGAGGGCCTAGACGGCATTGGTTTGCTGGCGATTGCCGCCGCCATCAGCCACTACAACACCACCACGGTGGACTATGTGGCCCGCACCTACGGCAACTACGCCAACTTTGTGGCGGCCGCGCTGGTTGGTATTGCCGGTATCTGCATGATTTCGCGCGCCTGGAATATAGATGATTTGACCCGCATTGGGAAAATGACCCTGGGTATTTTGTGTACGCACAAATTCATCGTGCTGGCTGTGCAGATTGTAATTAACTCTCTGGGTATGGAAGAACTCATTACAGCTATGGGTCCTATCCCCCAGTTTGTTTTAGATAACTCCCTGTCGGTGGGTTTTGCCTGGATTATTACGGCGGCCTGTTTCGCGGTTTGTATTGCGCTTAAATACTTGGCGCCCTGGTCAATTGGCTTGCCCGGTAAGGGTATCGACCTACGCCACCTGGTTCCTAAGGAGAAGCTGCTGCAGTTGGCTGGGCTGCGTATGCCCAGCTTGCCTAGCTTGCCCCGACGCCGCAAGCGTCCACAGGGCCGCCGGGTGCAGCAAGGCCCTCCCTCACGCCCCACCCGGCCGCGCCGTCGTAGTGGCGGCGGTAAGCACGCCGCCTAGCTACTGCTCAAGCTCGCCGGCAGCCTCAAGCCATTCCAGCTCAATGTCTGCCTGGCGTTCCTGCGCCTGGCTGAGCTGTTTACCCAGCTCAATTAGGTCATTGACACGCCCAGGATCAGCTGAAGCCACTTCCATCTCCGCGTGTAGCTTGTCGATCTGGGCGCTGACCTTATCCAGTTGGCGCTCTAGCCGGGCCAAATTCTTGGCAGCCGCGTGGCGCTGAGCCCCGCTTAAGGCACCCTGCTCCCCCTGGGACGGGGCGTTTTTAGCCTCCGCAGTTGGCGACGTCGTCCCTGCAACCCCAGAGGCGGCCGTAAGTTGCTGGCGACGCAGCTCCAGATACTGCTCCACCCCACCGGGAAGATCACGCAGATGCCCGTCACCAAGCAAAGCCAGCTGGTGGTCGGTGACGCGTTCAAGCAGGTAGCGGTCGTGGGAGACCACCACTAGCGTGCCCGGGAAGGTGTCGAGAATATCCTCAATTGAAGCCAGGGTGTCAGTGTCTAGATCGTTGGTGGGCTCGTCCAGCAGCAGCACATTGGGCTGAGCCATCAGCAGTCGCAGCAGCTGCAGGCGACGGCGTTCACCACCGCTGATTTCCCCCCACCCGGGTCCAGGCGCGTTGGCGGGTAAAGCCCAGGCGCTCAACCAACTGGCTGGCGCTTAGATCTTTGCCGCCCACGGTGACGTGCTCGGCTACTGCGGCCACTGCCTCAACCACTCGCAGCTCGCTGATCTGATCTAGCTCATGGGTGGTTTGCGACAGGGTTACTACGTCCACGGTTTGGCCGGTACGTACCCGCCCACTGGTGGGTTTTTGGGTGCCTTGCAGCAGGCGCAGCAGGGTGGTTTTGCCGGCGCCGTTTACACCCACAATGCCTACTCGTTCGCCGGGGGCAAGGCGCCAGGTTACCTCGCGCAGCACCTGGTTTTCACCGCCGCCGGGGGCCGGGTAGCTGACGCTGACGTTTTCCAGGTCAATAACGCGCTTGCCTAGGCGGGCAGTGGCCATGCGGGTGATTTCCACGCTGTCACGCGGCGGGGGTACGTCGGCGATTAGGGCTTCGGCGGCGTCGATACGGAAACGCGGCTTGGAGGTGCGCGCCGGGGCGCCGCGTCGCAGCCAGGCTAGCTCTTTGCGCAGCAGGTTTTCGCGTTTGGCGGCAGCCACTTCGGCCTGGCGGGCCCGCTCGGCGCGCGCCAGAATGTAGGCCGCATAGCCGCCGTCGTAAAGCTCAATACGGCCGGGGATTTGGGGGCGGCCATTGCCAGGGTCGACGCCGGGAACTACTTCCCACACTCGGTTGCAGATGGCGTCTAGGAACCAGCGGTCGTGGGTGACCACCACTAGGGCGCCGTCGCCGCGCGCTGAGTCGAAGCGTTTTTGCAGGTGGCGAGCCAGCCAGTCCACGCCTTCAACATCGAGGTGGTTGGTGGGCTCATCTAGCACCACCACCTGGGCGTCTTGGGTGAGCACGTGAGCTAAAGCGACGCGGCGGCGCTGACCGCCTGAGAGGGTGTCGACGTCGGCCGCCAGGTCCACGTCTGCCAGCAGCCCGGCGTGAATGTCGCGCACGGCAGGGTTGGAGGCCCACACATGCTCAGGCGTGTCACCGTGCACCGCTTGGCGCACGCTGATGCCCGGGGGGAAGTTGTCGCTCTGGTTGAGGATGGCCACGCGCGTGTCGGCGGCGCGGGTGATGCGCCCGCCATCGATTTCACGCTGACCTGATAGGGCCTGCAGGAAAGTGGATTTACCAGCGCCGTTGGGGCCCAGCACGCCCACCCGGGTGCCGTCTTCAATGCCTACCGTGACACCGTCTAGTAGCGTACGACTGCCTACAACAATGCGCAGGTTCTCGACCCCTAATAGGTGAGCCATTAAATCCTCATTCTGCAGATAAAACCAGCCCCCGCATTCTACCGCGTGAACGCTGGGGTGCGGGCGGCGCGGCTTGCAATGCTGACAGCTACGACGACGCTGGCGCATTTATCCCCTGGGCGCGAAAGCGCAGTGCCGTCAGCGCGCCGTTAGGGGCACTACTTAGCCGGTAACTACCTGGTCACAGAAGGGGGTAAGGCTCCAGCATAGAGCTACCCGCTCAGCCGCCGCGCGGCTGGAACTAAGGGCGGCCACAGTAGGCCCGGAACCAGAAACCATGGCCACCAGGGCACCAGCCCTCTCAGCCAGGTCAATTAGTTGACCTAGTTCTGGACGCAGATCAATAGCCGTGGCCTGTAGATCGTTGCGGATATGGCGGCTAACCTCGACCACGTCACCGGCCTCTAGAGCGGCCAGCAGCTGCTCAGGCGGCATGTCAGCCGCTGGCGGGGCCTGCACGGTGGCGTCAAAGTGTTTAAACACGGCCGCCGTCGATAAACCCTCATCCTGCAAGGCAAAAGTCCAGTAGTAGGGGCCAGGGGCGGCCTTAAGTGGCTCAATTAGATCCCCGCGCCCGGTTCCCAGAGCTACCCCGCCGTAAAGCCCGAAGGGCACATCCGCACCCTAGCTGGGCGCCTAGCTGGGCTAGCTCTTCTAGGCTCAGGCCCACCTGCCAGAACTCGTTGCAGGCTTTGAGGGTGGCAGCTGCGTCCGCGCTGCCACCAGCCATGCCTCCAGCTACCGGCACGGCCTTGTCTAGCAAAATGTGCACGTCAGGGGTGGCTAGGCCGCGCTGGGCGGCTTGTTGAGCCACCGCCTGGGCGGCGCGGTAGGCCAGGTTGGTGTGATCCAGGGGCACATTGCTATCGGGGCGGGTCAGGGCCAGCTCAATGCGCGGACTGCCGGTTTGGGCTGCGGGGGCCGAGTCTGACTGGGCCAGCTGGGCCGAGGCAGACGTAGCTGATGATGCCGGCAGAGCGGACGACGGGGCCGGCTGCGGCGCCGTCGTAGTTAGAGCCTGCAACGCACTGACCGTAACCGTCTCGCTTAAGCCGATCTGGGCGAAGACGGTGTTAAGCGGGTGATAGCCGTCGGGGCGGGCGGCGCCCAGAGCCAGGAAAAGATTGACCTTACCCGGGGCGCTAACACTCACGGCTGGGGCGCCCACGGATGGGACGCCTGCATTGGCGGTCGAGTCGCTGGCAGCCGGGGAGCTAGCGCTCACGGCTGCGGCATTGGCGGCCGGGGCGTGCGCGCCGGCGCTAGCAACATTGCTGTCCATAAAATCCTCCATTAACGCTTTGATTACTAGTGTGCCAGGCGTCAGCTACCAGCATTTAGCTGCTGGGCCACGGCGGCAAACTGGTCAATGTCTAGGGTTTCGCCGCGAGCCGTGGGGCTAACCCCGGCGCGCTCCAGCGCCTCCTGGGCGGCGCCGGCGCTACCAGCCAAACCAGCCAGTGCCTGACGCAAGGTCTTGCGGCGCTGAGCAAAGGCGGCGTCGATAACAGCAAAAACCTGCTCGCGCGTAGCCGCAGTATCCGGATGGGGGCGGCGCTCAATTTTCACCAGAGCCGAGTCCACATTAGGCACCGGATAAAACACGTTGCGGCCAATGGTTAGGGTGCGTCGCGCGCTGGCATACCAGGCCACCTTGGCGCTGGGCACCCCATAAATCTTGTTGCCCGGAGTGGCTGCCAGGCGGTCTGCCACCTCCGCCTGCACCATCACCAGCACGGTCTGGATGCTGGGTAGCTTTTCGAGCACGGTCAGCACAATCGGCACGGCCACGTTATACGGCAAATTAGCCACCAGGCGGGTGGGGGTGGCGCCGCCGATGCTTTCTGGGCCCGGTAATGGTCAAGGCGTCAGCAGTAAAAACTTGTAATTTAGCTTCTGGGAAAGCGCGCTTGGGCGGTGGTCGGTAGCGCTTGAGCTAGGGGCGGATCAATCTCGACGGCGCTTACCTGCGCCCCAGCCTCCAGCAGCGCCAGGGTTAGTGAGCCCAAGCCGGGGCCGATTTCCAACACCTGCTCTCCCGCTTGTACGCCGGCGTTACGCACGATCTTGCGTACCGTGCCCGGATCATTAACGAAGTTTTGGCCCAGGGTTTTGGTAGGGCGAATGTTTAACTGGGCGCACAGCTCACGAATATCGCTGCTGGTCAGTAGCTTGCCTGCCGCCACGTCACTCATACACGTCACCTACAAGTTTCCGGGCGCATTACTAGCGCGGTTTGGTACTGCCTTCATTACCTTCAAGCCTAGCTGAAAGCCGCTCAATTTTAGGATGCCGACGACGCTCGCCAGCCAAGCCCAAATACACATCTCCCCCACAATCAGCACAGATCGCAGGGGAGATGGTTAGCGTGCTCAAACGCCAGCTTGTGTAAGTGCGGTTTAGTACCAGCCCACCGACTCAGAGTGTGCCCAAGCGCCACAGGGGTTGGAGTAACGCTCGGAGATGTAGCCCAGACCCCACTTGATCTGGGTGGCCGGGTTGGTAGCCCAGTCGCTACCGGCGCTAGCCATCTTGGAGCCAGGCAGGGCCTGAGGGAATACCGGTGGCGCCGGAGGAAGCGTTGTAAGCCTGGTAGTTCCAGCCGGACTCGCGGTTCCACAGCTTAACCAAGCAGCTGAACTGGGTGTCGTCCCAGCCGTAGGAGCTCATCATGGACTTAGCAATAGCCTGGGCGCTGGCAGCGTCGGTGCCGGCGGCAGCCAGGGTGGCGTTACCACCGCTGGAGCTGGAGGAAGAGTTGTTGGGGGTAGCGGGAGTGGTGGTGGCGGCAGGAGCGGTAGCTTCCTTGGTGCCCACCAGTACCACGGCGTTGGTGGCCGGCTTGACGACGGCGGTGGATACTACGGTGCGGGAAACTTCCTTACCGCCACGGGTAACCACGTTGTAAACGGTTCGGGAAATACCGTCTACACCCTCGGTTTCTACCTTCTTCTCACCCTTGGCCAGAGTCGGGTCCGGCTTCTCGGTGGTGCCAGCCTTGATGGCGGTGTCTACGTTGGTCTGGGTGACGCTAGCGTGGACAACGGTAACGACGGCGCCGTCAACAGGGGCGGCGGTCAGGTCCACGGAGGCGGTGTCGTTGTCATCAACCGAAACACCGGCGTCGGACAGGGCCTGACCCCAGGTGTCAGCCTGGGTGGAAGCGGAAATGGTCTTGCCGTCTACAACCAGCTTGTAGTTAACGGACTCTTCTGCGTTAGAGGTGGGCTGAGCGGACAGACCGAGTGCTGCGTGGGTCAGCGCGGCCTTGTTGGCGTCAGTGTTGACACCGTTGTTCATCTGTACAGCAGCGAATGCGCCACCGGAGACAGCCAGGGACAGAGCCATGGCCACACCGCCCGCGCGGTACACCACGTTACCGGTGCCTACCTGGGAAAAGAGAGCACTAACTGCTGAGGCCGGGGTGGCCTTCTGAGCGTGACGTCCCATGTCGAACCTCTTTCTTTATAAACTAGTACCCGACTGTAATCGAAACGTGACCTTTTGGCCAGTAAGTATCAGCCCTTTCACAACTTAACTCTGAGCACATTTGCCCTGGCCAGCACCCATTAGTTTAATGATCTGGCGCACAATAGGTAAATCGGGAGCCAGCCAATTTAGGTCAAGAGCTTGTACTGGAGTAACCCATTTGACCTGCATATGACTAGTGCCTGGGCTAATTTCGGGGCGCTCAGTGCTCACTAGCCACACCCGCATCTCTAGCCCCGGTTTTAGTGGCCATGCAGACAAGGGATGTATCGGGCATCACTTCCATCCCCGATCTTTGACCACAATATCTAGTTCTTCACGTAATTCGCGCGCTCAAAGCTGCCTGCGGCACCTCCCCCGGCTCCACCTTGCCGCCCGGAAACTCCCACTGGCCCCCGCAGCTGCGCCGGGTAGGCACGCTGAGCGGCTAAAAACCGCGTGGGCTGACGCAAATCATCTACCACCACGGCCCCTACCACCAGTTGCGTCGCTTTTGGTTGCGTTGTCTGCGCCCGCTTGGCGCCGCCCTGAGAGTTTTCCACGATCTGACACACTTCCTACTTACGTCACTAACCAGCTAAGGTTTACCTATGCCCAAGATTACTGGTAACACCCTAGCCGAACACCGCGAGCGCACTCGCCGCGCCCTTTTCGACTCACTGGGTCAACTCTTGGCCGCTAAACCTTTTCGACAAAATCACGCTTTCCGACGTCGCCACTAACGCCCATGTGGGGCGCACCGCCGTCTATAACCACTTTGCAGACAAAGAAGATCTGCTCCTGGCCTATATCGAGAACGAAACCCGCAGCTATGTGGCGCGCCTGAGCCAGGCCCTTGAGGATGTGCAAGATCCGCTTGATCGTCTGCGGGTTTATATCCGTGAGCAGGCCCTACTAAAGCAGCACTATCACTTCCCGGGCGGCGCGCGCCTAACCGATACGCTTTCGCGCAACACCGTGGGGCGCCTGCACTCGCACGCCGACATTATGGAGCATATGCTCAGCCAGATTTCTGCATGAGGCTATCGACCAGGGCCAGCTACCTAATCAGGATGTGCCCATGAGCGTGCAGCTGATCCACGCCTGCGTGCTGGGAGGCGTCCCCACGCCCGCTAACCCCATGCAGCGCGAGCGTTACCTGCACAGTTTGGATAGTTTCGTGTTGCAGGCAGTGGGTGCGCAGCAGGCGGCTCATCCGGTGCCGGTTTCGCTTGATCACGACGACGACGCCCCGGCTCCCTCCGTCTCGCGTTGCCCTATGGCTGGCTGAGCTAGCAAACTACCCGGCTTTGGCCGCCAGGCCACCCCTGACTACCGGGCCGCCCTTGACCGGCTGGCGCTCTACTGGCCGGCCGGTCTTGACGGCCGATAGCCCTCAGTAAGTTAGGGAGCCGGTGACGTTGAGGCTTTCCCCCGCGCTGTGAGCGGAGGCTGCGGCGTCGTCGTCGGTGCTGGCGCCAGGGGGGAGGAAACGCAACACCACGCCGTCGCCCAAATCAAGCTCATCGCCGTAACGCAGGGGAACCTGGGCGTCGGGAACCAGCTGTACATCCTCATAACCCAGCCGGCGTAGCACCGTGCCATTGTGGGAATCCATGTCAATGGCGCTTACCTGCCAGCCCACCACCTGCAGTAACACGTGCGAGCGGGAAACCAGGCGGCCCGGGGAGGGAACCGTGAGCAGATCGGTACCCTCGTTGTAGCTCAAATACTGTGGCGCTCGCCCCACTACCAGATCCCTACGCAGGGCCAGGCGCGCCCCCGTGGAGGCCTCCACCACCATCCGGGGCGGGTTATCTAGCAGGCGGGGGAGCGGCCGCTAAACTACCCGCGCAAGTGGCGCAATCGTAGGCATCAGGCGGATTTGGGTGGCCATTGACGCATTCCACGCCAAGTAATTCCTCAGCCAATGTGGGCCTCCCTAGCTGGTGTGACGGATCGAAAATGGTGCCAAGCACACACTGTTAAATTATGTCCCGTTTTTACTCTGAAGTAGTTAATTGTCGGACTTGGCCACTAGAGTAGTTGTATTGAGGTTGGTAACAGCGCTTGGCTAACACGGCTCAAGTGCATGGTACCTGGAAGGATCACGATGACGCTCTCGCTGGAACAGTTAGCCGCCCGGGCCGCCAGTCCCGCGACTTCGCAGGCTGACCTATATCAGCTGGTCAGCAACTATCCGCAGTTGCGCCCAGTGGTAGCCGCCAACCCGAACGCCTACCCGCAGTTACTTGAATGGCTAGCTAACCTTAAAGATCCGCAGATCAACGCCGGCTTGGCCCGCAGCCCGCTGCCGTTAGCGCGTCAGCTGCTAGCTAAGCACAACCCCCAGTTCCTGGCCCAGCTTGAGGCCCAAAATGAGCCGGCAGCTAGCGCCACTAGCACTGCCAGCGCCCAGGACGTGGCCCCCACGCAGGTGGCCGCCGGGCCCTTGGTTAACGACCACGCTCCTACCCGTCGCTCTGTGCTTAGCACCAACCAGGAAACTAGCGCCCCCAGCGTTGCTGACTCTGTGTTTGCCATGAATGACCCGGAGCAGCCGGCTACTGGCGGCGTGGAAGGGCCGGCCCAGAAACATTGTGGCAGCCAACCCCTCGGTTATTCCGCTGGATCAACCGTTAGGCGCACAGGTGCCCGACCCGGCCACCACCGGCTCAGCCACCATGGTTATGTCCACCCCGGTGTATGCCCCGGACCCCACCTACGCTGAGCCCACCTACGACTACGCCACCGCTAACGAGGCCCCTGAGCAGGAGGCTGACAGCTCTGCTAAGAAGGGCGGCCTTCCGCTCTTTGGCTGGATTTCGCTGGCGGTTTTGATTCTGGCTGTGGCTGTGGGTGCCTACATGCTTGGGCGCGACACCTCCCCGCACTCAGTCAACGACGCCGGGCCGATCACCCCCACGGTGGTACAGACTGAAACTGCCGCACCGGTAGAGACTGAAACCCCCACGCCCTAGCGCCACGCCTACCGCTACGGTTAAGGCCCCGGCTCCCGACGGCGCCCGGGAAATGACCAGCTTCACCTCACCTTCCGGCAACATCACCTGCACCTTTGCTGACGACCAGGTTTCTTGCACCATCAAGGAATACAGCTTCAACGCTACCGGCCCCAGCTGCTCTAACAACTCCACCCCGTTTACCGCCACGGTGAGCACGCAAAACAGCGCCGGCGGCTCTTGCCAGACTGCCTTTAAGACTTCGGGCCCCACCCTGGCCTACAACTCTTCAGCTAAGCACGGCGTCTTCGCCTGCACCTCCACCGAGGAGGGCGTCACCTGCTGGAACACCCTAAACGGTCAGGGCTTCACGATTAACCGTCACGCAGCCAACTCTGAGCAGCGCTGAGCTAACCCCAGAGCAGCGCTAGGCGCAGACCTCCAGCTTGAGCGCAAGCCGCAAGCGCTTCTCAGGCCTGGTTTGGATTCTCACAGTTACATAGTTCAGTTTGCCACCGCTCCCCGTGTAATCATGGAGCGGTGGCATCTAACTATGTAAACATCCTACGTAAACCCGGTGCTTTTAAATTTTCTGCCACCGGACTGCTGGCGCGCATGCCCATGTCTATGGTGTCAATTTCTTCGCTGCTAGCTATTCAAAGCGAATACCACAGCTACACCCTGGCCGGGCAGGTCAGCGCGGTAACGCTGATCGCTTTTGCCTGCACTGCGCCTTGGCTGGCTCGACGTGTAGATATTTACGGCCAGCGCTTCATGATTCCTTTCATCATGGCCTCCTGCCTGGCCATGGTGGGCGAGATTGTGTCTATTACTTTCCATGCCCACCCGGCGGCGCTGCTGGTTTGCGCCGCCATTGCCGGTGGTACCAGCGGTTCTATGGGCGCCCTGGTGCGTGCACGCTGGTCTAACCTGCTAGAAACCCCTGATGAAATCCACACGGCTTTCGCCCTTGAGGCAGCCATGGATGAGGTGGCTTTCATTGTGGGCCCGATCCTGGCAACCATGCTGGTGACTAACCCGCCTCTGCCGGTTACCAGCGGTTTGATTGTGGCCGTCACCGCCCAGGCAGTGGGTTCACTGTGGTTCTATCCCAGCGCGCCACTGAGCCGCCGGCGAAGGGGCGCGCTGCCGCGCAGGAGCAAACCGGCCAGTCTCATGTTTTACGTAACGGAGCGTTGGTGGTTACTGCGCTTACCTGCCTAGTGTTGGGTGGCCTGTTTGGCGCCAATGATGTGGCGATTGTGGCTTCAGCTACTGAGCATGGTCACAAGAATCTTTCCGGCGCTATCTTGGCTTGCTTCTCTACCGGCTCGCTGGTGGCGGCGCTGATTCACGGTTCACGCCAGTGGCATTGGCCGTTGCAACGCCAGTTCGTGGTGGGCGTGACTGTTTTGGCATTGGGTGCCTCCACCCTGATTTTTGCCCCTAACCTGTGGTTTGTGGCGGTAGCTGCGGCCATCACCGGTATGGCTATTGCCCCTACTTTCACTACCGCCAACCAGATTGTGCAGCATTCGGTGGCCGACAACCAGATCACTGAGGGCCTGACTTGGCTTAGCACCACTATTAACGTGGGTGTTTCTGTGGGTACGTTCTTGGCTGGTTTGGCTATCGACAACTCCGGTGCGCATGGTGGTTTCTTGGCGGTTACGGTTATGTCGTGGCTGGCTGTGGTGATTGCGTGGAGTGGGGCGCGTACTTTGCGCCGCACCCTGGGGGTACGTCAGATACCCTAGGGATATTTGTATCTGCGCTTAACTAGCCCCTAGCCAGGCCAAGTATCGAGGTATCATGAATCGTTCTTTTGTAGACTTACGCGCTAGCATTTATGCCACGGTGCGCGCACCGATTGCGCAGATACTGGGCTGGCTGTGCCTGCTGGGGGCCACCTATCCGCAGATGTACGACAAGGACTACAAGCTGCCTCAGCATTTTGACGTATACGTGTACTGGTATGCGTTAAATAACTGGTTTAGTGGTAATTCCCTGTACGACTGGTACGCCTTGCCTGACTACAAGATGTACCCCTTCACCTACCCGCCTTTTGGAGCCTGGGCGCTATCCCCACTGACCTGGTTTGATTATGAGACCGCCGCACGCCTAATGATCATGGCTATCGCCCTGCAAACTGCTGTGATTGTGGCCTTGGTAGGGCGCAGCCTGGGCTGGTCTTGGGGCTCAGCTTTTGCTATCGCCCCCTGGGCGGCGATCCTGGTTCAACAGTGCCTGGAGCCGTTTACCCAGTCGGTTGGTTTTGCCCAGGTCAACACCGCCATGATGGCGCTGGTGATGATTGATGTGGCCGCGCCGCCCAGCTGGAAGGGACGCGGCGTGGCCTCTGGTTTGGCGGCCGCTATCAAGCTGACCCCAGCTATTGCCGTGCTTATTTTCCTGCTGCGCCGTCAGTGGCGTTCAGCTATCACCATGGTGGCTACCTCGCTCGCTGTCACTTTGCTCAGCTGGGTTATCAGCCCGGGCGAGTCTGCCCGTTTCTTCTTTGACGCCATGTGGGACCCCCAGCGCGCCGGGGATGCCTACTACACCAGCAACCAGAACCTGAAAGGGTTTCGTGGCCCGCGCCCTGCCGGAAAACACCTGGAGTATTGCTTGGGCTATCACGGTGGCGCTGGCTTTAGTGGCCGCCGTCTGGCTATGCCTGCGTATTCAGGCCGCCGCTACCAGCGTGGTTACCCCGCACTCTGCCTCCGACGACGCGCCCGGCCCCCTTAATGCGGCCGCGCCCGCCACTGGGGCCACTAGTTCCGCCGCACCCGCCACTGGGGCCACTGTCTATGCTGCCTCTGCGGCCCTGGCCGCCCCTGCTGGCGACGCCGTCGAGCTAGCCGCCAGCGACGCCGTCGCCGCCCCGAGCGCCGTCGCCACTACCCCAGCCGCCCCGGTGCTACCCGAAAACCTAGCCACCTTACTGACCGCCGCAGTAATCATGACCCTGGGACTGCTGGTCTCCCCCATCACCTGGTCGCACCACTGGGTGTGGGGGCTAGCCAGCGTGGTGGCGCTAATCGCGGTGGCGCTACGGCTAAAGTCCGCACCCCTGGCCGCTGTGGCCCTAGTGCAGGGAGCATTATTCATCATGGCCCCGCACTGGTGGTTCTCCCACGGGCAGGTTAACGAGCTGCACTGGAACGTGGTAGAGCAGCTGGTGGGATCCTCCTACACCCTGGCCGCTATCGCCTCTGGCGTAGCCCTGGCCTGGGCGTTACCGGTGCAGGCAACAGCTCGACTAGGCTGGAACTCCTTAAGGAGAACCAATGCCCCTATCTGACTTGGCACGACGCGGTGAAGAACACTTCCACCGCCACGTGATTCCGCGACTACGCCGCGCTGGTTGGCGCCCGCGAGCAGTGGCCTATGACGGCTACGGCTCGGCCACCATGGTGCGCGTAATTGCGCGCGTAGTGATGCGCCCACCCGGCGCACCCGCCGAGGGCCCACTATTCCAGCACATCCCTGAGGATCTGCCTTCTATCACCCAGCTGCGTGAAGCCGCCATAGCTTCACTGCTAGACGCCCAGCGCGGCTGGCGTTCCTTCATTGATATCCCCGTGCCGTTCATCCCCTTCACCGTGAAGGTGGGTGGGCGCAAACTCTCCGCACAGGCAGACCGGGGCGGCTATATCGACGTCGTCATCCGTAACCACAACCTCAAACCCGGCTGGCATGAAGCCACCATCACCGGCCCCGCCATGGACACAATCAAAGCCCCCGTGCTGATCATCCCTGACGGGCCACAGCTGGGCGTGGTGTGCGACATCGACGACACCGTAATGGTCACTCACATGCCGCGCGCCCTGGTGGCCAGCTGGAACGCTTTCGTTAAGCAGTCTTTTGCGCGCCAAGCCGTGCCGGGCATGGCCGCACTGCTCAACCGGGTACAAAAAACCAACCCGGGTGCGCCGGTAATCTACCTGTCTACCGGCGCCTGGAATGTGGTGCCCACTTTGCGTAACTTCTTTGAACGCCACAACTTCCCGCGCGGCCCCATGCTCATGACCGACTGGGGCCCCACCAACACCGGCTGGTTCCGCTCAGGACTGGAACACAAACGCACCCAGCTGCGTCGCCTAATGATTGACCTGCCTGAGGTAAAGTGGCTACTAATTGGTGACGACGGCCAGTTTGACCGGATCATTTACGGCGACCTCGCCCACGACCACGGCGACAAGGTAGAGGCTATAGCTATCCGTAAACTGACCTCATCAGAGCATGTTTTCGCGGGTGGTAACCACCTGGCCCTAGCTGAGCCGCAGGTGCGCAGCCTCAAACAGTCCGGCGCCCTGGTGGTTAGTGGCCGCGACGGCTTCACTTTGGCTCGTAAACTGCCAGCTTCGCTGGTAGGCCCTCAACCGTAAGGAGAACAAAATGGCTAGCAAACTCCCATTTCCTGATTGGTCTGACCGGCGGCTATGTGCTGGGCACCCGTGCCGGGCGCGCCCAGTACGAAAAGATTAAGGCCGCTGCCGGGCGTGTGGCGGAGTCTCCCGCCGTGCGCAACCCGCGTGGATTCGACTAAGGCTAAGGTTTCCGACGCCGTCAAGCGCCAGGGTGAAAAGGTCACCGACAAGGTGGTTGAGTCCGTTAAGGAGCGCCTATTTCGGCGGACCCTGCGCAGTCCAACTCCACGCCCGTGGCCGTGCCCGAAGCCCAGGTGCGCCCGCTCAACTGAGCGTCCAACAGACACCCTGACAGCGTCTAAGCTTTCTTAGCTGCCCAGGTCTAATACTCCCGTGCGCCGGGCCTGTTCATTCAGGCCCGGC
>BNJU01000445.1_pt1 | contig 113264 bp, 135 predicted proteins | sample 8539281 | NCBI WGS metagenome assembly BNJU01 (sample SAMD00202456, study PRJDB9452) | human saliva metagenome | isolation source: human saliva | place: Japan
TAGTCAAGGTTTAAAAAGAGGTGGGTTTGTAATGAGATTTAAAAATACATCGGATCATATTGAGGCCTACATCAAGGCGATTTTAGATCAATCTGGTATCGTGGAGTTGCAACGGAGTCAGTTGGCAGATACCTTTCAGGTTGTTCCTAGTCAGATCAACTATGTGATCAAGACACGCTTTACGGAAAGTAGAGGCTACTTGGTTGAAAGTAAGCGTGGTGGCGGAGGCTATATTCGTATAGGACGGATTGAGTTTTCTAGTCATCATGAAATGCTCCGCGATTTGCTTTACTCAATTGGTGAGCGGGTCAGTCAAGAAATTTACGAAGATATTCTGCAGCTTTTGGTTGAGCAGGAATTGATGACCAAGCAGGAGATGAATTTGCTAGTATCAGTAGCTTTGGATCGCGTTCTAGGAGAAGAAGCTCCAGTTGTTCGTGCAAATATGCTACGACAGGTCATACAAGAGGTAGATAGAAAAGGGAAGTAAGATGAACTATTCAAAAGCATTGAATGAATGTATCGAAAGTGCCTACATGGTGGCTGGCCATTTTGGAGCTCGTTATCTAGAGTCTTGGCACTTGTTGATTGCCATGTCTAACCACAGTTATAGTGTGGCAGGGGCAACTTTAAATGATTATCCATATGAGATGGACCGTTTAGAAGAGGTGGCTTTAGAACTGACTGAAACGGACTATAGCCAGGATGAAACCTTTATGGAATTGCCGTTTTCTCATCGTTTGCAGGTTCTTTTTGACGAAGCAGAGTATGTAGCGTCAGTGGTCCATGCTAAGGTGCTAGGGACAGAGCACCTCCTTTATGCGATTTTGCATGATGGTAATGCCTTGGCAACTCGTATCTTGGAGAGGGCTGGTTTTTCTTATGAAGACAAGAAAGATCAGGTCAAGATTGCAGCCCTTCGTCGAAATCTAGAAGAACGAGCAGGCTGGACTCGTGAAGATCTCAAGGCTTTACGCCAACGCCATCGTACAGTAGCTGATAAGCAAAATTCTATGGCTAATATGATGGGCATGCCCCAGACTCCTAGTGGTGGTCTCGAGGACTATACGCATGATTTGACAGAGCAAGCTCGTTCTGGCAAGTTAGAACCAGTCATCGGTCGGGATAAGGAAATCTCGCGTATGATTCAAATCTTGAGCCGTAAAACCAAGAATAATCCTGTCTTGGTTGGGGATGCTGGTGTAGGGAAACAGCCTTGGCGCTTGGACTCGCTCAGCGTATTGCTAGTGGTGATGTACCTGCGGAAATGGCTAAGATGCGCGTGTTAGAGCTTGATTTGATGAATGTTGTTGCAGGTACACGTTTCCGTGGTGACTTTGAAGAACGCATGAACAATATCATCAAGGATATTGAAGAAGATGGCCAAGTCATCCTCTTTATCGATGAACTTCACACTATCATGGGTTCTGGGAGCGGGATTGACTCAACTCTAGATGCGGCCAATATTTTGAAGCCAGCCTTGGCGCGTGGAACTTTGAGAACGGTTGGTGCGACCACTCAGGAAGAATACCAAAAACACATCGAAAAAGATGCGGCCCTTTCTCGTCGATTCGCCAAAGTGACGATCGAAGAGCCAAGCGTGGCAGACAGCATGACCATTTTGCAAGGCTTGAAGGCGACTTATGAGGAACATCACCGTGTGCAAATCACAGATGAAGCGGTTGAAACAGCGGTTAAGATGGCTCATCGTTACTTAACCAGTCGTCACTTGCCAGACTCTGCTATCGACCTCTTGGATGAGGCCGCAGCAACAGTGCAAAATAAGGTAAAGCATGTAAAAGCAGACGATTCAGGTTTGAGTCCAGCTGACAAGGCCTTGATGGATGGCAAGTGGAAACAGGCAGCTCAGCTAATCGCAAAAGAGGAGGAAGTCCCAGTCTATAAAGATTTGGTGACAGAGTCTGATATTTTGACTACCTTGAGTCGTTTGTCAGGTATCCCAGTCCAAAAACTGACTCAGACTGATGCTAAGAAATACCTGAATCTGGAAGCTGAACTGCACAAACGTGTCATCGGTCAAGATCAAGCTGTTTCAAGCATTAGCCGTGCCATTCGCCGCAATCAGTCAGGGATTCGCAGTCACAAGCGTCCGATTGGTTCCTTTATGTTCCTAGGACCGACAGGTGTCGGGAAGACTGAATTGGCCAAGGCTCTGGCAGAAGTTCTCTTTGATGACGAATCAGCTCTTATTCGCTTTGATATGAGTGAATATATGGAGAAATTTGCAGCCAGCCGTCTCAATGGAGCGCCTCCTGGTTATGTGGGTTATGAAGAAGGTGGAGAATTGACGGAGAAGGTCCGTAACAAACCTTATTCTGTTTTGCTCTTTGATGAGGTCGAGAAGGCTCATCCGGACATTTTTAATGTTCTCTTGCAAGTGCTAGATGATGGTGTCTTAACAGATAGTAAGGGTCGTAAGGTTGATTTTTCAAATACCATTATCATCATGACGTCAAACCTTGGTGCGACAGCCCTTCGTGATGACAAGACAGTTGGTTTTGGGGCAAAGGACATTCGTTTTGACCAGGAAAATATGGAAAAACGTATGTTTGAAGAGTTGAAAAAAGCTTATAGACCTGAGTTTATCAACCGTATTGATGAAAAGGTGGTCTTCCATAGCCTTTCTAGCGACCATATGCAGGAAGTGGTGAAGATTATGGTCAAACCTTTAGTAGCAAGTTTGGCTGAAAAAGGTATTGACTTGAAATTGCAAACTTCTGCACTGAAATTGTTGGCAAATCAAGGATATGACCCAGAGATGGGAGCTCGTCCACTTCGCAGAACCCTACAAACAGAAGTGGAAGACAAGTTGGCAGAACTTCTTCTCAAGGGAGAATTAGAGGTAGGCAGCACACTTAAGATTGGTGTCAAAGCAGGCCAGTTAAAATTTGATATTGCATAAAAAACGAGGTCGGGAAAAGTTCCCGACCTCTTTGTTTACCCTCATGAGATGGCTTTGCTGTTGTGACTGCTTTTAGGGATACCTGTCTTTCTTAGGATTACTCAACATGTGAGTAAAGAAGTCTTTGTATCGATACTTGAGATAGTTCTCATGTAAAAAAATAACAAAGCGATATAGACAATCAAAAAGATTGTAGTCAGATAGAAGACATCAAATGCAGTTCGCGCATAGTAAGTGGCTGATTGATAAGAACCAATAGCTACCAAAACCAACCAAGGCAGATACTTGTAATACTTATTTAGCATAAGAGTGCACCTCCTATATTCTATTTCAATGTTATTATATTCCTTTGCAGTTAAAAGATGCAAGCGATTACATAAAAACAAATTCAAATTTTTTTAATAGGAAAATCTCCTGTTTTTTTCTTTTTTATTACGAATAGAAAGAGTAGGAGGAGTAAATGTATCTAAAGTATTTAAGATTTTTTTAAAATAGTTTAGATAAATTGTTGACATATTTAAACCTAAATGTTACAATTATATTACAAAAAGATTTCTTTATATTTCTAAAATATTACAAAGGAGTAGAAAAATGAAAAAGAAAACCTATATCAAATTGATGGCAGCAACTGTATTGGCTTCTACCCTGTTATTAGGAGCTTGTGGAAATAAAAAGGAAACAACTCAAGCAAGCAGTTCTGCTAAGACAAGCCAATCATCAAGCTCTAAAGCAGCTTCTGCTAGCAAAGAAAGCAAGACTCAGAAGTCCTCAAGTTCAGCTTCATCTGAAAAGGCTAAGGCATCTACTGATCAATCTTCAGCAAGTGCAGCACCATCACAAGTAGCACCTGCACCAGAGCAAAGACAAGGTCAAGAAGTGTCCAATCAACAGGTAGCTAGCCAACAAACTCCTGCTCAGGCTCCGTCAACTCAGCAAGGTTCTCAAGCCCAGTCTAACCAATCAAGCTATGATCCTACAACTGACCGCAAACTTCAAGACAAACAAGCAGAGCAAAATAAACGTTACAAGGGTGTTTTAACCATGGTAGATGGTGATTTCTCAGCTGCAGCGGGCAATTGGAAGGGAGCTAATGGCGAAACCATCACAGTTTCATCAGGCGGTCAATTTACAGTAGAATCTACTGATGGAAAGAAAGAAAATTACTCTATCAAAGGCTATTCTTATACTCTTGACGATGGTAAGTATAATGCCAAAATCGGTGGAGGAAAAGTCATCCAAATTACAACAGGAGCGGATGGCAAGGTTTCTAGTGTTGCTTTGAGTCAATAATAATCCTCAGTATTTGAATTTTTACAATCAAAGAAAATCCGTCAGCTCAATAAGGGTTGACGGATTATTTTATACTTGTATTTGGGTTAAAAATTCTTCTGTAGTAAGAATTTGAGCAAACTCATTTTGTAGAGAAAGGAGATTAATCTCATGGATAGTCTCAGGAGAGATGGCTTGACCGTTTTTGTTAGATAGTGTAAAACTGGCAGTAGCATCTGCTAGTAAAGTGACTTTAAAACCAAGATTTGCTGCCATTCTTGTAGTAGTGGATACACAATGAGGCAGAGTCAAGCCAACAATGACTAAATGATTAATCTGCTTTTTTCGTAAATATGTTTCAAGATTTGTTCCAATAAAGGCGCTATTAACCTTTTTTTGAAAGACAGTTTCTGAGGTGATCGGTTCAAATCCACTTTTAAACACTTGATTTTGTTTGTTATGAAATTGCGACTGGGGATTGTCAGACATGTGTTGAACATGTAAGACTGGAAGAGCGTGTTTACGAAAGTACACCAGTACCCTCAATGCTTGATGTTCAGCTTGAGGGTTATTTCGTTCTCCCCAGATAGGGCTATCAAATGCTTTTTGCATATCGATAACCAGTAGAGCAGTATGAACCATTTTAAGCTTTCTCCAATTGCAAGAGGGCTTCAATCTCTGCTAGGGTGCTAGCTTGTGAAATGGCTCCACGGAGTTTGGCAGCGCCAGATGTTCCACGGAGGTAGTGAGGAGCGAGGCCACGGAATTCACGAACTGCGACGTTTTCTCCTTTGAGGTTAATCAATCGTTTCAAGTGTTCGTAGGCGATTTTCATCTTGTCTTCAAAGGTCAAATCAGGTAGGATTTCTCCTGTTTCAAAGTAATGGTTGATTTGGTTGAAGAGGTAAGGATTTCCCATGGCAGCGCGGCCAATCATGACTGCGTCAGCACCAACTTCTTCGATGCGTTGTTTAGCTTCTTGAACGGTACGGATATCACCATTGGCGATGAAGGGAATCTTGGTCAGAGCTTGAGCTACATCGTGCAAGGTCTCAAGGTCTGCGTGACCTGTATACATTTGCTCACGGGTACGGCCATGCATGGCGAGGGCAGAAACACCTGCAGCTTCAGCAGCCAGGGCATTTTCTACTGCTAGAGAAGGATCGGCCCAACCGGTACGCATTTTAACAGTGAGTGGGATATCAAGGACAGACTGAACCTTGTTGATGATAGAGTAAATCTTGTCTGGGTCCTTGAGCCACATAGCGCCAGCTTCGTTCTTCACGATTTATTAACTGGACAACCCATATTGATATCGACGATATCGGTCTTGGTGTTTTCTTGGATGAATTCTGCTGCGCGTGCTAGGCTGTCTTCATCACTACCAAAAAGTTGGATAGAAACAGGGTTTTCGCCTTCATCGATATGAAGCATATGCAGGGTTTTTTCGTTGTTGTATTGGATTCCCTTGTCAGAGACCATTTCCATGACAACGAGTCCAGCTCCGAGCTCTTTTGCAATGGTACGAAAGGCTGAGTTGGTGACACCAGCCATGGGTGCTAGAACGGTACGATTGGGAATCTCAACATTGCCAATCATAAAGGGTGTATTAAGATTTGTCACGAATGAGTTCCTCCAGGTCGTTTTCATCAAAGTTGTAAGTAGTTTGGCAGAATTGACAAGTAATTTCTGCTCCGTGGTCTTCCTCTTTCATTTCCTCAAGGTCTGAGTTTGGAAGGCTGGCAAGAGCGTTCATAAAGCGTTCATGGCTACAGTCACATTGGAAACGGATTTCTTCTTCAGAAAGACGTTTGTAGGCCTCGTCACCGTAGATAGCTTTGAGGAGGGCTTCGATATGGTCTTCACTTTCGAGAAGGGTCGAGATAGCTGGCATTTCTTGGATGCGTTTTTCAAAGCGAGCAATCTCTTCTTCCTTGGCTCCTGGCAAGACTTGAACTAGGAAACCACCTGCAACCTTGACCTTGTCTTCTTCGTCCAAAAGGACATTGAGACCGACTGCTGAAGGGGTTTGTTGGCTTTCAGTCAGGTAAAAGGCAAGGTCTTCACCAATTTCTCCCAGAGATGAGGGGAGTCATAGAGTTGTAAGGATTTCCAGTACCGTAGTCTGTGATAACGAGGAATTGACCATTTCCAACAAAAGGTCCAACTAGAACTTCACCAGTTGCAGTCTTTTTGATGTCAACACCAGGATTTTGAACATAGCCTTTGACATTCCCCTTGGTATCAGCGACGGTGATGATAGCCCTAGAGAGCTAGATCCCAGTACCTTAACTGTTAGTTTGGTATTTCCTTTTTCATTGGCTGCGAGAATTTGGCTGGCGATAAGAGTTCGACCAAGCGCTACAGTTGAGCTAGCTTGGGTTTGGTGTTTTTCTTGAGCAGTGCGGACGGTTTCCGTGCTATCAAGGACAAAAGCACGAAAGGCTCCGCTTTCTGATATAGTTTTAATAATTTTATCCATAGCTACTATTTTAGCATAAAAAAATGCCCAAAGGGGAGCCGTGTGTTTGCTGATTTTTTTCAGGATAATGGACCAGGAAATCAGCATGAAAATAAAAAGAGAAACAGATTATTTCATCATTTTGTAAGATTTTGTGTTATTCTAAAAGGAAGAAAATGAAAAGGGGTAACAAAATGTATTTAGGAGATTTGATGGAAAAAGGCTGAATCTGGTCAATTTTTCAGTACTTTCCTTTTCTATTACAAGAATCTCAGACGACCGTCAAGGCTGTGATGGAGGAAAACAGGATTTTTCAAAAAGCAACCCTAACCAAAATATGTCACCCTGCTCAATGATAAGGCTTTTGGACAGTGGCTTAGAGTTGACTATTCACTCAGAAGATGAAAATCTGCGTTTATCAATTGGTCCCGCAGTCAAGGGAGAGAGATTCGAAGCCTATTTTTTTAGAAAATGCCATAAAATACCAAATTTTAGTCTATCTTCTTTATCACCAAACAGTTTTTAGCCCATCAGCTGGCTCAAGAATTGATGATTAGTGAGGCTACGCTTGGACGCCACTTATCGAGTTTAAATCATATTTTTATCCGAGTTTGACTTATCTATTCAAAATGGGACGGTTGCGTGGTCCAGAGCATCAGATTCGCTATTTCTATTTCTGTCTTTTTCCGCAAGGTCTGGGTCGAGTCAGGAGTGGGAAGGCCACATGCAGAAACCAGAGAGAAAGCAGGATATTGCTACTCTAGAAGAAATCTATGGAGCTAGCTTGTCTTCAGGGCAGAAATTGGATTTGGTTCTCTGGTCTCATATCAGTCAACAACGTCTTCGGGTCAATGCCTGTCAGTTTCAAGTGATAGAAGAGAAAATGCGAGGGTATTTTTGACAATATTTTTCTACCTTCGTTTGCTGAGAAAGGCTCCGTCCTTTTTTGCTGGGCAACACCTTCCTCTCGGAACTGAGGATGGGGAGATGATGATTTTCTTTTCTTTTCTCCTATCTCATCGCATTCTTCCTCTTCATACTATGGAGTATATCCTTGGATTTGGAGGGCAGTTGGCAGATTTGCTGACGCAATTGATTCAAGAAATGAAGAAGGAGGAGTTACTGGGGGATTATACAGAGGACCATGTCACCTATGAACTCAGTCAGCTTTGTGCTCAAGTCTATTTATACAAGGGCTATATTTTACAAGATCGCTACAAGTACCAGTTAGAGAATCGTCATCCTTATTTGTTGATGGAACATGATTTTAGGGGGACGGCAGAGGAGATTTTTCATGCTCTACCTGCCTTTCATCAGGGGACAGACTTAGATAAGAAAATTCTCTGGGAATGGCTCCAGTTGATTGAATATATGGCAGAAAATGGTGGCCAGCATATGCGGATTGGCTTGGACTTAACCTCTGGTTTTCTTGTTTTTTCAAGGATGGCAGCCATTTTGAAACGGTATTTGGAATACAATCGTTTTATTACCATTGAAGCCTATGACCGAACTCGGCATTATGATTTACTGGTTACCAATAACCCCATTCATAAGAAAGGAACAGACACCAGTTTATTATTTAAAAAAATGACTTGGATCTGGAAGATTTGGCAAGGATTCGTCAGTTATTATTCACTTAAAAAGGCTTGGTTGTTTCCAGGTCTTTTTGTGAAATTCACACAATCTACTCACATTTTTTTAAAAATTAAAAAAAGTTGATAAACAGGAAAGCGCTTTATTTTGTATACTAGTTAGAGTAAAGAGGAGACATCCTCAAGATCTTTTATGAGGAGGACAGCACATGTCACAAGAAAAATACATCATGGCTATTGACCAGGGGAACTACAAGTTCTCGTGCCATTATCTTTTCAACAAAAAAAGGTGAAAAAGTTAGCTCTGAGTCAAAAAGAGTTTCACTCAGATTTTTCCCTCAGGCAGGTTGGGTAGAGCACAATGCCAATGAAATTTGGAATTCAGTCCAGTCTGTTATTGCAGGGTGCTTTCATCGAAAGCGGTGTCAAGCCAAAGTCAAATCGAAGCAATCGGGATTACTAACCAACGTGAAACAACAGTTGTTTGGGATAAGAAAAACAGGGCTTCCCTATCTACAATGCTATCGTTTGGCAATCACGTCAGACAGCTCCTCTAGCTGAGCAACTAAAAAGTCAAAGGCTATGTGGAAAAAGTTCCATGAAAAGACTGGTTTGATGATCGATGCTTACTTCTCTGCGACCAAGGTTCGTTGGATTTTTGGACCATGTTGAAGGTGCTCAAGAAAGAGCTAGAAAAAGGTGAATTGCTCTTTGGTACGATTGATACTTGGTTGGTTTGGAAATTGACAGACGGTGCGTCTCACGTAACGGATTATTCAAATGCAGCCCGTACTATGCTTTATAACATTAAAGAACTCAAATGGGATGATGAGATTTTGGAAATCCTCAACATTCCTAAAGGCTATGCTTCCAGAAGTTCGTTCTAACTCTGAAATCTACGGTAAGACAGCTCCATTCCATTTCTATGGTGGAGAAGTGCCAATCTCAGGTATGGCTGGGGACCAACAAGCAGCCCTCTTTGGACAGTTGGCCTTTGAACCTGGTATGGTTAAAAATACTTATGGAACAGGTTCTTTCATCATCATGAATACTGGTGAAGAAATGCAGTTGTCTGAAAACAACCTCTTGACAACGATTGGTTACGGAATCAACGGCAAGGTTTACTATGCCTTGGAAGGTTCTATCTTCATCGCAGGAAGTGCCATTCAATGGCTTCGTGATGGACTTCGCATGGTCGAAAATTCACCAGAATCTGAAAAATATGCTCGTGATTCTCACAACGATGATGAAGTTTATGTCGTTCCAGCCTTTACAGGATCTAGGTGCTCCATACTGGAACCAAAATGCTCGCGGTTCTGTCTTTGGTTTGACTCGTGGAACAAGTAAAGAAGACTTTATCAAGGCAACTCTTCAATCAATTGCTTATCAAGTGCGTGACATCATCGATACCATGCAAGTGGATGCTCAGACAGCTATTCAAGTCTTGAAGGTAGATGGTGGTGCAGCTATGAATAACTTCCTCATGCAGTTCCAAGCTGACATTTTGGGAATCGACATTGCACGCGCTAAAAATTTGGAAACAACAGCTCTAGGAGCAGCTTTCCTAGCAGGTTTGGCAGTTGGTTACTGGAAAGACTTTGGATGAGTTGAAACTCTTAAATGAGACTGGAGAACTCTTTGAACCATCTATGAACGAATCTCGTAAGGAACAACTTTACAAGGGTTGGAAGAAGGCTGTGAAAAGCAACTCAAGTTTTTGCTGAAGAAGACTAATACTGATGACATCAGTTTAACAACGATGGGCCTTAACTAGAAAGTGTGTAAATATGGAATTTTCAAAGAAAACACGTGAATTATCAATTCAAAAAATGCAGGAAGATACCTTGGACCTCTTGATTATCGGTGGAGGAATCACAGGGGCAGGTGTAGCTTTGCAGGCTGCGGCTAGTGGTCTAGATACTGGTTTGATTGAAATGCAAGACTTTGCAGAAGGAACATCCAGCCGTTCAACTAAACTGGTTCATGGAGGTCTTCGTTACCTCAAGCAATTTGACGTAGAAGTAGTATCAGATACGGTTTCAGAACGTGTAGTAGTCCAACAAATTGCACCTCACATTCCAAAACCAGACCCAATGCTCTTACCAGTTTATGAAGAAGATGGAGCAACCTTTAGTCTCTTCCGTCTTAAAGTAGCTATGGATCTTTACGACCTCTTGGCAGGTGTTAACAATACACCAGCTGCAAACAAGGTCTTGAGCAAGGAGGAAGTCTTAGAACGCCAACCAAACTTGAAGAAGGAAGGCTTGGTAGGAGGTGGAGTTTATCTTGACTTCCGTAACAACGATGCCCGTCTTGTAATTGAAAATATTAAACGTGCCAACCAAGATGGTGCTCTCATTGCCAACCACGTGAAGGCAGAAGGCTTCCTCTTTGACGAAAGTGGCAAGATTACAGGTGTCGTAGCTCGTGACCTCTTGACTGATCAAGTATTTGAAATAAAGGCACGCCTTGTTATTAATACAACAGGTCCTTGGAGTGATAAAGTACGCAATTTGTCTAATAAGGGAACACAATTCTCACAAATGCGCCCAACTAAGGGAGTTCATTTGGTAGTGGACTCAAGCAAGATCAAGGTTTCACAGCCAGTTTACTTTGACACAGGTTTGGGTGATGGTCGTATGGTCTTTGTTCTCCCACGTGAAAACAAGACTTACTTTGGTACAACGGATACAGACTACACAGGTGATTTGGAACATCCAAAAGTGACTCAAGAAGATGTAGATTACTTACTTGGTATTGTCAACAACCGCTTCCCAGAAGCAAACATTACTGTTCAAGATATTGAAAGTAGCTGGGCAGGTCTTCGTCCATTGATTGCAGGCAACAGCGCTTCTGACTACAATGGAGGAAATAACGGAACCATCAGTGATGAAAGCTTTAACAACTTGATTGCGACTGTTGAATCTTATCTCTAAAGAAAAAACGCGTGAAGATGTTGAGTCTGCTGTCAGCAAGCTTGAAAGCAGCACATCTGAGAAACATTTGGATCCATCAGCAGTTTCTCGTGGGTCTAGCTTGGACCGTGATGACAATGGTCTCTTGACCCTTTCTGGTGGTAAAATCACAGATTACCGTAAGATGGCTGAAGGAGCTATGGAGCGCGTGGTTGATATCCTCAAAGCAGAATTTGACCGTAGCTTTAAACTCATCAACTCTAAGACTTACCCTGTTTCAGGTGGAGAATTAAACCCAGCAAGCGTGGATACAGAAATCGAAGCCTTTGCTGAACTTGGTGTATCACGTGGTTTGGATAGCAAGGAAGCTCACTATCTAGCAAATCTCTATGGTTCAAATGCACCGAAGATCTTTGCTCTTGCTCATAGTTTGGAACAAGCACCAGGACTCAGCTTGGCAGATACCTTGTCACTTCACTATGCAATGCGCAATGAGTTGGCTCTGAGCCCAGTTGACTTCCTTCTTCGTCGTACCAACCATATGCTCTTTATGCGTGATAGTTTGGATAGCATCGTTGAGCCAGTTTTGGATGAAATGGGACGATTCTATGACTGGACAGAAGGAGAAAAAGCAACTTACCGTGCTGAATTAGAAGCAGCCCTCGCTAACAATGATTTAGCAGAATTAAAAAATTAAGAAAAAATAAAAGAGGTGGAGGGCAGTACTCCTAGTCTACCTTCTCCTTTCTTTTTAATGGAGACAAAAATATGATGAATGAATTATTTGGAGAATTTCTAGGGACTTTAATCCTAATTCTTCTAGGAAATGGTGTTGTAGCAGGTGTGGTTCTTCCAAAAACCAAGAGCAACAGTGCAGGTTGGATTGTGATTACGATGGGTTGGGGGATTGCAGTTGCGGTTGCGGCATTTGTATCTGGCAAGCTCAGTCCAGCTCATTTAAACCCAGCTGTGACCATCGGTGTGGCTTTAAAAGGTGGTCTGCCTTGGGCTTCAGTATTTCCTTACATCCTAGCTCAGTTTGCAGGAGCTATGCTTGGTCAAATTTTGGTTTGGTTGCAATTCAAACCTCACTATGAGGCAGAAGAAAATGCAGGAAATATCTTGGCAACCTTCAGTACTGGGACCAGCCATCAAGGATACTGTATCAAACTTGATTAGCGAAATCCTTGGAACCTTTGTTTTGGTCTTGACAATCTTTGCTTTGGGTCTTTACGACTTTTCAAGCAGGTATCGGAACCTTTGCAGTGGGAACCTTGATTGTCGGTATCGGTCTATCACTAGGTGGGACAACAGGTTATGCCTTGAACCCTGCGCGTGACCTTGGACCTCGTATCATGCACAGTATCCTTTGCCAATTTCAAACAAGGGAGACGGAGACTGGTCTTACGCTTGGATTCCTGTTGTGGGACCTGTTATCGGTGCAGCCTTGGCCGTGCTTGTATTCTCACTTTTCTAATTTAGAAAACAATTATGTTGATAGAGCTTGAGATGAAAATCTCAGGCTTTTTTAAAATATACATAGAAAAACTGCATAATCCTTAAAATAAGCTGAAATCTAATGAAAATCTACGGCAAACAATTGAAAAAAATTACCCTAGAAAGTGGTACAATGGTAGAAAAAAATACTATAGTAAGAGTTCATCTTATTTAGCAAAAAAATTACAGAAATGAATGGTTTTTTTCTTGATGAAACAGAGAAAAAGAATTGTACCTCTTTCTTGGTCGGACAGCCTTGTATTTTTCTTATCTTTCTAGGGCTGCTTTACTTCTTTAGCTATCTTGGTCAGGGTCAAGGAAGCTTTATCTATAATGAATTTTAACTTGAAGGAGAATCCCTATTGTGTCAAATAAACCAATAGTAGATATGATTGAAACCATTGAGCATTTTGCTCAGACCCAGCCTAGCTATCCTATTTACAATATTTTGGGGCAGGAACATACTTATGGAGATTTAAAGGCTGATTCGGATAGTTTAGCTGCAGCCATCGATCAACTGGATTTACCAGAGAAGTCTCCTGTGGTTGTTTTTGGAGGCCAAGAATATGAAATGTTGGCAACTTTTGTAGCGTTGACTAAGTCAGGTCATGCCTATATTCCAATTGACAGCCATTCGGCCTTGGAGCGAGTTTCAGCTATTTTAGAAGTAGCAGAGCCAAGCTTGATTATTGCCATCTCAGAATTCCCATTGGAGCAGGTTTCTACGCCAATAATGACTCTAGCTCAGGTTCAAGAAGCATTTGCTCAAGGGACTATCTATGAAATCACACATCCAGTCAAGGGCAATGATAACTACTACATTATCTTTACTTCTGGTACAACTGGTAAGCCTAAAGGGAGTGCAGATTTCACATGATAACCTCCTCAGCTTTACCAAACTGGATGATTACGGATAAGGAATTTGCGACGCCAAGTCGTCCGCAAATGCTAGCTCAGCCACCTTATTCATTTGACCTGTCCGTCATGTATTGGGCACCGACCTTGGCGCTAGGTGGTACACTTTTCGCTCTTCCATCTGCCATTACTCAGGACTTTAAGCAACTCTTTGCGACCATCTTTTCATTGCCAATCGCCATCTGGACATCAACCCCTTCTTTTGCGGATATGGCCATGTTGTCTGAAGACTTCAATAGTGAGAAAATGCCTGGGATCACGCATTTCTACTTTGATGGCGAAGAATTGACGGTTAAAACGGCTCAAAAACTACGTGAACGATTCCCAAATGCCCGTATTATCAATGCCTACGGTCCAACAGAAGCGACAGTAGCTCTATCAGCAGTTGCTGTGACAGATGAGATGTTGGCGACTCTCAAACGCCTACCAATCGGCTATACCAAGGCTGATTCTCCAACCTTTATCATTGATGAGGACGGCAATAAATTGCCAAATGGCGAACAGGGAGAAATCATTGTCTCAGGACCAGCTGTTTCAAAAGGTTATATGAACAATCCTGAAAAAACAGCGGAGGCCTTCTTTGAGTTTGAAGGTCTGCCAGCCTATCACACAGGCGATGTGGGAACTATGACAGATGAAGGCTTGCTTCTCTACGGCGGACGCATGGACTTTCCAGATTAAGTTCAACGGTTACCGCATTGAGTTAGAAGATGTCTCTCAAAACCTCAATAAGTCTCGCTTTATCGAGTCTGCTGTTGCAGTTCCACGTTATAACAAAGATCACAAGGTACAAAATCTACTGGCCTATGTCATCTTAAAAGACGGTGTTCGTGAACAGTTTGAACGTGATATCGATATTACCAAGGCTATCAAGGAAGATCTGACAGACATCATGATGTCCTACATGATGCCGTCTAAATTCCTTTATCGAGACAGTTTGCCACTGACTCCAAATGGGAAAAATTGACATCAAAGGATTGATTAACGAGGTGAATAAGAGATGATGGAGTTCTTTCAACAGCTTCCTCATTTAGAGCCATATCGGCAATCCTCAGTATTTTGTCTATGTGATTGCTGCAACCTTGCCCATCTTTATCGGTCTCTTTTTCAAGAAACGCTTTGCCTGGTATGAAGTGCTGGTTAGTCTCTTCTTTATCGTCACCATGTTGGTAGGTGGGAAGACCAATCAATTGGCTGCCTTGGGTATTTACCTGTGCTGGGAAATATTGCTCTTGCTTTTCTACAAGCACTATCGAAAAAGTAAGGATGGCAAGTGGGTCTTCTACCTAGTTAGTTTTCTGTCCCTCCTTCCGATTATCTTTGTCAAGGTGCAGCCAGCTATCAATGGAACGCAGTCTTTGCTTGGGTTCTTGGGAATTTCTTACCTGACGTTTCGTTCGGTTGGGATTATCATCGAGCTGAGAGATGGAGTGATTAAGGATTTTACCCTCTGGGAATTCCTCCGTTTTCTTCTCTTCATGCCGACCTTTTTCAAGTGGCCCAATCGATCGCTTTAAGCGGTTTAATGAAAATTATCAGACCATTCCTGAGCGAGATGAGTTGATGGATATGCTGGAAGAGGCTGTTCAGCTATATCATGTTGGCTTTCTATATAAGTTTATCCTAGCTCATGTTTTAGGAGAGACCTTTATTACCTCCTCTGAAGAATCTAGCTTTGCAGTCAGGTGGCTTCTTTAACCTCTATGCCTTGGCAGTTATGTATATCTTTGGTCTGGAGCTTTTCTTTGATTTTGCAGGTTACTCTATGTTTGCTTTAGCCATTTCAAACTTGATGGGAATTCGTAGTCCCCATCAACTTTAACAAGCCCTTTTTATCAAGGGATTTAAAGGAGTTTTGGAATCGTTGGCACATGAGCCTTTCTTTCTGGTTCCGTGACTTTGTCTTTATGCGAATGGTGATGGTGTTAACCAGAAAGAAGGTCTTTAAAAATCGTAATGTAACCTCAAGTGTGGCCTACATTGTAAATATGCTGATTATGGGATTTTGGCACGGTGTGACCTGGTACTATATCGCCTATGGACTCTTTCATGGATTGGGCTTGGTAATTAATGACGCTTGGATTCGCAAGAAAAAAACACTCAATAAGGAACGGAAAACAGCAGGGAAAGCTGCTCTACCTGAGAATCGCTGGATTCAGTTGCTTGGCATGGTTGTTACCTTCCATGTCGTCATGCTATCATTCTTAATCTTTTCTGGATTTTTGAATGATTTATGGTTTAAAAAATAAAAGGAAATAAAATATGGATATCAAATCAGAAGTTATCGAAATTATTGATGAGTTGTTTATGGAAGATGTTTCTGACATGATGGATGAAGATCTTTTTGATGCAGGTGTCTTGGATAGTATGGGAACGGTTGAATTGATTGTGGAGATTGAAAACCGTTTTGACATTCGTGTCCCTGTTACAGAGTTTGGTCGTGATGACTGGAATACAGCCAATAAAATCATAGCTGGTATTGTGGAGCTACAAAATGCTTAAACGCTTATGGATGATCTTCGGACCGGTCTTGATAGCTGGTTTGTTGGTTTTTCTGCTCATTTTCTTTTATCCTACTGAGATGCGTCATAATCTAGGAGCTGAAAAGCGTTCAGCGGTGGCTACTACTATCGATAGTTTTAAGGAGCGCAGTCAAAAGGTCAGAGCCTTATCTGATCCAAATATGCGTTTTGTTCCCTTCTTTGGCTCCAGTGAATGGCTTCGTTTTGACGGTGCCCATCCGGCAGTCTTGGCTGAGAAATACAATCGCTCTTATCGTCCTTATCTTTTAGGACAGAGGGGAGCTGCATCGCTCAATCAGTATTTTGGGATGCAGCAGATGTTGCCACAGCTGGAGAATAAACAAGTTGTGTATGTTATCTCACCTCAGTGGTTCAGTAAAAATGGCTATGAGCCAGCTGCCTTCCAACAATATTTTAATGGCGACCAGTTGACCAGTTTTCTGGAACATCAATCTGGAGATCAGGCTAGTCAATATGCGGCAACTCGTTTACTGCAGCAGTTTCCAAACGTAGCTATGAAGGAGCTTGTTCAGAAGTTGGCAAGTAAAGAAGAATTATCGACAGCAGACAATGAAATGATTGAATTATTGGCTCGGTTTAATGAACGCCAAGCTTCCTTTTTTGGTCAGTTTTCAGTTAGAGGCTATGTCAATTATGATAAACATGTAGTTAAGTATTTAAAGACCTTGCCAGATCAGTTTTCTTATCAAGCCATAGAAGATGTTGTTGAAGCAGATGCTGAAAAGAATACTTCTAATAATGATCTGGGAATGGAAAATTATTTCTATAATACGCAGATTAAGAAGGATTTAAAGAAATTAAAGGACTCTCAGAAAAGCTTTACCTATCTCAAGTCGCCAGAGTATAATGACTTGCAGTTGGTGTTAACCCAATTTTCTAAATCCAAGGTAAACCCGATTTTTATCATTCCACCTGTTAATAAAAAATGGATGGATTATGCTGGTTTACGAGAGGATATGTATCAACAAACAGTGCAGAAGATTCGATATCAGTTAGAAAGTCAAGGCTTCACCCATATAGCAGATTTTTCTAAGGATGGTGGAGAACCTTTCTTTATGAAGGATACTATTCACCTTGGTTGGTTGGGTTGGTTGGCTTTTGACAAGGCAGTTGATCCTTTCCTATCCAATCCCACACCAGCTCCGACTTACCATCTGAATGAGCGCTTTTTCAGCAAAGATTGGGCGACTTATGATGGAGATGTCCAAGAATTTCAATAGATTATAATATAGAAGAGTTCAAGAATGAAACTAGTTTTCACGTTTCCCTTGACTCTTTTTTTGGTTGTGATATAATTAACCAGTAAATAATTTTTCAAAGAATAGTATTTTTCTCTTATACTCAATGAAAATCAAAGAGCAAACTAGGAAACTAACCGCAGGCTGTACTTGAGTACGGCAAGGCGACGTTGACGTGGTTTGAATTTGATTTTAGAAGAGTATTAAAAAAGAAAAGTCCAAAAGGAAAGGAGTAACACATGAGACAGCTTGCGCAGGAAATTGATACTTTTTTGAATGAGGTTATCTTGAAATCTGAAAATCAGCATGAAATCCTAATAGGTCATTGCACTAGCGAGGTGGCCCTGACCAATACCCAGGAGCATATCCTCATGCTCTTGTCAGAGGAATCTTTAACAAACTCAGAATTGGCGCGTCGCCTCAATGTCAGTCAGGCAGCAGTTACCAAGGCCATTAAGTCTTTGGTCAAGGAAGGGATGTTGGAAACATCTAAAGATCCAAAGGATGCGCGTGTGATTTTTTATCAGTTGACTGATTTGGCTCGTCCAATCGCTGAGGAGCATCATCATCACCATGAGCATACACTTTTAACCTATGAACAAGTGGCGACTCAGTTTACTCCAAATGAACAAAAAGTGATTCAGCGGTTTTTGACTGCTTTAGTAGGAGAAATCAAATAATGAGATATATTACGGTAGAGGATTTATCCTTCTATTATGATAAGGAGCCTGTTCTTGAACATATCAATTATAGTGTTGATAGCTGGGAATTTGTTACCTTGACAGGGGAAAATGGGGCGGCTAAGACGACGCTCATCAAGGCCAGTCTTGGAATCCTTCAGCCACGCATTGGCAAGGTAACCATCTCAAAAACAAATACTCATGGAAAAAAGCTAAGGATAGCTTATCTTCCCCAGCAGATTGCTAGTTTTAATGCTGGTTTTCCAAGTACAGTTTATGAATTTGTCAAGTCGGGTCGCTATCCGCGCAAGGGCTGGTTCCGTCGTTTGAATGCCCACGATGAGGAGCATATCAAGGCCAGTCTAGACTCAGTTGGTATGTGGGAACACCGTGATAAACGAATTGGTTCCCTCTCTGGTGGGCAAAAGCAACGGGCGGTTATTGCACGGATGTTTGCTTCTGACCCAGATATCTTTGTCTTGGATGAGCCGACGACAGGGATGGATGCGGGGAGCAAAAATGAATTTTACGAACTCATGCACCACAGTGCCCACCATCATGGCAAGGCCGTTTTGATGATTACGCACGACCCTGAGGAGGTCAAGGCCTACGCAGACCGCAATATTCATCTAGTCCGTAACCAAGACTCGCCGTGGCGTTGTTTTAACGTTCACAAGAGTGACCAGGAGGTGGACCATGCTTAGTTTGTTATCCTATGACTTCATGCAGCGGGCCTTCTTGGCTGTCATTGCCATGAGCCTCTTTTCACCAGTTCTTGGGACCTTCCTTATCTTACGTCGTCAGAGTTTGATGAGTGATACTCTTAGTCACGTTTCCTTGTCAGGGGTTGCCTTTGGTCTGGTTTTGGGGATTTCTCCAACTATTTCGACCATTGTCATTGTCTTGATAGCTGCGGTCTTTCTGGAGTATCTCCGTACGGTTTACAAGAACTTTATGGAAATCGGGACTGCCATCCTCATGTCGACAGGGCTTGCAGTCTCCCTTATCGTGATGAGTAAGGGGAAAAGTTCGAGTTCCATGAGTCTGGATCAATACCTCTTTGGTTCGATTGTGACTATCAGTGAGGAGCAGGTCCTTGCCCTCTTTGTCATTGCTGCAGTCGTTTTGCTCTTGACTTTCTTGTTCTTACGTCCTATGTACATCCTGACCTTTGATGAGGATACGGCCTTTGTAGATGGACTTCCAGTTCGTACTATGTCTATCCTCTTTAACATGGTGACAGGGGTGGCCATTGCCCTCATGATTCCAGCAGCAGGAGCTCTGTTGGTGTCAACCATTATGGTCTTGCCAGCTAGTATTGCCCTTCGTCTGGGTAAAAACTTTAAATCTGTTATGTTACTGGCTAGTGCGATTGGCTTTTTGGGAATGGTAGCAGGACTTTACATTTCTTACTATGCAGAAACACCTGCTAGTGCAAGTATTACCATTATTTTTGTAACTGTCTTTTTACTCATCAGTTTAGTAAGACGTTTTATCAAATAGGAGACTAACGTGAAAAAAATTAGCTTATTGCTAGCCAGTCTATGTGCCTTGTTTTTAGTGGCTTGTTCCAATCAAAAGCAGGCAGATGGCAAACTAAATATCGTGACAACCTTTTACCCTGTCTATGAATTTCACCAAGCAAGTCGCAGGAGATACGGCTAATGTAGAACTCCTAATCGGCGCTGGTACAGAACCCCATGAATATGAACCATCTGCCAAGGCAGTTGCTCAAAATCCAAGACGCAGATACCTTCGTTTATGAAAATGAAAACATGGAAACATGGGTCCCTAAATTGCTAGATACCTTGGATAAGAAAAAGGTCAAAACCATCAAGGCGACAGGCGATATGTTGCTCTTGCCAGGTGGTGAGGAAGAAGAGGGAGATCATGACCATGGAGAAGAAGGTCATCACCATGAGTACGACCCCCATGTTTGGTTGTCACCAGTTCGTGCCATTAAACTAGTAGAGCACATCCGTGACAGCTTGTCAGCAGATTATCCTGATAAAAAAGAAACCTTTGAGAAGAATGCTGCTGCCTATATCGAAAAATTGCAAGCCTTGGATAAGGCCTATGCAGATGGCTTGTCTCAAGCCAAACAAAAGAGTTTTGTAACGCAACACGCAGCCTTTAACTATCTTGCCTTGGACTATGGACTCAAACAAGTCGCTATCTCAGGACTTTCTCCAGATGCAGAGCCATCAGCTGCACGTCTGGCAGAATTGACAGAGTACGTCAAGAAAAATAAAATTGCCTATATCTACTTTGAAGAAAATGCCTCACAAGCTCTTGCTAACACACTTTCAAAAGAAGCAGGTGTTAAAACAGATGTCCTCAATCCTTTGGAAAGTCTGACAGAAGAGGACACCAAGGCTGGGGAAAACTACATTTCCGTGATGGAGAAAAACCTCAAGGCTCTAAAACAAACAACAGACCAAGAAGGTCCAGCAATTGAGCCTGAAAAGGCAGAGGATAGCAAGACAGTCCAAAATGGTTACTTTGAGGATGCAGACGTCAAGGACCGTACCTTGAGTGACTATGCAGGTAACTGGCAATCAGTTTATCCTTTCCTTGAAGATGGGACGTTTTGATCAAGTCTTTGACTACAAGGCTAAGTTGACTGGTAAGATGACTCAGGCTGAGTACAAGGCCTACTATACAAAAGGCTATCAGACAGATGTGACTAAGATTAACATCACTGATAATACTATGGAATTTGTTCAAGGTGGACAAAGCAAGAAATTCACCTACAAGTATGTCGGTAAAAAAATCTTGACTTACAAGAAAGGTAATCGTGGCGTGCGCTTCCTCTTTGAAGCCACAGATGCGGATGCTGGACAATTCAAGTATGTTCAGTTTAGTGACCACAATATCGCCCCAGTTAAGGCAGAACATTTCCATATTTTCTTTGGAGGCACAAGCCAAGAAGCCCTCTTTGAAGAAATGGATAATTGGCCAACCTACTACCCAGATAACCTATCTGGACAAGAAATCGCCCAAGAAATGTTGGCGCATTGATGAGAAACCGATTAGTTCATAGGAGCTAGTCGGTTTTTTGATACTAGATGGCTAACTTCATTATAGACCTTTCAGAACTTTAAAAAATATAGTAGATTGAAACTAGAATAGTACACCCTTGCTTCTAAAACATTGTTAGAAATCGATTTGACTGTCCTGATCTTATTTCATTTCACTATAAATAAAACTCTTGAAATATCTGGGCTTATATGCTAGAATGTAGTTAGTGTATAAGGTTCATTAGAACACCAAAGCCCCTAACTATTGCAGTAGTTAAGGGCTTTTTTGACGTATCTTAGAGATTTAACGGGTGTTGATAGGCTAGTCACTCGGTCTACTTCTTACCATCTAGCCATTTGCAGACGAAATACAAGATAATTCCTGCGATGACGTCCGCTATAATAGTAAGAGCAAGCTCTGGGATAAGGCTCATTAGTTTCACCTCTTCTCACGAACCGTAAGGAACGTAATCGGTAACCGATGACAAAAATAGTATATCACATCAAATTTAGATCATCAACCTTGCTTAATGCTTGAAATATCGGGGCTTGTATGTTAGAATTAACTCAATGGATGAGGTTCATTAGAACACCAAAGCCCCTAACTATTGCAGTAGTTAAGGGCTTTTTTGACGTATCTTAAAGATTTAACGGGTGTTGATAGGCTAGTCACTCGGTCTACTTCTTACCATCTAGCCATTTGCAAACGAAATACAAGATAATTCCTGCTATAACGTCTGCCATAATAGTAAGAATGAGCTCAGGGATGAGATTCATTAGTTTCACCTCCTCTCACGAACCGTAAGGAACGTAATCGGTAACCGATGACAAAAATAGTATATCACACTAAATTCGTATCATCAACCTTGCTTAATGCTTGAAATATCGTATCTAGGCGAAAAAGTCTTTGCAATCAGAAAAACGCATAATATCAGGTGCGCAAAAACCTTGAGACTATGCGTTTTATTGTGGGAAGATTTACTCCATTTTCTCCTGAAATTGGGTATTTGCCCAGCCTTCGTTTTTGGGGTTGCTGAGAAAATAATGTTATGTGGTGAGTATTTGTATATAGGTCAGCAAACAAAACTAATACTCTTTGAAAATCTCTTCAAATCATGTCAGCTTCGCCTTGCCGTGTATATGTGACTGACTTCGTCAGTCTTATCTACAACCTCAAAACAGTGTTTCGAGCTGACTTGATCAATTTTCAAATCTGTACTTTGAGCAACCTGAGATTAGCTTCCTATTTGATTTTCATTGAGTATAACTTTATTTTATGTAGAATTAGCTTATTTGTTTTTATTTATCAAAACCTTGCAAGGTTTTTTTGGCGTTCTTCTACTTGACCTTTAGCATCTAGTTTGTTACCACCGTATACAGCTGATTCCCATGACCCGTACATTGGATTTGGGAAGATGATGAATTTTTCACCGAATTCTTTTTGTAATTCTTCAAGTTGTTTATCACGGTCAGATTCAGAAGTCTTAGAAAAATCTGCAAAGTCTACGAGGTTATCACCAAATAATAAGATAAGATTTGTTTTTTCTTGAACTTTTTGGCGACGCCCCTCTTTGGATTTTACACCACTTTCTAAGAACATGAGATGATCACGTCCTTGAACAGGAATTCCTTCACTTTCTAGATTTTTAATGGTAGCATCTACTTGATTAGCTGAGCGATCAGAAATATAGTAGATTTGGACACCGTTTTGATCAGCAAACTGAAGAAAATCTTTAGCACCTGGGACGGCTTTCGCTGCAGCTTTTTGAACCCAAACATCCCAATTTTCGGGTGTGAATGCTGTACCATCTTTGACATTTTGTACTTGATAAGGGCTATTATCTAGGACAGTTTCATCCAAGTCTAAAACGATAGAGTAAGGTTTGTCTGATTCTGTTTTGAGCAATTCCTTTAGGTGCTTTGTTGCAACGTTATAACCCTGTATATATAAAGCTTTAGTTTCAGCTGATTTTTGATACCAAAGGGTTGACATAGTATTTTCTCTTGACCGTAGTTGGTCATATGTCAATGTAATCTGATTATCAGATGAGCTATTATTGCTTGTCTGTGTTTCTGTAGACTTTGTTGCACAACCAGCCAATAAGACGACAGAAGCAAGTGCAGAAAGGATAGTAACAGTAGTTTTTGCTGTTTTCATGAAATATCTCCTATTCATTAATTTCAATAAATAGTATAGCACGAGGGAAAAGTTAAGGCAAGTTATTCTCTGAATATGGATGAAGATTCTATAGAAGATAATGTAATGAAAAGAAGCGATCACTAACTTGAAATGTAGTTTCACCTCTAATTATTGACATTTCAGGAAAAATCGCAGTAAAAACTGTACAGCCTTCTTTAAATGTGCTACAATACAGGAAAAAATAATGATGGAGGTCGCAATAATGGCAACATTTTTGATGATTTTTTTGTAGGTTTGTGTGCTCCTATTGGTGATAGTCACACTGAGTACAGTTTATGTGGTTCGTCAGCAGTCGGTGGCGATTATTGAACGCTTTGGGAAATACCAAAAGGTTGCCAATAGCGGTATTCATATTCGCTTGCCTTTTGGGATTGACTCGATTGCAGCGCGGATTCAGTTGCGCTTGCTGCAAAGCGATATTGTGGTTGAAACTAAGACCAAGGATAATGTGTTCGTTATGATGAATGTAGCGACTCAGTACCGTGTCAATGAGCAGAGCGTGACAGATGCCTACTATAAACTCATGCGTCCAGAATCTCAGATTAAATCTTATATTGAAGACGCCCTTCGCTCTTCTGTTCCCAAATTAACCTTGGATGAATTGTTTGAGAAAAAAGATGAGATTGCCCTTGAAGTTCAACACCAAGTAGCAGAAGAAATGACTACTTACGGGTACATTATTGTGAAAACTTTGATTACCAAGGTCGAACCAGATGCAGAAGTTAAGCAATCCATGAATGAAATCAATGCGGCGCAACGTAAGCGGGTAGCAGCGCAAGAATTGGCGGAAGCAGACAAGATTAAAATCGTTACTGCAGCTGAAGCCGAAGCAGAAAAGGACCGCCTTCATGGTGTGGGGATTGCCCAACAACGTAAGGCCATTGTGGATGGATTGGCAGAGTCTATCACAGAACTCAAGGAAGCCAATGTTGGCATGACAGAAGAGCAAATCATGTCCATCCTCTTGACCAACCAGTATTTGGATACCTTGAACACTTTTGCTTCTAAAGGCAATCAAACCATTTTTCTACCAAATACGCCAAATGGTGTGGATGATATCCGTACCCAAATCTTGTCAGCCCTCCGCGCTGAGAAGAAATAATAGACTAAAGAGCTTGGAAACAAGCTCTTTTTATTTTATACTCTTCTAAAATCTCTTCAAACCACGTCAGCTTCACCTTGCCGTACTCAAGTATAGCTTGCAGCTAGCTTCCTAGTTTTCTCCTTGATTTTAATTGATTATTAATTCAAGAAATATAGAAACATTTATACAAATTAATTTATAAGTATAAGATGTTTTATGAATATACTGAAATTGATAACTATGAATTTAAAAACTTTGTGCATATGAGCGATTTTTTTGATATAATAAATATACAGCAATAATGAATATTAAGAGAGGTGGTTTTTGCGCTCGTGTAAGATTTGACCTTGTTTCTTAAAAATTACAGTTTGTCTAAACATAGAGTGATTTTCAGACTTTTCCACAGATTTATAAGAGTGGGAACATCTCATTAACCTTGGAGTTAATAGGGAACTGAGCGTGAAACGGTTCCTAAAAATTGGGTAATTCACAGGAGTTATCAACAACTTGTGGATAATCATGGGGATATATCTGTTTGATTATCGCTAAATGGAGTTTACAGATCCTTCTTTTTGAATTGAGAGTCTATTCCTTGTAGCAAATTAAAGGGAGAGTACGATAGTCTTTGTAAACAATACTGTTTCATACTCTTCGAAAATCTCTTCAAACTACGTCAGCTTTCATCTGCAACCTCAAAACAGTATTTTGAGCTGACTTCGTCAGTTCTATCCACAACCTCAAACATTGTTTTGAGTAGCCTGCGACTAGCTTCTTAGTTTCCTATTTGATTTTCATTGAGTATCACTTGTTGACGAGGAGAAAATTTTAATTATTAGCTAAGAGGGGAGGGGCCTTGTTAGAGAATAGTGGTTAGTTAGAAAAGTCAAGATTTTTTACATTGTAATAAGAAACTTTTGAGGATGTTTAGTTATTAACAACTTTATCCACAGCTGTGGATAAAGTTGTTAATAAGATGGTGTAGTTTAAAGTCAGTCAGTTTCAAGCTGGGGTAACTAAAAAATCTGATCATACTAACTCTGAGTTTGACTACTGATAGAACTTTGAATCTCTATCTAAATCTGACTTTGGATAGACAACTGCTTGCTAAGGTTCATATTTCAGTTAAAACGGAGATAAAATATCTTAACAATTCATTTCCTTTCCGAATAAATAGATAGAGACAGAGAATCTAGTAAATCTAGATTTAAAAATGTGCTATAATGAAAGGAGAGGAAATATGATTCTCAGACATCCGGGCATCAGCCCAACCAATGACTTGGTTGCTAAGAAAATCTTTAGCAATCCAGAAATCACTTGTCAATTTATTCGCGATATGCTGGACTTGCCAGCAAAAAATGTGACCATTTTGGAGGGAAGCAATATTCATGTCTTGCCTTCCATGCCTTATTCGGCACAGGATTTCTATACCAGTATAGATGTTTTGGCTGAGCTAGATAATGGGACGCAAGTAATTATTGAAATTCAGGTGCATCATCAGAATTTTTTCATTAATCGTTTGTGGGCTTATCTGTGCAGTCAGGTCAATCAAAACCTAGAAAAAATCCGTCAGCAAGAGGGCAATACTCATCAGAGTTACAAACATATTGCCCCAGTATACGCAATCGCAATTGTGGACAGCAATTACTTCCAAGATGATTTGGCTTTTCATAGTTTTAGTATGCGCGAGGACACGACAGGTGAGGTCTTAATCATCACAAACAATGGACAGGAAAACCATCTAGTCAAGATGGCGTTCTTAGAACTAAAAAAATATAGAGAAACCAGCAAAGACGAGGTTCGCAAGCCCTGGTTGGAGTTTTTCGGGAACAAACCCTTTACTCAGCAACCTGAGCGAGCCATCAGTCAAGCAGATCAACTGCTAGACTACAAAAGCTGGTCCGAGGAGGACAGGAAAATGTTTAGTCAACTACGTATGCGCGAAGAACAAGCCTTGTTAGCACAGGACTATGCCTTGGAACGTGCTGAGGAAAAAGGATTGGAGCGTGGTCTTGAACAGGGACTGGAGCGAGGGAAAGTTGAAGGAAGGGAAGAAGGAAAACTCTTTGCCTTCTTAGACATGGTTCGTCAACATGTTTTAACTTCCGAATTTGCAAGTCAGCAGTTGGGTATGACTGTCGCTGAGTTTGAGGCACTCTTATCAGCCCATCACAAGTAATAGCATTCTTAGAACTAAAAAAATACAGAGAAACCAGCAAAGATAAGGTTCGCAAACCGTGGTTGGAGTTTTTCGGGAACAAACCCTTTACCCAAGAACCCGAGCGAGCCATCAGCCAGGCAGACCAACTGCTGGACTACAAGAGCTGGTCCGAGGAGGACAGGAAGATGTTTAGTCAACTACGTATGCGCGAAGAACAAGCCTTGTTAGCACAGGACTATGCCTTGGAACGTGCTGAGGAGAAGGGATTAGAGCGAGGGAAAGTTGAAGGAAGGGAAGAAGGAAAACTTTTTGCCTTCTTAGACATGGTTCGTCAAGGTCTTCTGACTTCCGAGGTTGCCAGCCAGCAATTAGGCATGACAATCGCTGAGTTTGAGGCACTGTTGTAAGCTTATCACAACTAACGGTCAAGAAAACCATCTGGTCAAGATGGCATTCTTGGAATTAAAAAAATACAGAGAAACCAGCAAAGACGAGGTTCGCAAGCCCTGGTTGGAGTTTTTCGGGAACAAACCCTTTACCCAGCAACCCGAGCGAGCCATCAGTCAGGCAGATCAACTGCTAGACTACAAAAGCTGGTCCGAGGAGGACAGGAAGATGTTTAGTCAACTACGTATGCGCGAAGAACAAGCCTTGTTAGCACAGGACTATGCCTTGGAACAAGCTGAGGAGAAGGGATTAGAGCGTGGTCTTGCAGAGGGTATTGAACAAGGTATTGAACGTGGTCGTGCAGAGGGTATTGAACAGGGGTTAGAACGTGGAAAACTTTTTGCCTTCTTAGATATGGTCCGTCAAGGTATCCTGACACCTGAGGTTGCCTGTCAGCAGTTGGGTATGACTGTCGCTGAGTTTGAGTCTTTGCTATAAATGAGAATGGGGACATGTTATCGAATTAGATAGCATGTTTTATTTTGTACTCTTCAAACCACGTCAGCTTTCATCTGCAACCTCAAAACACTGTTTTGAGTAGCCTGCGGCTAGCTTCCCGTTGTGCTCTTTGATTTTCATTGAGTATTGGGGCAATAGTCAATGCTTGTTTTCGTTTTTTATAGCGAATTGAATCCAGAGCAGTACACCTTGTCTGTTGAAATATAGTGAAATGAAATAAAAACTGAACAAATTGATTGGGAAAGCCAAGCTAATTTCTAACAATGTTTTAGAAACAACAGTGTACTATTCCAATTTCAATCTACTATATTTCTAGAAATTAATTTTACTTTTCCTACTCGATTCATTCACATCTTATTTCAATATGCTATATAATTATATATATGTAAAATCTTCTGTAATTAAGTATAAATCGCACCAAAAATACAATAACATAATATAGCAACTAAATATATATCCATACGTAAAAAAATGCAAAATCAAACTGTCTGAAAAATTCCCCTACTTTCTCAAAAAAATACTGCGAAATTTTTGAAGTCGAAAAGTTTGCATATATATTGAAAAATAGGGTAGAAATGTAAGTGTAGGTTTCTGCATATACAAGAGAACGTTGCTTATTCTTTTTTAAGGAATAAATTTTTGTTATGTAGAAGCTAAAACAACTAATTCCAAAAAGGAGAAAAAACATGGAACACAAAAATCCCATGAGTCGTATTGAACGTTTGCACCGTGAAAAAGGTCACGCGTTATTCGATTCGTAAATATAGCTTTGGAGCGGCCAGTGTAGCAGTCGCTGCTCTTTTCATGTTCTTAGGTAATGGAGCTGTATCAGTTCAAGCGGCTGAAATTCAGGGAACGCAGGTTACTGAAAATGCCAAACCACAACCTGAAGAAGACAAGTCTAAGCCTGCGACAGAAGTAGCTCCAGCAGCAGTGGCGGAAAAATTAGGTGGGGAAACTGCAAAAGAAGTTAAAGCTTTAGATAAAACTCAACTTGAAAACTACATTTCAGAAATTGAGACAAAACTTTCTAACGGTTCTTACGCTAACAAAACTGAAGAAAGTGTTGCAGTCTTAAAAGCTGACCTAGAAGCTGCAAAAGCTACATTAGCGAATGCAACTACTCAAGCTGAACTAAAACAAGCTTACAGCAAACTTGTCACTACAGCGAACACTAAATTAAAAAACAAACCTGTAGAGAAAAAAGAAATTCCAGCAGTAGATACTACTAACGGAAAAGAAACTGTAGGTAAAAAAGCAGAAAACACTGAACCTAAATCAGAATCTAACTCAATCGAAAACACAGGATCTAACGACCCACGTAACGGTCAAAAGATGCCAGAAGGCGTTCAATTTAGAGACGGGGTTGCTTATTCAGGTGATGAAGCTGCCAATGAGAATGGGAAGAAAAATGACTATATTACTAGTAATGTAGGTAAATCCAACAACTCTGGTGATGCGCAAAATATCGGCTCTAAAGTAATGACCTATAAGACCAGAATGAATAAAGATCAGAATGGTAAGATTACGTCTATTGACTGGATGGTTTACTTCAATAACTATGCTGAAAAATATGGATAATAAATATGGCATTACAGGAAAGACTTCCCGAAACTATATTCAAATTCCTAAAGAAGTAAATATGCCTGACAGTATCAATCGTCTCCATTACAAATCAGTAAATAAATTTATACCAGGTAAAGGACTTAAAAAAATCGATTCAAGTGGAAATCCTCTAAGTAATGAAGTGAGATTTGACAATCCAAGTCCAGGCGAAGCTTCAGGTTTCCCACTTGAAAAAGAAGAATCTTTCACAAGCGATAAATGGAAATCTGCAAGTCGTGGATATGATACCCTTTATAACAATACAGGTTTCTATTTCAATGGTGCGGACACTGATAAACCCTGAGACAAAAGCTTTGGTCGATGCTAATGCTCTACCAGGAGACCGAGTTATCTGGGATCAATCAAATACAGGTGGGGACTGGCAAGATGCATATGTATGGAAGTTCACCACAACTGTACCAGAAACGACAACTAATGAGCAGTTGAAAAATATGAAGGTTGTTATGGGTATGGTTCGTATTGGTAAAGCGTCAGGCAGACCATCTTTCAGTACAATAGGGAACAACCCTGCTGATGTTACGGATGCCGATGTGGCTCAACCAAAACCGAAAACATCACAACCAGGAGTGAACAACACTTATACCCAAACAAATGACACGATTACAGTGCCTACTGTAGCTTCTACAGATGAGACGTTGACAGGTACCGGTCAGCCAGGTGCTATCATCAATATCAAGAAAAATGGCAAAACTGCTAGACAAATCAAAGTTGCAGAAAACGGACAATGGTCATTCCCACTCGACCTTGGTTTGAATAGTAATGTTACTGGTGGTGCACAGTTAGTTCCTGCAGATAAAATTAGCGTAAGCCAAACCGTTAATGGTGTAGAAAGTGCGGATACAGATGTAAATGTATCTCTAGGTCACTCAGAGATCGTACCATCATCTAAATCAAAACAACAAAATAATCTTGTTGAAAATGATAGAAATGTTACCTTGAAAGTACCACACGATGCAGGAGCAGCTTACTTCCAATTTACGGACGCTGATGGCAATGATCAAGAGGTTGCGCTCAAACGTGATGCTGTTCCAGGTAAGTGGCAAGTGAACTCTTCAAGCAGTGCACTTGCAAGCGTTGCTTCAAGTGAAGACGGTAAGTTCTACTCAACAATCAACTTGACCTTGAACAAAGATATGAAAGCTGGAACAACAGCTAAAGTTATCTCTAACATGCAAGAAGGTAGCTACTCAAGTCTTCAAGGATGGCAAAAACGTAACGTTGAAGGAGCTCCAAAAGAAGAGACTCCAGCACCACAACCACAACCAGAAACACCAAAACCACAACCAGAACCATCAAAACCAGACACTCCAGCAACTAGTGGTCCGGAAATTGTCAACGATTTGGCAGGTAAAGCAAGTACACCAGCTGATGTAACAGTTAAAGCACCAGCAGGTTCAACTGTTAAACTTTACAACAAAGATGGCGTTGTAATCGGTGAAGCTGTAGCTAACGACCAAGGTGTAGCAACTATTCACCCTACAAACAGCCTTCCTGAAGGAGAGATTACAGCTACTTCAACACCAGCAGGTGGAACAGAGTCAGCTAAGAGTGCTCCGATTACAGTAACAAAAACACCAACACCGATTGAGAATGCTGAGAAGACTGAAGGTCCTTATCAGTTGCAAATGTTGACCAATGCGACCAAGGTGACACTTTATCGTGGAGATAAACTTTCTTTAACAGGTGCAGCTGCTGGTACTGCCTTGCGTTTCTTCGGGATTACTAAAGAAACAGCGAATAATGTAGCAGGCGTAAAACCATCGGGTGGATTGGCCACTAATGGAAGTGCAGCAATAAGAAACAGCGACGCTAAAGCAGAAGGTACTGTTGCATGGACCCAACCTCTTGGAGATACTACGATTACCTTAGAGTTACTGGAAGTCCAAATCCAACAAGTAACCAGAAAGTATCAATTGATCGACATATCACTGTCACAGTTCTTGAAGTTACTAAAAAGTATGACCCAGTTGCAGGTACAAAAGTAGATATTGCAAATCCGAACAACGTTTCTGAAGATGAAAAGAGCAAGATCATCAACTCAGTTAAAACTGCGAACCCAAATCTTCCAGCAGAATCACAATACAGTGTAGATGAAAAGGGTAACCTTACTATCACTTATCCTGATGGATCAACAGATAAGATTGCAGCAGCCTACCTCGTTCACCCTACAACTCCAGCACGTGACAACGTAGCTCCAACAGTAGAGATTCCTTACTCTAATAAAGATACTAAAGAAGTTTATGTCTACGCTGGAGAAGCAAACTCATTCGATATCAAATTTAAAGATGATAGCGGAAAAATTGCAAGTGCCATTGTAAATGGTGGAGGAAACCAACCATTTACAGCAGTTGAGGGTGAAGAAAATAAAATTAACACTCAATATGGATTTACAGCGAATAAAATTAATACTGAAACCCCGGCAACAGCAGAAACTCCAGCAGTTATTACTTACTCAGGTACTCCAGCAGCGACAGATGGTTTGAAACCAGAAGTCCTAGAAGCAGCGACTAAAGGCGAAAATCCAAAAGGTATGGTTTTAGGCTGGCGTTATGCAACTGCAACAGATACTGATGGTGCGAAAATTGAGAATAAAGCTGTAGGTAGCTCAAATGCAACTGACCCAGGTTCATTCCGTGTCATGCTTAAAGCACAAACTCAAAAATATGACATTGCAGCTCCAACTGAAAAAGTTACTGTAGCAGATCCATCTAACGTAACAGATGCTGACTTTGCTAAAATCAAAGAAAAACTCCAACTTGAGTACTCTCAAAACAACGATGATGCTAACTTAGCAGACAAAAAAGGTACACCTGTAGCTGATAAAGATGCTAAGATTAAATCAATCGAAAAAGAAGGAAACAATCTTGTTGTAACCTATAAAGATGGTTCTCAAGATAAGAAACCATTGTCAGAATTTGTAAACGTAGCTCCAAAAGTAGAAGTTCCATACTCAAATAAAGATAAGAAAGAAATCTATGTTTATACAGGTGAAAACACTGATTTGACATTCAAAGCATCAGACAACTCTGCTGTTAAAGATATGTATGTACGTGGTCCTGGTGGTATTGGAACAGATAATACGGCAGGTTACGGTTTCACAACTGGAAAAATCGAGAATTCAGCAGTCACTCATGGTGATGGTACTGTATCAGGTTCTACAGCTACTATTAAGATGACAGGTGTTACAACACTTAAAGCTCCAAACCATTGGACAAGTTTTGTTGTTGCTAAAGACAATGATAATGCACCATCAGCTACTGATTTTAGAGCATTAGATCAAAACCCTAATGCAACTCAGACACCAGGATATGTTCACTTCATCGTTAAATCTCAAACAGATAAGTACGATATTGCAACTCCAGCTCCAGCTGATAAAGTTGAAGTAGCAGATCCAACTAACGTAACAGACGCTGAGTTAGATAAAATCAAAGAAAAATTACAACTTGAGTACAAAAAAGATAACGACGATGCGAACATCGCAAAAGATACTCCAGTTGATAAAGATGGTAAGATTCAATCAGTCACAAAAGATGACAAAGGAAATCTTGTAGTAACCTATACAGATGGTTCTAAAGATACAAAACCATTATTAGAATTTGTAACTAAAAAACCAACAGACGCAGATAAGAACACTCCAACACCGAAAGATCAAACTGTAGACAAAGGCACTACACCAAAAGCAGAAGATTCAATCGGTAACTTGAAAGATCTTCCTAAAGGAACAACCGTAGCCTTCAAGGACCCAGTGGATACAACAACCCCAGGTGAGAAAAAACCAACAGTTGTTGTGACTTACCCAGATGGATCTACAGAAGAAGTTCCAGTTAAAGTAACGGTTACAGAACCAACTGCACCAGCAACAGATGCAGATAAGAACACTCCAACACCGAAAAGATCAAACTGTAGACAAAGGCACTACACCAAAAGCAGAAGATTCAATCGGTAACTTGAAAGATCTTCCTAAAGGAACAACCGTAGCCTTCAAGGACCCAGTGGATACAACAACCCCAGGTGAGAAAAAACCAACAGTTGTTGTGACTTACCCAGATGGATCTACAGAAGAAGTTCCAGTTAAAGTAACGGTTACAGAACCAACTGCACCAGCAACAGATGCAGATAAGAACACTCCAACACCGAAAGATCAAACTGTAGACAAAGGCACTACACCAAAAGCAGAAGATTCAATCGGTAACTTGAAAGATCTTCCTAAAGGAACAACCGTAGCCTTCAAGGACCCAGTGGATACAACAACCCCAGGTGAGAAAAAACCAACAGTTGTTGTGACTTACCCAGATGGATCTACAGAAGAAGTTCCAGTTAAAGTAACTGTAAATGATCCAAGTGCACCAGCAACAGATGCAGATAAGAACACTCCAGTAGCGAAAGATCAAACTGTTAAACCAGGTGAAAAACCAAAAGCAGAAGATTCAATTGACAACCTCAAGGATCTTCCTAAGGGTACAACAGTAGAGTTCAAGACACCAGTAGATACAACTACACCAGGTGATAAACCTGCGACAGCAGTGGTAACATACCCAGATGGTTCTAAGGATGAAGTTCCAGTTAAAGTAACTGTAAAAGATCCAAGTGCCCCAGCTACAGATGCAGATAAGAACACTCCAGTAGCGAAAGATCAAACTGTTAAACCAGGTGAAAAACCAAAAGCAGAAGATTCAATTGACAACCTCAAGGATCTTCCTAAGGGTACAACAGTAGAGTTCAAGACACCAGTAGATACAACTACACCAGGTGATAAACCTGCGACAGCAGTGGTAACATACCCAGATGGTTCTAAGGATGAAGTTCCAGTTAAAGTAACTGTAAAAGATCCAAGTGCACCAGCTACAGACGCAGATAAGAACACTCCAGTAGCGAAAGCTCAAACTGTTAAACCAGGAGACAAACCAAAAGCAGAAGATTCAATTGACAACCTCAAGGATCTTCCTAAGGGTACAACAGTAGAGTTCAAGACACCAGTAGATACAACTACACCAGGTGATAAACCTGCGACAGCAGTGGTAACATACCCAGATGGTTCTAAGGATGAAGTTCCAGTTAAAGTAACGGTTACAGAACCAACTGCACCAGCAACAGATGCAGATAAGAACACTCCAACACCGAAAGATCAAACTGTAGACAAAGGCACTACACCAAAAGCAGAAGATTCAATCGGTAACTTGAAAGATCTTCCTAAAGGAACAACCGTAGCCTTCAAGGACCCAGTGGATACAACAACCCCAGGTGAGAAAAAACCAACAGTTGTTGTGACTTACCCAGATGGATCTACAGAAGAAGTTCCAGTTAAAGTAACGGTTACAGAACCAACTGCACCAGCAACAGATGCAGATAAGAACACTCCAGTAGCGAAAGCTCAAACTGTTAAACCAGGAGACAAACCAAAAGCAGAAGATTCAATTGACAACCTCAAGGATCTTCCTAAGGGTACAACAGTAGAGTTCAAGACACCAGTAGATACAACTACACCAGGTGATAAACCTGCGACAGCAGTGGTAACATACCCAGATGGTTCTAAGGATGAAGTTCCAGTTAAAGTAACTGTAAAAGATCCAAGTGCCCCAGCTACAGATGCAGATAAGAACACTCCAGTAGCGAAAGATCAAACTGTTAAACCAGGTGAAAAACCAAAAGCAGAAGATTCAATTGACAACCTCAAGGATCTTCCTAAGGGTACAACAGTAGAGTTCAAGACACCAGTAGATACAACTACACCAGGTGATAAACCTGCGACAGCAGTGGTAACATACCCAGATGGTTCTAAGGATGAAGTTCCAGTTAAAGTAACTGTAAAAGATCCAAGTGCACCAGCTACAGACGCAGATAAGAACACTCCAGTAGCGAAAGCTCAAACTGTTAAACCAGGAGACAAACCAAAAGCAGAAGATTCAATTGACAACCTCAAGGATCTTCCTAAGGGTACAACAGTAGAGTTCAAGACACCAGTAGATACAACTACACCAGGTGATAAACCTGCGACAGCAGTGGTAACATACCCAGATGGTTCTAAGGATGAAGTTCCAGTTAAAGTAACGGTTACAGAACCAACTGCACCAGCAACAGATGCAGATAAGAACACTCCAACACCGAAAGATCAAACTGTAGACAAAGGCACTACACCAAAAGCAGAAGATTCAATCGGTAACTTGAAAGATCTTCCTAAAGGAACAACCGTAGCCTTCAAGGACCCAGTGGATACAACAACCCCAGGTGAGAAAAAACCAACAGTTGTTGTGACTTACCCAGATGGATCTACAGAAGAAGTTCCAGTTAAAGTAACGGTTACAGAACCAACTGCACCAGCAACAGATGCAGATAAGAACACTCCAGTAGCGAAAGCTCAAACTGTTAAACCAGGAGACAAACCAAAAGCAGAAGATTCAATTGACAACCTCAAGGATCTTCCTAAGGGTACAACAGTAGAGTTCAAGACACCAGTAGATACAACTACACCAGGTGATAAACCTGCGACAGCAGTGGTAACATACCCAGATGGTTCTAAGGATGAAGTTCCAGTTAAAGTAACGGTTACAGAACCAACTGCACCAGCAACAGATGCAGATAAGAACACTCCAACACCGAAAGATCAAACTGTAGACAAAGGCACTACACCAAAAGCAGAAGATTCAATCGGTAACTTGAAAGATCTTCCTAAAGGAACAACCGTAGCCTTCAAGGACCCAGTGGATACAACAACCCCAGGTGAGAAAAAACCAACAGTTGTTGTGACTTACCCAGATGGATCTACAGAAGAAGTTCCAGTTAAAGTAACGGTTACAGAACCAACTGCACCAGCAACAGATGCAGATAAGAACACTCCAACACCGAAAGATCAAACTGTAGACAAAGGCACTACACCAAAAGCAGAAGATTCAATCGGTAACTTGAAAGATCTTCCTAAAGGAACAACTGTAGCCTTCAAGGACCCAGTGGATACAACAACCCCAGGTGAGAAAAAACCAACAGTTGTTGTGACTTACCCAGATGGATCTACAGAAGAAGTTCCAGTTAAAGTAACTGTAAATGATCCAAGTGCACCAGCAACAGATGCAGATAAGAACACTCCAGTAGCGAAAGATCAAACTGTTAAACCAGGTGAAAAACCAAAAGCAGAAGATTCAATTGACAACCTCAAGGATCTTCCTAAGGGTACAACAGTAGAGTTCAAGACACCAGTAGATACAACTACACCAGGTGATAAACCTGCGACAGCAGTGGTAACATACCCAGATGGTTCTAAGGATGAAGTTCCAGTTAAAGTAACTGTAAAAGATCCAAGTGCCCCAGCTACAGATGCAGATAAGAACACTCCAGTAGCGAAAGATCAAACTGTTAAACCAGGTGAAAAACCAAAAAGCAGAAGATTCAATTGACAACCTCAAGGATCTTCCTAAGGGTACAACAGTAGAGTTCAAGACACCAGTAGATACAACTACACCAGGTGATAAACCTGCGACAGCAGTGGTAACATACCCAGATGGTTCTAAGGATGAAGTTCCAGTTAAAGTAACTGTAAAAGATCCAAGTGCCCCCAGCTACAGACGCAGATAAGAACACTCCAGTAGCGAAAGATCAAACTGTTAAACCAGGTGACAAACCAAAAGCAGAAGATTCAATTGACAACCTCAAGGATCTTCCTAAGGGTACAACAGTAGAGTTCAAGACACCAGTAGATACAACTACACCAGGTGATAAACCTGCGACAGCAGTGGTAACATACCCAGATGGTTCTAAGGATGAAGTTCCAGTTAAAGTAACTGTAAAAGATCCAAGTGCACCAGCTACAGACGCAGATAAGAACACTCCAGTAGCGAAAGATCAAACTGTTAAACCAGGTGAAAAACCAAAAGCAGAAGATTCAATTGACAACCTCAAGGATCTTCCTAAGGGTACAACAGTAGAGTTCAAGACACCAGTAGATACAACTACACCAGGTGATAAACCTGCGACAGCAGTGGTAACATACCCAGATGGTTCTAAGGATGAAGTTCCAGTTAAAGTAACTGTAAAAAGATCCAAGTGCCCCCAGCTACAGACGCAGATAAGAACACTCCAGTAGCGAAAGATCAAACTGTTAAACCAGGTGAAAAAAACCAAAAGCAGAAGATTCAATTGACAACCTCAAGGATCTTCCTAAAGGGTACAACAGTAGAGTTCAAGACACCAGTAGATACAACTACACCAGGTGATAAACCTGCGACAGCAGTGGTAACATACCCAGATGGTTCTAAGGATGAAGTTCCAGTTAAAGTAACTGTAAAAGATCCAAGTGCACCCAGCTACAGACGCAGATAAGAACACTCCAGTAGCGAAAGATCAAACTGTTAAACCAGGTGAAAAACCAAAAGCAGAAGATTCAATTGACAACCCTCAAGGATCTTCCTAAGGGTACAACAGTAGAGTTCAAGACACCAGTAGATACAACTACACCAGGTGATAAACCTGCGACAGCAGTGGTAACATACCCAGATGGTTCTAAGGATGAAGTTCCAGTTAAAGTAACTGTAAAAGATCCAAGTGCACCAGCTACAGACGCAGATAAGAACACTCCAGTAGCGAAAGATCAAACTGTTAAACCAGGTGAAAAACCAAAAGCAGAAGATTCAATTGACAACCTCAAGGATCTTCCTAAGGGTACAACAGTAGAGTTCAAGACACCAGTAGATACAACTACACCAGGTGATAAACCTGCGACAGCAGTGGTAACATACCCAGATGGTTCTAAGGATGAAGTTCCAGTTAAAGTAACTGTAAAAGATCCAAGTGCACCAGCTACAGACGCAGATAAGAACACTCCAGTAGCGAAAGATCAAACTGTTAAACCAGGTGAAAAACCAAAAGCAGAAGATTCAATTGACAACCTCAAGGATCTTCCTAAGGGTACAACAGTAGAGTTCAAGACACCAGTAGATACAACTACACCAGGTGATAAACCTGCGACAGCAGTGGTAACATACCCAGATGGTTCTAAGGATGAAGTTCCAGTTAAAGTAACTGTAAAAAGATCCAAGTGCCCCAGCTACAGACGCAGATAAGAACACTCCAGTAGCGAAAGATCAAACTGTTAAAACCAGGTGAAAAACCAAAAAGCAGAAGATTCAATTGACAACCTCAAGGATCTTCCTAAGGGTACAACAGTAGAGTTCAAGACACCAGTAGATACAACTACACCAGGTGATAAACCTGCGACAGCAGTGGTAACATACCCAGATGGTTCTAAGGATGAAGTTCCAGTTAAAGTAACTGTAAAAGATCCAAGTGCACCAGCTACAGACGCAGATAAGAACACTCCAGTAGCGAAAGATCAAACTGTTAAACCAGGTGAAAAACCAAAAAGCAGAAGATTCAATTGACAACCTCAAGGATCTTCCTAAAGGGTACAACAGTAGAGTTCAAGACACCAGTAGATACAACTACACCAGGTGATAAACCTGCGACAGCAGTGGTAACATACCCAGATGGTTCTAAGGATGAAGTTCCAGTTAAAGTAACTGTAAAAGATCCAAGTGCACCAGCTACAGACGCAGATAAGAACACTCCAGTAGCGAAAGCTCAAACTGTTAAACCAGGTGAAAAACCAAAAGCAGAAGATTCAATTGACAACCTCAAGGATCTTCCTAAGGGTACAACAGTAGAGTTCAAGACACCAGTAGATACAACAACCCCAGGTGATAAAGACGCTACAGTCGTTGTAACATACCCAGATGGATCTAAGGATGAAGTACCAGTTAAAGTAACTGTTAAAGATCCAACTAATAAAGTCGTTAAAGATCCAGCGGTAACACCAGTTAAAGATCCAGCTAACTTAACAGATGCAGAAAAAGCTAAGGTAGCAGAAGAAGTTAAGAAAGCTAACCCAACAGCGAAAGATGTTGAAGTAGGTAAAGATGGAACAACAACTGTAACCTTCCCAGATGGCAGCACAGCCGTTATTCCATCAGGTGATACAGTTAAGAAATCAGACGATAAAGTCGTTAAAGATCCAGCGGTAACACCAGTTAAAGATCCAGCTAACTTAACAGATGCAGAAAAAGCTAAGGTAGCAGAAGAAGTTAAGAAAGCTAACCCAACAGCGAAAGATGTTGAAGTAGGTAAAAGATGGAACAACAACTGTAACCTTCCCAGATGGCAGCACAGCCGTTATTCCATCAGGTGATACAGTTAAGAAATCAGACGATAAAGTCGTTAAAGATCCAGCGGTAACACCAGTTAAAGATCCAGCTAACTTAACAGATGCAGAAAAAGCTAAGGTAGCAGAAGAAGTTAAGAAAGCTAACCCAACAGCGAAAGATGTTGAAGTAGGTAAAGATGGAACAACAACTGTAACCTTCCCAGATGGCAGCACAGCCGTTATTCCATCAGGTGATACAGTTAAGAAATCAGACGATAAAGTCGTTAAAGATCCAGCGGTAACACCAGTTAAAGATCCAGCTAACTTAACAGATGCAGAAAAAAAGCTAAGGTAGCAGAAGAAGTTAAGAAAAGCTAACCCAACAGCGAAAGATGTTGAAGTAGGTAAAGATGGAACAACAACTGTAACCTTCCCAGATGGCAGCACAGCCGTTATTCCATCAGGTGATACAGTTAAGAAATCAGACGATAAAGTCGTTAAAGATCCAGCGGTAACACCAGTTAAAGATCCAGCTAACTTAACAGATGCAGAAAAAGCTAAGGTAGCAGAAGAAGTTAAGAAAGCTAACCCAACAGCGAAAGATGTTGAAGTAGGTAAAGATGGAACAACAACTGTAACCTTCCCAGATGGCAGCACAGCCGTTATTCCATCAGGTGATACAGTTAAGAAATCAGACGATAAAGTCGTTAAAGATCCAGCGGTAACACCAGTTAAAGATCCAGCTAACTTAACAGATGCAGAAAAAGCTAAGGTAGCAGAAGAAGTTAAGAAAGCTAACCCAACAGCGAAAGATGTTGAAGTAGGTAAAGATGGAACAACAACTGTAACCTTCCCAGATGGCAGCACAGCCGTTATTCCATCAGGTGATACAGTTAAGAAATCAGACGATAAAGTCGTTAAAGATCCAGCGGTAACACCAGTTAAAAGATCCAGCTAACTTAACAGATGCAGAAAAAGCTAAGGTAGCAGAAGAAGTTAAGAAAGCTAACCCAACAGCGAAAGATGTTGAAGTAGGTAAAGATGGAACAACAACTGTAACCTTCCCAGATGGCAGCACAGCCGTTATTCCATCAGGTGATACAGTTAAGAAATCAGACGATAAAGTCGTTAAAGATCCAGCGGTAACACCAGTTAAAGATCCAGCTAACTTAACAGATGCAGAAAAAAAGCTAAGGTAGCAGAAGAAGTTAAGAAATCTAACCCAACAGCGAAAGATGTTGAAGTAGGTAAAGATGGAACAACAACTGTAACCTTCCCAGATGGCAGCACAGCCGTTATTCCATCAGGTGATACAGTTAAGAAATCAGACGATAAAGTCGTTAAAGATCCAGCGGTAACACCAGTTAAAGATCCAGCTAACTTAACAGATGCAGAAAAAGCTAAGGTAGCAGAAGTTAAGAAATCTAACCCAACAGCGAAAGATGTTGAAGTAGGTAAAGATGGAACAGCAACTGTAACCTTCCCAGATGGCAGCACAGCCGTTATTCCATCAGGTGATACAGTTAAGAAATCAGACGATAAAGTCGTTAAAGATCCAGCGGTAACACCAGTTAAAGATCCAGCTAACTTAACAGATGCAGAAAAAGCTAAGGTAGCAGAAGAAGTTAAGAAAGCTAACCCAACAGCGAAAGATGTTGAAGTAGGTAAAGATGGAACAACAACTGTAACCTTCCCAGATGGCAGCACAGCCGTTATTCCATCAGGTGATACAGTTAAGAAATCAGACGATAAAGTCGTTAAAGATCCAGCGGTAACACCAGTTAAAGATCCAAACAACTTGACTGATGCTGAGAAAGGTAAAGTAGCAGAAGAAGTTAAGAAATCTAACCCAACTGCGAAAGATATCAAGGTAAACAAAGACGGATCAGTAGTTGTAACCTTTGAAGATGGCACAACAGCCGTAATCCCAGCAGCTAAAGCAGTTGAGAAAGCTAAAGATTCAGAAGGTGTTCAAAATCCAAGTACACCAGCTACAGATGCAGGTAAGAACACACCGGTAGCGCCAGCTCAACCAGCCAACAAGTCTAAAGATTCAGAAGGCGTTAAGGATCCATCAGCGACACCAGTTAAAGATCCAGCTAACTTAACAGACGCAGAAAAAGCTAAAGTAGCAGACGAAGTTAAGAAAGCTAACCCAACAGCAACAGATGTTCAAGTAGGTAAAGATGGAACAGCAACTGTGACCTTCCCAGATGGATCAACAGCAGAAATCCCAGCAGCCAAAGCAGTTGAGAAAGCTAAAGATGCAGAAGCAACTCCAGCTAACGACCAAGCTGCTCAAAAACCAGCTGTAGCTCCAGCTACTACTCAAGCAGCAGCTAATGCTAGTCAAACAGCATCAGCACAAGCAAATGCGCGTAAAGCAGCTAAAGAATTGCCAAATACAGGTACAGCAGATTCTACTGTAGCTATGGTAGCAGCAGCCGCAAGTGCATTACTTGGTCTTGGTCTTGCAGGTCGTCGTCGTAAAGAAGACGAAGAAGCTTAATTGGTAGATTATTTGATAATTATCAGATGATAAGTCCGATTTCAAAGCTTAAACAAGTACCTCTCATAAGAAAATCTCCTAGCAGGAAAGTCTGCTAGGAGATTTTTGCATTTCAGGAAGTTGACGAGTGACTTGGCAACCAGCTAAGTGTAAAGGTCAGTTGCTCAGCTTTTAAGAGGTCTTGATGTTGAATGCTAGTTATAGAGGTATTATCTAGTTGGCATTCTTTTACAAAGTTAAAATGGCTGTGGTTTTGTTTAGTATGGATATCCAGCCATTTACCTTCTTTAGCCAGATAGACTCGGAGATGGTCAAAGAGAGGGATTCCGAGGTCATAGCTTGGTTTGCCTGGACAGATCGGATAAAATCCGAGAGCCGACCAAATATACCAGGCAGATAGACTGCCGTTATCCTCATCGCCAGGATAGGCTTCCCAACTTGCGTGAAAGGCTTTCTGACGTAAGGTCTTGATGAGAAGGGCAGTGTAGTCAGGGTAATGGCTGTAGCGGAAGAGATAAGGAATGTGGAAGCTCGGCTGGTTGGAAATAGCGATTTGTCCAAAAGGAGCAGTAGCCATCTCGCTCATCTCGTGAATCTCGTAACCATAGCCTGTTGTCTCAAAGATGGGAGCATCGTGACAGGTTTTCAAAAGATAGTTGCTGAAGGCTTCTTTTCCACCCATAAGTTGGATTAAGCCTGGTATGTCGTGGAGGACGCCTAAAGTAGCTTGGACGGCTGAACATTCGGCATAATCACGTCCCCAACTATAAGGGGAGAAGTCAGGGCGGAAGTTGCCTTGACTATCACGCGCTCTCATGTAACCTGTCTCAGCGTCAAATAGATGGCGGTAATTTTGTGATGCAGCCTTGTAAGTTTCAGCGATTTCTATTTTCCCTCGTTTTTTGGCACAGCTGGCGATACAAAAGTCACTATAGGCATAGTCTAGGGTGTGGCTGACGCTTTCGTGGTGGTCGGTAGAGAGAGGTAGCCTAGTTCTTGGTATTGGGCTAGTCCGTGACGACCATTGATGCCGAGAGGGTCAGACTTGCTGGCTGTTTCAAGCATGGCTTGGAGGAGTTCTTCTTCTAGGTCAGGGGCCATGTCTTTGCAGGCGCTATCTGCGATAATACCGTCTAAAAGTGTACCAGGCATCATACCACGTTCATCTGGAGCCAGCCATTTTGGAAGAAAACCAGTATCGCGGTAGCTATTAAGGAAACCTTCTAAAAAGAGACGATAATGCTCTGGTATGATAAGGGCAAAGAGGGGGAAGGTGGTCCGGAAGGTATCCCAGAAACCATTGTTACTGAAGAGGACACCGGGCTTGACAGTGCCAGTAGCCAGATCCATGTGGATGGCTTTCCCTGACTCATCAATCTCGTGAAAAGTCTGTGGGAAGAGGAAGAGTCTGTAAAGGCAGTGGTCAAAGAAGATTCGGTCAGCCTCTCCTGTCTCTATAACGTCAAAACGATGGAGGAGATTTTCCCAATCCGCTTGAGCCCTTGATTTACAGTTATTAAAATCTTCTTGAGGTAGATTAAGCAGTGCTTGAGCAGGAGAGATGAAAGAAGTGGCTAGCTGAATTTCAGCATGGCTATCTGCTAGGTCGATTCGCCAGTCTCCACTTTCTTGGTTGACTGCAAGGATATCTGTATTCATTTGCAGGGTAGTGAACATAGTTAGCGAATTTTTATTGGTCTCAGTTTTCCCTTCTTGTCGCAGGGCAAGATTCCTATTATCTACTTGCTCCACGGTCAGTTCATCTGCTGCGTGAAGATAGAGGGAGAGGGCTTTGCCTTGTGTCTGTCTTAGTTGGACAGAAGCACCGTAGCAAGTAGGAGTTAACTGAGTTTCAATCTGATAACGCAGGGAGAACATTTTCAGATAATGAGGCTGGAAGGATGCCTTATCCCTATCATAGGAAGACTGGCGGTGGAAGAGACTGTCTTCGCCTAGCTGACCTGTGACAGGTGTCAGAAGGAGCCAAGAGTAGTCTCCAATCCAAGGGCTGGGCTGGTGGGTTAATCTAATTCCCTGAAAGATAGGAAGATGCGGATCGAAAAACCAAGATCCCTCCTGGTCACTGGTCTGGGGCACAAAGTAATTCATCCCAAAAGGAACGCCTGTATATGGTAGGGTATTACCTTGTGAAAATGCATGTTTACTGGCTGTTCCAAAACGCGTATCTATGGTTTCAAGTAGTGGTTTCATAGTCTTTCCTTTAGCTGTTTTTCTACATTATATCAGAAAAAGATAGCCTTTAGAAAAGGAGTTCCAAAGATAACTATTTTGTAGAAAAATGACTATCATTTGTGTATGTATTTTCTGTCTCAAAAGCTATATACTGAAAAATGAAAATTTGTTTGAAAGAGGCAAAATAGTTTATGGTTTATTCTAAAGAAATCGTCAGAGAATGGTTGGACCAAGTAGCGGAACGTGCCAAGGATCATCCTGAGTGGGCTGATGTCTTCGAACGTTGCTACACAGACACCTTGGACAATACAGTTGAGATATTGGAAGACGGGTCAACCTTTGTACTGACAGGAGATATTCCTGCTATGTGGCTTCGAGATTCGACAGCCCAACTCAGACCCTATCTTCATGTGGCTAAAAGAGATCCTCTCCTGCGTCAGACCATTGCAGGTTTGGTCAAGCGTCAGATGACCTTGGTACTCAAGGATCCTTATGCCAATTCCTTTAACATTGAGGAAAACTGGAAAGGTCACCATGAGACAGACCATACTGACCTGAATGGCTGGATTTGGGAACGAAAGTACGAGGTGGACTCGCTTTGCTATCCTTTGCAGTTGGCTTATCTCCTCTGGAAAGAGACTGGCGAGACTAGCCAATTTGATGAGACTTTTGTCGCAGCGACTAAGGAGATTCTCCATCTGTGGACGGTAGAACAAGACCACAAGAACTCTCCTTATCGTTTTGTCCGAGATACGGACCGCAAGGAAGATACCTTGGTAAATGATGGCTTTGGACCTGACTTTGCAGTGACAGGTATGACTTGGTCAGCCTTTCGTCCGAGTGATGACTGTTGCCAGTATAGCTATTTGATTCCGTCAAATATGTTTGCTGTAGTAGTCTTGGGGTATGTCCAAGAAATCTTTGCAGCATTAGACCTAGCTGATAGCCAGAGTATTATCGCAGATGCTAAGCGTCTCCAGACTGAAATCCAAGAAGGAATCGAAAACTACGCCTACACCACTAACAGCAAGGGCGAAAAGATTTACGCCTTTGAAGTGGATGGTCTAGGCAATGCTAGCATCATGGACGATCCAAATGTACCGAGTCTGCTGGCTGCGCCTTATCTGGGTTACTGTTCGGTCGATGATGAAGTTTATCAAGCAACTCGTCGTACCATTCTGAGTCCAGAAAATCCATACTTTTACCAAGGAGAATACGCTAGCGGTCTCGGAAGTTCTCATACCTTCTATCGCTATATCTGGCCCATTGCTCTTTCTATCCAAGGCTTGACAACGACTGATAAGGCAGAGAAGAAATTTTTGCTGGATCAGCTGGTTGCTTGTGATGGTGGGACAGGTGTCATGCACGAAAGCTTCCACGTGGATGACCCAACTCTCTACTCTCGTGAATGGTTCTCATGGGCCAACATGATGTTCTGTGAGTTGGTCTTGGATTACCTGGATATCCGTTAAGGAGCATGCTTTCGCTCAACTGATTCTTGTAAAGAATCATATATATTTTTAAATTTAAGTTAGAATGAGGTTTTACTTCATGGAAAATGTTGTTGTACATATTATCTCTCACAGCCACTGGGATCGTGAGTGGTACTTGCCTTTTGAAAGCCACCGTATGCAGTTGGTGGAATTGTTTGACAATCTATTTGATCTGTTTGAAAATGACCCTGAGTTCAAGAGTTTCCACTTGGATGGGCAAACCATTGTCCTTGATGATTATTTGGAAATTCGTCCCGAGAACCGTGACAAGGTGCAGCGTTATATCGACGAAGGCAAACTCAAGATTGGACCATTCTATATCTTGCAGGATGATTATTTGATTTCCAGTGAAGCTAACGTCCGCAATACCTTGATTGGACAAGCTGAATGTGCCAAATGGGGCAAATCTACTCAAATTGGTTACTTCCCTGACACCTTTGGAAATATGGGGCAGGCTCCTCAAATTCTTCAAAAATCAGGTATTCACGTAGCAGCTTTTGGTCGCGGTGTGAAGCCTATTGGATTTGATAACCAAGTCCTCGAAGATGAGCAGTTTACTTCTAAATTTTCTGAGATGTATTGGCAGGGGGCTGATGGTAGCCGTGTGCTCGGTATTCTTTTTGCTAACTGGTACAGTAATGGGAATGAAATTCCAGTTGATAAAGACGAGGCCTTGACCTTCTGGAAACAAAAACTGACAGACGTCCGTGACTATGCTTCAACCAACCAATGGTTGATGATGAACGGATGCGACCACCAACCTGTACAGAGAAATATTAGCGAAGCCATTCGTGTGGCAAATGAACTCTTCCCAGATGTGACCTTTGTTCATAGTTCTTTTGATGAATATGTCCAAGCCGTGGAAAGTGCCCTACCAGAGCAATTATCAACGGTTACAGGTGAGTTGACCAGTCAGGAAACAGACGGCTGGTACACACTTGCCAACACTTCTTCATCTCGTATTTATCTCAAACAAGCCTTCCAAGAAAATAGCAACCTCCTAGAGCAAGTTGTAGAACCCTTGACAATTATCACTGGGGACCACAACCACAAGGACCAGTTGACCTATGCTTGGAAAACACTTTTGCAGAATGCGCCCCATGATAGTATCTGTGGCTGTAGCGTGGATGAAGTTCACCGCGAGATGGAGACACGTTTTGCCAAGGTCAATCAAGTCGGAAACTTTGTTAAGAGCAATCTTCTTAACGAGTGGAAGGGTAAAATTGCTACGGCTAAGGCTCAAAGTGATTATCTCTTTACTGTCATTAACACAGGCTTGCATGATAAGGTTGATACTGTCAGCACAGTGATTGATGTGGCGATTTGTGATTTCAAAGAATTGCATCCAACAGAAGGCTACAAGAAGATGGCTGCTCTTACTTTACCAAGCTACCGTGTAGAGGATTTGGATGGTCGTCCTGTAGAGGCTAAAATCGAAGATCTCGGAGCTAATTTTGAGTATGATTTACCAAAAGATAAGTTCCGTCAAGCTCGTATCGCTCGCCAAGTGCGTGTGACCATTCCAGTTCACCTAGCGCCGCTTTCTTGGACAACCTTCCAATTGCTGGAAGGAGAACAAGAACATCGTGATGGAATCTACCAAAATGGTGTCATTGATACCCCATTTGTAACGGTGAGTGTGGATGACAATATCACAGTTTATGACAAGACAACTCACGAAGCTTACGAAGACTTTATCCGTTTTGAGGACCGTGGAGACATCGGAAACGAGTATATCTATTTCCAACCAAAAGGAACAGAGCCAATCTATGCGGAGCTGAAAGGCTATGAAGTCTTGGAAAACACAGCTCGCTATGCTAAAATTTTGCTCAAACATGAATTGACTGTGCCTGTCAGTGCGGATGAAAAGCTAGAAGAAGAGCAAAAAGGTATCATCGAGTTTATGAAGCGTGAAGCTGGACGTTCAGAAGAATTGACAAGCATTCCTCTGGAAACAGAGATGACTGTCTTTGTTGACAATCCACAAATCCGTTGCAAGACTCGCTTTACCAACACTGCCAAAGACCATCGTATCCGTCTCTTGGTCAAGACTCATAACACGCGTCCAAGCAATGATTCTGAAAGCATCTATGAGGTGGTGACACGACCAAACAAACCAGCAGCTTCATGGGAAAATCCTGAAAATCCTCAACACCAACAAGCCTTTGTCAGTCTGTATGACGATGAAAAAGGTGTGACTGTATCCAACAAGGGATTGAATGAATACGAAATCCTTGGAGACGACACCATTGCCGTGACTATTTTGCGTGCATCAGGTGAGTTGGGTGACTGGGGTTACTTCCCAACACCAGAAGCACAATGCTTGCGTGAGTTTGAAGTCGAGTTTGCGCTTGAGTGCCATCAAGCCCAAGAACGCTTCTCAGCCTATCGTCGCGCTAAAGCCTTGCAGACACCATTTACTAGTCTTCAGGTTGCTAGACAGGAGGGAAGCGTGGCTGCTACTGGTAGCCTCTTGAATCATTCTGTTCTCAACATACCGCAAATCTGTCCAACAGCCTTTAAGGTAGCTGAAAATGAAGAAGGTTATGTTCTTCGCTACTACAATATGTGTAGTGAAAGTGTACGTGTACCAGAAAGTCAACATCTCTTCCTTGACCTACTTGAACGACCATACCCAGTTCATAAAGGCCTCATTTCACCACAAGAGATTCGTACAGAATTCATCAAAAAAGAAGAAATTTAATTTCAAAAAGTAAACATAAAAAGAAAGGAGGGGCGAAAAGGTAAAAACTAACTGCTGATTCGCCCCTTTTTATGGAAAAACAATGACCATTGCAACGATTGATATCGGAGGGACTGGGATTAAGTTTGCCAGTCTGACTCCTGATGGGAAAATACTGGATAAGACAAGTATCCCAACACCAGAAAACTTGGAGGATTTACTAGCTTGGCTAGACCAGCGCTTGTCAGAACAGGATTATAGCGGGATTGCTATGAGTGTTCCAGGTGCGGTCAACCAAGAGACAGGTGTGATTGAGGGCTTCAGTGACGTTCCCTACATCCATGGCTTTTCTTGGTATGAGGTGCTTAGTTCTTATCAGATTCCTTTCCATCTGGAAAATGATGCCAACTGCGTTGGACTCAGTGAATTACTAGCTCATCCAGAATTTGAAAATGCAGCCTGTGTCGTGATTGGGACAGGGATTGGCGGAGCTATGATTATCAATGGTAGACTTCACCGAGGTCGCCATGGTCTGGGTGGGGAATTTGGCTACATGACAACCCTTGCTCCTGCTGAAAAGCTCAACAACTGGTCGCAACTAGCGTCAACTGGCAATATGGTGCGATACGTGATTGAAAAATCTGGTCAGACTGACTGGGACGGTCGCAAGATTTACCAAGAAGCTAAAGAAGGTAATACTCTTTGTCAAGAAGCTATTGAGCGCATGAATCGCAATCTGGCGCAAGGCTTGCTCAATATCCAGTATTTGATCGACCCAGATGTCATCAGTCTGGGAGGCTCTATCAGTCAAAATCCAGATTTTATCCAGGGTGTTAAGAAGGCTGTCGATGACTTTGTCGATACCTACGAAGAATATACGGTCGTACCAGTTATCCAAGCCTGTACCTATCATGCAGATGCCAATCTCTATGGTGCCCTTGTCAACTGGTTACAGGAGGAAAACCAATGGTAATTTTTACAGGACTTAGTTCCAAACAAATGCAAGCTATTGAAGTGTTAAAAAATCACATTTCTCTGCCAGATGTGGAAGTGGCAGTTGCGCAGTCTGACCAAGCCTCTATCTCTATTAAGGGTGAGGGTGGGCACTATCAATTAACTTATCGCAAACCTCACCAACTCTATCGCGCTTTGTCCTTGTTGGGAACAGCTTTAGTAGAAGGTGACAAGGTAGAGATTGAGGAGCAGGCAGCTTACGAAGATTTAGCCTACATGGCAGATTGTTCACGAAATGCGGTTCTAAATGTTGCATCTGCCAAGCAGATGATTGAAGTATTAGCTCTCATGGGCTACTCAACCTTTGAACTTTACATGGAAGATACTTATCAAATCGAGGGGCAACCTTACTTTGGCTATTTCCGTGGGGCTTATTCAGCTGAAGAGTTACAGGAAATCGAAGCCTATGCCCAACAGTTTGACATGACCTTTGTGCCATGCATCCAGACCTTGGCCCACTTGTCAGCCTTTGTCAAATGGGGTGTCAAGGAAGTGCAAGAACTCCGTGATGTAGAGGATATTCTTCTTATCGGCGAAGCAAAGGTTTATGATCTGATTGATGGCATGTTTGCGACGCTATCTAAACTGAAGACTCGCAAGGTCAATATTGGAATGGACGAAGCCCACTTGGTTGGTTTGGGGCGATACCTGATTCTAAACGGTGTGGTGGACCGTAGTCTCCTCATGTGCCAACACTTGGAGCGCGTGCTGGATATTGCTGACAAATATGGTTTCCATTGCCAGATGTGGAGTGATATGTTCTTCAAACTCATGTCAGCAGATGGCCAGTACGACCGTGATGTGGAAATTCCAGAGGAAACGCGTGTCTACTTAGATCGTCTCAAAGACCGTGTAACCTTGGTTTACTGGGATTATTATCAGGATAGCGAGGAAAAATACAATCGCAATTTCCGCAATCATCACAAGATTAGCCATGACCTTGCCTTTGCAGGTGGAGCTTGGAAGTGGATTGGTTTCACACCCAACAACCATTTCAGCCGTCTCATCGCTCTTGAAGCCAATAAAGCCTGCCGTGCCAATGATATCAAAGAAGTCATTGTGACGGGTTGGGGGGATAATGGTGGAGAAACTGCCCAGTTCTCTATACTCCCAAGCTTGCAAATCTGGGCAGAGCTCAGCTACCGCAATGACCTAGATCGTTTGTCTGCTCACTTCAAGAGCAATACTGGTCTATCGGTTGAAGATTTCATGAAGATTGACCTAGCCAACCTCTTACCAGATCTACCAGGCAATCTCAGTGGCATCAATCCCAACCGCTATGTCTTTTATCAGGATATTCTTTGTCCAATCCTTGATCAGCATATGACACCTGAACAGGACAAGCCACACTTCGCTCAAGCAGCTGAGACGCTTACTGACATTAAAGAAAAAGCTGGGAACTATGCTTACCTCTTTGAAACTCAGGCTCAGTTGAACCAGATTTTAAGCAGTAAAGTGGATGTGGGACGACGCATTCGTCAGGCCTACCAAGCGGATGATAAGGAAAGTCTGCAAGAAATCGCAAGACAAGAATTACCAGAACTCAGAAACCAAATCGAAGACTTCCATGTCCTCTTTAGCCACCAATGGCTGAAAGAAAACAAGGTCTTTGGCTGGATACAGTTGACATCCGTATGGGCGGACTCTTGCAACGCATCAAACGAGCAGAAAGCCGCATCGAGGCTTATCTGGATGGTCAGCTGGACCGTATTGATGAGCTGGAAGTGGAAATCTTGCCATTTACTGACTTTTACGCAGACAAGGACTTCGCAGCCACAACAGCCAACCAGTGGCATACCATTGCGACAGCTTCGACGATTTATACAACTTAATACTATTTGAAAATCTCTTCAAACCACGTCAGCTTTATCTGCAACCTGCAACCTGCAGCTAGCTTCCTAGTTTGCTCTTTGATTTTCATTGAGTATAAAAACAAGAACACCTTGCCTAGAACAGGGTGTTTCGCGTGAAACAGAAGAATTATCTAGTTTCAAATACCACAGTTAGACAAACTTATGTTAAAATGACTGTGAGGGAATTTCTCTTAGGAGTAACTCCATCGATTGGCTATTGGAGGTATTATGGTACACTTAAAATTAATCAAAAACGAAATAGAGGCTGAAAAGCCAGCATCTGTGCCTGCCTGGGTTATATCAGTAAAACTTAGAACAGGCTGCTACCGACATATACAGATTCCCAAAACAGAAACGTTAGCGGAACTAGCAGATGTTATTTTATGGAGTTTCGATTTTGTAAATGATCATGCTCATGCATTTTTCATGGATAATGTTGTTTGGAGTGATGTAGATTCTTACTTTGTTAGCTTTGTTAGTGACGATGGTGAAGAACGATACACGGAAAATGTCCATTTGGATATCCTAAGTGTCAAACAAAAATTTAAGTTTATTTTTGACTTCGGTGATGAATGGCGTTTCGAATGTCAAGTGCTGAGAGAAATCGAGGCGGAAGATGAAGAAGCTTATATTGTGCGTGAAGTTGGAACACCACCAGAACAATATCCGGATTATGATGGTTTTGACGATGAAGAATGGTAGAATTGATTGTTAAGCAATCTAAAAAACAATTGGAATCAGTCTGTGTAGGCTTAGCATTTCAATTGTTTTTTTGTGATAGTTTCAGATAAGAGAGCTGTTTTTTAATTTTCCAACCTCCTTATCTACAACCTCAGAGCTGTACTTTGAGTAGCTTCCTAATTTGGTCTTTGATTTTCATTGAGCATAAGATGAAAAATGAGTCGCAACTTATTTTTTTATTAGTACTCCACATAAAAATAATTTGTGGAGTTTTTTTCTATAATTAGTAGTTTAACCTAACCTTCAAATAGGAGTATACTAATAATGTAATCGTTATCAAAAAGTCTAAAAAGGAATTTTTTTAGATGGGTATCAAAATAAAAAGGGAGGAAATTATGAATAAGTTTTCAAAAACCTTGAGAGATAACTGGATCTTTCTCTTGATGGTTTTTGCCAGGGGCACTCTGGTTGATTCTATTCTTCTACATTCCAGTATTTGGGAACGTGGTTGCCTTCAAAGACTACCACATGACTAGTAATGGTTTCATAGATAGTATCATGAATAGTAAATGGGTCGGACTCGATAATTTCAGATTCTTATTTAGTTCAAAAGACGCCTTTATTATTACACGAAATACTGTCCTCTACAATCTCGGCTTTATCTTTATTGGTTTAATTGTATCTGTAGGGATTGCCATTATCCTCAGTGAACTCCGTTCTAAGAGAATGGTTAAAATCTTCCAAACTTCCATGTTGTTCCCTTACTTCTTGTCTTGGGTTATCATCAGTTTCTTTACAGATGCCTTCCTAAACATTGATAAAGGGGTGTTCAACCATTTCCTAGAATCTATCGGAATGAAGGAAATCAATTTCTACGCTGACTTGGGCATCTGGCCATATCTCCTACTTTTCCTAGGTATTTGGAAAGGCTTTGGATATAGCAGTGTCATGTATTATGCGACAATCATGGGAATTGATCCAACCTATTACGAAGCAGCAACAGTGGACGGAGCCAGCAAATGGCAACGGATTCGCAATGTAACCATTCCGCAGTTAACACCATTGGTAACTGTATTGACCATCCTGGCAGTCGGAAATATCTTCCGTGCAGACTTCGGTCTCTTCTACCAAATCCCCCACAATGCTGGTCAGCTTTTATAACGTAACCAACGTCTTGGATGTATATGTTTATAACGGTTTGACTCAGACTGCGGATATCGGCATGGCTTCAGCGGCAGGTCTCTATCAATCAGTAGTCGGCTTGATTCTGGTTATCCTATCAAACTTACTTGCAAGACGAGTTGATCCAAACTCAGCCTTGTTCTAGAAAGGAGGAGAATATGGCAGAAAAGAAAATTAAAAAAAGGAAAAAATTGATAATGTCGGCATTCACTCCTTCAGTAAGAAAGCAGATATCTTCTTCAGTACCATTTCTGGTTTGATTGCCCTCTCTTGTATCCTACCCTTCGTATTCGTTATTGTTATCTCGGTGACAGATGAAAAGAGTATTCTCCAAAATGGATATAGCTTCTTCCCATCTCAATTTGGATTAGACGGTTTTGAGTTTTTGGCACAGTTTAAGGATAAAATTCTCCAAGCCCTCTTCATTTCGGTCTTTGTAACAGTGGTGGGGACGATCACAAATGTCTTTATCACAACAACTTATGCTTACGCCATTTCACGGACAACCTTTAAGTATCGCAGATTCTTTACAATCTTCGTTCTACTTAGTATGTTGTTCAACGCTGGTTTGGTACCAGGCTATATCATGGTAACTCGTGTACTTCAGCTTGGTGATACTGTTTGGGCCTTGATTGTTCCAATGCTTCTCTCACCATTCAATATTGTTTTGATGCGTTCCTTCTTCAAGAAGACCATTACAGAAGCCATTCTCGAATCTGCTCGTATCGATGGTGCCAGTGAAGCACGGATTTTCTTTCAAATCTGTTTACCATTATCACTACCAGGTATCGCAACCATCACGCTCTTGACAGCTCTTGGTTTCTGGAACGACTGGTTCAACGCCCTTCTTTACATTAAGAGTGACAACTTATACCCATTACAATATTTGCTTATGCAAATCCAACAAAATATGGACTACATCGCAAAAGCAGTCGGTCTATCTGGTCAACTGGGAGTTGCTCTACCAAAAGAAACAGGACGTATGGCCATGGTTGTGGTCGCAACCCTTCCAATCGCGATTCTGTATCCATTCTTCCAACGCTACTTTGTAAAAGGTTTGACTATCGGTGGTGTGAAAGAATAGTGCTTGTTGAGAAAGAACATTTCTCGTTTCCAAACTTCCCTTGCGTGAAGTTAAGATCATTAAATTGTTTATAAGTTTAAAAATAAAAAGGAGTTTTTTTATCATGAAAAACTGGAAAAAAATATGCTTTTTGCATCTGCTAGCGTAGTCGCTTTGGCTGCTGGTCTCGCTGCTTGTGGGAACCTTTCAGGTAACAACAAAAAAGCTGCTGACTCAGCTTCAGGTGATAAGACTGTTATCAAAATGTACCAAATCGGTGACAAACCAGATAACTTGGATGAATTGCTAGAAAATGCTAACAAAATCATCGGAGAAAAAGTTGGTGCTAAATTGGATATCCAATATCTTGGATGGGGTGACTATGGTAAGAAAATGTCAGTTATCACATCATCTGGTGAAAATTACGATATCGCCTTTGCAGATAACTATATTGTAAATGCTCAAAAAGGTGCTTATGCTGACTTGACAGAATTGTACAAAAAAGAAGGTAAAGACCTTTACAAAGCACTTGACCCAGCCTACATCAAGGGTAATACTGTAAACGGTAAAATTTACGCTGTTCCAGTTGCAGCCAACGTTGCATCATCTCAAAACTTCGCCTTCAACGGAACTCTTCTTGCTAAATACGGTATCGATATTTCAGGTGTCACTTCATACGAAACACTTGAACCAGTCTTGAAACAAATCAAAGAAAAAGCTCCAGATGTAGTGCCATTTGCAGTTACTAAGAACTTCATCCCTTCTGAGAACTTTGACTATCCAGTAGCAAACGGTCTTCCATTCGTTATCGACCTTGAAGGGGACACTACTAAGATCGTAAACCGTTACGACGTTCCGCGTTTCAAAGAACACTTGAAGACTCTTCACAAATTCTATGAAGCTGGATACATTCCAAAAGACGTAGCAACAAGCGACACTTCATTTGACCTTCAACAAGATACTTGGTTCGTTCGTGAAGAAACAGTAGGACCAGCTGACTACGGTAACAGCTTGCTTTCACGTGTTGCTAACAAAGATATCCAAATCAAATCATTCACTAATTTCATCAAGAAAAACCAAACAACACAAGTTGCTAACTTTGTCATCTCAAATAACTCTAAGAACAAAGAAAAATCAATGGAAGTGTTGAACCTCTTGAACACTAACCCAGAACTTTTGAACGGTCTTGTTTACGGTCCAGAAGGCAAGAACTGGGAAAAACTTGCAGGTAAAGAAAACCGTGTTAAAGTCCTTGATGGTTACAAAGGAAACACTCACATGGGTGGATGGAACACTGGTAATAACTGGATTCTTTACATCAACGAAAACGTTACAGACCAACAAATCGAAGATTCTAAGAAACAATTGGCAGAAGCTAAAGAATCTCCAGCGCTTGGATTCATCTTTAACACTGACAGTGTGAAATCTGAAATCTCAGCTATCTCTAACACAATGCAACAATTCGATACAGCTATCAACACTGGTACTGTAGACCCAGATAAAGCTATTCCAGAATTGATGGAAAAATTGAAATCTGAAGGTGCCTACGAAAAAGTATTGAACGAAATGCAAAAACAATACGATGAATTCTTGAAAAACAAAAAATCATAAGATCAATTGATTTCGTGTATTCATTCCTAAAGATGTTGAAACCGCCTCCTCAGGTATTACTACAGGAGGTGGTGTTTTTGTACTAATGAACAAAGCTATAAGGATAAAATATGAATATAGATTAATTAAATTAATACCTCTAGTTAGTTTAATTAAGTAGATTTTTAGAATAAAGTAGCTTATAATAAGAGTACAATGAAAGCGCTTAACATTGTGAAAATTCATCTTGTTCTGATTTAAGAGATTTATAGATATAAATTTTTTAAGCAGTCGTATATAGATGTATGTCGTTTATACAGTTCTATATACCTAAAAATTTATACAATGATCAATTTAAACGAGGTAGGTGAAAAAAACGATAAAAGTTGTTCGCTATTATTTTTAGGGACAAGAAATTTTACATGAGGTTATTCATATGAAAAAAACACCCAATCGTTGGTTAATTTTGGCAGCAGCCATTTTAACGAATCTCTCTCTAGGTGCTGGTTACGCCTGGTCAGTCTTTCAAAAGGCGCTGCTAGAAACCAATGCTAGTCAAGGATGGGTTCAAGCCCAAACTTCTTTGGCCTTTAGTATTTCTTTTGCAATGGTACCTGTTGGTATGATTATTTTTGGTCCTAAAGTCGATTCAGTAGGACCTAAGAAATTTGTATTCCTAGGTGGTATTCTCTTCGGTGCTGGTATGTTCGCTACTGGATTTGCTACCACTCTTCCAGTCCTTTATCTCACTTACGGGGTTGTCCTAGGTCTTGGTATTGGTTCAGCTTATGGAGCATCTACTTCAGTTGCTACTAAGTGGTTCCCAGATAAAAAAGGTCTAGCTGGTGGTTTGACAGCAGCAGGTTTCGGGTTAGGCCCACTTATTATTGGTCCAGTTGCCAAAGCTTTGATTGCTTCTATGGGTGTTTACTCAACATTCAAAGTATTAGGTATCATTCTTCTAATTGTTATTTGTACTTCTTCATTGGTAATGGAGAAAGCTCCTGCAGCAGCTCCTGCAGCTGGAACAGCTCAACCAGAAGGTAAAACTTACAAAGAAATGCTTCGTGATGGAAATTACTGGCTTCTATGGTTGATTTACGTTCTTGGTGCTACTGGTGGAATGATGATTATCGGTACTGCAGCATCAATTTCTGACCAGTATAAACTTGTAGGAGAAGCTACACTCTTCGTTATGCTGGTATCTATCGCTAATACATTTGGTCGTATCTTCTGGGGTACGGTATCTGATAAGATTGGTCGCTATCCTACCGTTATTGCCATGTTTGGAGCGGTTGCTACTGGTTTGTTGCTCACAGCCTTATTCAAAGGTCCTGGAAGCATCTTGGCCATCCTTGGAATTATGATGGTTGCCTTGTCATTTGGCGGCTTCCTCGGTTCATTCCCAGGAATTACTGCTGAAAACTGGGGAGTTACATACGTAGGGACAAACTATGGATGGATGTTTACTGCTTATGGTGTAGCTGCTATTGCTGGCCCTCAGTTAGGAGCACGTCTTGCACAGGCAAACCAGGGAGATTATACAATGGCCTTCTTTATCGTTATCGGCATGGCTATCCTTGGTATTTTACTCCAACTGTTCTATATGGCTAAAGCTAAAAAAGTTTAAAACTGAATCCTTGGAAAATCCAAGGATTTTTTTAAAATATGATTGATACTAAGTGTAGTGTACAAGAAATTTGTTTCTAAATTGAAACATAGCAATTTCCAGTCAAATAAATTGCATTCGTTTTTCTCAAGCAGGTATACTAGTATGGATAAATAAAAAAATTTAGAAAATTTAAGAATAGAAAAAGAGAACAAATCTTATGGCAAAAAGATATTCGTGTCTTACTTTACTACCTTTATACTCCAATTGAAAATGCAGAGCAATTTGCTGCAGATCACTTGGCTTTCTGTAAATCAATCGGCCTTAAAGGCCGTATCCTAGTCGCTGACGAGGGAATTAACGGAACAGTTTCAGGTGATTATGAAACAACTCAAAAATATATGGACTACGTTCACAGCCTCCCAGGCATGGAAGACCTCTGGTTCAAGATTGACGAAGAAAGTGAACAAGCCTTCAAGAAGATGTTTGTTCGCTATAAAAAGGAAATCGTCCACCTTGGTTTAGAGGATGATAACTTTGACAACGACATCAACCCCCTTGAAACAACAGGTGCTTACTTGTCTCCAAAAGAGTTCAAAGAAGCTCTTCTTGACGAAGATACAGTTGTCCTTGACACACGTAACGATTATGAGTACGATCTAGGACATTTCCGTGGGGCTATCCGCCCAGACATCCGCAACTTCCGTGAGTTGCCACAATGGGTTCGTGACAACAAGGAAAAATTCATGGACAAGCGTGTCGTGGTTTACTGTACAGGTGGCGTTCGCTGTGAGAAATTCTCAGGCTGGATGGTCCGTGAAGGCTACAAAGATGTTGGCCAATTGCACGGAGGAATTGCAACTTACGGTAAAGACCCAGAAGTCCAAGGTGAACTTTGGGATGGGAAAATGTACGTCTTTGACGAGCGTATCGCCGTAGATGTTAACCATGTCAACCCAACCATCGTAGGGAAAGACTGGTTTGATGGAACACCATGTGAACGTTATGTCAACTGTGGAAATCCATTCTGTAACCGTCGTATCTTGACATCAGAAGAAAATGAAGACAAGTACCTTCGTGGATGCTCACACGAGTGCCGTGTTCACCCACGTAACCGCTATGTTTCAGAAAATGAATTGACACAAGCTGAAGTTGTCGAGCGCCTAGCCGCTATCGGTGAAAGCTTGGATCAAGCAGCTACTGTATAAGATTAAACAGTCCTTAGGGGCTGTTTTTCTATGCTTTTTACTCAAAAATCTAAAGTTTGTTTCTGTATCTTTCAGAAAAATAGGGTATACTATAGTAGATTGAAATTGGAATAGTACACTGTTGTTTCTAAAACATTGTTAGAAATTAGCTTGGCTTTTCCCAATCAATTTGTTCAGTTTTTTTATTTCATTTCACTATATATGTAAACGATTTCAAAGGAGTCCAGTTATGACGAAAACATTTTTTATTCCAAATAAACAGAGCATTTTAGGAGAACAGGAGATTTTGACTGCCAAGTCTATCTTGGCCTTGGTGGATGGTTTGGAGTCGCATAGTTATGATGCGGTTTATCTTCGTCAGCCTCTTAGCCGTCTTGAGTATATTGAGTGTGCGATAGTGGGGCAATCACAATTTCTCTTTAAAGTCAGTTATGCTGATGGTCAAAAGGCTTATCGTGTTGATCTTCCTGACCTACTAACGCAGACAGACTGGCAGATTATCAAATCATTTTTAGATGCTCTGCTTGCTTACACAGGAACTGAGATTGAAGGATTAGATGGTTTTGACTTTGAAGCTTATTTCCAAGCAAGTATTCAAGCCTCATCTGGCTGATAGTGCAGCCCTGCTTTTACGATTTGCCAAGGAATTTTTTAATCCTGTTTTTCTTTAGTCATGAGGATTTGAAAAGCTTTTTAGGGGAAGATGGCTTGGCTCAGTTTGAAGCACGTGTACGTGCGGTTCAAGAGACAGATGCCTACTTTGCAAGAGTTTCCTTCTATCAGGATGGAGAAGGTCAAGTGCACGGTGTTTACCATCTGGCTCAAGGGGTTAAGACTGTTTTACCGAGAGAACCATTTGTACCTGCTGCCTATATTGAGCAATTGGTGGATAAGGAAGTTCAGTGGGAGATTGACTTGGTTCAAATTACAGGAGATGGCTCTAAACCAGAAGACTATGAAGCTATCGCTCGCTTGGACTATGCAAAATTCCTAGAGTCACTACCATCAGCATCTTACCACCAACTAGATGCCAATCAATTAGAAATACAACCCATCCTAGGACAAGATTTTAAAACATTAGCACAAGAAGAGTAAAGTAGAAGCAGGTCAATCGACTTGCTTTTTAGCATATAAAAAATCCTGCCATGGAAGACAGGATTGCTACTCAATGAAAATCAAAGAGCAAACTAGGAAGCTAGCCGCAGGCTGCTCAAAACACTGTTTTGAGGTTGTAGATAAGACTGACAAAGTCAGGAATATATTTCTACGGTAAGGCGAAGCTGACGTGGTTTGAAGAGATTTTCGAAGAGTATGAAGTTTAAAGAAAGGCCAAGATACGAAGATAATCCCCAATCAGTGCGACTTCAGCTACAAAGAAGAGGAGGATAATGACTCCGTTCACAAGGACAGACAAGAATAATTGATAGAAGGAGTCGGTTTCACTTGCTTGACTTGGCCTTGTAATGATATGGAGACTAGCGAGCAGAATGATTCCAATGCTAATCACACACAAGAGGGCTGTAAATCGCAGGCTGTCAAAGAAGGCAAAGAAACTAGCAATAGCAGTGAGGAAGATTGGAATTGCCAAGAGCTGGCTATATTGTTGGAGAACCTTTTCTAGCGTCCAGTCCTTTTCTTGGTGGATAAATCGTCTCACAACGAAACTACCCAAGAGGAATGAAAAGAAGAAGAGTGTTGTTGCTACTAGGATAGAGATAATCGAAAAGAGATTCAATGAAGCAAATTGTTCAGGGAAGTGATTATGCATAGTTGCTATATGTCCATAGTAGGCATGTTTGATGTGGTAGATACTAAAGAAAAAGGAAGATGCAGAAAACAGAATGAGCAAGAGAAAGGCTGTGTAGCTGTGTGTGCTACTTGTTTCAAGCTTGCTTGTTGGAGATTTGAGAGCCTCCACTAGCCAAGACCAAAAATCAAGCGCTTGCTCTTTCCATCTATCCGTAGATTTTGGAGCTTGGTCGGGGATATAAGGACTTTCTAAGGATTGACTGATAAGAAGTGGCTCTTTCGTGGTTGTTTTTTGCTGAGGAAGTGCCTCTTGGCTTTCTTCAGCTATAGTGACTTTTTCGGTTTCACTAGGAAGGTCTGACTCTTCTTCAGTAGAATAGGATGCCTTCTTTTCTTCTATTTCTGTTCTCGCTTCACCGTCTTCAGGAGTTTCAATTTTCTCTTCTTGCTGGCTTTCCAATTCGACTTCAGCTTGAGAAACTTCCTTCTCTAACTGAGTATTTTTTTCAATTGGCGTATCGAGATCGGCTATCGTTTCTTCAGCCTTGTCTGCAACATCTTGGACTTGTTCATCAGGCTTGTTCTTGCTTGTTGTTTTTACAAAATCATTACTTTCAAACCATTCTTGTTTCATGGTAGAACCTCCTTTTTAGTGGGTTATGTGTCATAGTGGTCGATATAAATAGGTTTATTAAGGTCTGTTAGCTGTAGTTTCAAGACTAGATATAATCATCAGCCTCTAGCGATGAGTTGACCTTTTGCATCAGCTTTTTTTCAGTTTTGTAAGGGTTGCTTAATCTCGTCTGGGGTGGCTGTTTTTAGACTCTCATCTCTCGATAACTGATAAATAGGACCATGGTGACTGAGAGGTCTAAGTTAATTTCTTTGGCTTTTCTTTCTTTGAGTTAGCATGATACTGAGCGTCATTTTTTGCAGATAGTTCTACCTTTACCATGTACTTTGAATATTTTTCAGCGTGGAAGTGCTCTCTGTTGACTCTAGCTGACTATCTGTAAGGTCTGTATCAAAGATATTGACGATATTAGGGGTTGTGAGTTTACTGTTTTTGATACGACTTCCTTCAATTCGGAGGAGATAGCCATTTGTATTGAGGGTCGCATTTTCAAGACTAGCATTTATGATGGTGGTTTGTCTGCGATTGGCTGAGATGTTGATTCCTTTTAGGCTTCTTCTTTTGGTAATTGGAGAATAACTTCATCAAAACGACTAGAGTAGCTGCTTGCGATATGGAGAATCCCGCCAATTCCAGAAGAGAGAAACGGACTTTCAGACAGTTTCTTATCAGTGAGGCTTAGCGTTTTATCGTTTTGATTTGTGACAAGATCATGGTTAGCAGAAATAGATGGATGATAAGAAATGTGAATTTGATCATCGAAAGAGTCTGTGATGGTCAGCGCGTGTTGGTAGAGCGTAATCTCTAGGTTTTCGACTTCCTTGCCAAAGGTCAGTTCTTCCGTACGGCTATCATAGACAGGCTCTTTGGACATGGAAAGTAGGCTCTTGATTCCGTCAGATTGGATACCTACAAAAAGCAGGATAAAGCCGATAACGGTAGTCACCACACCAAAAATGAGAAATCCTTTTGTCAATTTACGCATGCTGGTCACCTCTCTTTCCTTTTTTGAGAACAAATTGCACTAGGCGAACAATGAGTAGGCCGAAGAAGCGGGCTACATAGGAAATACCTAGTAAGACTAGTGAAGAAGCACCGATAGCCAGTAAACCAGAACCAAAAATCAAGATAAAGGCTGATTTTGCTTGGGCGAGGACAGTGAAACTTTCAACTAAAAATAGGAATCCGCCAATGATACCAAGTATGGAAATCGCAAAGAAAGCTAGAATGACAGTCAAGGCTGCCACAAGGATTGCGAACAGGGACACGAGGATGGCGATTCCCAGAGGAATACCGATGGGTGCTGCAAGGAGAGCTAACAAGGCGATATGCAAAATTTGTCGGTTATTCTTTTGAGCAGGTGCTTCATTGATTTTTTTATCGAGAAGATTAGAGAGGACTTCGTGGGCCGCTTCTTTGGGAGTTCCTAAGCTAGCGATGAGTTCTTCTTCTCCATCGACTCCAGCATCGTCAAAGAGTTCCCTGAAATAGTCCATGGCTTCAATTTGGTCAGCCTGAGGCAGTTTTTTGAGATAGAGTTCTAGCTGAGTCAGGTATTCAGTTCTTGTCATGGCGGATACTCCCTTCTATGATGCCATTGATGGTGTCTGTATAGAGTGCCCATTCATCTTTTAGGGTCACGAGCTGTTCTATACCACCATTTGTCAAGGAGTAGTATTTGCGCATGCGACCTTGGAACTCTCTAGAATAGGTTGTCAGAAAGCTATTGCCTTCCAATTTTTTGAGAATGGGATAGAGTGTAGATTCTTTGATATTAGCGATCAGCTTAATGGTTTGGCTAATCTCATAACCATAAGAATCATCCTGCTCCAGTACGGCCAAGATGAGAAATTCAATCAAGGCAGAGGATGTTGGAAAGTACATGGGGAACCTCCTTTTCTAATGTGTAAGATTTTTATATATAATTTTTCTACACATACATTGTACATCTAAATGAAAGCCCTGTCAAGAAAAATGTGTAAAAATTTTTATATATAAAAAAACTTCTAGCCAAAACTAGAAGTTTAGAGGATTTTATCAGCTCTGTCCACTGTAAAGAGGGCCACAGTCATCAGGATATCGACGAGCAAGAGGGCAGCTACAGCTGGCACCCAAGAGTGGAAAAGGTCAAAACTGTAACCAAAGAGGGTCGGCCCAAAGGCTGCTAAGATATAGCCTCCTGTTTGAGATAGGCCGGACAATTGGGCTGTCTTTTCAGGGGCGCTTGTCTTGAGTGAAAAGTTGACCATGAGATAAGGGAAGAGGGCGCTGGTTGCGGTTCCGATGAGGAGATGGATGGCAAGCCAGTAAAAGAAATTACCGATTGGGAAAAAGAGCATGGAAATACCGACCACACCAGCCAGTGAAACCAGAGTGAGCATGAGCTGACGGTTGCGAGTTGACAAGCTGGTTGTCAGGCTTGGGATGGTCATTGAAAAAGGAATGCTAATCAGAGAGAAGATAGAGGTCAGTAAGCCAGCTTCGTGACTGGATAGGCCTGCATGGATGGCCATGGTAGGTAGCCAGGTCATAGCGGTGTAAAAGAGCAAGGATTGAAAACCTGCAAAGACAATCACTGCCCAGACCTGTTTATTATGCATGACCTTTGCTTTTGCTTTTTTGTTTGGTTTGTGGAGCCAGTCTGTGATTATAGCGGTGATTAGGCAGCCAGACCAAAAAAGTTGCTAGGCAGAGCAGGGTGAGGAGGATGATAAGTCCTTTCCAAGAACTGGCTTGTGTAATAGGCACAGCTAGATAGGAAGCCAGAGCCGTCGCAATCCCCATAGAGGTTACATATAAGGTAGTCAGAAAACCAATTTTCTTTGGTTGATTGGCTTGGATGAGACTAGGAAGCAGAACATTGATGACTGCGATACTTGCCCCAACCATCAAGGTTCCTAGATAGAGCAGGGGCAGATTGATTAGTCGAATCAGAGAGCCAATGGTCAAGAAGAAGAGGCTGTAGGTAAAGAGATGCTCTAAGCCAATTTTCTGAGCCAGTCGGGTAGAAAATAGCGAGAAGAGGGTAAACATGAGGAGAGGAAGGCTGGTCAAGACACCAAGTGAACTAACTTCTACTCCCAGCCCTTGCGAAATATCTCCCAAAATAATGGGTAAAACAGTAAAAGGAGTCCGCAAGGAAACACCAATTAGGATAATACCTGGAACAAAAAGAGTGATTGCTTTTTCATATAATACCTCTTCTAGCTGATTTTAATAACAGCTTATTTTAAGGTTTTTTCCCTATAATGTCAAGTAAGGTTTTGGGCTTTCAAGATAAAAATGGGAAAGTCTTGAAAATTATGATAAAATAGTGGAAGGAAATCTATACATTGGAGAAAAACTGTGTCTGAAAAGCAAAAAATCAGCGTATTGATGTCGGTCTATATCAAGGAAAATCCGACATTTTTAAAGGATGCTATTGAGAGTGTTCAAAATCAGACCCTGAAACCGAGTGAAGTGGTTCTGGTTGAGGATGGGCCTTTGACACCTGAGCTCTATCAGGTATTAGACCAGGTTGAAGCTGAGTCTGATATTCCAGTGAAACGCTATCCTCTTGAGCAGAATCAAGGTTTGGGTCTGGCTCTTCGACAGGGTGTTTTGCAGTGTCAGTACGATATCATCGCTCGTATGGATACGGATGATATAGCTGTTCCAGACCGTTTTGAGAAACAGGTTCAGCTAATGGAGAAGGACAAGCTCGACCTATTAGGTGGACATATTGCAGAGTTTATTGACAATCCTGATGAGATTGTTTCTTACCGTCGTGTTCCAACCCAGCATGCAGATATTGTGGCTTATCAAAGGATGAGAAGTGCCTTTAACCACATGACTGTCATGTTCAAGAAGGACATGGTTCTCAAGGCAGGCAACTATGAGGATGGCCTTTATATGGAGGATGACCTCCTCTGGCTCAATATGATTGCTGCAGGAGCTAAGACTGGAAATCTGGATCAAATCTTGTGTAAGGTTCGTGTTGGAGCAGGAATGTTTGAGCGTCGTGGGGGACTACGTTATCTCAAACTCTATCATCAAGCTCGTCAGCGCATGCTGAAGAGAGGGCAAATTTCTTACATGGAATATGCCAAGAGTGTTGCGATTCAGATGGTTGTTGCCCTTTGTCCAGGATTTGTCAGACAGTTTATTTTCATGAAACTATTACGAAAAAGCAAGTAAAAGATTGTAGTAAATCGTAAACTTTAGAAAAAGTGTTATAATAACAATATAATGCTCTTCGAAAATCTCTTCAAACCGCGTCAACGTCGCCTTGCCGTACTCAAGTACAGCCTGCGGCTAGTTTCCTAGTTTGCTCTTTGATTTTCATTGAGCATAATCATCCGGCTCTTTTAAGGAGGAGTAAATTTCTATGAATAAAAAACTCACAGATTATGTGATTGATCTGGTGGAAATTTTAAATAAACAACAAAAACAGGTTTTCTGGGGCATATTTGATATTTTGAGTATGGTGGTTTCCATCATTGTATCTTATATCTTATTCTACGGCTTGATTAATCCAGCACCTGTTGACTACATTATCTATACGAGTTTGGCCTTCCTGTTCTATCAATTGATGATTGGATTTTGGGGGTTGAACGCTAGTATTAGTCGTTACAGCAAGATTACGGATTTCATGAAAATCTTTTTTGGTGTGACTGCTAGCAGTATCTTGTCATATAGTATCTGCTATGCCTTCTTGCCTCTCTTCTCCATCCGTTTTATCGTTCTCTTTATCTTGTTGAGTACCTTCTTGATTTTATTGCCACGGATTACTTGGCAGTTAATCTACTCTAGACGCAAAAAAGGAAGTGGTGATGGAGAACACCGTCGGACCTTTCTTGATTGGTGCCGGTGATGGTGGAGCTCTCTTTATGGATAGTTACCAACATCCAACTAGTGAATTAGAACTTGTCGGTATTTTGGACAAGGATGCTAAGAAAAAGGGCCAAAAACTTGGTGGAATCCCTGTTTTGGGTTCATATGATGAATCTGCCTGAATTAGCTAAACGCCATCAAATCGAGCGTGTTATCGTTGCGATTCCGTCGCTTGACCCGTCAGAATATGAACGTATCTTGCAGATGTGTAATAAGCTGGGTGTCAAATGTTACAAGATGCCTAAGGTTGAAACCGTTGTTCAGGGACTTCACCAAGCAGGTACTGGCTTCCAAAAAATTGATATTACGGACCTTTTGGGACGTCAGGAAATTCGTCTTGACGAATCGCGTCTGGGCGCAGAACTGACAGGTAAGACAATCTTGGTCACAGGTGCTGGTGGTTCAATCGGTTCTGAAATCTGTCGCCAAGTTAGTCGTTTCAATCCTGAACGCATCGTCTTGCTCGGTCATGGGGAAAACTCAATCTACCTTGTTTATCATGAACTGATTCGTAAGTTCCAAGGGATTGATTATGTACCAGTTATTGCAGATATTCAAGACTATGACCGTTTGTTGCAAGTCTTTGAGCAGTATAAGCCAGCTATTGTTTATCATGCGGCAGCCCACAAGCACGTTCCTATGATGGAGCGCAATCCAAAAGAAGCCTTCAAAAACAATATCCGTGGAACTTACAATGTTGCTAAGGCTGTTGATGAAGCTAAAGTACCTAAGATGGTTATGATTTCGACAGATAAGGCGGTTAATCCACCAAATGTTATGGGAGCAACCAAGCGCGTGGCTGAGTTGATTGTCACTGGCTTTAACCAACGTAGCCAATCAACCTACTGTGCAGTTCGTTTTGGGAATGTTCTTGGTAGCCGTGGTAGTGTCATTCCAGTCTTTGAACGTCAGATTGCTGAAGGTGGTCCTGTAACGGTGACAGACTTCCGCATGACCCGTTACTTTATGACCATTCCAGAAGCTAGCCGTTTGGTTATCCATGCTGGTGCTTATGCCAAGGATGGGGAAGTCTTTATCCTTGATATGGGCAAACCAGTCAAAATCTATGACTTGGCCAAGAAAATGGTCCTTCTAAGTGGCCACACTGAAAGCGAAATTCCAATCGTTGAAGTTGGAATCCGCCCAGGTGAAAAACTCTACGAAGAACTCTTGGTATCAACCGAACTTGTTGATAACCAGGTTATGGATAAGATTTTCGTTGGTAAGGTTAATGTCATGCCTCTAGAAGCCATCGATCAAAAGATTGAAGAGTTCCGAACTCTCAGTGGAGATGAGTTGAAGCAAGCCATTATCGCCTTTGCCAATCAAACCACCCACGTTGAATAAAAAGAAAAACGCATATTATCAGGTCTTGAACCTTGCTAATATGCGTTTTGTTATGTAGAAACTTGCTTCATTTTCTTCTGAAATGGGGTTGTCTCCCAGTCTATATTATTGAAAATACTCCAAAATTTCTAAGGGTTTGTGGGCGATATAATCAGGTTGATAGTTTAGTAAATCTGCTTGCTCTCCAAATCCCCAAGTGACGGCCAATTTTCTGAATGCCTGTTTCTTGAGCTCCCAGCATATCAAACTTGGTATCTCCGATGATGATGGCTTGTTCTGGAGCTAGTTGATGTGTCTGCAAGGCTTGGCGAATGACATCGGCCTTATGGGGTGCTTCAGGGCTGGAACCATAAATGCCATCAAAGAAATGATGGATTCCCAAGTTTTTAGTCATGTCTTGAGCGGTAGGGGTATTCTTTGTAGTAGTGATATAGAGAGGATACTTGCTCGATAGCTTCTTAAGCAAATCTACAATCTGAGGAAAGAGTTGAGCTTCATGGATGCCTTTTGCCTTGTAGTAAGAACGGTATATCTGCACGGCCTCAGAAATTTGGTCTATAGGCAGGCAGGTCGCAAAACTACTTTCGAGAGGCGGTCCCATAAAACCACGAATAGTTTTGGCATCAGGACTAGGCACTCCTAGCTCTTTAAAGGTATGGGTAAAGGCATTGTGAATTCCGATAGAACTGTCAACGAGGGTTCCATCCAGATCGAAAAAGATAGCTATGATAGAGGTCATGGTTTCTCCTATTTGATAAGCTTATTCTCCAAAAATTTCTTTTTGGAGGCGACGACCAGTAGGGGTGGCAGCGAGTCCACCTTCAGCTGTTTCACGAAAGGCAGTTGGCATGCTTGCTCCTACTTGGTACATGGCATCGATCACTTCATCCACAGGAATTTTAGATTCGATACCTGCCAGGGCCATGTCTGCTGCGATGAAGGCAAAGCTAGCTCCCATGGCATTGCGTTTGACACAGGGAACTTCGACCAAGCCGGCAACAGGGTCACAGATGAGGCCTAGCATATTTTTAATGACAAAGGCAATGGCTTGACTGGCTTGGTAGGGTGTTCCACCTGCAGCTATAGTCAAGGCTGCAGCACTCATAGCAGAGGCCGAACCAACCTCGGCCTGACAGCCACCTTCAGCACCTGAGATAGAGGCGTTGTTTGCGATGACTAGTCCAAAGGCACCGGCAGCAAAGAGGAAATCCAGCTGTTGCTCGTGGCTGAGGTCTAATTTTTCAATAGCAGCTGTTAGAACTGAAGGCAGACAGCCAGCACTTCCAGCGGTCGGAGTGGCACAGACCAAGCCCATTTTGGCATTGTGTTCATTGACTGCAATGGCATTTCGGGCAGCAGAGAGAATCGTGTAATCTGACAGAGTTTTTCCGTTTTTGATGTAGTGATCCAATTTGGCAGCATCTCCACCTGTCAGGCCACTACGAGATTTATTTTCATTGAGGCCAAGTTGGACAGAGGCTTTCATGACTTCCAGATTGCGTTCCATGAGAAGGAGGACTTCTTCACGTTCGCGACCGGTCAATTCAAACTCTGTTGTAATCATGAGTTCTGCGACATTTCCTTGAAAGTCCAGTTCTGCCTGCTCGACCAATTCTTTGATAGAATAAAACATGCTTTCCTCCTATTTAAAAGAAATTGACATTGTGGAGATGAGGGATTTTTCGAATTTCTTCGATAGCCTCATCACAGTTGCGACTGTCAACTTCGATAATCATAATGGCTTTTTCACCAGCTTTTTCACGAGTAACATTCATCTGGGCGATATTGATACCATAGCGGGAAAGGGCCTCTGTTACGAGGGCAATCATACCTGGAATATCTTGATGAACAATGATGATAGTCGGTGTATTCATATTGAGAGAGACGGCAAAGCCATTGAGTTCGGTTACCTGAATATTTCCTCCACCGATAGAAATACCAGTTACGCTGATGGTCTTGTGAGCATTTTTGACGGTAATTTTAGTGGTGTTTGGGATGAGGAGCATTACTGTCTTTCTGAATGGTCCAGACAATCTTGATACCACGCTTGTGGGCAATTTCCAGGCTGTTTGGGATTTCAGGATCATCTGTATCCATGCCCAAAATACCTGCAACAAGGGCTAGGTCTGTCCCGTGACCACGATAGGTCTTGGCAAATGAGTTAAATAGTTGGAATTCGACTTCTGTCGGAGTATCATCAAAAATGGAAGAGACAATCTTCCCAATACGAACAGCACCAGCTGTATGGCTACTAGATGGGCCAATCATAACTGGTCCGATGATATCAAAGACAGATTGAAAACGAAGTGATTTCATCAGTTTCCCCTTATAAAAATTCTTATCTCTATTATATCAAAGAATGAGGGTCTTGACTTTAATTGTGGATGAAAACCTTTTTAATACTACAAATAGCATAAAAATAGTATCTTTTATGACAAAAAATGGCTTGTTTAGGGAAATAAAAAAATAATTTTGTAATATTTCTACATAAAAAGTGTCAAGAAACGGTAATATTTAAAGGGTATGATAGAATTATAGAAAGAAGGAGAATTTTCGAATATGGAATCAACAACTAAAAAGATTAAAACAACTCTTGCAGGAGTAGCTGCCTTGTTTGCAGTATTTGCTCCATCATTTGTATCTGCTCAAGAATCATCAACTTACACTGTTAAAGAAGGTGATACACTTTCAGAAATCGCTGAAACTCACAACACAACTGTTGAGAAATTGGCAGAAAACAATCACATTGACAACATCCATATGATTTATGTTGGTCAAGAGTTGGTTATCGACGGTCCAGCAGCGCCAGCAGCACCAGCTTCAACGACTTATGAAGCTCCAGCAGCCCAAGACGAGGCTGTTTCAGCTCCTGTAGTAGAAACTACAGAGGTAGAGGAGGAAACTCCAGTAGCAAGCGAAACAGTAGCAGAAGAAACTGTTGCTTCAACTGTAAGCGGATCTGAAGCAGAAGCCAAAGAATGGATCGCTCAAAAAGAATCAGGCGGTAGCTACACAGCTACAAACGGACGTTATATCGGACGTTACCAATTGACAGATTCATACTTGAACGGTGACTACTCAGCTGAAAACCAAGAACGTGTAGCAGATGCCTACGTTGCAGGACGTTACGGTTCATGGACTGCTGCTAAAAACTTCTGGCTTAACAATGGCTGGTATTAAGAAAATATAGAAAAGGAAGTCTCAATGGCTTTCTTTTTTGTTTACAAAGATGTTAACTTCACGCTCTAGCTCTGTTAGTAAGTGTTCATCTTCTACTAGTTTAGCTAAGGAGAGTCCATTCTCTATTAACTGAGCATCATTAGCACAAATGCCGATACGAATATAGGCAAACGCAAGTGTATCATACTGTTTGCTTGCTTTTGCCTCCTCTAAGAGAGTGTAGCAAAGCTGTTTGCAAAGCAACTTATCACCATTGTAAAGATAAAGAGTTGAGAGATTCAGAAGTAACATCATACGAAGCTGAAAGATAGAACTATAGTGTTTATAAACCTCTAGTCGTTCGAGAATTTTTCCGGTAATCTGATGAATATACTCTATAGGAAAAGCAAAGAGAATGGTATTAAGGACTTTGAGGTCGCTCTCATACCAAGTATCTTGTTTCTCAATCTTATCCCATAATCTATTTACAATGTTGTCAACCTTACTTGACAATTTTTCTATCCCATTTTCACGGATGTAGATAACGATTTCGAGCATATCTTGTAACTGCTGGATGGGGAAATCATGATGTGTTTTTAGATAATGTTGACATTTTTTGAGTAATTTACTTAAGTCGCTCGTACCACTAATAGAAGCCATTTTTAGAAAAGTCTGCATGATAGTTGATCGTTCACTTGGGTGGTAGAGATGGCAAATATAGTCAAACTCTTCAAAACTCATATTGATTTGACGGAGAAGAAACTCCATATTTTCATATTTAGGAGTTACCTTACCACTTTCAATCTTTGATAGGCTGGTTCTTGAGAGAACATTTCCACAGACCTCTTCTTGGGTCAAACCTTTTGACTCACGTATTTCTTTATAAACATTTCCAAAATCGTAGCGCATGATTTCCTCCTTTTCGTGAAAAAAGTTAACAATAAATTGAAACTGATTAAAAATATTGTATCATAGTAATATAAAAAGTAGAAAAAGAAATCTAAAATAAATTTGTGAAAAAGGTTAACAAATTTTACGACAAGGTATATTGTATTTTACAATCAAGATGATGAAGTACTAAGGAGGTATCAAATGTATAAAAAAGTATATCGTCTGTTGTTATTTATGTTATGGATGGCTATTTTCTTCCCTTGGGGATGGCTCTTATAAAATTTTGATTAAGTAAAAGAAAGGAAGGTGGGTCCAATGGACTACGATACTTGTTGATAAATTACTATAGCTGTTTTTACGGAACAGCTCTCGATAATAGGAGAAATAAATCATGAGAAAATTAGTTAAAATTGGTGTTGCATCTTTAATGGTATGTAGTATACTTGCTACTACAAATGCTTTAGCAGTATGGGTTGATGGTGGTCAATGGAACTATGGAGTAGGTTGGACAGGAACTTTTGGATATTCTGATTATTTACATTCTACTCGATCTCATACAGCAACTGTTAAAGATGGAAGTAAAATCTCTAAAGATCGTGCAGATGCTGAGGTATGGGCTCGGGCTTCAATCATCAAATTCCCACCAACGGGAATGGAATATTTCTATGGATTTTAATTAAAACTCTCCCTCCCCTTTTGGAGAGGGAGTTTCTTCACGGGAGGTATCTCTATGAAAAAAATCAGTCATCTTTGTATGCTCTTGCTCTTACTGTGTACTACGTTTTTTGTCCTGAATGTAAATGTTACACGAGAAATAGTGCGGATTCAGGAGATGGGCAAGACAACTTATTCATTTGACTTGTACTTGAAAGATGTCACTAAACCGACAGAAACGATTCTCCAGTTTTTTGAAGAGGTTGCAAGTCAAGACAAGGTCTCTATTATCAAAGTAGATAATGGCGATGAGGTGGTCAAGGCTGGTGTTTTTGATAAGGAAACCTTCCCCTATCAGGAGTTCGGTCTGACTTCTCTTGATTTTTCAAAGAATGAAAAGGGAGTCTACAGCAACCAGGATCTTCCCAATAATCTAGGAACCATTCCCACCTTTTTAAAGGTGAAACTCATTCGACTCCAGACCTTCCAATCCTATATTGAGGATAAATCCCATACTGTAAATGGGCGCTACATGATTACCTCCAGCAAAGAGATAGATCGCGATACCATTCTACAAAAGTGGAGTGATTTTTTCCAGATAGATAAGACGATTTTATTAGAACCCACTTACCGAAGTCAGGTTGGAGTGCTAAATCAAGCTTTGTTACTATCTATCATTATCTTTATCTTGGCAATCTTGCTTGTGATTTTAATGACAGTTTATCAGCCGATGATGGAGATGAAACGAGTGGGGGTTCAAAAGTTACTTGGTTTTCAAAGCAGGGCGATTTTAGCTGGTTTTGTAAAGACTAATTTTTATCTTCTCTTGGGTGGAAGTCTTGTCATTGACTTGGGACTATTTTTAGTGCTGGACTACAGGCCAAAACTTCTGTTCCCAAGTTTACTCTTATCCCAATTTCTGCTTTTACAGTTGTATTTGTTCATCAGTTGGCTGACCTACCTGATGATTCAGAAAATGACAGTCAGCTCCATGTTGAAAGGGTTTTTCATCTGTCAAACTTGGTCTTATCTTCAATTATGTGATGAAAATAGGGACAACTATTTTACTGACGGCCTTACTGATTGGGGTAGGCAGAAGTCTAGAACAAGAAAACAAAGAACTTGCTTATCAGCAACAATGGGTAAGCCAAGGCAATTACCTGACCTTAGAAACCTTCAAACTCAATGATAACCTGTGGCAAGAAGAGCTAGCAGGTTCAGGGAAATCTACAGATTATTTCTACCAATTTTATCAAGACTTTGCTAGCAAAAACACAGGTAAACTATGTGCGAAGTGCGAGTCTTCCTGTCAAACCAGTCATCCAAAGCAGAACAGATTGCAGCAGTACCAACTGCCTGATACGGTGGATGTTTACTATGCTAATAGCAATTTTCTAAAGAGCAAGGGATTCAAGTTACCAGATACCAGCACTAAAAAAGTTATTTTGATGCCAGCCAGTGCCAAAGGACAAGAAGGCAAGAATCAGTTCTTGGGAAAATCCATAGCCTATCTTTCTATGAGGTATGAAGATCAGCAAAAGCAAAGGATAGAAGATATGGATGTAGAAATTGCCTACTATGAAGGAGATTGGTCTTTCTTCCCTTATAATAATGAGCGAAAGGAAAATCTCCACAATCCAATCATTAGTCTGGTAAATGATCAAGACATGATGTGGGAAGAAAAGACTCACTTGTCAACGACAGGTTTAAACAACCCGATGAAAGTTGAAAAATACAGATCAAACATCAAAAAAAGAGATTACAGAGTTAGTTGAGAAACTTATCTGATGGTAGTTATTTAAAAATTTTTCATCGATTCAAGCCATTCAAGAGAGATAGTGGATACCTATCGGGATTCTGTTCGTAATTTTAACGTTCTTTTTGCCTTATTTGCTCTCCTCAGTATGATTGTCTCCTACTTTTTACTCGTTACTACTTTCTTGTTGAAGCGCAGAGATATCATTACCAAGAAGTTTATGGGGTGGAAACTGGTCGATCGCTACCGTCCTCTCCTCGTTCTGCTCTTGCTGGGCTATAGTCTCCCTCTTCTAGTCTTGATTTTCTTTGCCCATACGCTCTTGCCACTCCTACTTTTTGCAGGTTTTACATGTTTGGATATACTATTTGTGCTAGGCTTGGCTTCTAGGATGGAGAAAAGAAGTCTAGTAGAGTTATTGAAAGGAGGCATCTTATGATTGAGTTGGAAAATATTACCAAAACCATTGGGGGAAAAGTGATTTTGGATCACTTGTCTCTTAGGATTGATCAGGGGGATTTGGTAGCCATTGTTGGTAAGAGTGGTAGTGGTAAGTCAACCTTGTTAAATTTATTAGGTTTGATAGATGGTGATTATAGCGGACGGTATGAGATTTTTGGCCAGACAAATCTAGCGGTCAATTCTGCTAAAGTCGCAAACAATAATCCGTGAACATATCTCTTATCTGTTTCAAAATTTTGCCCTGATTGATGATGAAACGGTCGAGTACAATCTCATGCTGGCGCTGAAATATGTGAAATTGTCCAAGAAAGACAAGCTCAAAAAGGTGGAAGAGATTTTATAGAGAGTAGGTTTGTCAGCTACTTTGCATCAAAAGGTCTCTGAGTTGTCTGGTGGCGAACAACAACGAATTGCAGTTGCTAGAGCCATCTTAAAACCCAGCCAGCTGATTTTAGCTGATGAACCGACAGGTTCGCTGGATCCCTGAAAAATAGAGATTTGGTCTTGAAGTTTCTCTTAGAGATGAATCGAGAGGGAAAACAGTCATTATTGTGACCCACGATGCTTATGTAGCCCAACAATGTCATCGTATCATTGAATTGGGCAAGGGGAAAATGAGTTAGTTTTGCTTATTTTGACTGACTGAATACTCATGTTTTCACAGAGAGAAATAGCATAAATACGCCTAGGAATGACATTTTTTTATGTATTATTTCTAGGTTTTTTTGTTTCAAATTGAAAAATTTTTTTCAATTTGGGCTTGACAAACGATGAGGATGGGTGTATTATTTATACAACCAAAAGGAATAAACATAAAGGAGGCTTTATTATGAATAAGATGAAGAAGGTGTTGATGACGATGTTTGGTTTAGTGATGCTCCCCCCTACTATTTGCTTGTAGTAACAATCAATCGGCTGGAATTGAAGCCATCAAGTCCAAAGGAAAATTGGTTGTAGCCCTCAATCCAGATTTTGCTCCATTTGAATACCAAAAAGTGGTTGATGGGAAAAATCAGATTGTGGGTTCAGATATCGAATTAGCCAAGGCTATTGCAACAGAACTAGGTGTCGAATTGGAACTATCACCCATGAGTTTTGACAATGTACTGGCTAGTGTTCAATCAGGAAAAGCCGACCTTGCCATATCAGGTGTTTCTAAGACAGATGAACGGAGCAAGGTGTTCGATTTTTCAACTCCCTACTATACTTCAAAAAATAAGCTCATTGTCAAAAAATCTGACTTAGCCACTTATCAGTCTGTCAACGACTTGGCGCAGAAAAAGGTCGGAGCGCAGAAAGGTTCGATTCAAGAGACGATGGCGAAAGACCTGCTACAAAATTCTTCCCTCGTATCTCTGCCTAAAAATGGGAATTTAATCACAGATTTAAAATCAGGGCAAGTGGATGCAGTTATCTTTGAAGAACCTGTTGCCAAGGGATTTGTGGAAAATAATCCTGATTTAGCAATCGCAGATCTCAATTTTGAAAAAGAGCAAGATGATTCCTATGCGGTCGCCATGAAAAAAGACAGCAAGGAATTGAAAGAGGCAGTCGATAAAACCATTCAAAAGTTGAAGGAGTCTGGGGAATTAGACAAATTCATTGAGGATGCCTTTAAAGCATCCATTGAAAAATAGAAAGAAGGAAAAGAACATGAGTAAAGAAAAAGTAATTTTGGCCTATTCTGGCGGTTTAGACACATCAGTTGCTATTACCTGGCTGAAGAAAGATTATGATGTTGTTGCAGTTTGTATGGATGTGGGTGAAGGGAAAGACTTAGATTTCATCCATGATAAGGCTCTTCAGGTTGGGGCAGTCGAATCTTATGTCATTGATGTTAAGGACGAATTTGCTACAGATTATGTGCTAGTGGCTCTTCAGTCACATGCCTACTATGAACAAAAGTATCCCTTGGTATCTGCCTTGAGCCGCCCTCTTATTTCTAAAAAATTGGTTGAAATAGCGCATCAGACAGGAGCGACTACAATTGCTCATGGTTGTACAGGTAAGGGGAATGACCAAGTACGTTTTGAAGTATCGATTGCAGCCTTGGATCCCAATTTAAAAGTGATTGCACCAGTTCGTGAATGGAAATGGTCTCGGGAGGAAGAAATTCATTATGCCAAGGAAAATGGGGTGCCTGTTCCTGCTGACCTTGACAATCCCTACTCTGTCGACCAAAATCTTTGGGGACGTGCCAATGAGTGTGGTATTTTGGAAAATCCATGGAATCAGGCTCCAGAAGAAGCCTTTGGCATCACAACTTCTCCAGAGCAAGCTCCAGATATGCCAGAATACATTGATATTGAGTTTAGTGAAGGAGTTCCAGTTTCCCTCAATGGAGAAGTGTTAAAGTTGGCAGATTTGATTCAAAAACTCAATGAAATAGCTGGAAAACATGGGGTTGGACGGATTGACCACGTGGAAAAATCGTTTGGTTGGGATTAAATCAAGAGAAATCTATGAATGCCCAGGGGCAGTGACCCTGTTGACAGCTCATAAGGAAATTGAGGATTTGACGCTTGTGAGAGAAGTGGCTCATTTTAAACCAATCATAGAAAAATGAATTATCAAATCTCATTTATAATGCTTTGTGGTTTAGTCCGGCTACGCAAGCCTTGATTGCTTATATTAAAGAGACTCAAAAAAAGTTGTCAATGGAACTGCAAAAAGTCAAACTCTATAAGGGGAACGCTCAGGTCGTGGCTCGGAAATCACAAAAATTCTCTTTACGATGAAAATTTGGCGACTTATACCAGTGCGGATACCTTTGACCAAGATGCGGCTGTTGGCTTTATTAAGTTGTGGGGACTTCCAACCAAGGTTCATTCTGAGGTTCAAAAAAGCGCCAAATAGGGCGATTGGATAGAGAGGTGGATGTGATATGGCTAAGAATACAAAATTATGGGGTGGTCGCTTTGAAGGTACTGTCGAAGACTGGGTAGAGCGCTTTGGTGCGAGTATATCTTTTGACCAGAAATTAGCTAAATTTGATGTGATTGGTTCTTTAGCCCACGTTCAGATGTTGGGTCAGACGGGCATTTTGAGTTTGAAGGAGTCAGAAAAGATTCAAGCAGGCTTGAAAGAGCTCCTAGAAGAGCTAGAGGCAGGCCAACTTGACTTTGATATCGCAAACGAAGATATTCATATGAATATGGAAGTGTTGCTGACAGAAAAAATTGGTCCCCTTGCAGGGAAGTTACATACTGCTCGTTCTCGAAATGACCAAGTTGCGACAGATATGCACTTATATCTCAAGGAACAACTAGACCATGTCCTAGATAAACTGGCTCATCTCAAGGGTGTTTTATTAGACTTGGCGGAAAATCATGTGGAGACGATCATGCCGGGCTATACCCATCTGCAACATGCCCAGCCTATTAGTTTTGCCCACCATCTGATGGCTTACTACAATATGTTTCAAAGAGACAGTGAACGTTTTGAATTTAACCAGAAGCATACAGACCTATGCCCTCTAGGTGCGGCAGCTTTGGCAGGGACGACTTTCCCTATTGATCGCCAAATGTCTAGCGATTTGCTGGAGTTTAAGCAACCTTATACAAATTCTTTGGATGCTGTTAGTGACCGTGATTTTATCTTAGAATTTCTGTCTAATGCCAGCATACTCATGATGCATATGAGCCGTTTTTGTGAAGAAATGATCAATTGGTGTAGCTTTGAGTACCAATTCATTACCTTGTCAGATACGTTTACAACAGGTTCCTCTATTATGCCCCAAAAGAAAAATCCAGATATGGCTGAGTTGATTCGAGGAAAGACTGGTAGAGTTTATGGGAATCTGTTTGGACTATTGACAGTCATGAAATCCTTGCCCTTAGCTTATAATAAGGATTTGCAAGAAGATAAGGAAGGTATGTTTGATACGGTTGAAACGATTTTAAATTCCCTTGATGTATTGGCAGGTATGTTATCCAGCTTGCAGGTAAACAAGGAAAAAATGCAAGAATCTACAGAGAAGGACTTTTCAAATGCAACTGAGTTGGCAGATTATTTGGCAGGCAAAGGCTTGCCATTTAGAGAAGCTCATGAGGTTGTAGGAAGATTAGTGCTAGACTCTATCAAGTGTGCTAAAAATATTCAAGATTGGAGTCTGGAGGAATTACAAACCTATCATTCTCTCATTGCCGAGGATATCTATGTCTACTTGCAACCTAAAACTGCTGTTCAAAGACGAAATTCCTTGGGAGGTACAGGGTTTGATCAAGTGAAATACCAAATTGCAGTCGCTAAGAAAACGAATGAAGCTAGAAAGTGATAGATTGATAGGTTCAGAACAAGAGGTTGCTAGATTGCTAGCCTCTTTCTTGTCTTCTCCAACCAAGCGTGTTATAATGAATACTGCTCAAGCGACCTTCAATCGTGAAGCACACACGACCTTCAATCGTGAATAAACGAATAGATGGGAGACTTACCATGAGTGATAACTCTAAAACACGTGTTGTTGTGGGGATGAGTGGTGGTGTTGATTCGTCGGTGACGGCTCTTCTTCTCAAGGAGCAGGGCTACGATGTTATCGGTATCTTCATGAAGAACTGGGACGACACAGATGAAAACGGCGTCTGTACGGCGACCGAAGATTACAAGGATGTGGCTGCGGTGGCAGACCAGATTGGTATTCCCTACTACTCTGTTAACTTTGAAAAAGAGTACTGGGACCGAGTTTTTGAGTATTTCCTAGCGGAATACCGTGCAGGACGCACGCCAAATCCAGATGTTATGTGCAACAAGGAAATCAAGTTTAAGGCCTTTTTGGACTATGCCATGACCTTGGGGGCAGACTATGTGGCGACTGGGCACTATGCCCGTGTAGCGCGTGATGAGGATGGCATTGTTCATATGCTTCGTGGCGTGGACAATGGCAAGGACCAGACCTATTTCCTCAGCCAACTTTCGCAAGAACAACTTCAAAAAACCATGTTCCCTCTGGGACATTTGGAAAAGCCTGAAGTTCGCAGACTAGCAGAAGAAGCAGGCCTTGCGACTGCTAAGAAGAAAGACTCGACAGGGATTTGCTTTATCGGAGAAAAGAACTTTAAAAACTTTCTCAGCAACTACCTACCAGCTCAGCCAGGTCGCATGATGACTGTGGATGGTCGCGATATGGGCGAGCATGCAGGTCTTATGTACTATACGATTGGTCAGCGTGGCGGTCTGGGTATCGGTGGGCAACACGGTGGTGACAATGCCCCTTGGTTCGTTGTCGGAAAAGATCTGAGCCAAAATATCCTCTATGTCGGCCAAGGCTTCTACCATGATTCGCTCATGTCAACCAGCCTAGAAGCTAGTCAAGTTCACTTTACTCGTGAGATGCCAGAGGAGTTTACGCTCGAATGTACAGCTAAATTCCGTTATCGCCAGCCTGATTCTAAGGTGACAGTCCATGTCAAAGGAGACAAGGCAGAGGTCATTTTTGCGGAACCGCAACGCGCCATCACACCAGGACAGGCAGTTGTCTTTTACGATGGCGAAGAGTGTCTCGGTGGCGGTTTGATTGACAATGCTTACCGACGATGGACAGGTTTGTCAGTACATTTAGATTGACAAATTTTCTCAATTTGCTACAATAATAAAAGCAATAGAAATGATGGTCAAAGCTCATGGATGTTGCAGGCTTTTTTGTCCTGCACTTCTTTGGAGTTTTGACTGTTTTTGTGTCGTTTAAGGGAAAGGGAAAAATGATTCAACAAGACTTTCGGACAAAAGTAGGAAATACAGTTTTTGGTGTTCGGGCGACAGCCTTGATTGTCCAAAATCGCAAGCTTCTAGTCACCAAAGACAGGAGCAAGTATTACACTATCGGCGGTGCGATTCAAGTTAACGAAAGAACGGAAGACGCTGTAGTCCGTGAAGTGAGGGAAGAACTGGGTGTCAAAGCTGAAGTGAGACAGCTAGCTTTTGTGGTTGAAAATCGGTTTTGAACAGGACGGTGTTTCCTATCACAATATCGAGTTTCATTATCTGGTGGACTTGCTTGAAGATGCCCCATTGACCATGCAGGAAGATGAGAAAACGCAGCCCTTGTGAGTGGATTGACTTGGACCAGCTCCAGGATATCCAACTAGTTCCCAGCCTTTTTAAAAACAGCCCTACCCGATTGGGACGGCCAACTACGACACATTCATCTTGAGGAATAGGAGAGAAATATGACTTATAATTTTACTGAAGAATACGATATTATTGTAATTGGTGCGGGACACGCTGGGGTGGAAGCTTCCCTAGCTGCTAGCCGTATGGGTTGTAAGGTCTTTGCTTGCGACTATCAACATTGAAATGTTGGCTTTCATGCCTTGTAATCCCTCTATCGGTGGTTCTGCCAAGGGGATTGTCGTGCGTGAAGTCGATGCCCTCGGTGGCGAGATGGCTAAGACCATTGACAAGACTTACATCCAGATGAAGATGCTCAACACTGGGAAGGGGCCAGCTGTCCGTGCCCTTCGTGCGCAGGCTGATAAGGAACTTTACTCTAAGGAGATGCGCAAGACGGTTGAAAATCAAGAAAATCTGACCCTTCGTCAGACCATGATTGATGAGAATTTTGGTGGAAGATGGCAAGGTTGTCGGTGTTCGTACAGCGACCCATCAAGAGTATGCTGCAAAGGCCGTTATCGTGACGACAGGGACCGCTCTCCGTGGGGAAATTATCATCGGAGACCTCAAGTACTCATCAGGTCCTAACCACAGCCTAGCTTCGATTAACCTTGCTGATAATCTCAAGGAACTGGGTCTCGAAATCGGTCGTTTCAAGACAGGAACCCCTCCACGTGTCAAGGCTTCTTCTATCAACTACGATGTGACCGAGATTCAGCCAGGAGACGAAGCGCCTAATCATTTCTCTTACACTTCACGTGATGAGGATTATGTCAAGGACCAGGTGCCATGCTGGTTGACCTATACCAATGGTACCAGTCATGAGATTATCCAAAACAACCTCCACCGTGCGCCTATGTTTACAGGTGTGGTCAAGGGAGTGGGACCTCGTTACTGTCCATCGATTGAGGACAAGATTGTGCGCTTTGCGGACAAGGAACGCCACCAACTCTTCCTTGAGCCAGAAGGGCGCAATACAGAGGAAGTCTATGTTCAAGGACTTTCAACCAGTCTTCCTGAGGATGTCCAGCGTGACTTGGTTCATTCTATCAAAGGTTTGGAAAATGCTGAGATGATGCGAACTGGTTATGCCATTGAGTACGACATGGTCTTGCCTCATCAGTTGCGTGCGACTCTGGAAACCAAGAAAATCTCAGGACTTTTCACAGCTGGTCAGACAAATGGAACGTCAGGTTACGAAGAAGCTGCTGGCCAAGGGATTATCGCTGGGTATCAATGCGGCTCTGAAAATCCAAGGCAAGCCTGAGTTGATTTTGAAGCGCAGTGACGGCTATATCGGGGTGATGATTGATGACTTGGTGACCAAGGGAACGATTGAACCCTACCGTCTCTTGACCAGTCGTGCTGAATACCGTCTCATTCTCCGTCATGACAATGCTGATATGCGTTTGACTGAGATGGGACGTGAGATTGGGCTTGTGGATGATGAACGCTGGGCTCGTTTTGAAATCAAGAAAAATCAATTTGACAATGAGATGAAAGCGCCTAGACAGCATCAAACTCAAGCCAGTCAAGGAAACGAACGCTAAGGTTGAGGAGATGGGATTTAAGCCGTTGACAGATGCGGTGACAGCCAAGGAATTCCTTCGCCGTCCAGAAGTTTCTTACCAAGATGTGGTGGCCTTTATCGGACCAGCTGCAGAGGACTTGGATGACAAGATTATCGAATTGATTGAAACAGAGATCAAATACGAAGGCTATATTTCCAAAGCCATGGATCAGGTTGCCAAGATGAAACGCATGGAAGAAAAACGCATTCCAGCCAATATCGACTGGGATGACATTGATTCTATCGCGACAGAAGCTCGTCAGAAGTTCAAACTGATCAATCCAGAAACCATCGGCCAAGCCAGCCGTATTTCGGGAGTAAACCCAGCAGATATTTCTATTTTGATGGTGTATTTGGAAGGTAAAAATCGTAGTATTTCTAAAACTCTTCAAAAATCAAAATAATACTTCGTCGGCGTCGGCTTACCTAACTCGAGTTATGCTTTCGCCTAGCCTTCTAGTCTGATTTTGATTTTTATTGAGTTTCAATCTCAAAAGAAAGCATAGAGAAAAACAGCTCCGAAAATCGGGGCTGTTTTCTTGCTTTATTCTTCATCTGGTGTGAGGATCATAGGGATGATAATCGGTTCACGTTCTGTATTTTCATAAAGGAAGGGGCGAATAGCGTTGACAATGGCACCATTGACAGACTGTACGCTAGCGTCCTTGTTTTTCAGTGCGATACGAATAGCATTGAAGAGGATGCGTTGGCTTTGGCGAATCAAGTCTCCAGACTCTCTCATGTAGACAAAGCCTCGGCTGAGGATGTCTGGACCAGACAGAATCATCTGAGATTTGAAGTCAACAGTTGCGACTGCTAGAACGACACCGTCTTCAGATAAATCACGACGATCTTTGAGGACAGCTGCACCGATTTCACCGATACGATTTCCATCGACATAGATGTCTTGGGCGTTGAAATGACCTGCGATACGAGCTGAGTCAGCAGTAAGGGCAAGCACATCACCATTGCTCATGATAAAGATATTGTCCTTCTCGACACCAGTATCCACTGCTAGTCCAGCATGGACTTTTTGCATGCGGTATTCACCGTGGACAGGCATGAAGTATTTTGGCTTAATCAAGCGGAGCATAAGTTTTTGCTCTTGCTGACCACCGTGCCCAGATGTGTGGATATTATTAACTTTACCATGGATAACTTCGACACCAGCTTCTGAGATGATGTTGATCAGCTTATTTACGCTTGTAGTGTTTCCAGGGATTGGGCTAGAAGAGAAGATAACCGTATCGCCTGGGTTGGAGTTGTACCTGACGGTGGGTTCCGTTGGCGATACGAGAGAGGGCTGCCATAGGCTCACCCTGACTACCTGTACAGAGGATGAGAACTCTCCTGCAGGGTAGTCTTTGATTTCATTTGGCTCGATAAAGGTTCCCTTAGGTGCTTTGATGTAGCCAAGTTCGATTCCGTTGACAATGGCCTTCTCCATAGAACGACCAAAGACCGCAATCTTACGTCCAGTCTTAACAGCAGCTTCTGTTGCTTGTTGGAGACGGAAGATATTTGAGGCAAAGGATGCAAAAGATGATACGTCCTTCAATGCCTTGGATAATCTTCATGATGGACTGACCAACGACTTTTTCAGAGTTGGTAAAGGTTGGCACTTCTGCATTTGTCGAGTCAGAGAGGAGACAGAGCACGCCTTCTTCCCCAAGGGCAGCCATACGGTGCAAGTCTGCAGGTTCTCCAACTGGAGTAAAGTCAAACTTGAAGTCACCCGTACAGACGATTTTTCCTTGAGGAGTATGAATGACAATCCCCAAAGGCTCTGGAATAGAGTGAGTCGTTCTAAAGAAAGTTGCCTTGAGATTTTTAAAGGTCAACTCAGTGTTGTGGTTGATTTCGTAAAGTTTGGCGTTGCGCAAGAGGCCGTGTTCTTCGAGTTTTCCACGGATTAAAGCCAAGGCAAGCGGTCCAGCATAGATAGGGACATTTGCTTGCTTGAGCAGGAAAGGAATCCCACCGATGTGGTCCTCGTGTCCGTGTGTAATCAAAACAGCCTTGACGCGGTCGATATTGTCTACGATGTAAGAGTAGTCAGGAATGACATAGTCGATACCCAGCAAGTCATCTTCTGGGAATTTAATCCCAGCATCGACGATGATAATCTCGTCTTGGTATTCAATTCCGTAAGTGTTTTTCCCGATTTCTCCCAGACCACCGATGGCAAAAACGCCGACTTCTTCAGGTTTAAGAGTATAGGCCATATTAGAACTCCGTGATTTCGAAGGCGCCAGTTTCTTTTTCGTAATCTAGCAATTTGTCAGACAAGAGTTCGATATACTCGATATTGTACTCTGGGCGATTTTCTTCGACAAGTTGACGAGCAGCGATACGGCCCTCAAGTTCTGAGCTGGCATCGATGTCTAGGTAAAGTGCGCGTGTTGTTTCACGACGTGGGCTACGTTCTTTTGTTTCTTGATAAAAAACTTTGTAAATCATATAGTTCCTTTCTATTTTACAGGTCAGCTTATTCCAAACTTTTAGCAGAGATTTGCTTGATTTCATTCCATTTTGTGTCTAGATTGACCTTGATTCGTTACAATTGTTTCAATTATAACATAAAATGAAAAATTAGTAAAAGACGGGAAACGAGAAAGTCATAGAGTCACTCATTGGGAAGCGTTTGCAAAAACAAAGAAAATATGTTATCTTGATAATGGAAGTGGAATTTATCGTTTGTCATAATTCCCTATAGTTTTTAAGTCAAGGAGGTTTCCCTATGTATAACTTATTTTCTTTTGCTATCGGAGTTCGCTTGGTAGCTTTTATCGTTTTTGTTGCTTGTGTTTATGGAGGGAATCTTCTGTTTGCAAAACTAGAACGACGACAAAGCAAGTTCTTGTGGAAAATTACCTTTGTGACTCTCTACTCGCTTTTTTTCTCCTCCTCGTAACCTATGGAAAGTAGGGAGGGAATTTCGACAATTTTTTTAAAAAAATGCATTCTCATAGCTTTGAACATCAAAAAGGAGAGAACCAATTCGGTCCTCTCCAGGGTATGACTTTTCGTTAACCTACTACAGTTGACAAAAGAGCATTTTTCACAAGTTATATTATGGAATTCTACTAAAATACCATTATATCTTGTGTGAAAACCCTATTTTGCAACAATCTCTTTTTCAATTTAGATAGAAAATAATACACATCTGTCCTACCAATTAGTCCATAATCGCACATAGAATTGAGTTTCTCGATAATATACCTTTTTTAAAGTATCTATTGTATCAAATTGATCAAGAATTATAGTTTTGACTTTATCTAAAATATCTTTGACAGTAAATTTCCCTTCTTGATTTAAAATTGCTTCAGATACAACGAAACTTGGTCTTTGACTTGTTATGTTTTTCATTTTTAATTCTCCTTAAATTTTTTTCTAATATTATATTAACTTCTTTAGCTAAAAATCTTCCAAAATTTTTCTAAAAATTTTTCTAAATTCATTGTCTAATATCTTTTCATTTTTAGTCTTAAAATAAACGTAAAAAAATATGGATAATGTTTCTTTCAATTTCCAGAATTGCTCTAATATTCGACAGTTCAGAAAGGCTAAATTCATTTTCAAAGCTATAAATTATAGGATCAGTATCTAATCCTGTTTTTATCTTCTTGAAAACTACAAAAATAGTCTTCCACTTCATTTTTATATTCTGATTTAATAAAATCATCCATAAATTGCTTTATGTCTATTTTTCATCTAGAGTTGAATCTAAATATGCAAATATTCTATGCATCACACGATTTTTTTGAAATTTTTGAGAATATTTCTCTTCAATTTTCTTATACTGTGGAGTGTTTTTCTATATAATTAAATTTAATCTCACTTTTCAAAAAGCACTGCTAAAAATGAAAAATCATTATTATTTTTTTAATGAGTGAGTAATAATTTTTGTTAGATAAAAATTCTTCTAACATATATGACACACTTTTTTCTTTTCATAATAATCTTTGAAATAATGTTTTTCAAAAACCGTTATAAGCCAGTTATCATCCCACTGAATCAAAGAATCAAAATACTCCGCATTAGAATGAGCAAAATCTAATAGCAAGCCATAATCCTGATATATCATCTGGTAGAATATTATTTTCTGTTTCCACCACTGCTATTTCATCGCTCAAATACTTTTCAATAATCATTTTCGACACAATTTTGTAAAATAGTATCTGTTTTTGAAACTCTATGATGGTTTATTATGTTCTTGTATAAATACCATCTCTTCATAAAAATCTTCTATAGTATTTATTGTTTTAGCGTCATAAACAACTTCTACCTTTTTCAGAGTCACCAACTTTAACCTTACAGAACTTGCAAGATGCAATCAATCTATTATATTCTATTTTTCCATTATCAATGCCTGAATTTTTCGATATCTCTATTCACATAATCCAATCTATCTCCATCAATAGTACCAGAAATAATATTATGTAATGACTCAACCTTCTTTCTCCAAGAAAATTAATTTTACTAATTCAAATACTACAATCTTAAACCATTTTTCCTCAAAACTCAATTTCCCACTATTCATATTATCTGAAAAAAATAATTTGACTAAATAATTTATTAGTCATCTTTATCCCCATTTTTTTCATGTAATTTGAACTTTCCATCACCAGAGTCATAGTCTTTTATAATTTCCACATATTGTTTTTCTCTTGATGTTAATAAAGACTCCTCTTTTTCCTGTAATGATTTATATATTTTATTTATAGAATCCTCTGTGACATGACTAAAAAGGAGGATGTCCTATATCATGTAGTAACCCACAAAGTCTAATAGCTTGAAAAGTAATTACATACAACAGTTTATGTTTTTCTTTCAAATTTTGAGGAATAAACCTATTATAAAAATATTATTTAAAGAATATTTTTCCAAAGATTTCAGGTCTCCACCTTTATTTCTCAGTTTAGAATCACCTATTATTACTCTATACTTATCATCATTTTTTTAAAATTTCATTATCCACAATATTGTCAATAATATTTTTTAATATTCGTAAATAATAACTCTATTAAGTCATCTGAAGTATTACAAATAGCATTATAAAAAAATATCTCCACAAAAGCTTCATTGTTCCTACTGAGTGTTCAAAGCGTTTTTGTTCGATTGGTAGGAAAAAGTTAAATATGCTGTAGAATTCTGAGAAACATGATGCAATCTATTAAACAATTTTTGTTGATATAACTTCTTTCTCACAATCACTCAATAAAATAGTCCCATGATTTGTGTCTGCGATATAAATTTGTCTGTTTTGCATACCAAAATCCCCCTCGACAACTTTAAATACATTTATTCTATCATAAATAATTATATTTGTCATCCATTTTTACTTCTATTTTAACTTCAACACGGAAATGGAGAAAGTAGGGAGGGAAATAGGGAACAAAAAGATGAGTAGGGCTTGGTCGGAGAGCTCTTAGGTGTTATAATGAAAAGAGAAGGGGAAGTTCATGAATGGGAACATTCCCTATAGCTTTTAAAACAAGGAGGATTAAGAATGTTTAGTTTGTTTGAATTTGCAGTAGGGGTTCGCCTCTTGATGTTTATAGTTTTTGCAGCCTGTGTATATGGTGGAAATCTTATTTTTACGTATCTAGAACACCGCAAAACAAAATTCCTTTGGAAGCTTGCTTTTGTGACACTCTATTCAATTTTTCTCCTTCTTGTCACCTATGTTGTCTGGTTTGTTTTTTACTTTGGTTTAAATGCTTAAGCTCCAGTACTCATCTAAATATAGAGAAAATCCACCCCATCTTGATAAAGAGGGCGGACTTTTCTATTTTCAGGTGATATCTTAATTCTTACGATCATGATTTCTTGCATCGAAAATCGAGTTGCAACATAAAAAGAAAACAATGCAAACAGATAAATCAACCGGTAAAGGGATTCTGGTTATGTTTAAATCATTGAAAATGCTGAGCAAACTGTAAGAGATGAAGAGAATAAAATTCACCTTTCTAAAAATGTGTCTTTTATCTAGCATGACTTATCCAAATTTCTTACGAAGATCCTTTCAATTGCCTTGGATACTTTTCTATTCGGAAAAGATAGAAAAAATCTACAACTTTTTTAAAATTTTTGTACCATACTCTTTGCCTAAGTGTCAGGCCCTTTTGTTTCAAAACAAAGAAAATTCCCATGAGCTGGCTTTTGTAGTATAATAGTAAGCAGACAAAAAGATAGGAATGTGTTATGAAAGTATTAGCTTTTGATACGTCCAGCAAGGCTCTTTCTCTAACCATTTTAGAGGATAAGCAGGTTCTTGCTGAGACCACGATCAATATCAAGAAAAATCACAGTATAACCCTTATGCCAGCCATTGATTTTTTGATGGCGAGTTTGGACTGGACTCCCAAGGACTTAGATCGCATCGTGGTAGCAGAGGGACCAGGTAGCTACACAGGTTTGCGAATTGCGGTAGCAACTGCTAAGACCTTGGCTCATACCCTGAACATTGGGTTAGTTGGTATGTCGAGTCTATTGGCTCTGGTGCCACGTCAGCAAGAAGGCTTGGTGGTTCCTATCATGGATGCACGTCGCAACAATGTTTATGCAGGATTTTATGAAAATGCTAAACTAGTCTTTCCAGAGGCGCATTTGTCTTTCGCAGAAGTTTTGGAGCGGGTCAAGGATGCTGAACAGGTAACCTTTGTCGGAGAAGTTGGTGCCTTTGTGGAACAAATAAAGAATGCTTGCCACAAGCTAACTACCAAGCAACCTTGCCAAATGCAGCTAATCTAGCTCTTTGGGCTTGGGACAAGGAAGCAGACTCCTTACACGACTTTGTGCCCAACTATCTCAAACGTGTTGAAGCCGAGGAAAACTGGCTCAAGAACCACACCGAGTCTGGCGAGTCCTACATTAAACGCCTATGATAGAGATCAAACGAATCCAACAGCAACCTGACTTGGCTCTAGCCATCTATGCTGTCATGGCAGATGTTTATCCAGTCAGTCCTTGGACGTTGGAGCAAATCCAAGCAGACCTGTCTCAAGACCAGACTTGGTATGCTCTGGCTTATGACGGGGCAGAAGTGATTGGATTTCTAGCAATTCAGGAGAATTTCTTTGAAGCAGAAGTCTTGCAAATCGCTGTCAAGAGAGCTTATCAAGGCCAGGGGGTAGCCTCAGCCTTGTTTGCGACACTGCCGACGAACAAGGAGATTTTCCTTGAAGTTAGAAAGTCGAATCACCGAGCGCAAGCATTTTACAAGAAAGAAAAGATGGCAGTCATCGCTGAGCGAAAGGCCTACTACCATGACCCAGTCGAGGACGCCATCATCATGAAGAGAGAAATAGATGAAGGATAGATATATTTTAGCATTTGAAACATCCTGTGACGAAACAAGTGTCGCCGTCTTAAAAAATGACGACCAGCTCTTGTCCAATGTCATTGCTAGTCAAATTGAGAGTCACAAACGTTTTGGGGGTGTAGTGCCAGAAGTAGCTAGTCGTCACCATGTCGAGGTCATTACAGCCTGTATCGAGGAGGCGCTAGCAGAAGCAGGAATTACAGAAGAAGACGTGACAGCCGTTGCTGTTACCTACGGACCTGGATTGGTCGGAGCCTTACTAGTTGGTTTGTCAGCTGCTAAGCCTTTGCTTGAGCGCATGGTCTGCCACTTATCCCCTGTCAACCACATGGCTGGCCACCTCATGGCAGCTCAGAGCGTGGAGCCTTTGGACTTTCCCTTACTAGCTCTCTTGGTTAGTGGTGGGCACACGGAGTTGGTCTATGTTTCTGAGGCTGGAGATTACAAGATTGTTGGGGAGACACGAGATGATGCGGTTGGGGAGGCTTATGACAAGGTCGGCCGTGTTATGGGTTTGACTTATCCAGCCGGTCGTGAGATTGACGAGTTGGCCCATCAAGGTCAGGATATTTATGATTTCCCACGTGCTATGATCAAGGAAGACAATCTGGAGTTTTCATTCTCAGGTTTGAAGTCTGCCTTTATCAATCTTCACCACAATGCTGAGCAAAAAGGAGAAACTTTGTCCAAGGAAGATTTGTCAGCTTCCTTCCAAGCTGCAGTTATGGACATTCTCATGGCAAAAACCAAGAAGGCTCTAGAAAAATACCCTGTTAAAACTCTAGTTGTCGCAGGTGGTGTAGCAGCTAATAAAGGTCTTAGAGAACGCTTGGCAGCCGAAATCACAGATGTCAAGGTCATCATCCCACCCCTGCGTCTTTGTGGAGACAATGCGGGCATGATTGCCTATGCCAGCGTCAGCGAGTGGAACAAAGAAAAACTTTGCGGACTTGGATCTCAATGCCAAACCAAGTCTCGCCTTTTGATACCATGGAATAAAGAGTCAGCATGAGGCTGGCTTTTTGCTAAAAATATTTTTATAATATGTTAAAAAGGAAAAAGTTTTTACGAATAGAATAGTAAAGGGAGTTTTGACCATGATTGAAAAATGGAATTGGGAGAATTTTACAAGGAATTGCGCCTAGCGAGAAAGCTCAAACAGTCAGATGTGGCTTGCGCTGGACTGACAGCATCTCAACTATCCAAGTTTGAACTAGGGCAGTCTATGCTGTCTGCAAGAAAAAATATCAAATATGCGATTTTCTAAAATAGGGCAGTTTTTCGTGTTATACTGTCCTTATTTCATAGTATAGGAGAAAATAGAATGAAAAAGATAATCTCACGCTACTACCTTATTATAGCCATTCTACTTGTCATTGCTGACCAGTTCTTGATTCGTCTGCTCTTACACAGCGACCTTGCTGCTGGGCTATCGAACTTTTCATTTTATCTGTCGGATATGATGTTAAATTTTCTTGTGGTTCTGCTTGCTATTATTGTTATGTTTTGGTCAGGAAAATGGCAGAAAAATCAACAGTAGAAAATTTAAAGGTTCCTATCTTTTTTATTCCTTTCTAGCTCTTCTTGCTTTTGTTATTTGGAATTTCCTTACATTTGTTATTTTCCCACCTACCAAAAATGAAATTGCTTATCAACTGGATGTTCCTACTTTTACAGGAGCTACGGTATTTTTGATGTATTTTTTCTATCCTGTGATTGCAGGTCCCATTTTTGAAGAAATGATTTATCGTGGATTGGTGATGACTGCTCTGGAAAAAGGGAAGAAATGGGGACTGGATGTACTCGGATCAGCTATATTATTTGGAATCTTGCACATTAGTAGTCATGGATGGATCTTGACAGACTTTGTCTTCTATATGGGTGGCGGTCTCATATTTGCAGTCTTATTTAGAGTAACCAAGTCCATTTATTGGCCTATTGGACTGCATATAGTTTACAACGGCATTGGTCAGATTCTCCCCTTGTTGTTTTTAGAGTTTTTTTGCCAATCATAAAAAAACAAAAGAACTGACTAGCTAAGTATTATAAATGAGACTGGTTTTTCAGTCTTTTTATTTTTGACTGTCTGTTACTAATTTTTGATCAATTCTTTGTTTCTTCAAAATTCAGAGAACAAATCTCAAAATGTAATCGGAAAATCCAAAGTTTGTCAGTCTGAGAGTTTTTTTAGTATAGTAGGTATATGAGAAACAAAATAATAAACAGTCTGCTTGCTCTTGGAGCTTTCCTCATGCTTTTTATCAGCTTGCCAGAATTTTTAAAAAGACACAACTGGTTTTTGTTTGAATCCCTTTCATTCAATATGTCCCTTAAATCCTTTGAAGAAGTGTTTGGAGAGGCTAGCGAAGTAGTGGAGGAAACAGAGATGGCCTATCGAGATACTTGGCGTGCTGAAGACCCTTATTTCTATAAAACGGGACGCCTTTTCTATGATTACGAAAATATTGCTTTGAATGGTTATACAGGTCGAGCAAGATTCACATTTTCAAAATCACATCGCTTGGAAAAAGCGACAGTCCATATTCCTGTAGCTTCAAAAGGGGAGCAATATGTAGTGCTCAACAATCTATCCCAGACTATAAAAAAAGAAATTGAAACTCTCCCGAATTTCCAATCTTTAACTACCGAGACGGTAGGACTATACGATGACGGCTATCGCTATAAAGTCAAGTTGAAGGGACAAAGGAGAGAATTCTGGATCGATGTTTATCCAACAGAAGATGAAGATGCTAAAGAAATTGAAGCTAAAAAGTATACTATTCGGGTGGATCAGTTTAGGATGCATTAATAACACTCATGGGATTTCAGTATTTTTTATTAGCTCCAAGTTTCAAACTCTAAACTTTTTTCTCTTCTATGAATGTGTTATAATAGTTCTCGCTGTGGCTGTGACCTTGAACAGCCTCAAACGAAGAGAATAAGAGGAGAGAGATGAAAGAAAAAGGATTTTTGGGAAGGTGTTCAGGCACTATGCCGACTGCCCCTTGGCTATGTCAGCATTGGTCTGGCTTGTGGGATTATCGGCGCGCCCTATGTGACACCTGTTGAGATGGGTTTGATGAGCCTCTTTGTTTATGCTGGGAGTGCTCAGTTTGCCATGTTGGCATTGATTGCAGTACAAGCGCCTGTGGCAGCTATTGCTATGACGGTCTTCTTGATCAACTTGCGACTCTTTTTGCTGAGCTTGCATGCATCGACCTATTTTTCGTCATACTAGTCTCTGGCAAAATATCGGCATGTCCAGTCTCCTGACAGATGAAACCTATGGGGTTTTTGATGGGAGAATTAGCCCATACAGACAAGGTCCATCCCATGTGGATGCACGGGAATAATCTCAATAGTTATGTAGCCTGGTTTATTGGGACAGTTGCGGGGACAGCTTTAGGTGGGCTTCTTCCAAATCCTGAGGTCTTTGGCTTGGACTTTTGCCCTTGTTGGGATGTTTATCAGGGATTTTTTTACTGCAATTTCAGATTATGCAAAAGACGGGTTCCTGTCCGCAATCTGCTGCTAATCCCTAGCTGTTGTTGCGGTGTCTTTCTTTTGCTCTTGATAGTAGTGTCTCAGTCGCTAGCTGTTTTGTTTGCGACCTTGCTAGGTTGTACCATGGGGTGGTCTTAGATGGTCAGTAAGTATATTTTAATGGCAATCGTCTTTTCTGGATTGGTAACTTGGATTCCTCGTATGATTCCTTTCATCTTGGTTAAGTACAAGGGGTTGCCAGCTATCGTCGAGCGTTTTTGAAGTTCTTACCTGTTTCCATTATCTTTGCCTTGATCCTTTCAAGCGTAGTGACTGGAAAGGTTGGCAGCCTTCCCCAGATCAAATGGCTGGACTTTTTAGCAGTCTTTCCAACGGCTTGATAGCCTTTCGCCACCGCAATCTAGTGGGTATGGTTCTTTTTGGAGTGGTCTTGATTGCAGTCTTGCGTCTAGTCTTTTTAGTCAGCCATAAAAACCTATCACCGAGATAGATATCATATAATGGCGAAAAATATTTTCTGTTAAGATAGTACAGTATTCTATTTTGGAGGAAATGACATGAAAAAAATCGTCAAATATTCATCTCTTGCTGCTCTAGGACTTGTTGCCGCAGGTGTACTAGCAGCTTGCTCAGGTGGTGAGAAGAAAGATGCTGCATCTGGTGAAGCAACATCTGGTAAAAAAGAAATTATCGTTGCAACTAACGGATCACCAAAACCATTTATCTATGAAGAAAAATGGTGAATTGACTGGTTACGAGATTGAAGTAGTCCGTGCTATCTTTAAAGACTCTGACAAATACGATGTCAAGTTTGAAAAGACAGAGTGGTCAGGTGTTTTTGCGGGACTTGATGCTGAACGCTACAATATGGCTGTTAACAATCTTAGCTATACTAAGGAACGTGCGGATAAATACCTCTATGCAGCACCAATTGCCCAAAATCCTAACGTTCTCGTAGTTAAGAAAGATGACAACAGCATCAAATCGCTTGATGATATCGGTGGAAAATCTACTGAAATCGTGCAAGGAACAACAACAGCTAAACAGTTGGAAGAATACAACAAACAACACACAGATAACCCGACTGTTCTTAACTATACAAAAGCTGACTTTTCAACAAATCCTGACCTCGTTTGAGCGATGGTCAGTTTGACTATAAGATTTTTGATAAAATCGGTGTTGAAACAGTTATCAAGAACCAAGGTTTGGACAACTTGAAAGTGATTGAACTTCCAAGCGACCAACAACCTTATGTTTACCCACTTCTTGCTAAAGGTCAAGATGAGTTGAAATCATTTGTAGACAAACGTATCCAAGAACTCTATAAAGACGGAACTCTTGAAAAGTTGTCTAAACAATTCTTCGGAGATACTTACCTTCCAGCAGAAGCTGACATTAAATAGTCTTATGAAATCATCCAGTCTGAGAAAGGCGGATGATTTCTCAATTTTCAGACATATAGTTTTAAACTATATGTCTGCCTATCTAATAACAATTTGCGAAATCAAATAAAGTATGAGATACTATTACGGTATTATTTTTAAAGGAGATAGAATCATGAAAAATCAAAAAAATGGCTCAGTGTAGCAGCTCTTGCTACAGTCGCAGGTTTGGCTCTTGCAGCTTGCGGAAATTCAGAAAAGAAAGCAGATAACGAAACAGTTGTTAAAATTGCAACAGTTAACCGCAGTGGTTCTGAAGAAAAACGTTGGGATAAAATCCAAGAATTGGTTAAAAAGATGGTATTAAATTGGCATTCACAGAGTTCACTGACTACTCTCAACCAAACAAGGCAACTGCTGATGGCGAAGTAGACTTGAACGCCTTCCAACATTACAACTTCTTGAACAACTGGAACAAGGAAAATGGGAAAGACCTTGTAGCGATTGCAGATACGTACATCTCACCAATCCGCCTTTACTCAGGTAAAAATGGGGAAGAAAACAAGTACACTAAAGTAGAAGAAATCCCAGATAAGGGTGAAATCGCCGTACCAAACGATGCAACAAACGAAAGTCGCGCACTTTACTTGCTTCAATCAGCTGGTTTGATCAAATTGGATGTTTCAGGAACTGAACTTGCTACTATCGCAAACATCAAAGAAAATCCAAAGAACTTGAAGATTACTGAATTGGACGCTAGCCAAACAGCTCGTTCATTGTCATCAGTTGATGCTGCCGTTGTAAACAATACCTTCGTTACAGAAGCAAAATTGGACTACAAGAAAGCACTCTTCAAAAGAACAAGCTGATGAAAACTCAAAACAATGGTACAACATCATCGTTGCGAAAAAGATTGGGAATCATCACCCTAAAGCTGATGCCATCAAGAAAATTATCGCAGCTTACACACTGATGAAGTGAAAAAGTTATCGAAGAAACATCAGACGGTTTGGACCAACCAGTTTGGTAATAAGACACAGGGAGGTGGGAGAGAGTTTCCACCTCTTGCTTTTGTATAGAGAGTTGAATTTAAAGGAGCACTTGCAGTCGTTCCAAGGACACAAGTACATAGTAGAAAGAGAGAGAAAATGGTTTTTCCTAGCGAACAAGAACAGATTGAAAAATTTGAGAAGGATCATGTGGCCCAACATTATTTTGAAGTCTTGCGCACCTTGATTTCCAAGAAATCAGTCTTTGCCCAGCAGGTTGGACTCAAAGAAGTCGCAAACTATCTGGGTGAGATTTTCAAGCGTGTAGGAGCTGAAGTGGAGATTGATGAGAGCCACACGGCGCCTTTTGTCATGGCGCATTTCAAGAGTTCGCGTCCAGATGCTAAGACTTTGATCTTCTATAATCACTATGACACTGTGCCAGCGGATGGGGATCAGGTGTGGACAGAGGATCCTTTTACTCTTTCGGTGCGAAATGGCTTCATGTATGGGCGTGGAGTTGACGACGACAAGGGTCATATCACAGCTCGGTTGAGTGCTCTGAGAAAGTATATGCAACACCATGATGACCTGCCTGTCAATATCAGTTTTATCATGGAGGGAGCGGAGGAGTCTGCTTCCATGGATCTAGATAAGTATTTAGAGAAACACGCAGACAAACTTCGTGGGGCGGACTTGCTAGTCTGGGAACAAGGTACCAAGAACGCCTTGGAACAGCTAGAAATTTCGGGTGGTAATAAGGGAATTGTAACCTTTGATGCTAATGTGAAAAGTGCTGATGTGGATATCCACTCGAGTTATGGTGGTGTCGTGGAGTCAGCACCGTGGTATCTCATCCAGGCCTTAAGTAGCCTGCGATCTGCAGATGGCCGTATCTTGGTAGAAGGCTTGTACGAGGATGTTCAAGAGCCAAATGAACGGGAGATAGCCTTGGTAGATACCTACGCTCAACGTAATCCTGAGGAAATCAGTCGCATTTATGGCTTGGAATTGCCTCTCTTACAAGAGGATCGTGCAGCCTTTCTAAAACGGTTCTTTTTCGAGCCAGCCCTCAATATCGAAGGGATTCAGTCAGGGTATCAGGGGCAAGGGGTTAAAACGATTTTGCCAGCAGAAGCTAGTGCCAAGCTAGAGGTTCGTTTGGTTCCTGGCTTAGAACCGCATGATGTTCTGGAAAAAATTCGGAAACAGCTAGACAAAAATGGCTTTGATAAGGTAGAATTATACTATACCTTGGGAGAGATGAGCTATCGAAGCGATATGAGTGCGCCAGCTATTCTCAATGTAATCGAGTTGGCCAAGAAATTCTATCCACAGGGCGTTTCAGTCTTGCCAACAACAGCGGGGACAGGACCTATGCATACGGTCTTTGATGCCCTAGAAGTATCCATGGTGGCATTCGGTCTAGGGAATGCCAATAGCCGAGACCACGGTGGAGATGAAAATGTGCGAATCGCCGATTACTACACCCATATTGAATTAGTAGAGGAGCTGATTAGAAGCTATGAGTAGAGATATTATCAAGTTAGATCAGATCGATGTGACCTTTCACCAAAAGAAGAGAACCATCACAGCGGTCAAGGATGTGACCATTCACATCCAAGAAGGGGATATCTACGGTATCGTTGGATATTCTGGAGCAGGGAAATCCACTCTTGTACGGGTGATTAATCTCTTGCAAAAGCCATCTGCAGGAAAATTACCATTGATGATGACGTCATTTTTGACGACAAGGTGACCTTGACAGCAGAGCAGTTACGTCGTAAGCGTCAAGACATTGGGATGATTTTCCAGCATTTCAACCTCATGAGCCAAAAGACAGCAGAGGAGAATGTAGCCTTTGCCCTTAAGCATTCTGGACTCAGCAAGGAAGAAAAGAAAGCCAAGGTAGCTAAGTTGTTAGACTTGGTTGGTTTGGCAGATCGCGCTGAAAACTACCCTTCTCAACTTTCTGGAGGACAAAAACAGCGTGTGGCTATCGCGCGTGCCTTTAGCCAATGATCCAAAAATCTTGATTTCAGATGAGTCAACGTCTGCCCTTGACCCTAAGACAACTAAGCAGATTCTGGCATTGTTGCAAGATTTGAACCAAAAATTAGGTTTGACGGTTGTTTTGATTACACATGAAATGCAGATTGTCAAAGACATTGCCAACCGTGTGGCAGTTATGCAGGATAGCTGTTTGATTGAAGAGGGCAGTGTTCTTGAAATCTTCTCAGATCCTAAACAACCTTTTGACCCAAGACTTTATCTCAACAGCCACAGGTATTGATGAAGCCATGGTTAAGATTGAGAAGCAAGAAATCGTAGAGCATTTATCCGAGAACAGTATCTTAGTGCAGCTCAAGTATGCAGGGGCTTCGACAGACGAGCCACTTTTGAATGAATTGTACAAACATTACCAAGTAACGGCTAATATCCTCTATGGGAATATAGAAATTCTCGATGGCATTCCTGTTGGAGAATTAGTGGTGGTCTTATCAGGTGAAAAAGCAGCGCTAGTAGGTGCTCAAGAAGCTATCCGTCAAGCTGGTGTGCAGTTAAAAGTATTGAAGGGAGGACAGTAAAATGACAGAGTTTATTCAAACATACTTACCAAATGTCTATAAAATGGGCTGGTCTGGTCAGGCAGGCTGGGGAACAGCCATTTACCTAACTCTTTATATGACAGTTCTTTCCTTCATTATCGGAGGGTTCTTGGGGCTGGTGGCAGGTCTTTTCCTTGTCTTGACAGCACCAGGTGGTGTCTTGGAGAACAAGGTCGTTTTCTGGATTTTAGACAAGATTACCTCTATTTTCCGTGCGGTTCCCTTTATCATCCTTTTGGCCATCTTGTCACCACTTTCTCACTTGATTGTTAAGACTAGTATCGGGCCAAATGCAGCCCTTGTCCCACTCTCTTTTGCGGTATTTGCCTTCTTTGCACGTCAGGTGCAGGTTGTCTTGGCTGAGCTGGATGGCGGTGTGATTGAAGCGGCGCAGGCTAGTGGAGCGACCTTCTGGGATATCGTGGGTGTTTATCTATCGGAAGGTCTTCCAGATTTGATTCGTGTGACGACTGTGACCTTGATTTCCCTTGTTGGGGAAACAGCCATGGCTGGTGCGGTCGGAGCTGGTGGTATCGGTAACGTAGCCATCGCTTATGGATTTAACCGTTTCAATCACGATGTGACAGTTTTAGCAACCATCATTATCATCTTGATTATCTTTACGATCCAGTTTTTGGGAGATTTCTTGACCAAGAAACTAAGTCATAAATAAAAAGAGCCGAAGGGCTCTTGTTCTAGGTAGCTGCCAACAGGGGCATTTTAAAGTTTTTAAATTATGGTATAATAGATAAAAGCTAATTCTCTCTAGTGATAGGATAGGAAAAAAACTAGAAAGATAAGTTCTGAAGCAAGATAAGAAAATGAAAAAGGAGTTCGGTTGATATGAATTATTTCGAGGGAATGAGTTTTTCCTTCTCTTGTTTGTAGTTTTACTGATTGGTTTTTGTGGTAAACTTTTTGAAAAACGTAAGGACTACTATATTTTTGGCGCTCTCCTCTTATTCGCAGGAGCTATTTATGGCAAGAGTCGAGCGATGATAGTCTATTTGCTCGCCTTTATCGTTTACCAATATTTTCTGGTTTTTCTAGCACAGAGGATAGAAGCAAGGTGGCTGAAACCACTGGTTTTCCTTTCCATTCTTCCTTTGGTGATCAATAAAGTCTTTGCCCTGACTTCTCTACATTTGTTGGCCTTTATTGGAATTTCCTACATGTCCTTTAAGACCATTCAGATCATGCTAGAAATATCGGATGGCTTGATCAAAGAAAAAATCAGTGTAAAAGATTATCTACAGTTTTTGCTCTTTTTCCCAACAGTTAGTGCTGGTCCGATTGATCGGAGTAGGAGATTTTTAAAAGAGATAAACGAGGTCATGCCTCGGAAAGAGTATCTAGAGTTAGCTGGGGACGGTATTTATCGTATCGTTCTAGGCCTTCTTTACAAGGTTGTTTTATCAACCTATGTTTACCAGATATTACTCACTCTAAATAATACTGGCACAGTCGTTTACTCAATTAAATATATGTACCTCTATACCTTGTATCTGTTCTTCGACTTTGCGGGCTATAGTCTAATGGCCGTTGGAAGTAGTAATATTCTAGGTATTCAGACACCAATGAACTTTAACAAACCTTTCTTGAGTGTCGATATCAAGGATTTCTGGACCAGATGGCATATCACCTTGTCGACCTGGTTGAGAGATTTTGTATTTTCAAGAGTATTGATGCAGGTTATCAGGAAAAAATGGTTTAAAAATAGGCTACACAATGCAACCTATGCCTATATGGTCAATATGTTGGTCATGGGTTTTTGGCATGGTCTTAGTGTTAGCTACATTGTCTATGGTTTTTACCATGGCGTCTTGATGGCTGGATTTGAAGTGTATCAAAAGAAAAGCAATTTTTATAAGAAAAAAATAAAAAAACCAAAAAATGGTATAAGCTATTAAGTTGGTTTGTGACCATGAATCTGGTTATGGTTGGTTTCTTTATCTTTTCAGGTGAACCCTATAAAATCTTACTGACGATTTTAAAGAGATAAGAGATTGAAAAGAGATCGGACAGATCGAAGGGATAGGATAAAACGAAATGATTAAATTAAAAGCATTTTTACTATCGCTTGTGCTCGTAATTGCGACGCTTGCCCTTTTAAATGTGACGTATGTCAAGAAGATTGATGATTATTATAAAGTCAAGGATAACAGTATTCGTTATAGCACTTCGTATGAAAAGTATAAAAGTAGAGATATTTTAACAAGCAATATCACTCCCAATACACTGGTTTTATTGGGGTCATCTGAGTTGGTTGCGACGATAAATGAAGACTATCATCCCAATAAAATTTTTAACTACAACGATTTTAATATCATGCAGATTGGGACCAGTTATTCTCAAAACATCATTCAGGCTACGACCTTGGGTTCTATTGAAGGATCTATGACTAAGCGAAAAGTAGCTATAGTAGAGTCTGTTCAGTGGTTTGAAAAAGATGGGACTCATCAAGATGCCTTTTTGAACAAGGCTTCTCAGGAACATATTTTCCACATGCTAGATAATGACAAGATTAGCAAAGAAACGAAAGAAAAAATAATCAATCGCATTATCGAGATTACCAAAGGAACAAGCAACAAAATGACATCTACAAAAAATACAAAAGTTATTTCATAGATGGAAAAGGAACCATTGTTGATAAAAAACTATTAGAGTTCGAGAACGCGATGTATTCCTTTAAGCTCAAACAGACTTTTTATCAAAAACATGCCAAATCAGATTATCCTTCACTAGGAGATAAAACCCCAGACTATGATTGGCAGAAGTTGACGGATCAGTTTGTGGAAGAGGTCAAAAAGAAAACAGACAACAATGACTATGCTGTTGATAATAACTACTACAATACTTACTTAAAAGATCGCTATGCATCGTTGAAAGATTCCAATAAAGATTTGAGCTACCTGGAGTCACCAGAGTATTCAGATATGGAACTCTTCTTGACAGTTGCTAAGGAATTGGGCATTGAAGTTGAGGTTATTATTTTCCCAGTAAACGGGAAATGGAATGACTACACTGGTGTCTCAAGAGAGATGCGGGAAAAAACTTATAAAAAAATAGAAAAATGTCGCAAAAAGCCATGGTGCAACCGTATTAAACTATGGAAACAGAGAGTATGATGATTACTTTTTATTTGACGTGATGCACGTTGGAGTGAAAGGATGGATGGAAGTTGAAAAAGAACTTTACAAATTTGCAAACCAAGCTGACTAACACACATCGTTTAATCTTGTGGACACTATTTTTCTATACAGTTATCTTAAGTATCGTGATTTATTGTTTTGTGACAGATTTTTTTCGAACATCCAAGAATTTATCTATAGTGAATTTTTAAGATTGTATACAAAAAAAGGCCCTGGAACTAGGCATTGCTAGTCTTCAGGGCTTTTACATATATTTTTATCGGCTATTTTTTTGACTTAGAAACTGCCCAAGCATAGCACCCAATCAAGGCACCTAGAAGGATGCTTGCGACAAAGAGAAAAATTTTGTCTAACTCTGGAGCGACCATGATACGGTCAATGTATTCTTGGGATTTTCCACGAGCGAGTAGAGTTGCTTCATAAGCTTTGGGACTGATCCACATGAGGAAGATAGGACCACTTGTGCTAAAAGCAAAGACGAGGAAGGAGAGGGTGTTTTTGATTCGATCTTTATAGTGGCCGAGGCGAGCGATAGCATCCGCTGCAAGACCACAGGCGAGTCCTGGTAGAAAAGCGCCAGCGCCGTGTTTACTAGCTAGAAAAAAGAGAGCCATAAAGAGTCCGAGAGTGGTAATCGCTCCAAAACGAGGAACCTTTGCCAAAAGAAACATGTAGACGCTACCCCCGACAAGGGCAGAAAAGGCAGGCGCATAGAACATATTGCCCGTTGAATCCACCAAGTGTCCAAGTACTACTCCGATTCCTAGACAGAGGAAGTAGAGGACGACGGCTAAGAGGGTAGTTAAGATATTTTTCTTCATGAGAATCTCCTTATATAAAACTGTCAAAATCAATTGTATCACGCTTTTAGAGGATTGTAAATGGGTGCTCTATGTTTTTGAAAACGTTTGAAATATGATATAATAGTTACATAGTTGTTTTTAAGGAGGATATTATGGGAAAGTCTCTAGAATTCGTCTTTAATCGTTTCTTTTTAGGAGTGATTGCGACGGCTTTTTCTGGTTATTGACACTAGCAGGGGTGTGGTCTTTGGTTTTGGCACCAGCTAGTGCAACTCTTATGAGTTTATATGCGGAGCACGGTTATACTTTATCGAGCTTATAGTTTGAAAGAAGCTTGGGAATTGTATAAGAGCAACTTTGTCAAGAGTAACCTAGCTTTCTATAGTTTTTGTACTTGTAGATCTAGTCTTAGTCTATGGTTTGTACCTTTTTGGTTCAATTGCCTCATCAGACTATCTTCCATCTCTTGGCAACCTTTCCTCAATATCCTTGTTGTTGCCTTTGTTTTTTGGCTTATACCGTTTCATTGAAACTCCAAGTTCACTATGAGCTCTCTTATCGAAATACTGTAAAACTCGCTCTTATCGGAATTTTTTTATGAATTTGCTGGCAATTGCCAAGGTTTTATTTGGTACGGTCATGCTTGTAGGAATTGGTTACTATATGCCTGCCCTCCTCTTTTTCGTAGGAATTGGTGTATGGCATTTCTTTTATCAGTGATATGTTGGAACCCGTATATGAAAGTATCCATGAAAAAAATTGGCGACAAAAATAAAATGAAGCTCGTTCTGGCTCCACTCGCTCTTTACGGACTCTATACCTTGGTAATGATTGTGATCATTGCAAGCTTTTGCCATCATGCTCTCCTATGCTGACTGGAATTCCCGTGAAAAAGAAGCCCAACATGTCGCTCAGCAGTGACGACCCGAACAGTCAACGAGATTGAATACTACTATAGAGAGTCTGACTCAACTGGCGCAGGGAACTGGTTGAAAATCGAGCTCGGATAGAGGGAATTTATAAGTATTTTAGCCTGAGTACATCGGATTATTTTTACTGGTTGTTGCAACGTAAAGACCTCTCCCTATGTTTCAGTATCCTTGTATGAAAAACATTGACGATTTGTATGTGAGAAATGACTTTGTGACAGGTGTTGCAATCGTCTTTGCAAGATTACTAGGAAGTCTACGTTTCTACTAGAGAGAAACGTAGCGGGGAGAAAAATTCTTGCTGAGGATTTCAAACCAGCAGCCAATAGTTTTTGCCATACCAGTACTTGATCCTAACTCCGATCAGTCTCTAGGGTGTTATCTACATTTCTTTATCGCAGGATGTACTTTACCAAGCAATTGATAATACTCGCGGTCTGATTCCTGTGGCCGTGACGATCACCTCCCCTTTTGATACTGAATTGTTTCATATAGGGGAAAATGTAGTAGCTGAACGGGAAAATTGGATTGTTGGTTTGACATCACACGGCTATCAAGTCCAATCAGCAGTTCCTAAGGATTTTGTTCTTACTGGGACTTTAACTAGTTCCGCTGTCATTGTTGGTTTGAGTGTTCTCTTTATTATTATTTTATATGTGACCTTGAGGCAGACCTTCTCCAATTACCAAAGGCAGGTCGTGGATTTGGTAGAGTCTATCGAGGTGATTGCTCAAGGAGAAGAGGGACTTCGAATCGATACTTCTGAAAAAGATCAGGAATTGCTCCTCATCGCAGAAACCACCAATGATATGTTGGATCGACTGGAAAAGAATATCCACGATATTTACCAGCTAGAGCTCAGTCAGAAAAGATGCTAATATGCGAGCCCTGCAAGCTCAAATCAATCCTCACTTTCATGTACAATACCTTAGAGTTTCTGCGCATGTATGCCGTTATGGAAAGTCAAGATGAACTGGCGGATATTATCTATGAATTTAGCAGTTTACTACGCAATAATATCTCCGATGAGCGGGAAACGACGCTGAAAGCAAGAATTAGAATTTTTGTCGCAAATACAGCTATCTCTGTATGGTTCGTTATCCAAAAGTCTGTAGCCTATGGCTTTAAGATCGCGCCAGAATTAGAAAATATGAGGATTCCTAAGTTTACGCTCCAACCATTGGTAGAAAACTACTTTGCCCACGGTATTGACCACCGCCGAACAGACAATGTAATCAGTATCAAGGTTTTTGAAGGGCGAGGATTTTGTTGAAATCCTGGTAGTCGATAATGGTCGTGGAATGCCTGCTGAGAAACTAGCTAGCTTGCAAGAAAAACTAACTCAGAGAAGTTTTGAGCACGAGGCAAGCTATAGCGGAGAGCGACAATCAATTGGAATAGTCAATGTACACGAACGCTTTGTCCTCTATTTTGGGGATCGCTACCAAATCAGTGTAGAGTCAGCTGAGCAAGAAGGTGTTCGTTACCGTATTACTATTCAAAATGAATAGAAAGGAAGGGAAATGTATAAAGTTTTATTAGTAGACGACGAGTATATGGTGACAGAGGGGCTCAAGCGATTAATCCCCTTTGAAAAATGGGATATGCAAGTCGTCGCAACAGCTAATCACGCTGATGATGCTTTAGACTATGTCAAGGAAAATCCAGTAGATGTGATCATTTCCGATGTCAATATGCCAGATAAGACAGGGCTTGAGATGATTAAGGAAATGAAGGAGCGGCTTCCAGATACCTATTATATCTTGCTGTCAGGTTATCAGGAGTTTGAGTACGTCAAAAAAGCCATGAATCTTAGTGTCGTGGATTATCTGGTGAAGCCAGTGGATAAGGTGGAGTTGAGTCATCTATTAGAAAAAATTGCGAGACAGCTTCAGGAAAAGGTGGAGCAAAGCCAAACTCTCAGCCAAGAATTGGATGAGGCAGGATTTACCAACTATTTAGCAGGTAAAGACAGATGGTGGATAGGTCTTTCCAAGGAAAAAGCAAGGCTCCTTCACTATTCCTTACTATGTTTTAGGACAAGACTGGCAGATTTTCATCTCTGATCAGCCGCTCGATGGCATCGTCGTGACACCATTTGAAGCACCCTACCAACAAGCTTTTGAAAAATGGAAGATCAACGCAGAAAAAGCCCTCTTTTACGGTTCTGTCAATCTAGAAAAATCCGAGAGTCTATTTGCTTATTACGAACCGATTTATCGCGTGATTATCCAAGGAAATATCAATCAAATCATCGAAGAATTGACCCTGCTGGAGAAGGTTGTCTTAGAGAACACACCGCGCGTGGCTATCACCAAACAACTCTTTACTCAGTTTGTCATGGATGTCTTCCACTTGTTTGAGCACTTAAAAGCTGATGATATGACCGAGATTGTCAAAGCTATCCATGCCATTAACTCCTTTGAAGCATTGGTTGCCTATATCAAAGAAACCTTGACCAAGTTCTTTTGGCCAGTACCGCATGAATGAAAAACGTGGTCAGTGTCCTAGAGGTGATTGGGCGTGATTATCAGAAAGAGTTATCACTTAAGGATATCAGCAAGGATCTCTTTATCAATCCTGTCTACCTCGGTCAGTTAATCAAGCGAGAAACCAACTCAACCTTCGCAGAATTGCTCAACAAACAGCGCATCAAGGCGGCGCAACAGCTCTTGCTTTCAACCAATGATAGTATTGAAGATGTTTGCTATGCTGTTGGTTACAGCAATGTTGGATATTTCTACAAGGTCTTCCGTAAATTGTGCGGAAAATCACCAAAAGCTTATCGCAAACAAGTCGAAAGTTCCCTGTAAAACTTGTATTTACATACAAAAAATGCTATAATGTTCAAAATACCTTAAGGAGGAAAAATTATGAAAAAGAAACCAATTTATCTTTGGGTTTTATTAGTTCTATCAGCATTGATTTCAGCTATGTCTTTGTTTGGAATACTAAGTCCAGTTCCTAGTAAAGAAACACTAGGTGCCAGTCAAGCTCAAGTTCAAGGTGCTAGCGCCCAGCAACTAGAGGATACGATTAATTATCTACATAAGACAGCTGAATTATCGCATTCGACTGTTAACATCGTTTTGATTATTTTATCTGCGATTTTAGTAGTCGCAGGTATTGTGCTCTTGGTTCGTAATCATTTGCAATATGCAAATTATGCTTACATTGCTTATGTTTTGCTTGCCATTGTTGGTTCGATTTATACTTATATGGGTATGCAAGATGCTGTACAAGCTATCCGTGATGAAACTTTGCGACTAGGGACAGAAGTCCTTGGAAAGGGAACAACGATTTTATTTGTTGTTATCAATGTCCTCTTCCTTGCCATTGTCTTTTACAAGATGTGGCGTCAACAAAAAGATTTGTCTGAGGAAGTCGAAACAGAAGAACTCGCATAAGAGTTGACAAAAGGGAACTATCAAGTTACAATCTTGGTAGTTCTTTTTAATATCAAAATAAAATATCGAGGTCAATATGATATCCTTAGTTTATATCAGTTTGAGCGGGAATACAGAGAGTTTTGTAACTCGACTTAAGGACTATCTCTTGTCCCAGTACGAAGGGATTGAGGTCCAAAAATCCATATCAAGGATCTAGTCAAGGAAGGTCAAGAATTCTTTGAGATGGATAACCCTTATGTCGCCTTTTTACCAACTTATCTAGAAGGTGGAAATGGTGTGGATAACGGAGATGTTGAGATTTTGACAACTCCAGTGGGTGATTTTATCGCCTATGGGGACAATGCCAGTAAGTGTTTTGGGGTAGTGGGCTCTGGTAATCGCAATTTTAACAATCAATACTGCCTGACAGCCAAGCAGTATAGTCAGCGCTTTGGCTTCCCGGTCCTAGCAGACTTTGAAATGCGTGGCATGCTGGGAGATATTAAAAAAGTCGCAGCGATTATCGCGGACTTGTATGGATTGGATTCAGAAAGTTAGAATCGTTCAAGTAGGCAGTTGGATTTTCTCAACTGCCTTTTGAATGCAGAAAAAAGCACCCAGACGAGGGTGCTACTTTGTGAACTAACCTGCTTTTCCGATGGCAAGTGCATAGATAAAGAAGATGGCAAATCCAAAGAGGAAAATTAATCCTGCAATGGCGAGGAGTTTCAACCAAGAAGGAAGATTTTTATTTTCACCTGTCACCAACACATAGTTCAAAAGAGCGAAGAATGGTGTTGTAAGAAAAGAACCAATCATGGCAAAGCGGAGCATGGTTGAAACTTGACCGGCAAAGAACTTGATGATGACGATACCAATGATAGCTGTGATGGTCATCCAGATGTTCAAAGATTTACGATTATCCTCTTTTTGATTTGCTAAGAGTTGAAGGGAGGCCTGGTTGACACGTGAATAGCCATCGATGACAGTAATGACTGTCCCAAAGATACAGAGGAAAGCGATGAAGGTAATCAAATATCGAGACCATTCGCCAAGGACAGAGGCATACATGCCCACAAATTGCGAGATGTATTTGGCAGAAGCAGCTTCAACCGCTTGCCCTGTAGGATACTGAATGAGTGCTCCTAGTGCCACAAAGAATACAGCTAGGATAGCAGTTCCAATGTAACCAACGTTAAAGTCAAAAAGAGCATCCTCTGTATTAAAGTTGACGGTCTTTTTCTTTTCGGCTGACCAAAGTGAGTTGATAGCTGAGATTTCAATAGGGGCAGGCATCCAGCCTAGAAGGGAAACGATAAAGGGTAGGGCTGCCATTTGCCAAGGTGTCTTCTCGACAAAATCAGAGCTGTATTCTGGATGCTTAATTGCTGCAATGATAACTGCAAGAACAGTTGCAATAGTCAAGGCAGACATGATCCATTTTGCCATACCGTCCAATAGTTTGTAGCCCCCAAAGAGCAACATAGCCCAAATGACCGCAACAAGGATAAGGGACCATTGAGTGATACTAAGACCAATCATTGGAAAAGCGCTAGCGATGATAGCTGAGCAAAGGATAGCGACTCCAGCTGTATTAACCATGGCAGAGAAGACGTTGAGAATAAAGAAAATCCAGAGATAGAGTTTTCCTTTTTCGGCATAACCTTCCACCAAGGTTTTACCAGTGTCGGCAGTATATTCGGCACCAAAACGGAAAAATGGATATTTAAAAACATTGGCCAAGATAACCAAGAGGAGTAGTGACCACCCATAAGAACCACCAGCTTGAGTAGAGGATACGATATGAGAACCTCCAACAGCAGCAGAAGCCATTAGGATTCCTGGTCCCATTGCCTTTAGTTTGCTTGCCCAGGTAGATTGGTGTGATGAAGTAACTTGTGACATAAAAAACACTCCTATTTTTTTGAATTTTCAGAATAATCTGAATAGATAGCTACTATTCTACAAGAAACTTATGAAAAATGCAAGAGAATTTTTGAAAAATTTAGAAAATTTCAGAAAAATCATATGAAAGATATGATTATCACAAGGAAATGGTATTGATGGGAGTAAAAAATCCGAGAAGAAAGCTTCTCGGATTCCCATATTCAGTTGCTCAGTGATTTCCTTAGAAAGCAGGAGTCCCAAACGATACCCTTTATTGATGTAGGCTATGACATCATTGATATTTTTCCGTTGTTTGGATTCTTTCGCGTATGTCTGTTTTGAAAGCTTCGTCTTTCAAAAGCTGTTCCTGAAGGAGTTGTTGAAGTTTTTCTTTTTCGTATTTATTGATGAGAAAAAGAACGACAAGACTGATAAGAACTAAGATATAAGCATACTGGCTCATAAAATCTCTCCTGATTTGATAAAAAAGTTGATGACATAAGAAAAGCGAAAGAAATTTTCGCTTTTCAACTAAGTCACTAGACGAACAGAACAGGTATCTGATAGATTAAGTCAGACGGTCTGGACCTTTAACTGAAACGTCCGTCCAATTTTTAATGAAGACTAGTAAAGCACCAACTCAAAGTCTGTATAGGATTTGGCGTTAGTTATAGATTGTTTTGCAATCAAGTGATTTAAAAGATTACGACCTATCTCGAAACAAATCGATATTATTTGTTTCGAGATAATAGTAAAGCGTTTAGGCAGTTCGTACTGGTTACGACGTTCTGGGACATAAATCGCTGTTATTTATGTCCCAGAACTAGTGAAGCGCCTAGCCAAATCACCATAGTTACGACGTCATGGCCTCTAAATCGATTATATTTAGGGGTCATGACTAGTGAAGCAGTTAGCTAGTCCGCATATAAGCGGCTAGCGTCTAACAATTAGGAACTTTAGTTCCAATTGTTAGTACTGAATCACATCTTCTCTGGTGCTTCTACTCCAAGCAAACGAAGGGCTTCTTTGAGAACAACAGCTGTTGCGTAGCTGAGGGCTAGACGGCTGTCACGCTCTGGACTTTCATCCAGGATACGAGTGTGGGCATAGTATTTATTGAAGGCTTGAGCCAAGCTGATTGCATACTTGGCAATGAGCGATGGATCATAGTTAACAGATGCGCGTTTGATGACACGGGCAAAGTCTTGGAGAAGTTTGATAATTTCCCAGCTTTCAGCATCATTTAGACTGTAGCTTGCTTGAGCATTTGGTTGGAAGTCTGCTTTTCTAAGTAGAGACTGAATACGTGCGTAAGCGTATTGGATATATGGACCAGTCTCACCTTCAAAGGAAACCATTGCTTCCAAATCAAAGTCATAACCATTTCGACGGTCAGTCTTCAGATCGTAGAATTTGACAGCTCCAACCCCAACAGCTTGGGCGATTTGATCCTTTTTTCGAGGTCAGGATTTTTCGCTTCGATTTGAGCTTTGGCACGAGTGATGGCTTCTTGGAGAGTTGGTTCAAGCAGGATGATGTTTCCTTTACGAGTAGAGAGTTTTTGGCGATTCTTGGTTACAAGACCAAAGTCAACGTGAACCATATCGTCACTCCAAGCAAATCCCATTTTCTTCAAGACGGCTTTTAACTGTTTAAAGTGGTTAGACTGCTCTTGACCAACTGCGTAGACATTTTTAACAAAATTGTAAGTACGTGCACGGTAGATAGCTGTTGCAATGTCACGTGTGATGTAGAGGGTTGCACCGTCAGATTTTTTTAATCATAGCAGGTGGCAGTTCGACATCATCGAGGTTGACAATGCTAGCGCCGCGTGATTCTTCTAGCAAACCTTTTTTTCTTCAAGGATTTGCACGGCTTCGTCCATCTTGTCATTATAGAAGGCTTCACCGTTTTAGCTGTCAAATTCAACGTTTAACAGTTTGTAAATGCGGTTGAACTCAACCAAACTTTCATCACGGAACCATTGCCAAAGTTGAGTTGCTTCTGGATCGCCATCTTCCAATTTTTTAAACCAGAGACGTCCTTCATCATCAAGAGCTGGGTCATTTTTCGATTTCAGCATTGATGCGAACGTACAATTTTCAACAATTCGTCAATTGGATTAGCTTCTACGGCTTCCTTTACTTTCCCCATTTTTTTATAGGCAACCATGAGAAGACCAAACTGTTTACCCCAGTCTCCAAGGTGGTTGATTTTTAATAGTGTTGTAGCCCATTTTTCTTAAAGATATTAGAAAGAGCATCTCCGATAACAGTTGAACGTAAGTGACCTACTGAGAAGGGTTTTGCGATGTTTGGACTTGATAGGTCAATCGTGATATTTTGCTCTTTGCCTTCCGTTTGTTGAGCGTAGTCAGATCCTTTTTCGATGATTTCTTTGATAACTGCTTCAGAAATGGCAGATTTATCAAGGAAGAAGTTGACGTAAGGACCAGTTGCAACAACTTTTTCAAAAGCTTGGCTGTTGATTTTTTCAGCGATTTCAGCAGCAATTATTTGAGGGGCTTGCGTTCGACTTTTGCAAGTGAGAAAGCAGGAAAAGCGATATCTCCCCATGTCAGAGTTTTTGGGTTGTTCTAGTAAAATTTGAAAATAGCCTCTTGATCCAGGCTATCAATGACGCTAGCCAATTCACTAGCAATCAGTTTTTTGTACTCATAAGTAGGGCTCCTTTTTGGACTTTTTATTCTATTTTATCACAAATTTAGTGAAAGAAGAAAGATTTTTGAATTATTCAGTTTTTGGTATAATTATATCTAAAAATAAACCCTGAAAATCAGTTATAAATATTCATGTAAGAGGTTGATATGAGAAAAAAAGAACGACACCAGTTGATTAAAAAGATGATCACTGAGGAAAAACTAGCTACACAAAAGGATATCCAAGATCGCCTAGAAGTTCGGAATGTCTTTGTGACGCAAACGACCTTGTCTCGCGATTTGCGCGAAATCGGCTTGATCAAGGTTAAGAAAAATGGTATGGTATATTATGTGCTAGCGAATGAAACAGAAAAGATTGATTTGGTAGAGTTTTTGTCGCATCATTTAGAAGGGGTTGCGAGAGCAGAGTTTACTTTGGTACTTCATACCAAGCTGGGAGAAGCGGCCGTGTTAGCAAATATTGTTGATGAAAATAAGGACGAGGCGATTTTAGGGACGGTTGCTGGTGCCAATACCTTACTGGTTATTTGTCGAGACCAGCATGTTGCCAAGCTCATGGAAGAGCGTCTGCTAGATTTGATGAAGGATAAATAGGGTTTTGGGACTTGTTCTCAAGCCTTATTTTTGACAAGGAGAGAGCCAATATGACGACAGAAAAACTATCACCTGGTATGCAGCAGTATGTGGATATTAAAAAGCAATATCCAGATGCTTTTCTGCTCTTTCGGATGGGTGATTTTTATGAGCTGTTTTACGAAGATGCGGTCAATGCGGCGCAGATTTTAGAGATTTCACTGACCAGTCGTAATAAAAATGCAGAAAATCCGATACCCATGGCTGGTGTTCCCTATCATTCTGCCCAGCAGTATATCGATGTTCTGATTGAGCAGGGCTATAAAGTTGCCATTGCTGAGCAGATGGAAGATCCCAAACAAGCAGTTGGGGTGGTTAAGCGCGAGGTGGTTCAGGTCATCACACCTGGAACGGTCGTCGATAGCAGTAAGCCCGATAGTCAGAATAACTTTCTGGTTGCTCTAGATCGTGATGGCAATCAATTTGGTCTAGCTTATATGGACCTGGTGACGGGTGATTTTTATGTGACGGGTCTATTGGACTTTACCCTCGTTTGTGGGGAAATCCGTAATCTCAAGGCCCGAGAAGTGGTGCTAGGATATGACTTATCTGAGGAAGAAGAACAAATCCTCAGCCGTCAGATGAATCTGGTACTTTCCTACGAGAAAGAAGGTTTTGAGGATGTCCATTTACTGGATTCACGTTTGGCTGCTGTGGAGCAAGCGGCAGCTAGTAAGTTGCTCCAGTACGTTCACCGGACTCAGATGCGGGAATTGAATCACCTCAAACCAGTTATCCGCTATGAAATCAAAGATTTCTTACAGATGGACTATGCGACCAAGGCTAGTTTGGATTTGGTTGAGAATGCTCGTTCAGGCAAAAAGCAAGGCAGTCTTTTCTGGCTTTTGGATGAAACTAAAACAGCTATGGGCATGCGCCTTTTGCGTTCTTGGATCCATCGTCCCTTGATTGATAAGGAGAGAATCGTTCAGCGTCAAGAGGTGGTGCAGGTCTTTCTTGATCACTTCTTTGAGCGCAGTGATTTAACGGACAGCCTCAAGGGTGTTTATGACATCGAACGTTTGGCTAGTCGGGTTTCTTTTGGCAAGACCAATCCCAAGGATCTCTTGCAGTTGGCGACTACCTTATCCAGTGTGCCACGGATTCGAGCGATTTTAGAGGGGATGGAGCAACCTGCTCTGGCCTATCTCATCGCACAGTTAGATGCCATTCCTGAGTTGGAGAGCTTGATTAGCGCAGCGATTGCTCCTGAAGCTCCTCATGTGATTACGGAAGGCGGCATTATCCGTACGGGATTTGATGAGACCTTGGATAAATACCGCCGAGTGCTCAGAGAAGGGACTAGTTGGATTGCTGAGATTGAGGCTAAGGAGAGAGAAAACTCAGGCATCAGCACGCTTAAGATTGACTACAATAAAAAGGACGGTTACTATTTCCATGTGACCAATTCGCAACTGGGAAATGTGCCAGCCCACTTTTTCCGCAAGGCAACGCTGAAAAACTCAGAACGCTTTGGCACCGAGGAATTAGCCCGTATCGAGGGAGATATGCTGGAGGCGCGTGAGAAGTCAGCCAACCTAGAGTATGAAATCTTTATGCGTACCCGTGAGGAAGTCAGCAAGTACATCCAGCGTTTGCAGGCTCTAGCCCAAGGAATTGCAACCGTTGATGTCTTGCAAAGTCTGGCGGTTGTGGCTGAAACCCAGCATTTGATCCGACCTGAGTTTGGAGACAATTCACAAATTGATATCCAGAAAGGGCGCCATGCTGTCGTCGAAAAGGTTATGGGAGCGCAGTCCTATATTCCAAACAGTATCCAGATGTCAGAAGATACCAGCATTCAACTGATTACAGGACCCAACATGAGCGGGAAGTCTAACTACATGCGCCAGCTAGCCATGACTGCGGTTATGGCCCAGCTGGGTTCTTATGTGCCGGCAGAGAGCGCCCATTTGCCTATCTTCGATGCCATCTTTACCCGTATCGGAGCAGCAGATGATTTGGTTTCAGGTCAATCAACCTTCATGGTAGAGATGATGGAGGCCAATAATGCCATTTCGCATGCGACCAAGAACTCACTCATTCTCTTCGATGAATTGGGACGCGGAACTGCGACTTATGACGGGATGGCTCTTGCCCAGTCCATCATCGAATACATTCATGAACATATCGGAGCCAAAACCCTCTTTGCGACCCACTACCATGAGTTGACCAGTCTGGAGTCCAGTTTGGAACACTTGGTCAATGTCCATGTGGCAACCTTAGAACAGGGTGGGCATGTCACCTTCCTTCACAAGATCGAACCAGGACCTGCTGATAAATCCTATGGTATCCATGTTGCTAAGATTGCTGGCTTACCAGGAGAACTTTTAGCAAGAGCGGATAAGATTTTAACGCAACTGGAGAGTCAAGGGGGAGAAAGTCCAGCTCCGATGAGGCAAACTAGCGCCGTCACGGAACAGATTTCTCTCTTTGATACGCCAGCAGAACATCCTATCCTAGCAGAATTAGCTCAACTGGATGTGTACAACATGACACCTATGCAGGCTATGAATGTCTTAGTTGAGTTCAAACAAAAGTTATAAA